>Ga0207701_10006676_pt1 | contig 11512 bp, 7 predicted proteins | sample KBSSwiSSwithPhiX_FD_184294 | JGI IMG/M metagenome (GOLD analysis project Ga0207701, IMG submission 184294) | Switchgrass rhizosphere bulk soil microbial communities from Kellogg Biological Station, Michigan, USA, with PhiX - S5 (SPAdes) (version 2) | ecosystem: Environmental > Terrestrial > Soil...
GATCGCCACCAGGAGGCCGGTGTCGAGCAGCAGGCCGCCGTTGCGATATTCCGGCAGGCCGGTGAGCTGGTCGAGCCCCGTCACGGCAAGCCCCGCTTCCTTGAGCGGCTCCAGCAGCGAATAGGCGAGCCACTGCGTGAGCTTGTGAAACGGAACGAAGCCATTCGTGGGATCGGCGGATCCCGCCGCGCTCGCCGCGGGATGCTTCCAGCAATCGCCGAGCGGCACGCCGTCGAGCGCGAGCCGCGACGGCCAGATGGGCCCGAGCGCGCGTAACAACGTCGCGAGCAGGAATGCGGCGCTGATGGCGCCACCGCGCGAGTGCGCGACGAGGTAATCGTAGAGATGGCCGAGCCTCGCCGGCGCACCGAAGACCGCCGGCGTGGCGGTCGCGACGTCGCCAAGCCGGCGCATCAGCGTCGCGCGGCCTTCGAGTCCGACGAGCGGATTGTAGTCGGCGACTTGGAAGCCTTTCGCGAGGGTCGACGGCACGATTGCCGACAGCGCTCGCGCATCGGCCTCAAGCGGTGCGCCCGTCCGTGCGGAGAACGCGCCGGAAGAAAAAAGGCGAAGGCTCGCCACCCCGAGCCCCTCGGAGCGAGTGAGGGTGTGTCCAGTGACAGCGTCCACATAACACCACGCAGGTCCCGCACCGGCGTCGAGCAGAACGCTGCTGATCGCAAGATCGATCCGTGTGCGAGCGCGCTCGGCGGCATCATCGGGCAGCATCGCGGCGATCGCTGCCCAACGATCGACGCCGCCCGCTTCGAAATGACGCCACCGGCTGTGGTACGGGACGTCAAGTGTCGGGTAGCGCAGGCGTATCGTGTCGGCGACGTAAGCCGCTGTCGCTGGAAGCTGCGAGGGTTGCCATGCGAGATGGCGAGTGTCACCGCGCTCGGCCGCCGCCATGATCGCCGCGCAGCGTTCGCGCACCGCCGCCGCGGTCAGGAGCCTTGCCGCCGGATGCGCCTCGGAAACCGGCGTGTGCCACGCATCCCCCGGGGGGCAGCGAACGCAGTGAGCGTGGGGGCACATCAACTACTCGTCGAGCGCGCGGCCCTTGGCGACCTCTCCATTGCACGGTTGCGTGGGCTCGGGCGCGTAGTAGCCCGCGGCCTTCTTCGCATCCATTTCGACGCGCGCATCGGCGGGAATGAGACCGTCGGGAATCGCAACCTGCTCGCCGATGGCGATGCCCTGAGCCGCCAGCGCATCGCTCTTCATGTTGCTCATCGATGCCCACCGGTCGATGCGCTCGATGCCGAGCCAGTGAAAGACGTCGGGCATCAATTCCTGGAAACGCATGTCCTGCACCCCCGCCACGCATTCCGTGCGCTCGAAGTACGTTGCCGCGCGATCTCCGCCGGCCTGCCGCTTGCGCGCGTTGTAGACCAGGAATTTGGTCACCTCGCCGAGCGCGCGCCCTTCCTTGCGGTTATAGATGACGAGGCCGACGCCGCCCTGCTGCGCCATCTCGATGCAGACTTCGACGCCATGCGCGAGATAGGGGCGGCATGTGCAGATGTCCGAGCCGAACACGTCCGAGCCGTTGCACTCGTCGTGCACGCGGCAGGCGACCCTGGTCGCCGGGTTGCCAAGCGCGTGGACGTCGCCGAAGAAGTAGAGCGTCATGCCGCCGATCGGCGGCAGGAAAACCTGCAGGTCGGGTCGCGTAACGAGCTCGGGGAACATCCCCGCGGTCTGCTCGAACAGCACGCGACGGAGCTGACCCTCGGCGACATTGAATCGCTTCGCGATTCCCGCGAGGTGCCACACCGGATCGATCGCCGCCTTCGTCACGCGTACGTCGCCGTTCGCGAACAGGACGTTCCCGTCCGGCACGAGACGGCCGGCGGCGACCGCGTCCTTCATCTCGGGCATGTTGATCCGGGCCTTCGTCACCGCGATCGATGGCCGCAGATCTACGCCCGCCTTGAGCTCTTCCGCAAACACGGTCGCAACCATGTGGCCCCACGGATCGAGCGAAACGATCTTGTTGGGGTCTCCCCATTGCGGATGCGGACCGATCTCCTCTGCCGGCGAAGTGTCGGTCAGATCGGGACGGTGGTCGCGGTCCAGCTTGCCCGAAGCCACGGCGAGCGCACGGTAGAGCGCGTACGCCCCGGAGTGCGTGCCGATCGCATTGCGCTGTGCGGGATTGGTGAGGCTCGCCACCACCGGTCCGCGCTCCGCAGCCGTCGGGGCGCCCCATTTGAGCTTGGGCGACTGGCCCGCGACCCGCCCCAGCGGGTGCGACGTCAATACGATATGGCTTGCCATGGGTGCGATCGGGACCGCGATCAGTTCGCCGGCTTCGGAATCAGCGGGGCCTTGGTGGCAAACCGCGGATCCTGCTCTTTCGCCGGCACGTGGCCATGCTCTTTCGCATAGCGCACGACCTTTGGCAGAAGCTCGAGGCCGATCGGCGCGAGCGCGCGTTCCCACCACTCGCGCGCCGTCTCGCCCTTGCCGACGAAGCACCACTCCTGCGCGGCGATGGCGCCCTTGTCCCAGCCGTCGGCCAGGTGATAGACGGCGCCACCGGCGATCGGGGCCCCTTCCTTGATCGTCCATTCGATGGCGGTGATCCCGCGATGGCGAGGCACCCCCAGTGCGATCTTCATCGAGCTTTCCTCCGGAAACTGCGACCCCAATGGATCCGGCCGCGCGGCAAATTGTCAGGCAAACGTTCGATATAAGAGGTAGAGCACGGCAACCGTCAATCCTGCTAGCCACGGCATCGCCCACGTCGGGCGCGCGGGCGCAGGCGGCGCTAACGTGACTTGCGGCGGCATGATCGGCGGCGTTGCTTCGACCTCGTTGACCCCGGGTTCGAGCCGGCCGATCGTCGATGCGCTGAACGCCATTTTCACGAGCTCGCGACCAATGCGCTCCGCGACCGCGATCGCATTTTCTTCCACCCGCTGGCGCGACGCCACTTCGTCTTCGCGCGCGACCTTTAGGGCCTCGCGCATAACCTCTTCGGCCACGGACCGCGCCGCTGCCTCGGCGGCAGGCTTCGACGCGACCTCCGCCACCGATCGCACCGATTCCTGCAACTCCGCGCGCGCCGATTCGAGCACCGCCCGCGACGCCTCTTCGATCGAAGCCTTTGCCGCATCGAGCGACTTGCGAGCAACTTCTTCGGCCGCCCAATGCGCCCCGTCGAGCGTGGCCTGCAGTTTTCCTTCGGCCGCGGCGGTCGCGACCGCGCGCTCTTCAGCAGCTGCGGCAGTCGCCTGCTGGACGAGCTCGCGGGCCACGCGCTCGGCGATGGCCGCCGTCGACTGCTCGACGTCCGCGCGCAGCACGGCCTCGTCGTCCTTGACCGACGCGAGCGTGGCCCGCACGAGCTGCTCCGCCACGGTGCGGGCAGCGGCCTCGGCGACGGGCCTCGCCGCTTCTTCCGTCGTGAGCCGAACGTGCTCGCTCAACTCGGCGCGTGCCGCATCGAGGATTCCGCGCGACGCATGTTCCATTGTCGCCCGCGCCGAATCGAGCTTCTCCAGCGCGACCCGCTCTGCTGTCGCTTGCACCGTGACGAGGGATTCCGCGAGCCTGGTCTCGGCGGCGGCGACGGCTTCCTTGCGGGCCACCTCGGCCGCGTCGATCGCCGGCTGGATCAGCTCCCGGGTGACCTTCTCGGCGACGCCGATCGAGGCTTGCTCGATATCGGCGCGCATCGCTGTTTCCTCCTCCTGGACGCCGGCCAGCGTAACGCGCACGAGATGCTCCGCCACGGCCCGCGCCGACGTTTCGGCGATCGGCTTTGCGGCAGCTTCGGCCGCGAGGCGGGCCGTGTCCTGCAGCCCCGCGCGCGCCTCGTCGAGGATCCGCCGCGATGCTTCTTCCATCGTCGCTCTCGCGGAGTCGACCGTCTGCCGCGCCACGCGCTCAGCCGTGTTGTGCACGGTCGCGAGCGCCTCTCGCAGCTTGTCGTCGGCGGCCAGTGCGGCGGACTTGCGCGCGGCCTCCGCGGCGTCGATCGATGGCTGCACCGATTCGCGAGCGGCGCGTGTTGCCGCGGCAACGGCAGCGATTTCGGCGCGCTCATGCGTCGTAGCGACTTCGGCGCGTAACGATGCGAGCGCGTCGTGAACGGACCGGTTGGCGACTTCCTGGGCAGCGCTCTTCGACACTTGCTCCGATGCCGCCGATAGCGACGCGATCGCGTCGCGCACCAGCTTCTCGGCGACTTCGCGCGCGACACGCTCGGCGATCCGCGCGATGTCCTCGCTCGCGACCTCGGCTGCGACGGGGACCGTCGCGAACGCTGCAGGAGGGGCGGCCGGGGGACCCATCGACGGCAACGGCTCCGGACTGACCTGAGGTGCCGATGTCGGGGCGGGAGTGACGCGGGGCGGCGCAAGAGGGATGCCCAGCGGCGTCGCAGCGGATGCCGGCGAGTCGGCGATCATCGTGGCGGCTTCATCGATCGGGATTGCGGATTCCGCCGGTTCCGCGGTCATCCGTGTCGCGAGGCGCCCGTTCAACTGCGTAAGCAGGCCGTCGAGCGCAGCGTCGTCGACTGGCTTGGTGACGAAGGCGCTCGCGCCGTTCTCCTTTGCCCGCGCGCGGTCCTGCGGCGTGTCGTGCCCGGTGCACATGACAACCGGGATCGCCGACGTCTGCGGATTGCCGGTGATGATGCCCGTGACTTCGTAACCGTCCATGTCCGGCATCATGAAGTCCATGAAGATGATGTCCGGGGAGTGCGACTTGAGAAAATCAAGCGCTTCGTTGCCGGACGAGGCGGTATCGACGCCGAGTCCGCGCGCCTCGAGCATCCGCTTCAGCTTGAATTGAACGACTTTAGAGTCGTCGACGATCAGCGCCTTGCCAATGTCCATGATGTCCTCCCCCTGTTGCTGACATATCCGACGCCCTGATATCTAGGGGCGATAGGACTTTGTACCGTACCACGCCGTGAGGCATGGATGCAAAAGGCGTGCCGATGTACATCACAGCGAGGCATTCACAGATGTCGCGCGCTATCGCGACACGCCCGGCGCGACCGGCGCCTGGAGCGCATCGAGCCAGAGGTCCGCTGCCCGTTCCAGGCCCTCGGTCGAAAAATGGCACCCGTCGTATCGTTCGGCGAAGCCCAATGCGTCGAGATTCGGGCCGGCGTGCACGCCGTACGCCACGTTCACCAGCGCCGCCTGCGCGTTGCCGAGCTCCTCGGACGGCCGGATTTTGGCGCAGCGCGTCGCTCGCGCCACGTAGACCGGCGCCCTGACGCCGAGGCCGCGGATCGCCGCGACCATGGCCTCGAATCGTTGCCGGTAGGCTTCGGGAGACGTCTTTGCGTTCGCGTCCGCCTCGCCCTGGTCCCACAGGAGATGAGTGAAGGCGAGGCCGCTCTTTTGCGCCTCCGCGATCACGCCGAGCAATCCGCCGGACAGGCTGCCGCCAGGCGCAAACCGCGCGATCTCCGCGGTCCCGATCGCGAACGGCACGAGCACGACAGCATCGTACGCGCCGCTCGCGATCGCCTTCGCCGCAAGCCGCGTCCAGATGCTGCCGCCGTCCCCGGTCGCGCCGAGCAGCGGATCGCGCGCCTCATAGAGGCGCCCGCGATAGAACTCGAACACATTGCGAGGCGAAGTCCCGCGCGTTTCGCCGCTGTTGCCCGCGTTGGATTGGCCGAACACGAGCGCGACCATCGTGCGCCCGGGCGCGGTCGCCGGCGGCCTCGCCGCAACGCGGTCGGTGGTAGAGCGGGTCTCATGAAGGAAGAGCTTGTGCCGCAGCCCGGCCCAGTCGATTGCCGCATCCGTGCCGATCCAGCGCTCGAACAAAACTCCAGCGACGAACATCGCCAGAGCAACGATGGCCATGCACGCAGCGAGCGGACGGGCGCGCATCGGCGGTGCTACTTTCTTGCCAGTCGCTGCAAGTAGGCGAGCATCTCGGCGACGTTGGCGACCTCTTCGGGTTGGTCGAGTCGGTACTGGTCGGAACCCTGGCGGATATTCGCAAGGTGCCGCTCGATGGACGTCCACTGCATCGGCGACGCCGCGAGATCCGGGTTTCCGATCCCGGACTCGCCAAGAAGCCGCGCCAGAATGAGGTCGCCCAGCTCCGGCGAATAATGGGACGTATCCCTATACCAGCGCATCAACGTGGACTGGTCGCCGAGCCTCGGTACCGTCTCCTTTGCCAGCACGTGGAAGCCGCTGAAATCCCAGAGCGCGAAGGGCACGGAGCCCGCCGCCTTCGCCTCTTCTTCGACCGACTCGACGAGGCTCCGCTTCCACGCTTCGAACAACGGCCACCAGCCCACTCGCCGATACCATTCCAGATAGCGGGCATGAACAGGAGAAATGAACATCCGGAGCTCAATCCCGTGCGCGCGAGCGTACTTGAGCAGCTCGCGGAATTGCGACATCGCCGCCGCTCGCGGGCGGTCGGATTTCCACTGCGTCGACGTCTGCGACGGCGGGAACAGGTAGCGATGCCGACTATTGAAGTTGCTGAACTCTGCCGCCCAGATGACCCCGCGTTGCCCATCGAACTCCTCGAGCTCCGCGTCGCTGATCATCCGCTGCGGCGATCGAGTGCCCTGGTGGCGAGTGTCTAAACGCGTCGAGTCTTTGGATTCGATCCATCGCGCGATGCTTGCCGCGAGTGTCGTGCGCGAGACGTCCATGCGCAGACGGACCAGGCGCTCCGGTTCGGATTCCGGATTGCCTCTTAACGCCGCCGAATCGAAGTCGGGACGCCCTTCATCGAGGAAGGATTCCATGTCGAGGCCGATGATCGCCATGCGAACCGTCGTGACCGCGTCGGCATGGATCAGGAGCTCGCGCGTTTGACCAATGCTCAAAGCACCCAGCGCGAGGTTCATTACCGGACGATACTCGGCGGCAAACCCGTCGTACCGCGCGTCGAGTCCCGCTTCGGCGCGCGAGGTGCCCAGGATGACCGTGCGCGGCATTGTCTTCCGCACAGCGAACGTCTTGCGCCAGAACGTTCCCGCGCGCACCTCGTCGTCGCTTCCGGCGAGCGCGACTCTCTGCGAGTCAACGGCGAGGCCGTACGGATCGGTGGTTGCATTGAGGAGCACGGTGCCACCGAGAACGGCCGCCGCAAGCCCTATGACCGTAATGTTGTATTGCCGCGCGTTCATTTCACGCTGAAATGGAAGTAGACGAATTCACACCGCAACCGCGAGCAATGTCGCGATCGAGGTCAGTCGCGCCGGGTTGACGAACACCCGGGTGCCGCCGGCGTGCGCGATCTGGTCGGGACGCTCGCGTCGACGGCGCCGAGGTGCGCCAGCATCCATCGGCGACAATGCCATCACGCCACAGAAAACGAAAGCCCCGCGCGCGGCGGGGCTGCCATCGGTAACTTGGATCTCAGCGGATCGCGAATCCTGCGTTGCCGCGTTTGCGCTGGGAGAAGCCGAGTGCGGTGAGGCCGACGAGAAGCAGTCCGAGCGTCATCGGCTCAGGGGCCCTACCGACCTTCGTCGACCATTCCTCGAACCCGGCGCTCTGGCCGTAATTTCCATCCGGCAACAAGCCGACCGGGCTCGTATTCGGAGGGTTTCCCTCCGCGGACCAGTTGTTGTTCTTGATCTTGCCGGTTGCGCCGAACGAGCTATACAGATACACGTATTGCCCATTGGCCGGATCGAAGAGGTCATCACGAAGCCTGACCGTCAGGTCGATGCCCTTGCCGCTGCCATTGTTCAGCGAGTAGTCGAGGCCAACCGTACGGTCCGTCGCCGAGCCGGGGGTACCGTCCATATCCCAAATGAGCTTCGCGTTTTGCAATCCACACGAAGATCCGCAGCTACCGTCGGGGGCCGTTTCGCTGAACGTGTCGAGGTTGCCTGACCCACCCATATAAACTTGGAGCTTGTCCAGCGACAGGAATCGATCGGTGCTGTTGTTGGCCTCGTTGATGTCGAGAGCAAAGATGCGATATTTGACACCGCCGACGGTGTCCGTGCCTATGTTCGAGAGCAGAAGCGAGTGATCCCAGTTCGAGGCGCCGGCGTCCTTGGTTTCGAATCTCGCCGTTCCATCGGTATTGAAGCCGCTTTCAATGCAGGGGGCGCTGCAGTTACCGTCACCGTTCTGTTGGATACGAACGAAGGGCTGGAAGACGCCTGTGCCGACGTTGCTCGTGTTCGTGCCGGTTTGGAAGATGGCGCCGTTGATGGTTTGGTTGAAGGTTGAAACTTGATTGGTCGCGTCGACGCCCGTCATGTTGTAGTACGTGGTCGCTTGCGCAGAACCGACAACCGTTAATGCGGCAGCCGCTATCCAAACGAGCGCTCCCGACAGAAACCGTCCCTTGTTTTTCATTTCCAGTCCCTTTCAGGCACGCCTGCGGTGAACCAGCCTGTCGCTATGAGCAACTTTGAGGCCAAGCCTTCAATCCAGCTGATATTGTTCGATTTTCCTTGTAATTTTTGCCGCATTCCCATTCGATTGTAAACAATTCCGACATGTCGATGTCGGGGTTGTAGCCTCCAGGTACTAAATAAATCAGTTACTTGCGACTCATCATTACAGGACTCGCCCCGTCAGCGATCGCGAAACTCAGTTCTTGAGGGCCTCAAGCAGCGCATTGGCTTCGGCCTGCCGGTCGAATGGACCAGCGCCAGCCAAGACGCGCTGTAGCTCCGCGCGAGCGTCTTTCCGTTCGCCTGATTTGGCAAGTGCCTGGGCGTAGTGGAAGCGAATATGCCGTGATTCTGGCGCCATTTCGACCGCGCGCCGCAGGATGCCGATGCCTTCGGCGATTTTGCCGCTGTCGAACAGCATCCAGCCGTACGTGTCGGCAACGGCCGCATTGGCTTCGTTGATCCGGAAGGCCTTCTCCGCCGTCGCCACCGCCCGCGAGTCGCCATTTTCGCCGTACGCCCAGGCAAGGTTGTTGAGCACGTGCTGGTCGTTCGGATATTTCTGCGCGAGCAACTCGTACTGAGCGATCGCGGTCGGCAGCCGCGATGTTCGAATGCTAGCGTCTGCGAGGTACATCCTCGTCGCCGTGTCCGTGGGTTGATTCTCCAGCCATCTCAACACGACGGATTCCCCGACCTCCGGCTTCCCACCGCGCAGATAAGCCTCGTGGATCTGCGCTGCGAGGTTCCCGCTCGTCCTGAGCGCGTACGCTCGCTCGTACGCTTTCGCGGCAGTCAGATACCGCTTGCCCAGCATTTCAATGTCGCCCTCGACCATGAAGGCGGCGAATGAATTCGGCGCCGGCTTCCTGATCTGTTCGAGCATCTTGAGCGCCCCATCCCGGTTCCCGATCGTCGCTTCGAGGCGCGCAAGCAGTATCTGCGCCTCCTGCATGTCCGGTTTCAGCTCGAGCGCTTTTAGCAGTGTCTGCTTGGCGATCGTGCTGCTGCCGTTCAGGTATTGCATCTGCGCAAGACGAAATTGAACGTCAGGCGACTTGGGGTTGACCTTTGCGATTTTTAGATAGGTGTCGAGGGCGTAGCTGGTTCCACCTGCCTCGAGTTGAAGCCGAGCCGCCTCCTCGAGGATTCCGAAGTCGAATTGCCCCAGAGTCGTCGCCTGCCTGACCGTTTCGAGCGCGCGCGGCCGATTCCCCGCGGCCAGGTAATATTTGGCAAGGACCATGGCAATCCAGGGGTCCCGCCGCTGCAACTGAAGCGCACGCTGAGCCCAGTGCACCGACTCCTCGGCCTTGCCCGGTATGCTGGTGAACAGTTCGGCGAGAGCCAACATCGCCTCCACGTTACTTCCATCGCGATTCAGCACTTCGTAGTACCGATCGCGCGCCGCCGAGTAATTCCTTTCCCTTACGTCGAGCTGCGCGAGATTCGCGGCGGCGGGGAAGTACACCTTGTGCATGCCGAGCGCCTCTTCGAAGGCTCGCCTGGCCCTGACGACGTCCTTCTTCCCTACGTACGCGCTGCCTTTCAGATTGCGAATGATCGGATTTTTTGGCGACTCCTTTTCCAGCCTATTGATCAGCTCCAGTGCCTTGTCGAAGTCCCCGCGCCGCATCTGGGCCATGGCCAGCATGATTCCGGCCGGTGTCTGGGAGGGATCTGCGGTCAAGACCTTTTCTAGGTCCGCAATGACACGATCGATTTCGCCGGAAGCAAGTCGGCTGGCGGTTGCCGCAAGCTGATTCGACGTGCTGTTTTCGATGCTGAGCGCCTTGTCGAAGTACTGCGTCGCTCTGGTGAACTGACCCGCCTCCATGTAAACGTCGCCGGCGAGCGTCAGCAAGTTCGCATCTTCGGATACCTGCTTGAGGGCTGGCTGCAGCGTCTCGATCGCGTCTTGGACCTTTTTGCTCTTGGTATAAGTCGCGACAAGGAGCTTGCGCACGTATAGGTACTCGGAATAGCGATCGAGCGCCCACTTGAGATGCTGCTCCGCACGTGTGTAGTCGCCGAGAACGTACTCGGCCGCACCGGCCAGGACGACCGTTTGCGCATGCGTGGGCTGGACCTTCAGGACCTCCATTGCATGACTCTGTGCTCCTGCGTAATCCTTCGCCCTGAATAGGACTACTGCTTGCAGGTAATTCGCCGTGGGGCTCTGTGGCGCCAAGGCGAGCACGGCAGCAAGGTTCGCCGCTGCATCCTCGCGTTTGTCGAGCGCTACCTGCAACGACGCGAGCGTCAGCCGTGCGTTCGTGTCGTCAGGCCGCTGCGCGACAGCCTTTTCATAGGCCGCAATCGCCGCGTGGGGATCGTTCAACACTCGGAAAAGATCGCCCTGAAACAGTAGCGCATCGAAATGATTCGGCGATTTTGCCAAAGCGCGGTTCACAAGCTGCATACCCTCCTCGGGACGCCGGTCGTTCGCCGCAATCTTTCCGAGACCTACGAGCGCATCAGGGTACTCGGCCTCGAGTTGCAACGCCGTCTCGAAGGCCGTCTTCGCCGCCGGGATTCGCAGCAATCCCAAGTTAGCGCCGCCTCGCAAAGCCGCCACCTCCGCTGAACGGCCCGCCAGAGGTATCCGCTCGACAACCGTCTCGTCGAGCACATCCTGGAATTTGTCCTGCTTTAGCAGCGAGCGGGCGAACATGGGAACCGCCTGATTCGGGTCCATTTTGAGAGCCAATGCCTCTCGGACCTTTACCTCGGCGAGCTTCCATTGACCAAGGTCCATGTAGATCGCCCCGACGACGTAGTAAGCCTCGGCTAGATTGGGCTCGGCTTGCACCGCGTTCTTCGCCTGAATCAGCGCGGACTTGTAGTCGCCTTTGGTCTGGAGTTGCCTGGCTTCGGCTAGGAGTTGTTGGGGGTTCGAGGACGGGTTACACCCCGCCAGCCATACCGCGGCGAGCAACGCGGCGAGCAATGCGCGATTGATCATGAGGTTCTCATTTGGTCCATTTCTGCCGGCATCCCGTGGGGCGTCCGGACCCAGGCGCCGTTCTCACGGGCGCTCGTTGCCTACAACCGGAAAGGGCCAACTTCCGTCGTTCAAGGGAGGCCACGTGCGCGTGGAACGCGTCCGGCCAGGATTACGCAACGATCGTGCCATCCGTAAACGAC
>Ga0207701_10006677_pt1 | contig 11510 bp, 8 predicted proteins | sample KBSSwiSSwithPhiX_FD_184294 | JGI IMG/M metagenome (GOLD analysis project Ga0207701, IMG submission 184294) | Switchgrass rhizosphere bulk soil microbial communities from Kellogg Biological Station, Michigan, USA, with PhiX - S5 (SPAdes) (version 2) | ecosystem: Environmental > Terrestrial > Soil...
GACGACACTGACCCGCCACAGTTCGCGACGCAACCGGTTGTCGTCGCCGATGGCGATCTAAGCGACGTCACGGTTACTCTTGCCCCCGGCGCCAGCATCAGCGGCACGGTCACGTTTCAATCCACGCAGTCGCTGACCGTCCCCGATGTGAATCAGCTGCGCATTGCCGCGCCGCCGGTTGATTTCGCTAACGTCGGACCAAACACCGTGGCGCGCGTGAATCGCGACGGCACGTTTACGCTCGACGGCGTCTCGGCCGGCCTGCATTGGATCCGCACGCAGGGCGGATTGCGCGGCTGGACGCTGAAATCGGTCACGCTATCGGGCCGCGACATCATCGACACGCCGCTCGAAGTCCGCAGCGGCCAGGCGCTGTCGGGAGTCGCGCTGGCATTCACCGACAAGCTCTCCGAAGTGAGCGGTACGCTCACCGACGATCGCGGCCAGCCGATCACTGAATTCACGGTGCTGGCCTTCCCGACCGACAACACGCTGTGGCGTCCGCAGGCGCGGCAAATCATGACCGCGCGTCCCGATCAGACCGGGCAATATCAGATTCGCGGGTTGCCGCCGGGCGACTACTTCGTGACTGCCGTGGATCCGACTGAGCAAGGCGAGTGGTTCGAGCCGGCGTTTCTCGATCAGCATCGCACCGGCGCCGCGCGATTGACACTCGGCGACGGCGATGTAAAGAAGCAGGACTTCAAGATTTCGCTGCGCTGAACGTCGTCGTCGACCCTATCGTGCGATCCAGATCGTCGTCTTCAGCGCGAAGATGTTGTCGCCCGGCGCCGAGAGTGACCCGAACAGATCGTTGACGCCCACGTGCTGACCTTCGGCAACCGTGCTCGCGCGGTTCTGCTGCCACACCGCATACAACGTACTGCCCGGACGCCATTCCCACCGCAGCACGACGTTGCTCCGGAACGAGCGGACGTTGAAGTCGCGATTGCTGAGTGAAAATGTCGACGGACCGTCGGTCACGGTGTAGCTGCCGTCGGCGAGGCGCGAGATCGTGGTGCCGTCGGTGCCGTACATGCGAAGGTTGCGGCTGTGCGAGGCCGCGAGCTCGCCGAAGCCGCGATACTGCCCGCTGGCCGCGAATGGTTCCGCATACACGTCCAGCGTGACATCCGGCTTGAACGTGTAGTTGAAACGAAACTGCGCCGAAAACGTCGTGCGATCGACGAGGCCGAAGATGTAGCGGCGGCCGAAGGTCTCCGGACGTCCGCCGTTGAGCGTCGTCAGGTACTGGCGCGCGATCGGTCCGCTGAAGATGCCGCCGGTGCCGGTTTCGTTCAAGTACTCAGGCTCGACGGAAAACTGCACCGACGGAGTCGGACGCGCCGAGATGCTGCCGAACAGATCCCACGATCGTTCGTCGTATTCATTCGTCTTCAGGTTGACGCTCCCGCTCCAACCGGTTTTCGAGCCGGTCGCGTTGCGGAGCGACCCGGTGCTGCTCCACCCGAGCGGAGTGCCCGTCGAAGGACCGCCGCGGGTCCCTTGCGCATCCAGGCCGCGCAGGTACCTGGTGATGTTCAGCGACGTCACCCAGAAATTTTTGAGCGTAAAGCTGTTGTTGCTCTGGAGGTTGTGCCGCACGCCGAGATCGGTGTCGAAATACCAGTAGGGCGTATCGATGAATTGGAACGAGTAGGCGCGAAACACACGGCCAGGCTTGGTTTCGCGATACGTGACGCGAGGACTCAGCGTGATGTCGCCGGCGTAATTGAGACGGCCGAAGTCGAGCGGATCGAACTCCGGCGACTCGATCATCAGGTTGCCGGTCCCCCACAACCAGTGCCGGCCGCCGACTTTGTTGAGGCCGGCCGTCATCTGCGCGCCGTTGAGATTGCGACGCGTCGGGTCGTAGCGAATCGTCGGCTGGTCGAGGCGCTGGAGGTAATGCGTGCTCGCGCTTTGCACGCGCGCGATGGCGGCCGGCTCGCCGTCGAGAAAGGTCAGACCGATATTGGCGGTCGCCTCGTAATTGCGGTTGGCGAATCTGAGTCGCGTGTCGGCACCGGTGGTGATGGCGTTGCGCACCTGTAAAGCCGCCAGCGGATCGCTCGCGGCCAGATCACGGTGGACGAGCGTCACGTGGGCGCCGGCGGTTGACTTGTACTTACCGAACTCCTGAATGACGCGCCCGAGGCTCCAGGACGTGCGAGGCGCGACTTCGACGTTGGAGAGCAATCCGGTCTTCGACACGTCGGCCGACTCCTGATCCGTGACGGCCGTGAGAAAACCCACCGAGGTCCCCGACCTGAACCGGCCGGTCAGTTTCGCGGCGCCGAGAATCGTGCTGATATCGGGGTAGTCCACGTAGTCGCCCGAGACGGTCAACGTTGGTCGTGCGCCGATCCGGCGCGAGTAATAGTAGTTGCTGGTTCCGGCGACGAGCACGTTGTTGCCTTCGAGGAAAAACGGCCGCCGTTCGGAGAAGGTGGTTTCGAACACCGTCAGGTTCACCTCGGCGGGATCAGCCTCGATTTGCCCGAAGTCCGGGTTGATGGTCGCCTCGAGCGTCAGGTTCGAGCCGATGCCGACCTTCATGTCGCCGCCGATCCGCCCGCCGAGATTCAGCCCGTTGTCGAACGGGTTGTTCCGATCGCGATTGCCAGTCATCCGCGACGAGCTCGAGACGTAGGGCAGGAGTTCGAGCCGCTTCCTCGGTTCGACGCCTTCGATGCCACGCAGATCGCCGAACCGGGAGGCCCACCCGACTTCGGTGCGACCGACCACCACCCAGTAGTCCTGTTCATTGAGCAGCGGCTGCCATCGTTTGACGTTCAGTCCCCACACGCGCTCGGGCTGATCGTTGAATCGGAGCTGCGAAAACGGCAGCCACAACTCCGCCGTCCAGCCGTGCTCGCTGATGCTGGTCTTCGCCTCCCACACCGGATCGAACTGCGTGTCGATGTCGGTCTGGTTGTCGGTGGGATGGAAATGATCGAGGCGCACACCGGATGCGGTGACGCCGAACATGTACGCCGTCCGCCGGTCGAGATAGGTATCGAGCTCGATCTGAATGTATTCCGCCTGATCGCCATCGTCGCGGCGGCTCATCGGCGCCTGGATCGCGCCGCCATTGTCCATCCGCGCGCCGATCCACAGGGCCGTCTCGTCGTAGACGAACCGGATTTCCATGTGGTCGGTCGTTTTGGCACGCTCGACCGGCTCCGCCTGGACGAAGTCGGTGATCGGTACCGCCCTCTGCCACGCCTCGTCGTCGAGGCGGCCATCGAGGCGTATCGAACCGGCATCCACGCGGGTGGCCTGCGCCTGTTTGCGGACGTCAACCGTCGATTGCTGTCCGGCTGATGCTGACGACGAGCAGACACACAACAGGAGTAGAACGAATGAATAAATGCGGCTCATGAATCAGGGGATACCGGTATGAGAAGGACGCGAAATGCTAGCACGGCGCGCCTCAGGGTTCCCACAAGAACGAAAGGATGCTCACGATCGCTACCGGCACGGCGTCTGCGCGCAGCGTACGCTGGCCGAGCGAGATCAGGCGCACGCCACGATCGTGCGCGCCTTTCCACTCACGCTCGTCCCATCCACCCTCCGGGCCGATCCACAGCGAGACCTCCGCGGGGATCGGTTCACGCTTGAGCGCCGTGATTGGTTCACCCTCGGCGTGCGCGTCGGGTTCGACGAGCATCACCTGCAGTCCACTCGCTGGCTCCTCGGCGAAACTGTCGAAGCTGAGCGGGGTTCGAATATCCGGAACGACGGCGCGCCGCGACTGCTTGACCGACGCCACCGCCACGCGGCGCCAGCGGTCAATCCGCGCCGAGCGCATCAGCGCCGCCACCGTCATCTCGGTCCGCTTCGTGATGAGCGGCTGGATCGCCGACACGCCCAGCATCACCGCGTCGCGGACGATGTCGTCCATCTTGTCGCCCTTCAGCACGGCCTGCACGAGCGTGATTGGTACGGTCGATTCCGGCGGCGGCTCAACGCGCGATGTCAATTGCACGCGCGTTTCGCGCGGCAGCGCGACCACGACGCGGGCGAGGAATTCGTGGCCGCGGCCGTCGAACACGGAGACGGTGTCGCCGACGCCGAGCCGCAGCACGCGGCGCAGGTGTTCACCTTCATCCTTGGGGAGGACAACGGTCTCATCGCCAATGTCGAGCGAGGGCGCAAAGAATCGGTGCATCGGGAAGACCTAGATTCTAGCCACGAAGACACCAAGAACACGAAGACAAGACGCGTCGCACAATCGCGCCTCGTACCAGCGGTACGGCGGATGCTATACTCGCCGCCGGATGTTCTTCCGCGATCAGATCGTCGGAAAATATAAAATTCTTTCGACGATCGGCAGCGGCGGCTTCGGCACGGTTTATCTCGCGGAAGACACCTGGATCGACAAGAAAGTCGCGCTGAAAGTTCCGCACAAGCAAGGCGTCGACTTCGGCGAACTGCTTCGCGAGCCGCGGCTGCTCGCCTCTCTCAACCACCCGAATATCGTCACGATTGTCACCGCGGAGAAGCAGGACAACGTCTTCTTCATCGTGATGGAGTACGTGACGGGTGAAAATCTCGAAACGATCATCGCGCGTGAAGGCGCGCTCGACGTGCCTCGCGCGCTCGACTTCACGTGCCAGATCTGCAATGCCATCGATTACGCCCACCGCCAGGGCGTCCTGCATCGCGATCTGCGCCCGTCCAACGTGCTGGTGTCGGACAGCGGCCTCGTCAAGGTGGCCGACTTCGGCACGTCGCGCTTTCTCGAGATCGCCGCCCACGGCACCACGGTGATCGGCAGCCCCCCCTACATGGCGCCCGAGCAGTTCCAGGGCAAGGCCATGTTCGCCAGCGATCTCTACTCGCTGGGCGTCACGATGTTTCAGATGCTGACGGGCGACCTGCCCTACGACACGCCGACGCCGTCGGACCTCGAACGGATCGTGCGCGGCGAGTTTCTGGTCGCCCCGCGAACGAGGAACCCCAAGGTGCCGAAGGCCATCAGCGACGTCGTGCTGAAGGCGATGGCGCCCGACATTCACGCTCGCTATCAGCGCGCCGCGGAAATCCTCGACGATCTGCTGGCGGCACGGGGCCATCAGCGGCGCCCCACTCCGGCCCCCGCCGACATCGGCAGCGACGACGCCCAGGAGATTCAGGCGCGGCTGAAGGCCCGTGAATCACCACAGCCCAGATTCTGCTGGCACTGCCGAAAACCGTTACACGCCCGCTCAGATCGTTGTCCGTTCTGCGGCGAAACCCAGTAGCTGCCGATACATAAGCTAGAATTCAGGTCTAAGGAGACTTCGCAAAATGTCCTTTGCGGGCACAGGAAAGATCTGGATGAACGGTCGTTTCGTCGAGTGGAAAGACGCAACGATTCACATTGCTTCACACGTTATCCACTACGGGAGTGGTGTGTTCGAAGGGGCGCGCTGCTACGACACCCCGCGCGGGTCGGCCTGTTTCCGGCTGGACCAACACCTGGTACGGCTTGTGAACTCCGCCAAGATTTATCGCATGCAGTACCCGCTCGATCTCGGCGGCTGGCGCGAAGCCGTTCTGGAGACAATTCGGGTCAACGACATGAAGGCGTGCTACATCCGGCCGCTCGTCTATCGCGGTTACAACACCCTTGGCGTCGACCCGACGAACAACCCGGTCGACGTGGCGATCATGGTGTGGGAATGGGGCGCCTATCTGGGCGCGGAAGCGCTCGAACAGGGCGTCGAGATGAAGGTCAGCAGCTGGAATCGCATGGCGCCGAACACCTTGCCGGCTGGCGCGAAGTCGACGGCCAACTACGCGAATTCGGCGCTCATCAAAATGGAAGCGCTGGCTGACGGCTACTCAGAGGGCATTGCCCTCGACGTCTACGGACACATCAGCGAGGGCAGCGGACAAAACATCTTCCTGGTGCGCGACGGCGCGTTGTTGACGCCGCCGCTGAGCGCGTCGATTCTCGGCGGCATCACGCGCGACACGATCATCACGCTCGCCCGCGAACTTGGCTACACCGTGACCGAAACCAACCTGCCGCGCGAGGCGTTGTATACCGCCGACGAGGTCTTCGTGGTGGGTACCGCCGCGGAAGTGACGCCGGTCCGTTCGATCGACAAGATTACGGTCGGCGCCGGCCGCCGCGGCCCGGTCACCACCAGACTGCAGACCGCTTTCTTCGACGTCATCAACGGTACCACGCCGGACACGCACGGATGGCTCACGTACGTGTACGGAGAACAACAATCCCATTCGAGCCGCTCACGGGCGGCAACGAGAGCATAGGTTTTGAAGACATGCACGTTAATGACCTGCTGAAGCTCGCCGTCGATGCCTCCGCCTCAGACCTCCATTTGAAGGTCGGCAGTTATCCGCTGATGCGGGTCCGCGGCGTACTGATGCCGATCGTCGAGGACAAACGCCTCGAGCACGACGATGTGGTGGCGATGGGCGCGTCGATCATGTCGGCATCGCAGCGTCAGAAATTCAAGGAGGCGCAGGAGCTCGACCTCGCCTACAGCGTGCCCGGCCTGGGACGCTTCCGCGTCAACATCTTTCAACAGCGCGGCACGGTGGGTCTGGTCCTGCGCGTCATCCCGATGCAGATTCGGACGATCGACGAACTGGGACTGCCGCCGGTCCTGAAGCGCATCGCCGAAGAAGAACGCGGCCTGGTCCTGGTCACCGGAACGACCGGCAGCGGTAAGAGCACCACGCTCGCCGCGCTCATCGATTACGTCAACCGCACGCGCACCTCGCATGTGATGACCGTCGAAGACCCGATCGAATTTCTCCACCGCGATCAGAAGTCGATCATCAACCAGCGCGAAGTGACGGTCGACACGCGTTCGTTCGCCCAGGCGCTGCGCAGTGCGCTGCGGCAGGACCCCGACGTGATTCTGGTCGGCGAAATGCGCGACTTCGAAACGATTGAAACCGGTTTGCTGGCCGCCGAAACCGGCCACCTCGTGCTCTCAACCCTGCACACCCTGGACGCAACGGAAACCATCAACCGTATCATCGCGGTGTTTCCGCCCCACCAGCAGAAGCAGGTGCGCCTCCAGCTGGCCGCCGTGCTCAAGGCGGTCATCTCTCAGCGCTTGATCCCGCGCACCGACGGCAACGGCCGGGCGCCGGCGGTCGAAGTGATGATCAGCACGGCGTTCATCCGCGACTGCATCGTCGACAAGGAAAAGACGCATCTCATTAACAGCGCGATCGCCGCCGGCACGTCGCAGTACGGCATGCAGACGTTCGATCAATCGATCTTCGGTCTCTACAAACAGGGGCTGGTGTCGTACGAAGAAGCGCTGCGGTGGGCATCGAACGTCGACGAGTTCAAGCTGCGGGTCCAGGGGATCTCGACGACTTCCGATCTCAGTCGCGACGAAATGGCCAAGGCAGTGATTGGGGGGGCGCCGGAAATCACTCGTTTCGGGACCTAGCGGTCCCGAAACGGGCTTTAGGCTTTAGGCTCTAGACTTTAGGGCCGGCTCTCGAGAGAGTTGCTTAAAGCCTTCAACTGCGCAACCAAATCATCAAGGCGGTCAAGAGTTCCTTGATGTTCCTTTGCGCTCGGAAATCCAAGTCGAATCGAGATGTCAACCAAGTACCGGCTCTCGGCCGCTGAACCCGTAGCGACGTTGACGAAGCTCGCGTACTCGCGCGTCGTCCGACGGGCACATCCTTCCACGATATTGACAGCTGCCGAAAGAGTCGATCGTCGGAGCGGCGCCTGAAGGCCATAACGTTCTTCCGCAGGAAATCCTCTTGTTATTCGGTAAACTTCAAGAACCAATTCGTCGGCGAGGGTAAAAACGCGGAGTTTGCGATGATCTCGGCTCATGCAGATTCGCTGCATTCAAATGCGAGACCAATTGCATCGAGCGTGCCGGCATGCCTAAAGTCCAAAGCCTAAAGCCTAAAGCCGGGAACGACGTTCCCAACGGGAACGTCGTTCCCAGAGATTCCGCGCGTGTCGCTGCGCTCAGGATGCTCGCACGACGGGAGTTGTCCGAAGCGCAAATCCGCCAGCGTCTGCAGCGCCGCGGTCACCCGCTCGACGAAATCGAATCGGCGATCGACCGACTGAAGTCGGAACGGGCGATCGACGATGCGCGCGTTGCCGGGGCGATCGCGCGGACCGAGACGTCCTTGAAACGGCGTGGACGGTTGCGCGTGGCGCAGGAACTGGCCCGGGCGGGGATTGCGAGATCGACGGCGCGAACCGCGATCGATGAAACGTTCGACGACCTCGACGACGATGCCCTTCTGCAGCAGGCGTTGAATCGAAGGCTGAAAAATGATCGGCCGATTGAAGACGACCGCGAGTTCCAGCGCCTCTACCGCTATCTGATTGGCCAGGGTTTCGAATCCGACAAGATCCTCACCGCGCTCACGAGGCGTCGGCGAGGCCGCTCGTCCTGAAACTGCCTCGCCGGACGCCGCCGCATCAGCTGCCTTAGAATGATGCCGCAGGATGAGCGTCTTCGCGGAAACCAGGGCTGCCGTCGCGCTCGCGGCAGGACTTCGATCCTTTCTCGGCCAGCGTCTGTCGGTCGGTCAGGCCCGAGACCTGATCCGCCAGCGGCTTGATCGTCGTGAAGACCATTTTCTCGGCATGCTGGCAGCCGGTATCTTCACTGTCCCCTCCAGCCCCTACCGGCCGCTGCTCGATATGGCCGGCTGCTCGCTGGGCGACATTCGCGCCTCCGTGCGAACACGCGGCATCGAAGCCACGCTACGCCGCCTCCGCGATGAAGGTGTCTACGTCACCTTCGAAGAATTCAAGGGACGCAAACCGATCGTCCGGCGCGGGAAGGCGGTCGCGGCCGCGCCCTCAGACTTTTTCAACCCGCTGCGCAACACGCACTACTGGGTGGAGACCGGCGGCACGACCGGTTCGGCGATGCGCGTCAGCTCCGATCTGAACCGCGTCGCCGTGTCGGCATCGTATTTGTCGATCGCCCACCATGCCTACGGCGATTCAACAAGCTGTCGCCGGTTCACCAACTCACAGCAACCGCTTACTACGGGCGCGCCGGATGGTTCGACACCTCGCTCGCCGTCCGCTGCATTGGCTCGTCGTTCGAAGACGATGTCAATACCATGCCGCTGCGGCGTTTCTCACTGGTCGATCTCCGGGTATCGCGGCCGCTCACCGAGCGTGCCGAAGCCTTTGTCTCGATCCAGAATGTGGGCGACGAGACATACGAGATCAGCCGTGCAGCCGACGGCTCCGTCGGCATCGGTGCGCCGCGGTTGATTCACGCGGGTCTGCGCCTTCACTTTTAACCAGCGTTCGGCTGCGGCCGTACTCCGTGACAAAAGGTGATTACTGGGATGGCATTGCCGACGCGTGGGTCGACGCCCGCGATCGCCTATGGCGCTCGCATTCCGACGCGCTCAACATTGCGCTTTGTCGTCGATGGCTCTCGGGCCATCCCGCGGCACCTGCTGAAAACCGACCTCTTCGACGAGGCCTCGGGCGTCGGCCTCTGGCCGTACCTAACCACTCTGGCGCGGCAGGTCGACGCGGTCGACATCTCACCCGCCGTCGCAACACGCGCCCGTCTGCAGCATCCACTGGCGGCCCTCGCCGCCGATGTCCGCCACTTGCCGTTCGGCGACCGCGTCTTCGACGTCGTCGTGTCGAATTCGACGCTGGACCATTTCGACCACCCTGGCGCCATCGCCGATGGCCTCCGTGAGTTGCATCGAGTCCTCAACCGCGACGGCCGTCTGCTGCTCACGCTCGACAACGGCGCCAATCCCGCCGTGGCGATTCGCAATGCGCTGCCGCAAGGATGGCTGACCGCAATCGGCCTCGTTCCCTATCAGATGGGACGCACCCTCCGGCCGCGGGCCGCCGAGGACCTTCTGCGGAAGGTCGGATTTACGGTGATCGAGCGAACGGCGATCATGCATTCGCCGCGCGTCGTGATGGTGCCGCTGGTCAGGTGGCTCGATCGGATGGTGGCGAAGGCCGACCGCAAACTGCGCATCGTCCGCGCGATCGAGCGCCTCGAAATCGCTGAACGATGGCCGACGCGGTTCCTGACCGGCCACTTCGTCGCGTTCCTCGCCAGGAGGACGTAGTTCGTGGCGCCCGCGCCCGTTCGCTACAATAGCGGTCAATGACCTCGAACGAAATTCGCTCGTCGTTCCTCAAACATTTCGCCAAGCACGGCCACCAGGTCGTCGCCAGTTCGCCGCTCGTGCCGGGAGACGATCCGACGCTGCTGTTCACCAACGCCGGGATGAATCAGTTCAAGGACGTGTTTCTCGGCCGCGAGCGGCGCCAGTACACGCGCGCCACGACATCGCAAAAAGTCATGCGGGTCAGCGGCAAGCACAACGACCTCGACAACGTCGGTCCGTCGCTCAGGCACCACACCTTTTTCGAGATGCTCGGCAATTTCTCGTTCGGTGATTACTTCAAGAAGGAAGCGATCGAGTTCGCATGGCAGCTCCTCACCGAGGGCTGGAAGATGCCGGCCGATCGGCTGGTCGTGTCGATCTTCAAAGGTGAAGGCGGGATTCCGCGCGACGACGAAGCGTATGAGATCTGGAAGAAGTTCGTGCCGGCCGAACGCATTCTGGAATTCGGTGCCGACGATAATTTCTGGCAGATGGGTGAAACCGGACCGTGCGGACGTTGCTCGGAGATTTACTACGTCCGCGGCACGGGCACCGATCCGGAAATCGAAGTCTGGAACAACGTGTTCATGGAATTCGAGCGGAGCGCCGATGGCACGTTGACGCCATTGCCGGCGCCCTCGATCGACACCGGCATGGGGCTGGAACGCGTCACGGCCGTGCTGCAACAGAAGGATTCAAACTACGACACCGACGTGTTCGCGCCGCTCCTGCAGCGGGTCGGCGAACTGGCTGGCGTCAGGTACGGCGCCTCTGAGAAGACCGATATCCCGATGCGGGTGGTTGCCGATCACGCTCGCGCCACCACCTTCCTGATTGCCGATGGCGTGCTGCCCTCCAACGAGTGGCGCGGATACGTGCTCAGGAAGATCATGCGGCGGGCGATGCGGCACGGCAAACATCTCGGGTTGAACGAACCCTTTCTCCATCAATTCGTCGCCGTCCTGGCACGAGAAATGGGCGACGCCTATCCGGAGCTCCGCAACAACCGGTCGATGATCGAGCAGACGATCGTCGCGGAGGAAAAACGCTTCGACGCAGTGTTGACCGACGGGTTGCCGAAACTCGAGGCTGAAATTGCCAAGGCACTCGAGACCCCCGACCGTGTGCTGTCGGGTGACGCCGCCTTCCGCCTCTACGACACGTTCGGCGTGCCGTTCGACTTCATCGAGGACACCGCCGCGACCAACGACGTGCGAGTCGACCGTGCCGGCTATGAGCGCGCCATGGAAGGCCAGCGCGACAAGGCACGGGCGCAAAGCGCATTCGGAACGTCGAAGAAAGGCGCGGAGTTTACCCTCACCGATGATGCCGCGCTCAGGGCCGCCGGCGACCGCTTTGAAGGTTACGGTGCGACGCGTGTGGACGAT
>Ga0207701_10006678_pt1 | contig 11504 bp, 14 predicted proteins | sample KBSSwiSSwithPhiX_FD_184294 | JGI IMG/M metagenome (GOLD analysis project Ga0207701, IMG submission 184294) | Switchgrass rhizosphere bulk soil microbial communities from Kellogg Biological Station, Michigan, USA, with PhiX - S5 (SPAdes) (version 2) | ecosystem: Environmental > Terrestrial >...
GATCGATGATGAAGTCATGGCCCTTGGGCTTGCGGGTGATGGCTTCATCGATGGCGGTGTAGAGCGGCCCGTTGCTTTCCGAGGAACGCAGCGGCGAGCGCAGATCCGCGGCGTCCTCCTGGCCGAGGCACATATAAAGCGTGCCGGTGCAGGTGATGCGGACGCGGTTGCAGGATTCGCAGAAGTTGTGCGTCATCGGTGTGATGAAGCCGAGCCGGCCGCCGGTTTCCTGGACGCGCACATAGCGCGCCGGCCCACCGGTGTTGTGGTCGATGTCTTCCATCGAGAAGCGCGTGGCGAGGCGCGAGCGCACGATCGACAGCGGCAGATATTGCCCGAGCCGATCTTCGCCGATGTCGCCGAGCGGCATCACCTCGATGATGGTGATGTCCATGCCGCGCCCATGCGCCCAGGCCACGAGATCGGGCAGTTCGTCCTCGTTGACACCCTTGAGCGCCACGGCGTTGATCTTGACCTTCAGGCCGACCGCCTGGGCGGCGTCGATACCGGCCAGCACCTGCTTGAGATCGCCCCAACGGGTGATGGCGCGGAACTTGTCCGGGTCGAGAGTATCGAGCGAGACATTGATGCGCTGGACGCCGAGACCCTTGAGCTCGGCCGCATACTTGCCGAGCTGCGAGCCGTTGGTGGTCAAGGTCAACTCGTCCAGCCCGCCTGTCTTGAGGTGCCGCGACAGCGACGAGAACAGCGTCATGATTCCCCGCCGCACCAGCGGCTCGCCGCCGGTCAGCCGGAGCTTGCGGACGCCCTTGGCGATGAACGCCGAGCACAGCCGGTCGAGTTCCTCCAGCGACAGCAAGTCGGCCTTGGGCAGGAACGACATATTCTCGGACATGCAGTAGACGCAGCGGAAATCGCAGCGGTCCGTCACCGACACCCGCAGATAGGTGATCGCCCGGGCAAACGGGTCGATCAGCGGCGCTGGATGGCCGGCGGGGCGATCGAAGTCGGGCGGAGGCGCGGCAACGTTCATATCTGATCCTTGGACAGGGCCCTGGATTGTGGCGGATCGGCCCCCCGGGGTCCAGGCTTGTTCTAGCCAGTATATATAGGCACCGATTAGCCTTTTTGGAGATCAAATGGCCGCCGCCCCGGATACCCGACCCTGGCCGACCGAACTGCGGCTCGCCAAGGATAAGAAGGCGCTGACCGTGACCTTCGACACCGGCGAGAGCTTCGCCCTCGACGCCGAATATCTGCGGGTGATGAGCCCTAGTGCCGAGGTGCAGGGTCATTCCCCCGATGAGCGGAAGACCCAGCCCGGCAAGCGCAACGTTGCCATTCTGGAGGTGCACCCGATCGGGAATTACGCGGTGCGGCTCGTGTTCGACGACATGCACTCGACTGGCATCTACAGTTGGGACTATTTCGCCGAGCTCGGCCGCAACCACACGCGCAAATGGCAGGACTATATCGACGAGCTCGCCAGCAAAGGGCTGAGCCGCGATCCGCCGCAGCGGAAATAGCCGCCCGCTCGTTCCACGTTGAGCCGCTAGCGCACGATCACGGTGGTGCCGATCGCGACCCGCTCGTAGAGGTCCTTGACGTCGTCGTTGGTCATGCGGAAGCAGCCGGATGACTCCGCCTGACCGATCGAATCCGGATCGTTCGAGCCGTGGATGCGATAGAGTGTGCTGCCGAGATACATGGCCCGCGCCCCGAGCGGATTGTCTTCCCCGCCGGCCATCTGCGCCGGCAGGCCCCGTTGCCGCGCCCGCATCTGCGGCGGCGGCGTCCAGGTCGGCCATTCCTTCTTGGCGGAAACCTTGTGAATTCCTTTCCACTGGAAGCCGGCGCGGCCGACACCGATGGAATAACGAAGCGCGTTGCCGCCCGCCTGCACGAGGTAGAGTTTGCGCTCGGCGGTGTTGACGACAATCGTGCCCGGCCTCTCGGCGCCGCTGTAGCTTACCCTGGAGCGGGTGGCGTCGGAGCCGCCGAAGCCCAAGAAGTTGTAGTTGTTGGCGCGCGGCGCGCCGCCGAACAGCATTTGCGCCCGCTCGTTGTCCGACTGGGCCTGAGCAACGCCGGTCGCGCCCATCACCATGGCGGCGGCGATCAATGCAGCGAACGTGCGCGACATCATGAAGGGCTCGGTTTGATTAGATCGGTGTGTTGGCTTGGCTTGTGGACTGCGAACCCGCAACATTATTGTTTTTTGCGCAGCTTTTTCACGTCGATGTTCAACTCCAAGCACGATATCCACTCGGCATAGCTCGCCGAAAAAACCTCCGGCTTGATGCAGGACGCTTTGTAGGTCGGCGGAATATCTTTCCAGGCGGCCACGAGCGCATCCCGCGCCTCCCGTTCGGATCTCATACAGGTGTCGAGGGTCTTGGCGGACACAGCTTTATCGCCCGTCATTTCCTCGGTCGACTTGGCACGATTGCGACAGAGCTTTTGGGTGTCCAGGTTTGGAAAGCGGGCGTCCTGCGCCGCGGCGGCGAGGTTCGCCAAAAGCAAAATGGCGGCGGTCAGAACAATTTTCGATTTTGGCATGATGCCTACCCCCAGGTCCGTCGTGGCTCGCTCACTTTGAGGGCGCGCCTGAATCTCAGCACGCCATGTCGTGCTTTGTTCAGTGTGCCGCTTGGTATAGCGATTGAACCTATGACCTCTCCCGTCTGAAGGGAAGTACACCTCTCGCCAAATCAAGAGGTTAAGGGCGGACAGATCGATTTTCCACGGATTCTCCGCATCGATTCAATGGAGCGGGAACGGAGCAGGTTCATCCCGGGCATGCTTATCCGAGGGGCCAGTCGGTCATCGACCCTGGCCGTCTTCCCCCCATCCCATGGGCAATGCCGCAGAGCGATATCTCTCAGGCGCGGCGTTTCGTCTTCTGCCGGGCTTCGCTCTTCGGTACCGGCTCCGCCTTCGCGCCCACCGCGTGTCGGAAAAAGTTGTATTCGTCGACGTTTAGTAACACCAATCGTTCACGGCCATTTTTTGTGATGACCACCGGTTCGCTCAGCGCGATGTCGCTGTAGGTCCCAAAACTCCGAATCAATTCGGCTGTGGTGACATGTCGCATCTTACAGGCCCCTCAGATCATACCGATAAATACCGACGGGCCTGCCGATAGCCGCCAGGCCCAGGCTCACGCGAGATTTCCCTGTTGTTTCGGGCGCCGCGCCCGGCAGGCTCGATATCCGCATCTTATGAGTCATACCAATAACAAACATAATGCAGGTTTGCCATAGGTATTAATCTGCTTGACTCGTATTATACGTATAATTAAGGTTATATGTAGGACTCGCCCATGACACGACGTCGGCAGGCGATCCTTGGTAACAACCGTTGGGAGCGTCTCATGAAGAAGCAGCTTTTCATTCTTGCACTTTCGCTCACTGCCTTCGCGGCGCCTGCGCAAGCCGGCAGCGCGGTGGCGAACGTCGTCCAGGTGACCACGTTCGGCAACAACTCGTCCTCGATCAGCCAGTCGGCCCGCAACCTCGCCGTCGCGAACGTTGCTCAGGCCACGATCCGCGGCAGCAACTACTCCTCGATCCACCAGCACGCCAACAACATGGGTGCCGGCGTGGCGCAGGGAACCGTGCGCGGCAACAACGTGTCGCACATCTCGCAGTCGCAAGCTCCGTTCGGTCATCATCATCGTCATCGTTAATCGCCTGCTACCTTGTTGCCGCGAACCGTCGTCGCTTGCCGGCGCGGTTTGCGGCTTCAAGCCCGAACGCAGTTAGCCATTTGGAGTTTCAGTCATGCGCAGAGTCATTTTCTTGGCGAGCCTGGTTACGCTTTTGCCGCTGAGCGCGGGAGCGGAGACCATCATCCAGAACAACGCGATCAACATCGCCGCGGTGGTGAGGATCAACGGCCAACCCGTCAACGTCACGCAGAACGGCGCATATAACTACGCCGGGGTGATCCAAGCCGGCGCCCGTCCTTCCGCAACAGTCAATCAGACCGGAACCGTGGTGAACGCCGCCGGCATCGGCCAGTCCGGCCGCCACATGGTTGCCAACGTCAGCCAGTACGGGCACGGACGGGCTTCAAATTTTGCCGTGATCGCGCAACACCGTCGGCGCTAATCGGCAGGCTGAACTCCCTGGCCGCCGGGTTACACGGTGGCCAGGCACTGTCTTGTCGTGGGGCGGCGCAAATTGGGATAACCAACACCATGCACGCGCGAACCATCATGGCTGCATCGACGCTTCTGCTGGCGCTGACCGTTACCGCAATGGCAAAAGACGACACGGTCAGAACCGAAGTCAGGCGCGGCAACAGCAGCGCCGTCGTCGTGCAGAGCGGAGATCCGAAGTCGGCGACCGTTCATGTCGAACGGCGTCCGGGTTACGTCAAAATCGAGCAGCACAGTCGGGGCAGCAGCGCCACCGTCATTCAGATCGACGAATCTGCCGGGGGCAAGCGCTGATCGAGGCGGCTCGAGCCTTCAAGCCTGCCGCGCGGTCAATGCATGGACGATAAGCGCAGCGGCGACTGGTCCCAAAGGATGCGCGCAACCGTTCGCTCCGGCGTGACAGCCTGCTGACCATCCGGGTTTGTCTTGTTGACGGTGCTGACGTTGTTGGACCGCGGGGTCCCTGCTTCGGGCTCTGGCTTGGGGTCGATTGGGAGCGGCTGGTCCGTGGCCGGTCGCCTGGGATAGTCCTTCGGCGGGGAAATCCTGGGCTTGTAAGCGCGGTGCGCGGGCTCTGCAGCGGCCACGACAAGCTGCGGGGGCCTTTGCCAGAGGGCCATCTGGTTGCCGCGATCGATCAGTTCGATCAGACCGGCTTCGATCGCTTCGCGGATCGCGATCTGCGTCATTTCATTGCGGGTGCCCGAGAAATCCGCTTCGACATAATCGCTGGGCGAGGGGTACTTCGTCAGCAGAGACTCCGGGAAAAGTCCATTGGCAGCGCGCGAGCGCGACGAAATCCCAGCGGTGTCGGTATCGATCGACCGGTACGCCGTCACCGAGGCCACCACCTCCGCCGTGTCGGCCCGCACCAGGCGCATGGTGACGCTTACGTAGTTCCTGATCACCGATTTGACGCCGCCGATACCGACGACCGCCAGGCTGCTGTTGGAGATCAGCACCGAACGTTCAAAGGCCACCAGCCCGCCGTTGACGATGTATTCGGCGGGACGAAGCCGCCGTATGTTGGCGTTGGCCGCGGAAGAACCCGCCTTGCCGTCGGCCTTCTTGTCCGGTTTATTGCTCGGCGAGCCGGTGCTGTCGGCGATGACGCTGCGCTCGCGCACCTGGTCGGCATCGCGGGTGCGGTCCACCACGCTGAAATAGGTTCCGTTGCCCGCCGCCTGCAACGCCTCGATCATGATGGACGATGCGCCCTGAGTGACCGCGGTGGAAAGCTCGCTGACGACGGCGCCCGGCGGCGTCGGCTTGCGCTGGCCCGTCAGATCCGGGAAATCGTAAACGGCGACGGTGATCTGGCGCGGCGCCGGCGGTAGTCGTGCCAGCGCGGGCGATGTCTTCGCCAGCGAGCCGACAATGGCGACGTGAGCGGGCAGATCGCTGACAGGCTGCAGATGGGAGCAGGCGGATAATCCCAACAGAGCGAGCGGCGCCAAGACCCTCATGCGCTGCCACGTCGCATGGGCACGCCGCGACCCGGACTTCGCACCACCAACAATCATACGCTTGACCTCGGCACCGAACATGGTTGCCGGATCATCAATTGTTATGGTGAACATTCGGTTAAGTGCCCGCCAGCGTTCGAGCTGTTCGGCTTTTCGATCAGCACGCGTGCCGGTCTTAACCGGCGTTAAGCATTCAGCGGCACGAGCCGGTCGCCGCGCGGTGAATGGCACGCGTAGCGAAAGGCAACGAGTAAACCTTACCGCTTCATGATTAAGTCCGATGCCCTTTTTCAAAGAGTCGATTTGAACTTATAGCCCAACGCGAGGCGGTCTCTTTGCGGGACGTTCCGCCGGGTTGGGGGCCACCATGTATTTGAGTTCAAGATTGCTTCCGGCGACGGCACTGCCGTTGCTCTTTGCCTCAAGCCTTGCGTTTGCAGACAGCAATGTGAAGCTGGATGCAGGCAGCGGCAACAAGATAGAAATTCGTTGCCAAGGCTCATGTACCCCAGCCCAGCTCGCAGCCTTGGCCAACAACATCAGCTTTGCGCCTGGGAGCTCGGACAATCATGTTCAGATCCGGACGCAGGCTGATGCCGGTACCCAGGCGCCCATCCAAGTCAGCGGCACCAAGAACCAGGTGCAGATCAATCAACAAAAAGGCACCAACAACAGCACCGCGCCGATTCAAGTAGGCGGCTCCAACAATCGCGTCGAAATTCAACAAAAGGGCAGCAATAACTCGACCCAGCCCATTGTGGACATCGGAAACAAAACCCGGGTCCAAGTTCAGCAGCAAGGCAACGGCAACTCTGCTTCGGCCGTCGACAGTGGCGGCACCCACAATCAGATTCAAGTCCAGCAGAAGGGCAATGACAATCAGGCCGCTTCGGCGCAACTCGTTGGCGACAACAATCGCGCTCAGATCAAGCAACAGGGCAGCCAAAACGTCGCAGCTACCAATCAAGCCGGGGGCTCCGACAATCTCGATAGGATTCAACAGAAGGGAGTTGCCAACGTTGCGGGCGCCTCGCAGGAGGGCGGCAGCCACAACCAGGTCCAGACCCAGCAGCAGGGCGCGCAGAATTTCTCGGTCGCCACCCAGCAAGGTGGTTCCCGTGACCAGAGCAAGACCGAGCAGAAGGGCATCGGCAATCTCGCGGTCACGGCGCAGAAGGACGGCACCCGCAATGAGGTTCAGACCCAGCAGAAGGGCGTCGCCAATGTGGCGGGCGCCTCGCAGGAGGGCGGCAGCCGCAACCAGGTCCAGACCCAGCAGCAGGGCGCGCAGAATTCTTCTGTCGCCACCCAGCAAGGCGGCTCCCGCAACGAGGTACAGACCCAGCAGAAGGGCGTCGCCAACGCGGTGACCGCCACGCAGGCCGGCGGCAGCCGCGATCAGATCCGGACCCAGCAGCAGGGCCTGCAGAACACGGTGGACGCGATCCAGCAAGGCGGCTCCCGCGATCAGAGCAGGACCGAGCAGAAGGGTGCGCTCAACACTGCCGTCTCGTCACAGTTCGGCGGCGTTCACAACCAGAACCAGACGCAGCAGAAGGGTGTCGATAATCTCGCAGTCAACCGGCAGATTGGTGGCGCGCGTAACGAGAATAAAGCCGAGCAGAAGGGTGCGCTCAACACCGCTGTCTCATGGCAGTTCGGCGGCGCTCACAATCAGAACCAGACGCAGCAGAGGGGCGTCGGTAATCTTGCGGTCGCTCGGCGCTTTGGCGGCGACTATAACGACAACGTGGTTCGCCAGAGAGGTTTCGGGCGCATCTCGATCCGGTAAAACGCCGCGGGCGGTCTACTTGGTGGTGACTTCTATCGCATAGCGAAGGGCCGCGAGGCCAAAGCCGCCGACGATGGCCATAGAGAACACCAACAACGCAAGCTCTAAATTAGGATGGCGGCGTCCAAGGTGTCCGAGCATCCCCGGGCGGCCTCGCCTTACTGCAGCGTGACGGTTGGCAGGGAGGTCGTGATCGTATTCCGATCAGCAAGTTCGCAAGAAGCCCCAGCCTCGCGTAACACCTGAACCAAATGTCGGGCTATTCGCAATTTCTCGAATTGCCGGTCCTGATCTTGGCGATCTAACCCCGGCTCGACTCGACTCGCCACCTCGTCCAAATGCGTTCCATGATCCCAACTCCTACGTCTGTGCAGGAGCACCCCATGATGATCGTAAGGCGGGATGGTATCAGGTGGGCAACACAAGTGCGTGACAGCCGGACCGGCAATAGGGGCCGCGGCCTAAAGGGTCAGCAATAGCCCAAGCATCGTGGCGATCGGCACGACCACGCCACCCAAAACAACAATCCAAAGGACAACCTTATTCAAGCTGCACCAAATCGCATCCGTAGCCGGAGCACCCTAAAACAGTTCAGTGCATGTTTGGGGGCGAAACAGGCCAATATCCCCAGCCAACAGGAACGCTGCCTGTTTTCAGCCGTCGCAGCGGGGGCACATTGTCCAAGGGAGAGGCAGACCAAATTTTCAATAGGCTATGCGCCTTGTTGGACGTGGAACATCGTCCACGCGCTGTCTGCGTCTCGATCTGCTTTGTTCTGCTTGATACTTCCGGGAACTGCCGCGATAGGTTTCAAAAACCGCAGTAAAATGGTGGGCGCTATAGGGATTGAACCTATGACCTCTCCCGTGTGAAGGGAACGCTCTCCCGCTGAGCTAAGCGCCCGACCGCCCGCCTTGTAGGAAGGCGGCGCGAGCCGTGTCAAGGAACGCAACATGAATGCGGCCGCCCAAGGGCGGCCGCTGCGGCATTGTGCGGATTGGGGTTTCGTATCAGCGGGCCGGCGGCCACGGTGAGGCAGGCGCTGGGGCCGGCGAGGGCGCCGGCTCGGGCGCCATGGCAGTCGGCGCCGTCCGTGGCGCAGGCTTGGGCTTTTTCTTGACCAGGGTGGGTTTCCTGGCCACGGGCGAAGGCGCCGCGGGCTGCAATTCGACAAAGACCGGGTTCGGCACCAACCGTGGCGTATCGGGATCGGCGCCTGGTTCGCCTGCGGCCACCACCTTCACCGGCACGGTCTGCGGCTGATAGCCGGGCAGCGCGAAGCTCACCGTAAACTCGCTGGCCGATACCGCCTGCGTGCAGGGGGTCCGGCAGACCTGACCCAGCGATGTCCTGGCCTCGGCGCCTGCGGGTTCGGATTCAAACTGCATGGTCGTTGCGGCCGGCGGCGACTTGCCGAAACCCGGCATGTCGAATTGCATCCAGCTCGGCATGCTCGAGCATCCGGCAAGACCGAATGCGCAGGCTGCTACCGCGACGACTCGCTTCATGGTCAACACTCACTCGTTCGGCCCAGCGGGCCGCGTTACACCAACTCAAGGCGGGAGATGGGCGAAGCGTGCAACCGGCAGTGTCCCCCCGCACCGCGTCCCGCCGCCGTAACAGCCAGCATACCCGAAGGAAACCGGACCTCGCGTCCCAATGTGCGCCGGACACGGTAAATAAAGCCATAACGTGGCATTTGCGAAACATTCGCGGGGGGACGGCCCCGATGGGCCTACGGCAGGCCCGGCACCAGGTCCAGGACGGCGGCCGGCAGGTCATCGAAATGGCTGATCAGCCGGTCGGCGCCGAGCTTGCCGATCGGCGTTTCGCTATAGCCGAAATCGACTGCCACAACCGGGACGGCGGCGGCGCGGGCGGTGGCGATATCGGTCCCGGAATCCCCCACCATGACCGCCTGTTGAATATCGCCCCCGGCTGCCCGGACGGTCCGCCGCAGGAACTCCGGGTCGGGCTTTTGAATGCCGAACGTGTCCTGGCCGCAGATCGCGGCAAAGCGCCGGGTCAGGCCCAGGGCGTCGAGCAGCAGCCGCGACAATCCTTCGAGCTTGTTGGTGCAGACCGCAAAGCGGCAACCGCGTGCGGCCAGGCGATCAAGGGCTGCGTCGAGGCCAGGGAACGGCTGCGATTTGTCCGCGACATGGGCCGCGTAATACGGAACGAAGTCGGCAAACATCCGATCGACGTCAGCGACGGAGGCAGGGTGGCCCTGGTGTTGCATCCCGGATTCGATCATCCGGCGTGCGCCGCCGCCGATCAGGTTGCGCGCCGCTTTGTAATCCAAGGGTGGCAGCCCTTCGCGCGCGAACACGACATTCAGCGTTTCGATCAGGTCCGGCGCGGTGTCGACCAAAGTGCCGTCCAGGTCGAAAACGACGGTGAGGGCAACCATGCTTTTCGACTATCCTTCAGGCTGTAATCGCGGGTAAAAACGCGCGCGGCGCCAAATCACGGACTTTCATGGACATCGAAGCGCAGAAACGTCAAGCCGCGGGGCTGGCGGTCGAATGGGTGCGGCCCGGCATGCGGCTCGGCCTCGGCACCGGCTCGACCGCCAAGCATTTCGTTGAGCTTCTGGCGGAACGGGTCCGCGGCGGCCTCAAAATCATTGGCGTCCCAACCTCGGAGACGACGCGCGCCGACGCGCAGCGCCTCGGCGTGCCCTTGACCACCCTCGACGAAACCCCCGAACTCGACATGACCGTCGACGGCGCCGACGAGATCGGTCCCGATCTGACCCTGATCAAAGGCGGCGGCGGCGCCCTGCTGCGCGAGAAGATCGTAGCGGCGGCGTCGGCTCGAATGGTGGTGATCGCCGACGAGAGCAAATGGGTCGATGCCCTTGGCCGTTTTCCATTGCCGATCGAGGTCATGCCGTTCGGCCTTGCCGCCACGCGGCGGGCCGTCGAGGCGGCGGCTGCGGCCGCCGGATGTCCGGGCCGGACAATGCTGCGGCAGGGCAGGGATGGCCACGCTTTCGTCACGGACGGCGGGCACTGGATATTGGATGCCTCACTCAACCGCATACCGGATCCCAAAGGACTGGGCGAAAGCTTGTGTTCGATCCCCGGCGTCGTCGAACACGGTCTCTTTATCGGGATGGCGCAAGCCGTCATACTCGCTGGCCCTGCCGGCGCCCGTGTCGTGGAGCGGTCGTGACCGCTACCGATCCAGGTTCACAAGGAGTTATGCAACCATGATCGCCCGCTTCATTGTCCGCACCTTCGGTGTTGCCGCCATCGCGAGCCTGCTTTCGATCCCCGTCGCCTGGGCTCAGCCGCAGCCATCGGCTTCTGCGGTTGCGTTGGCGACGCAACTCCTGGAGATCAAAGGGGGCATCGGCGCCTTCGATGCGGCCATCGACGGCGTTATCGTGCATCACAAGGGTAATCTGCTGCAGATCAATCCCACGCTCGCCAAGGATGTGAATGACGTCGAGAAGCTGATGCGTACCGATATCGCAGCCCGCCGGCAGGCGCTGCGCCACGAAGTTGCGGTCGGCTACGCCAGCGCATTCAGCGAACAGGACCTCAAGGATCTGATCGCGTTCTATAAGACTCCGCTCGGCAAAAAAATAATCGATCAGGAGCCGAAGGCCGGCGAGGCATCGACCAAGCGCGCGCAGGCCTGGATCGACAAGTATGCCGGCGACGTCATCGTCAAGATGCGCGCCGAGATGAAGAAGCGCGGTCACAACGAATACTGAGCCGGCGCTCGGTTTCACCAGACAAGGCGGATGGAATGCCGGAAGAGGTCGATCTGTTCGTCATCGGCGCGGGATCGGGCGGCGTGCGCGCCGCCCGCATCGCGTCGGGCTACGGCGCACGGGTGATGATCGCCGAAGAATATCGCGTCGGCGGCACCTGCGTGATCCGCGGCTGTGTGCCGAAGAAGCTTCTGGTCTATGCGTCGCGCTTTGCCGAGGAGTTCGAGGATGCCGCGGGCTTTGGCTGGACGCTTCCCGAGCCAAAGTTCGACTGGGCCACGCTGATCGCCAACAAGGACAAGGAGATCGACCGGCTCGAGAAGGCCTATACCGCCAACCTCGAGCGTTCCAAGGTGCAGATCGTCAAGAGCAGGGCGGTGCTCACCGATCCGCACA
>Ga0207701_10006679_pt1 | contig 11504 bp, 9 predicted proteins | sample KBSSwiSSwithPhiX_FD_184294 | JGI IMG/M metagenome (GOLD analysis project Ga0207701, IMG submission 184294) | Switchgrass rhizosphere bulk soil microbial communities from Kellogg Biological Station, Michigan, USA, with PhiX - S5 (SPAdes) (version 2) | ecosystem: Environmental > Terrestrial > Soil...
GCGACTCCTAAAGCGGCTAAAAGAATCAGAAAGACGATTCGCCCCTGCCGACGCTCTTTGCGCAAGGCACGAGGCCGGCGGCTCCTTTCGCCAGTGTCAAACAGCTGCGGGGCCTCCATTGCGATCGATATATGAAATCGCTTTTCGACAACATTGTTGGTTGCGCTGCGGTCCGGCTCTCGCGCTGAAGATTTGTTCTGCGCAGGCGCGCGCGATTGTGTGACGATGCGCTCCAGGCTTTCGACCTTTTCGCGCAACCGCGCTTCTTGTTGCGCTATTTCTTGTCGCTTGCGGTGAAGGGGCGGGGCCGGTTTGCGCGAACGCCGAAACATCCCCATTACCGGCTGGCCAGCCAAGCAAAAACGGCGATGGCAATGGCGCCAAAGAAGATCAGCGGCAAACTGAGCGCGAGGCCGATCTGCAACCACTCGGAAAATGAGCGACCATCGGGTTTTTCGTAAGCGCCGGGGAGCGTATCCGGCAGTGACTGCTCGCCGTTACCGCTGCCGCCTGCTTGCAACCGGCTGCGGTGTTCGTTGTACTCAGTACGGGCGTCGTCCACCGTGCTTAACGCGCGGCTCAGTTCCTTATGCAAATCCGATGGATTCCAGTTCCTCGGATCGATCGCTTCAACCAATTCCAAATGTTGGGCGAAACTCTCACGGGCAACGCGGATTTGTTCGAGCCTGCTCTGTGCGTTGTACGCTTCACGTTCGAGCACAACCAACGCACGCGTCAGTTTATCAGTCATTTCGCCCCGGCCCTGTTCCAATTCGTCCTGCCGTCGACTTAGCTCCTCCAGCTCGCGTTTTTGCTTTTCGATTTGCTCTTGCTGGCGCTTAAGTTGCAGGAGTTGCTCCTGCGCTTTTTGCACCTGATTGTCCAGGTGCTCCGCCGACGGATCTTCCTCGGTCAGGTCGAGCATTTGTTCAAGCGGTCGAGGTTTTTCTGCCATTACAATCGCGTCGCCGTCCAGGCTCGTCGTAGCCGATATTGGCTTCGCCGCGTTAAATCGTCAAACCGTTAAATCGCTAAATCGTTAAAAATCTATGTAGCCGCGCCTTGTTGTATGGAAGCGTTCGTTCTAACGCCCGGGCATCATCTCGAGAAGGAAACCTTTGAAATATTCGGTTTCAGGAATTGTCGGCAGCACTGGATGATCCGGCGCCTGCTCGAACCGGCCCAAGCGTCGCGCGGAGCGACGCGCGTCCACAAGCGCATCAGTAATGGTTTGCAAAAAGGCCGAGGCATCCACGTGATGCGAACAGGAGAATGTCGCCACCAAACCATCTTTCGATAAGAGCTTTAACGCCCGCATGTGTAGTTCCCGATATCCGCGTAACGCGTCACGCACGCCGCTCTTCGTCCTCGTAAACGAAGGCGGATCGAGGACGATCAAATCATATTGTGCCCCTGCTTTTTCGGCTCTGCGCAAAAATTGAAATACATCCTCCTGTATCCAGCCGACCTTTAGCTGATTGCGCGCAGCGTTTCGCTTCGCAGCGGAAATGTTCTCCGAATTTTCTTCAACAGCAGTTACTTCCGTTGCGCCTGCGTGCGCACAGGTCAACGCAAACGCGCCCTGATTTGTGAAGCAATCCAGAACACGCCGGTCGCGAGCGTAGTCCGCGACAATTTCGTAGTTGTGCTTTTGATCGAGATACAAACCGGTCTTGTGCCCGCGCAAGAAATCGACTTCAAGTTCCACACCGCCGACTTCGACTACCGTTTGCGACGGAGTTCCGCGCAAGACGCCGCCGCTTAATTCCAATCCCTCCGCCTTGCGAACCGGTGCGTCGTTTCGTTCAACAATCGCGATGTCGCCGAAGAGATCGGCCATTGCAGCCGTGATCAAATCTTTTCGCATGTCCATCGCGAGCGTGAGCGTTTGTAAGACGAAATCGTCGCCGTAACGATCGATGATCACGCCCGGAAGCCCGTCGCTTTCGCTCCACGCCACGCGGCGCAGCTTTACATCGATATTTCGCCGATCCCGGTATTCGGAAGCCTGCTCGATGCGGCGTCGGAAAAAATCCTGATCAAGATCCTGCCTCCGTCTCGAAAAACGGCGCGCAACAATTTGCGATCTTGAATTGTAGATGGCGCTTCCGATCAAATGATCTTTGCCGTCCTTGAGTGAAATCACATCGCCATCTGCGGGATTCCCAAAAACCTTCAGCACTTCGCTGGAAAACACCCAGTCGTGTCCGTGCAGAATTCGCGCACGCGGTTTGATGACGATGCCTGCCATGAAGGAAATGTTCGCGCAACGGTAGCGCGTGCTTCGAGACTATGGGCTTTGGGGAACTGTTTCGGTCAGGCGCTCCGGGTTCACCTTGAAAACGGCGAACTCGGAATTTTCAAATACGCTTGAAATAATATCGGGAATCGTCGCTGGAACACCTTCCGACGTTTTCCTCACAGCGATGTAGCGAACTCCAGCCTGCCGCAAAAATTCTTCTCGGACGTTTCGAAGTCGCCAGGCTTTCCAAAATTCCTTTTCTGCGGTTTCCCTCCGCGTGTAGTCGCTCCGCCCAACAATGTTATTAGAGAAATAGCCGAGCGGCACCCGGCATTTTGTAAGTGCAACGACTGGTGCGAGCAAGTTGTCCCCAGGCAAGACGACATCTCCCGGCTGCGCGTCCCTCGCCAGAAAATCGACCACGCTCAGAATTTCTAGGTCATAGTTTTGCAACTGTTTACCAAATGGCTTCCCGTACCCGAAGAGCCGATCTGGGTCCCGCCAAAATGCGAAGTGTTGCACCGTCGCAGGTACACTCAGGAGCACAGCGCCCAGCGTGATCCCTGCTGCAGCGAGTGAAGGCCATGCGCCTCGAGCGATGATCTGCAGATACCACATTTGAAGAACTTCAACCGCGAATATCCACGCAACGTACTTACTTTGGGCGAGGAACCACGCAGTGTTATTATAGCCGTGTAGAAATCCAGCTGGCACAATGCGGCATGTTAGCGCGATTAGCAGGCCGATCACCACGAAGATCGCAAGGACGAATCGCAGATCAGATTTCGGCTCTGGATGGAATATCGCTCTGAAAATCGCGGGCACGCCGATCACGCGCAAGCCAAGACAACCGATGAGATAGATCGGCAATGCGATCCCTATAAGAGCAAGCACAGTATTGAACCGGTGTTTAACTCCAAGCGCCTCCGTCATCTGGGAAACGTAAAGCCCGGGATCAAACGCCGCCATAATGCCTGCGCCACTTTTGTTTCCCAGAGAAACTAAAAGAAGCAGCGGTGCTGCCAGAGCGGCAGTCAACGCCGCGATTCTGAACAAGTCCGCATTCCGAAAGAGAACAAGGTAGACCACAGCTGCCAATCCCAGGCTGCACATGACCTGCGCCGCGGTAAATATCTTTACTTCCATCAACGCGACAAACAGCAGCGCAGTAAGGAAAAGCCAGGCGGCGCCGCGGTCCCGCAAGTAGCGTTGGAGACAAAACAACCCGGCAAAAAAAAGCCCCAGTGCAGGAAGCATTGGATTGATAAAAAAGAGCGAAAACACCGCAGGGACGTTGAAATACGTCACTGACCAGTCCCCTTTTCCGCCGAGAAAAAGGCCGGGGATAAAGGAAAAGTCTTCTCCGAAAAAAACCAGGAACACGGCCAGCGCGCCGAAGTATCCCGATTTCAGCCAGCTTCGGGTGAAGCAAAACGCACTCAGCATCGAGAGAACCATGAACAGCGTTGGTAAAAAGCGCAGGGTCAAGTCGCGCGTGTTTAGGCCGGTTGCATTGGCGAACATTGCAACGACTAGATCCATTCCGTAGTGATAGGGGAGCGGGTGCCCGGAAAAGACCGGTGCCTGGGGCGGTATTGTATGCGTCAATTCATTGGCGATCGCAATATGCAAAAGGACGTCCGGCTCCGGATAGACACGCATAGTGCCATCCGCGCGCCATGTCAGATTCGTGTAATAAAGCGGCAGCAACGCCAACACCATCACGCCAAGCGCAACAACTCCGATTAGGGCAAGGCCGGATTTGTCGGACGACCGTTTCGCGCTTTCTTCGTCGGGAGGCTCGAGCTTCGCGGAATCGCGCAATATTGGTCTTCGCTTGCTAGAGTGGAGCCAAGCAAAAATGGCGGCAGTCGTCAGCGGCCAAGCGAGGAAGAAACGTGTTTGGTGAGCAAACGTAGTCAACCAATAAGCGAGACTGCTCAAGATCAAACCGAGAACACATGCCAGAGTCAGGTCTTCCAGCGGGCTGAGCATCCGCTTCAGAACGAGGAGCAGCAGTTTGCCTGGTATATATGCCAGTATGACGACCGCGACAAAGAAGAAGCATGCGCCGAACAAAATTTGCATGTCTTAAATTAGAGAAATTAAACGGGCACCCGCCTAAACCGAGAAGAGACTAGGTCAACTGGCAAGGTGCCAGGCAAGGTAAAATTACCGCGTTATTTGGCCCTAGTTTTGACGAAATACAGGTTGTCCCATAGTTTTCGAGGCTTTGTCGAACCATGGAGTCACCGTTGCAAGTTCCCGACCGGCGTTCCATTTCCGTCGTGACGCCAGTTTACAATGGCGAGGCTTCCATTGTCGAGTTATGCCGGCGGCTAAGCGAAGTGTTGCCGCAAATCGCGACGCAGTACGAGATCATCCTGGTTAACGATGGCAGCCGGGACCGAAGCTGGGAGGTGATCTCGGAATTATCTTCGCATTCGGCGACAGTGCGTGGTCTGAATCTGATGCGCAATTACGGCCAGCATAATGCGCTCCTTTGCGGCATTCGCGCGGCGAAATATGAGCTGGTCCTCACCATAGATGACGATCTGCAACATCCGCCCGAAGAAATCCCCCAGCTGCTTGCGCGATTGGACGAAGGATTCGATGTGGTTTACGGCGCTCCCAAAACGGAACAGAACGGGCTTATGCGCGCTCTCGCATCTCACATCACACGGCTCGCGCTGCGCGCAGCGGTAGGTAGCGACGTAGCGAAAAACGTGAGCGCGTTTCGTGTGTTTCGCACGCAATTGCGCGAGGCATTCGCCAACTATCAGTCTCCGTTTGTTTCCATCGACGTCCTGCTTACGTGGGCAACCACTCGCTTCGGCGCGACAACGGTTGTGTTCCAGCCCCGTCATTCGGGCTCTTCAAATTACACTTTCACAAAGCTGGTTCGCCATGCGCTCGACATGATGACCGGCTTTAGCACGGCGCCGTTACAGCTTGCCAGTTTGATTGGCTTTACCTGCACACTATTTGGCGTTGGCGTCTTCATCTATGTCTTCGTCCGTTATTGCCTTGAGGGAAGTGTGCCGGGATTCCCCTTTCTGGCCTCAATCATTGCGATCTTTTCAGGTGCACAGCTTTTTGCGTTGGGAGTCATTGGCGAATATTTGGCACGGATGCATTTCCGCTCCATGAAACGGCCAGCGTACGTCGTTCGAGCAATGATGTGATCGCTTGGTTCCAATGACCGCGATCGCGTTTTCCAAGCTCTTGCCAGATGACTTGGGACGGGTGCGGGATTTCGCCTCTCTCCCGGTGCACGCAAGTATGATCTGCTCTCGCAGCCAGATTGAGTCGCGCTGGAGGGACGAGATAAGAGAGTTGCTATCGAATGACGGCACCATCGGCTTCGTTGTGGAAATTTCTGGGATAGTGGGCGGCCTTGCCATTTGCGCGCCGCTGCCTTGGGAGAGCTCGCTGCTTGGAAAATCGATGTGGGCAATTAACCATATCGGGGTCGCGTCTCGCCGGACGGACGCGACCTCCATCGCAACCGGGTTGGTTGCAGAGGTAGTTCGCCGCGTCGCCGATCGGGATGCAGACTTTCTTTTGTGTAAGGCGATGCCATCGAATACGGCCATCATTCACGCACTTGAATCGAATGGTTTTTTACTGATGGATACGCTGCTCAACTTTGTGTTTGAATGCAGCGCTGCTCGCTCAAATGGCCGTCACCAGCTAACGCCGGAGGGCTTCGCGCTTCGTCTCGCCACCGCCTCGGATGTTGAACCGCTCGCCGAGGTCGCACACTCTTCCTTTTCTAGCCATTTTGGACGCTTCCATGCTGACCCTCGGATCGGCCACTCCGTCGCGACGAGGATCTACGAAGAATGGATCCGATCCTGCGCGAATGGCTGGGCTGATTGGATTGTTGTCGCGATGCATGACGATCGCATCGCCGGATATTCAGCTTGGAAGAAACCTTCTGCGCTTGATCAGAGGCACGGGATTCGGCTTGGCCATTTCAGTATTGGAGCCGTGCACCCTGATTTTTCAGGGCGCGGCCTTTTCAGCGCCCTTACGCGCAAGGGAATGGAACAACTCCGTTCATCAACGGATTGGATCGAAGCGCCGACGCACATCGACAACCATCCTGTGCAACGCGGATTCCTGCGCCTAGGCTGGCGGATCGTAGGGGCACAACACTCATTTCACAAATGGCTCACGGCCTGATTGTGCGATGAAATGCTGTCTCACTTGCGGATATTGCTTTGACAGCGAAAGGTGGGACTGTCCGCAGTGCGGGCGTCGGCCACTATCACGAAACGGACTGCTGTGTTTTATCAATGATCCGCCCGCTGCCGGCAACGGATTCAAGCCCGATTACTTTGCAAAGCTAGCCGGGCTCGAGGAAGGAAATTTTTGGTTCCGCGCGCGGAATCAGCTCATTCAGTGGGCGCTTCGCAATTATTTTCCCAACGCCGGAAGCTTCTTTGAGGTCGGCTGCGGAACGGGATTTGTCCTCAAAGGCGTGCGGGAGAGCCGGCCACATCTGCATTTGGCGGGGAGCGAGATTTTCAGCGATGGCCTGGCCTTTGCGCGGATACGTTTGCCAGGGGTGGATTTATATCAAATGGATGCGCGCCAGATTCCCTTTGAGTGTGAGTTCGATGTTATCGGAGCGTTCGACGTCCTCGAACACATCGCCGAGGATGATGCCGTGTTACAGCAAATGTTCAGAGCGACGCGGCCCGGCGGAGGTGTTCTCATGACCGTGCCGCAACATCGGTTTTTGTGGAGCGCCATCGACGAGCACTCGATGCATCAACGTCGCTACAACCGCGCCGAATTGCGCAGAAAAGTCGAGCGCACCGGTTTCCAGATCGAGCGAATCACTTCTTTCAACTCGTTACTTCTGCCCCTTATGATTTGGACGCGCATGCAACGAAAACGCGATCAGGACTTACAACTCTGGCGCGAATTTGAAATCAGCCCGGCGCTCAACAGAGCTTTGGAGCACATTTTAAGGCTCGAGCGAATAGTGATAAGAAAAGGCGTTTCTTTCCCGGCGGGAGGATCGCTTTTGCTAATCGGTCGAAAACCTTTCAGGTCATCGTGATCCGCATTCCTTTCAATCGTCCGTTTGCGACCGGGGATGAACTTGATTACATCCGGGCCGCAATCGCGACGCCGAAATTTTCCGGTGACGGCAGCTTCACAGCACAGTGCCACAGCGTTCTCGAGCAATCGCTTGGTGTCCAGAAAGTGCTTCTCACGACCTCGTGCACTCACGCCCTGGAAATGGCGGCGTTGCTCCTAAACATCGGACCTGAAGACGAAGTCATTGTTCCTGCCTTCACTTTCCCCTCTGCGCTAAATGCGTTTGTCCTACGCGGCGCCAGACCGGCCTTCGTAGATATTCGTTCGGACACGCTTAACATTGATGAGAGGCAAATCCAACAACGCGTCACCAAGCGTACGAAAGCAATTTTTCTTGTGCATTACGCGGGTGTCGGGTGCGAAATGGATACGATTCTGTCCATCGCGCGCCGCCACGGCTTCGCTGTTGTCGAAGATAACGCGCATGGTCTTTATGGAAAATATCGCGGCCGCTTCCTTGGCACCCTTGGCGAGCTTGCGACCCTGAGTTTCCACGAGACCAAGAATTTCTCTTGCGGAGAAGGCGGCGCGCTGCTGATCAATGATCCGCAGTTTAATGAGCGCGCCGAGATCCTTCGGGAAAAGGGAACCGATCGAAGCCGATTTTTCCGCGGTGAGGTCGACAAGTACACCTGGGTCGACGTTGGGTCGAGCTATCTGCCTTCGGAACTGCTGGCAGCTTTTCTCGGTGCCCAGCTTAAACATCGCGATCAGATTCAGTCGACGCGGCGTCAAATCTGGGAAATCTACGCTCACGAACTGGCTTCGTGGGCCGAAACCAACGGCGTTCGTCTCCCAATCGTGCCGGCTGAATGCGAACAGGCTTACCACATGTTTTACGTGCTCATGCCATCGCTTGAGAGCAGAGAAGCGTTGATTTCACACCTCGCTGGTTTTGGAATTCTGGCTGTGTTCCACTATCTGCCGCTGCATTTATCTCCGATGGGTCTACGGTTTGGCGGACGGCAGGGCGACTGTCCTGTCACAGAAGGTTTGGCGGATCGCCTCCTGCGCTTTCCGTTTTTCACTGGAATGAGCAGTTCGGAGCAGAGCCAGGTAATCGATGCCGTGCGCGCATTTAATTGCTAGGCGGCATGCGCCAGTCGTGGTCAGACGCAGAGCAAGAGCTGCAACCGGCGCGCGGGTTCGACACACATGGTCGGCTCGCTTGCCTTGCGATTTCGGCCTTCCTTATCGCCTGGATCACACTCGCCAGCGGACGCTTTAATGTGCCTGCTGCACTCTTCCTTTTAGTGCTGCCATGGGTCCTCCTTAGAGCTGGCGGCATCATTAGCACAATCCTGCGATCTCCATCCTTTTTTGCATTCGACTTTCTGTTAGGTGTTGCCGTCGTCTCTGTCCTCATTCTGGCCTGGAAGGTCTTCGTGCCATTATCGCTCTGGGTCCTGTTGATCATTCTTCTGATCGCAATTGGAGGGCTTCCGAAGCTTCTAAGCCAGCAGCGGCGTGACCCGCTTTCAAGTTTAGGGCTGCTAGCAGTAATTGTGAGCCTTGTTGCTGCAACTGCCTGGTCTCAAGATCTCATTTGGCCCACGCGTGCCGTCCAAGATGGAGTTGTATTCAAGCCATGGTCGGATTTTTTCTTCCACGCCAGTGTCGTCTCACGCAGCCTGCAAACTCGGACATTGCTTCAGGTAGGTAACTACGAATGGCAAGGTTTTCCAGCTATTTTCTATCATTATGCCAGCTACTCATTGGCCTCCTGCTTAGCTAAAGCAGGGCATGTGTCGGCTTACGCTACGGTCGTAGGTTTCTGGGCACCCTTCGGATCGTTCCTGACTGGACTGGCCAGTTATGCCCTGGCCAGGGCCATCTGGAGTCAGGCAGCAGGACTGGCGGCCCTCATGGCTACCTTCCTAGTCCCTGACGCCTGGCTGTTGAACGTCGCCCACCCAATTTACGGTTATTTCTGGCTCCAACACGTTGCTCCTGCTGGTCTCTATGCTGTGGCGATCGCTGGAACAGCGCTAATACTTATCACCCAGGGAATGCGCGAAGGGCGACGTGCCTGGATAGCATCGGGAGTGGTACTAGGTGCGCTCGTAGTTTTTTTCAAGGCTCAGATCTTCGTGGCGGCGTTTCCGCTGCTGTTTTCTTCTGCGGTTGTGGCTTGGCCGCCGCGTAAGCGCTGGCGATGGCTCATAATCGGCGCCTGTATGATAGCTGGATTAGCCCTCCTTCCGCTGGCGAACCGCTTTTACGTGGGACCGAATGTGCGCTTTGATTTCTCGGGTACCGTTCTCTATTGGAAGCTGTTGGCTGGGATGGCCAGGGGCACGCCCGTCGAGGGTTGTTACATGATTTTCAACACTGGTCATCCATTTCCTTCTCACCTGGCGCAGGCAATCGGCTTAACTATGCTCAATGGTTTGGGAGTTTTTGCGCTAGCCGCGCCGCTTACGTGGCTTCTGGCCCTGTGGCGCAAAACATGGCAGGTGTCCGAGAGCATCTCGGTGGCTGCCGTTGTTATTCTGTTAGCGATGACTTTTGGTTTAGGCGGTGACTTGAGAACAACCGAACTGATACATCGGCCGTTTGTTTGGGCGTATTGGCTGGTGGCATCGCTTACTGCAGGACGCCTTTTTTCGCTGCTCGCAGGAGCTCGTCCGCATCTCTCGGCTTGGGCCGTGACCGTGAGCCTTGTTGCACTGCTGTCGGTCCCAGTGCGGTATGGCTCGGGGTTACAAAGGGCCAAATGGCCAAGGGGAGCTGTATACTCTGGTTTAAGCGTGGATCGCGGCCTGATTGATTGCGCGCACTACATCAAAAACCGGCCGCCTGGCGACGCTGTGGCGCAGGATTCGCATTTGGATCCGACCCTTATCCTAGGGGCATTAAGTGAGCGGCGTTCTTTCGCAGCCAGACTCGAAATGTGGAAGCTGGTAAGCAGAGCCTTCCGAGACTCTTCTTACCAAGAGCAGCTAGGAAAGCTGAAGAGGCTGCAGCAGGCTACAAACATTCGGGATTTGCAGCGCAGCGCTCGAGAAACTGAGATTCGCTGGTATGTGGCTCATCCAGACGATCCCAATGTCTGGCCAGCCGAGTTTCGCGATCAGCCGGCGTTCGAGTCGAACGGTTATCGAGTTTACGACATGCAGCGTTGTTTCGATTTGCGCGGTTGATTTTTGCAGGCCCTGTCGCGCTCGCACGTCATTTTCACTAGACGCTCGGCAGCAAACGTTGAACGTTCGCTGTTTCTCATATGCAAACGTCTACGCAATCCTCAATCGATCTTCACGGAATCAAAAAACTGCGCAGCGGCAAAGTGCGCGAAGTGTTCGACCTGGGCGAGACACTGCTCTTTGTCGTCACGGATCGGATTTCCGCATTTGACGTGATCCTTCCCGATCCGATTCCCTACAAAGGCGCGGTGCTGAATCAGATTTCCGCGTTCTGGTTCAAGCGATTCGACGACATTCGGAATCACTTTGTCACGGCAACGTTCGACGAGTTCCCCAAAGGATTACAATCGTTCCGGGAGCAGCTCGCCGGGCGGTCGATGATCGTCAAGAAGACCAAGCCTTTGCCGGTGGAGTGCGTGGTACGTGGTTATCTGGCTGGTTCCGGTTGGAAGGAATACCAGGAATCGCAGAGCGTTTGCGGCATTAAGCTGCCGGCTGGACTCAAGCTGGCGTCGCAATTGCCGGAACCAATTTTTACTCCTGCGACGAAAGCCGAAACCGGTCACGACGAGAACATCGACATGAAACGATGCGGCGAAATTCTCGGCGACGAATTAGCCGAGCGCGTGAAAAAGCTCAGCCTCGATATTTATTCGCGCGGCCGCGCGCATGCCGACCAATGTGGAATTATCGTGGCAGACACGAAATTTGAGTTCGGCACTGTGGATCAAGATTTGCTTCTGATTGACGAATGTCTGACACCGGATTCTTCGCGCTTCTGGCCGAAGGACCAGTACACGCTCGGGCAAAGCCCACCGAGCTTCGACAAGCAATTCGTGCGCGATTATCTCGAGACGCTCGATTGGGACAAAACACCCCCTGCCCCGCGTCTACCGAAGGAAGTGATCGAAAAAAGTTCGGCCAAATATATCGAGGCGTTTCGCCGCCTGACGAGTAGCGAATTACTGGACGTATAAGGAAGGTTTACCTCATCCATAGCGCTG
>Ga0207701_10006680_pt1 | contig 11504 bp, 6 predicted proteins | sample KBSSwiSSwithPhiX_FD_184294 | JGI IMG/M metagenome (GOLD analysis project Ga0207701, IMG submission 184294) | Switchgrass rhizosphere bulk soil microbial communities from Kellogg Biological Station, Michigan, USA, with PhiX - S5 (SPAdes) (version 2) | ecosystem: Environmental > Terrestrial > Soil...
GCGGTCTTTATCGCCGTGCTTCTTTCGGGTGTCGGGGTCGCCAGCGTCGTGCACGTCTTCGCCACGGTCAAGGCGCGATCCGCGGCGCTACTCCGATGTATCGGCGCCGCGCCGCGCGAAACTGTTTGTGTATATGTGATTCAGGTCCTTTCCTTGGCGTTCATCAGCTCTTTGCTCGGCACCGCTCTAGGGGTGGCCGCGCAGTTCGCATTGCCACTCGCGCTCAAAGACTTTCTACCTTTGACGACGGTGGTTTCGCTCGCGCCCCGGGGCATCATCGCCGGATGGGCGGTGGGACTGGGTACGACGCTTCTGTTCGCTCTGATTCCGTTACTGCCGCTGCGAAATATCTCGCCCCTGTCGGCGCTGCGCGCGACCTTCGATGCCGACGGGCCGGCACGCGATTGGCTGGCGTGGATTCTTTTTGCGCTCGTCGGCGCCGGCATTTGGGCCTTTGCCGTGGCGACCACCTCAAGCATGATCTCAGGTTCGTGGTTTGCGGGCGCACTGTTGGCTGTGTTTGGTGTTCTGATTCTTCTCGCGCGCGTGGCTTCGGCAGGGATACGCAAGATCGCGCTCGGCGTTCTGCCTTTTGCCTGGCGCCAGGGATTGGCCAACTTGCATCGCCCGAATAACCAGACGACGGCGGTCACGCTGGCAATCGGTTTGGGAACATTTTTGCTCGTCACGCTCTATAGCGTGCAGAATATGCTGGTGGCTCAGGTTGCCGGGCGCGCCGGCGCGGGGGAGCCGAATCTCGTGCTCTTCGACGTGCAAGGCGATCAGCGGCAAAGTATCGGCGAGCTTATCAAGTCGCAGGGTATATCGTTGCGTGGCGAAGTTCCTGTGGTCACCATGCGTTTGAGTTCAGTGAAAGGGCAGAGAGTCGAAGAGCTTCGCGCCAATCCGCACGCGAGGATTCCGGGTTGGGCGCTGCGCCGCGAATATCGTTCCACGTATCGCGCCGAGCTCACGAGCACCGAGAAAATCATTGCCGGCGCTTGGCAAGGAAGAGTGGCGCCGGACACGGAGCCGATTCCGGTCTCCGTTGAAAAAGGCATCGCGGAGAGCTTGAAGATCGGCCTAGGAGATGAATTGCAGTTCGAAATCCAAGGCGTGCCGATTACGGCGCGCGTCACGAGCATTCGCGAGGTGGATTGGCAGCGCGTACAGCCGAACTTCTTCATGGTGTTTCCCGAAGGCGTGCTGGAGAGTGCGCCGCAGTTTTACGCTATTGTGGCGCGCGCGGAGTCCAATCAAGCGGCGGCGCGTTTGCAGCGCGCAATCGTCGAGCGGTTTGCCAACGTCTCGGTGATCGACCTGAGCCTGATTCTCAACACGTTAACTTCCATCCTCGGCAAGGTTTCCGCAGCCATGCGCTTCGTCGCACTGTTCACGATTATCACCGGCCTCGCCGTCCTGGCCAGCGCCGTTCTCGGCAGCCGGGCGCAGCGGACGAGAGAAAGTATTCTCTTGCGAACTCTGGGCGCGCCGCGGCGTCAGATCCTCGGAGTTATTGCGGCGGAATATTTGTTATTAGGAGGTATCTCCGGCGTCGCGGGCACGGTGCTCGGCCTCGGCGCCACTTGGGGCTTGAGTATTTACTTTTTCGGCACACCGGCGGCGATTTCCGTAGCACCGGTGTTGGCGATTCTCTTCATCGTGATTGCGGCGACGGTGCTGGCCGGTGCGATCGGTTGCTGGGGCATTTTTCAGCGCTCGCCGCTCGAAGCGCTGCGCGCGGAGGCGTAGGGGCAAGGCGCGCCTTGGCCTTCATTAGATAAGAAAACCGCGCGAAACCATACGGATAAATAAGGAGCCATCATGTCAGCAGAAAAGCCGTATCGATTGCCAACCAACGTCACCCCCGAACGGTATGAATTGAAACTCACGCCGGATTTAACGACTTGGACTTTTACCGGCGATGAAAAGATTTCGATTCACGTCCACGAACCGGTGCGCGAGATTATCCTAAACGCCGCTGAAATGGAGCTGCATGCCGTCTCTCTTAAGACCGCCGACGGCAAGGTACGGGAAGGCCGCGTGAACTTGGACACCGAGAATGAACGGGCGACGTTGAGCTTCGGCGAACCTGTCCCAGCAGGCCGCGGCGATTTGCAGATTCAATTCTCCGGCATTTTGAACGACAAGCTGCACGGTTTTTACCGCAGCACCTACAAGGGCGCGGACGGCCAAGACAAGCCGTTGGCATCGACGCAGTTCGAATCGACGGATGCCCGGCGCGCCTTTCCCTGTTGGGACGAGCCCGCCTTCAAAGCGGTATATCAGGTCACGCTGGTCGTCGATGAAAAGCTCACGGCAATTTCCAACGCCCGGGTGGTGCGCGAGAACGCACTGCCGGGAAATAAGAAAGCAGTTGTGTTCGCCGACTCGATGAAGATGTCGACCTATCTCGTCGCCTTCATCGTCGGCGAATTCGAGGCGACAGCGCCGGTCATGGTTGGCAATGCTCCTCTGCGTGTTTGTGCCGTGCCCGGAAAGAAACATCTCGCGACCTTCGCCGTCGATATCGGCAAGGCTTCGCTGGAACATTTCAGCGCTTACTACGGGATTGCCTATCCCGGCGACAAACTGGATTTGATCGCGATTCCTGACTTTGCCTCCGGCGCGATGGAAAATCTCGGCGCGATAACCTTTCGCGAAACGGCGCTACTAGTCGATGCCGACCGAGCGACGCGCACAGAGCTCGAGCGGGTGGCGGACGTGGTGTCGCACGAAAATGCGCATATGTGGTTCGGTGATCTGGTGACGATGAAATGGTGGAACGGCCTGTGGTTGAACGAAGCGTTCGCTACTTTCATGGAAATGCTCGCGGTCGATGCCTGGAAGCCCGAATGGCGCCGTTGGGACAGCTTCACCGTATCGCGCGCCGCGGCCATGCAGGTCGACGGATTGAAAAGCACGCGGCCTATCGAATTCCCCGTCGAACGACCTGAAGAGGCGGCCGGCATGTTTGACATTTTAACTTACGAGAAGGGTGCATCGGTGCTGCGCATGCTCGAGCAGTATTTGGGCGCAGAAGCGTTTCGCGACGGGATTCGGCTCTATCTGCGCCGGCATGCTTATGCCAACGCCGAGACCACAGATCTGTGGGACGCTCTCGAAGAGTCGACAAAAGAGCCGGTGCGAGCGCTGATGGACACGTGGATTTTTCAAGCCGGCTATCCGTTGATCAGCGTCGAGAAAGGGCCGCGTGGTCTGCGCCTGAACCAGCAAATGTTTCGTTATCTTCAGGACGGCTCCGACCAGGAGCGAAAGTGGCACGTGCCGATTTTTTTGCGGGCGGGCACCAGGACGGGTGTGATCGAGAAAACCATTCTGCTCGCCGACGGCGAGCAAAGCGTCGAGCTTGGCGATCCCGTGGAGTGGGCGGTTGTCAATGCCGGCGGTCACGGTTTTTATCGTGTGCGCTACGGCGCCGACCTTTTCGATTCGCTGAAGCACGGACTGCAGGTGCGGCTTTCGGCGGTCGAAAGATTCAGTCTCGTCAATGACACCTGGGCGTCCACGCTTGCGGGTTTGACGTCCCTGATCGATTATTTGAGTTTGATCGATCTTCTCAGCGACGAAAACGACGTCAATGTTTGGACGACGGTGATCGGCTCGGGGCATCATTTAGAGAGAATCCTCGACGACCCACAGTGCACGACATTGGCAAAGCGCCTGCGCACGCTCCTTGGACCGGCGGTGGCGCGCTTCGGCTGGACGCCTCGACAGGGTGAGAGCGATCTGGAAAGCCAGCTTCGCGGTGATCTGATCAACGCCCTCGGGACGCTCGGCGACGACAAAGGTTGTCAGGAAAGGGCTCGCGAGCTCTTCGCGTTATATGAAAAATCGCCCGACATCGTCGAGCGCAACTTGATCCCGGCGCTGATTGCGATCGTGGCGCATACCGGCACGGCGGCGGACTATGACAAATTTTACGGCAGATTCAAAAAAGCCGAGACGCCGCAAGAGGAAACTCGGTTTCTTTTTGCGTTGGCAAACTTTCGCCTGCCGGAGCTGATCGACCGCACTCTGGACCTCACGATCAACGGCGAAGTACGCACGCAAAACTCGCCCTATCTAATGCGCGGCATTCTCTTAAACAAGCCGGCGCGGGTTAAGGCGTGGGCGTTCATGAAAGCACATTGGAAAGAGATGCTGCGGCAATATCCGGACAACGCCATTCCGCGCATGTGCGAAGGCATCGTCGGCTTGGCGACCGCGGAGCTGGAAGCAGATGTCAGGGATTTTTTCGCGCGCCATCCCGTCAAGCAGGGGACGAAACAGATGGAGCAACATCTGGAGCGACTGCACGTAGCGGTTACTTGCCGAGAAAGATGGCGGGATTTGCTGCGCTCGTAGCGAAGCGCGTCTGGCCGCGCGAATTCAGTAAATCTTTTAAAATCAGGGCCTTGTTTGCCGCAGCGCGAGTACCGATTCAAAACGCGCGAAATTGCCCTTGACAAGGTCGGTGAGTAAATGCTAACTAACCCGCAATGGCAAACGTACCGCGATTGTCGGCGGAAGCGCGCAAGGAAGCGATCGTCGAGGCGGTGCAAGATGTTTTTGCCGAAAAGGGGTTCGACGGCACCACCACGCGAGACTTAGCGAAGGCAGCCGGGGTTTCCGAGGCGCTGCTTTACAAGCATTTTCCGAGCAAAGAATCGCTCTACGCCGCCATGCTCGACGGCTGCGCCAAGGGGCCGACGTTCGCCGAGGCGAGCCGGATTCTGGAGCTCGATGCGTCGACCTCGACCTTGGTCGTGATGGTTCACTTTATGATTTCGCACTACGTGCTCGGTCGCCCCGGCGACAGGCATCGGGCCGCGTTGAATTCTTTATTAGTGCGCAGCTTGCTAGGGGACGGTGAGTTCGTTAGGCTGATGCATAAGAAGCTCGCTGCGGCATGGCTGAAAAAATTCGAAGCCTGCTTGCAGGCGGCGGCAAAAGCCGGAGAAATGCGCGAGGTGCCGATCCGGCACGACCTCTGCGTCTGGCTGGTGCAGCATGTCGCGTTCTCGTTAATGTTGCATCTTCAGCCGAAGGTTCCGGCGGTCAATTACAAGGTCTCGCGGGAAGAGCTGGTTTCACAGGCGACCTGGTTCGGCCTGTTGGGCATCGGCATTAAAGAGGAAGCGGTGCGGCGCTACTACAGTCCCAAGGCGTTGCGCTTGCTGGCCAGCTAATTTTTTTTCACAGAGTGAGTAAAGATTTACTAATCGATCTTTGGCGATCGATACGGAGGAGTCATGATACTGAAGGGTGCTAATGACAATGGCCCGGCGCAACGGACTGCCGGTCTCGATGAAAGAATTGGTTCGCTGTTTCAACCCGATACGCTATTGGGTGAGGATTATGCCGCGAATTTCCGGCGCAAGCTGCCGCTCGAAGCGGAGCGGACTTTGTTGCTCGCGGTTCTCGAAGACGGCATTCGCTGTTATCAGGAAAATATCCACGTAACGGGCGGGAAAAGGCGAACGCTCTTCGAGGAAGCGCGCGAGTGGCTCTTTAGCGACGACGCGGACTGGTTCTGTTCGTTCGTGTCGATCTGTACGATGCTCAATCTCGAACCTAGCTACATCCGGCGCGGATTGCGCCAGTGGGAAGCGCAGCTGCGCAAGCCAGCGCATCAAAAATCTCAGGGAGCTGCCGAGACCGATCAACGCCTCGTGGCGTAAAATTGACAGATTTACTGCCAGACGGGAGACGCGCCCGGCATGACTGTCCGATCTGTGCTGCTGGGGCTGGCCCTGATTTTCGCCGGTCTTGCGGCGTGCAATAAAAAGCCGGAGGCAAATTTCGAGCGTCCGCCGGCTCCGGTCACCGTTGCCAGGGCGGTTGCCCAGGATGTCCCTGTTTATATCGATGCGGTGGGTAAAACGGTGGCGCGCGAGGTGGTGTCGGTCCAACCGCAGGTTTCCGGGCGCATCACGCAGATTCACTTCACAGACGGCGCCAACGTTAAGATCGGCGACCTCCTTTTCACGATCGATCCCCGGCCCTATCAAGCTCAGCTAAACCAAGCCGAGGCCAACGTCGCTCAAGCCGAAGCCGCGCTCAGCTTGGCTAAGGTCAATTTCGCGCGAGTGGAGAAGGTCAGCGATCCGCGCGCCGTTTCAAGACAAGATTTCGACGCCAGGAAAAACGCGGTGGAAACAGCGGAAGCGACGCTCAAACAGAGTCGCGCCGCCGTGGAGAACGCGCGCCTGAATTTGGAATACTGCACCATTCGCTCGCCGATCAACGGCCGCGCCGGGCAAAGAGCCGTCGATGTCGGCAATGTCGTGTCAGCGAATAATGGTTCACTTCTGGTAATCCAGCGGCTCGATCCGATTTACGCCGACTTCACGGTGACCGAAAGTGAACTGAGCGGTGTGCAGCGCAATATGGCGAAACAGGCGTTGAAAGTTGAAGTCCGTTTGCCTGACGACGGCACGGAGCCGCGCGAAGGAAAGCTGACTTTTCTCGATAACTCCGTCCAAGAAGGCTCAGGTACCGTCAAACTGCGGGCTACACTTAACAACAACGATCGGAGTTTTTGGCCGGGCCGGTTCGTCAAGGTTCGCCTGATTTTACAAACTCAGCGCGATGCGGTCCTAGTGCCGGCGGATGCGCCGCAGTTGTCGGCGAAAGGTCCATTTGTTTACGTTGTTAAACCGGATTCGAGCGCGGAGTTGCGACCGGTCAAAGTCGGGCAGCGGCAAGAAGACCTCATTGTCATTAAAGACGGGCTCAAAGCGGATGAGCGTGTGGTGGTGAGCGGCCAACTCGGTGTCACCCCGGATGGAAAAGTGCGCGTGTTACAACCAACGGATCCGGCGAAAGCTACGCCGTCTGCAAAACCTCCGGCAAAGTCGTGAATTTTTCCGAACCGTTTGTGCGCCGGCCGGTCATGACCTCGGTCTTGACCGTGGCGGTGATTCTCTTCGGTGTCCTCAGTTACTTTCGTTTGCCGGTAAACGATCTGCCGGCGGTGGATTATCCGGTCATCCAGGTTCAGGCGGATTATCCCGGCGCGAGCCCCGAGACCGTCGCTAATAACATCGCCACGCCGCTCGAGCGCCAGTTCATGCAAATCAACGGCTTGGAGCTCGTGACTTCCAAGAGCACTCAAGGGCACACCAGCCTCACGCTCCAGTTCGGTCTGAGCAAAAGCATCGACGCCGCGGCGACCGACGTGCAGACCGCGATTTCTCAAGCCACCGGCAGTCTGCCGGTGGATCTACCGTCGCCACCGACGTTTTCCAAGACCAATCCCAACGACCAACCGATCATGTATATCGCGCTCACCAGCGATTCAGTGACGCGCGGCCAACTTTACGATTATGGCAGCACGCAAATCGGCCAGCGTATCAGTATCCTCCCGGGCGTATCCCGGGTGTCGGTTTTCGGCACCAAGTCGGCTATTCGCATCAAAGCCGATCCTTCGGCCATGTGGGCGCGCGGTATTTCCATCGACGATTTGTCCGCGGCGATCAAGAATGGCACGAGTTACACCGGCGCGGGACAATTCGATGCCGGCAGCGGCACCACGCTGTTGCGGCCCCAGGGGCAGCTCGACAGCGCGCAGGCTTACAGTGATCTGATCGTCGGCTCGACCCACGGCGCGCCGGTTTATCTGCGCGATGTCGCCACGGTGCGCGACTCGGTTCAGGACGAGCGGCTGAACATGCGCTTCTGGGCACGCGGTTACCCCGTGCCCGGCGCCACGGTGGTGCTGGCGGTCTTTCGTCAAGCCGGCGCCAACGCCGTGGAGGTGGCCAACAGCATTCGAGGTCTGCTGCCGCACATCAGCGCCGAGTTGCCGGGATCGGTGCGCATCACGCCGCTCTACGACCGCTCGCGCGGCATCGTCAACTCGGTCAACGACGTCCAGGAAACGCTGGCCATCGCATTTGTCTTGGTCGTGTTGGTCATTTTTGTGTTTCTCGGCCGAGCCACCGATACGCTCATTCCCGCCGTGGCCTTGCCGATATCGCTTTTGTTGACCTTCGTCGCCATGGGACTGCTGGGTTACAGTCTGGATAATCTTTCGCTGATGGCACTGACCTTGGCGATTGGCTTTCTGGTGGACGACGCCATCGTGTTTCTGGAAAACACGGTGCGCCGCATGGAGCGCGGCGAACGGGCTCTCGAAGCGACGATTCACAGCGCCAAAGAAATCAGCTTCACGATTCTCTCCATGACCATATCGCTGGCGGCGGTTTTTATTCCGCTGGTGTTCATGTCCGGACTGGTGGGGCGCATCTTCCGCGAGTTCGCGATCACCATCGTTGTGGCGATCATGGCGTCGGGCTTGGTTTCTTTGACCTTGACCCCGCTCATGTGCGCGCGGCTGCTCAAAGAACGCGGCGAGGGTTCCAGGCACACCTGGATGGAGCGCGTTATCGGCGCCTGGGAAAAACGCGTCCTCAGCGGCTATGGCAAATATTTGACCTGGTTCCTCGAACACCGTTGGATCTCGACGCTCGTGTGGGTGGCGTGTTTAGCGGGCACGGTTTGGTTTTTTATCATCGTGCCCAAGGCATTCTTGCCGCCGGGCGACAGTAGTGTCGTGACCGGTGTCTTCATCGCCCGGGAAGGCTCTTCGCCTGAGCAGATGGCCGGCATTCAGGAGCGAGTCGACGAAGTGCTGCTGAAGAACCCCAATGTCATGGCGAGTATCGAAGTCACCGGGCTCAGCCAATTCATCGCCTCGAACCAGGGCATCATGTTTACTTTTCTAAAGCCGCCAGGCGATCGCCCGCCGATTCAGGAAGAAGCCGGCAAGATGATGGGCAATATCGCTTCGATACCCGGCGTGATGGCGTTTTTGCGACCGTTTCCTGTGCTCGAGATCAGTACCGGCGCGACCAATCAGAATCAAGGGCAATACGCTTTTTCGGTTTCCGGCGTAAATCCGCAGCAGGTCTACGACGCGAGCGATAAGCTCCTGGTCAAGTTGCGCACGTTTCCGGGATTTCTCACGGTGCAGTCGGACTATTACAACAACACGCCGAATCTCGACATCGCCATCCAGCGCGAGCAGGCCAAGATCAACGGCGTCTCCGAAGCGCGCATATTGGCGCTTTTGCGCAACGCCTACTCGCAGAATTATCTCTACCTCATCAAGAAACCGGCGGATCAATATCAGGTGATTCTGGAAGCGCAGGACAGCGCGCGCGAAACCTCCGATGATCTGTCTTTGCTTTACATCAAATCGGACGACGGCAAGCGTCTCGTGCCGCTGAACTCGCTGGTCACTTGGAAATCGACGATCGGACCCCAGGCGGTCAATCATCTCAATCAGTTCACCAGCGTCACCTTGAACTTCAATCTCAAGCCCGGCGTCGCCATCGGTGATGCCACCGATTTCATCACACGGGCCGCCGTTGAAGTCGTGCCGCCGACCCTGCGCGCCGATCTGCAAGGCGAGGCGCTGACGTTTCGCGATACTGTTCGAGACCTGACAGTCTTGATGGTGTTAGCAGTATTCGTCATGTACGTGATCTTGGCAATTCTCTACGAAAGCTATCTTCATCCGCTGACCGTGCTCTCGACGTTGCCTACGGCCTTGGTCGGCGGGCTCGCGACGCTTTATTTTTTTGGCGAACAGGCTTCGCTCTACGCATTCGTTGGCATGTTCATGTTGATGGGCATCGTCAAAAAGAACGGCATCATGATCGTCGATTTTGCGCTGCAGCGCGTTGACCTCGGCGAATCCGCCGAGAAGGCCATCCACGACGCCAGCATGGATCGGTTCCGGCCGATCCTGATGACAACTCTCGCGGCGGTGTTCGGCGCGATACCGATCGCGCTCGGCTTCGGCGCCGACGGCGCGTCACGCCGGCCGCTCGGTCTGGTCATTGTCGGCGGATTGATCGTTTCCCAATTCATCACCCTCTTCATCACGCCGGTCATTTACCTCTATCTCGAGGAGTTCCAAGAAAAAGTATTGAATCGGACCTCGTTCTTCCGCTCGGAGCACGGCCGCCGCCAAGCCAAGCTCGATTCGCAGCCGTAAACGTCATGATCCGCCTCGCTCGCGCGCCTACGTCAAAGCCGAGCGAAAAACCAGATCCGCGCTAATCCTTACGTTGCGGCCATTGCGTTCGATGCGTTCGAGCGTGTCTTGCATTGTTTCAGTGGAAACTGTAAATACTTTTCAAGTTTCCTACGTTTTTATGAAGGCCCGATCCACGATAGGTTCCCGTCGAGCTGCGCCGGAGCGCGCGACCGCCGCCGCAGCGCAGCGGATCGTGACGGCGGCGCGCCAGCATTTTTTCGCGCACGGCTTTCGCGGTGTCACAATGGACGATCTGGCCGCGGAGCTCGGCATGAGCAAAAAGACGCTTTACGCCGAGTTTGCCGGCAAGGCGGCGCTTTTGCGCGCCGTGCTGCTCGATAAATTCCGCAGCGTGGAAACGGATCTCGATTCCATCATGGCGCGATGCTCAGCCGATGCTTTGGCCGCGCTCCAGCAACTGCTCGCCTGCATGCAGCGCCACACCGAGGAAATTCAGCCCCCGTTCGTGCGCGATATACGGCGTGAAGCGCCGGAGCTGTTCAAGCTCGTGGAGGAACGGCGGCGCGCAATGATTCAACGCTACTTCGGCAAAATCTTCGACGAGGGGCGCGCTGCTGGAATCATTCGCTCGGATGTTTCGACGGACCTGATCGTCGAGATTTTGTTGAGCGCGGTGCAAGCGATCATGAATCCGACCAAGATGGACGAACTCGGCCTTCAGCCGAAAACCGGCTACAGCGCGATCATCGGGGTGCTTCTGGACGGCGTGATCACCAAGAAGGGCAGGGCGAAAGGATTTCGCTTCGGCGCGCGTTGATCGGCGCGTTCCGAAGATGAGGGAGTTCATGAAACGCAAGTTTTGGATTCCAGCCTTGATCGTCGTCGTCGCCGTGGCCGGATTGACCTGGTGGCTGATGCAGCGCCGCGGCGCCGATCGCGAACTGGTGCTCTATGGCAACATCGACCTTAGGCAGGTTCAACTCGCGTTCAACAACAGCGAGCGCATCGCCGCGGTATTGGTCCAGGAGGGCGACCACGTCAAGCAGGGCCAGGTGCTGGCGCGCTTGGATACCAGCCGCCTCGAACCGCAGGTTGCCCAGGTGACAGCGCAAGCGGCGGCGCAGCAGCAAGTCGTAACCCGGCTGAGAAACGGCAGCCGGCCGGAAGAGGTCGCGCAGGCGCGCGCCAATGTCGAGTCGGCCAAGGCCGATCTCGTCAACGCGCAGCGGCAATACGAGCGGCTGAAAAACGCCGCGGAATCATCGGGTGGCCGGGCCGTGCGCCAACAGGACGTTGACGCCGCCAAAGCTACGTTGGAAGTTGCCGTAGCAAAGCTGGCGGTGAACCAAAAGGCCCTCGATTTATCGGTGCTCGGCCCGCGCAAGGAAGATATCGCGGAAAACGAAGCGCGCCTTCGCGCCAACGAAGCGCAGGCCGCGCTATTGCGCCAGCAATTGGCTGATTCTCAGCTGATCGCACCGACGAATGCCGT
>Ga0207701_10006681_pt1 | contig 11503 bp, 7 predicted proteins | sample KBSSwiSSwithPhiX_FD_184294 | JGI IMG/M metagenome (GOLD analysis project Ga0207701, IMG submission 184294) | Switchgrass rhizosphere bulk soil microbial communities from Kellogg Biological Station, Michigan, USA, with PhiX - S5 (SPAdes) (version 2) | ecosystem: Environmental > Terrestrial > Soil...
ATACGCCGGCCCCGGTGGTCTCCTGCACCCGGTCGATGGCTCGTTGAAGCGCGTCTGAATCATCACCGATTCCGTCTGCATGCGCGCCGAATGCCTGCTGGGTGAAATCCACCGCGCGCGGATCTTCGGGTCGAACCGGGTAGAACGACCCGGCGTGAACGGTCCCCGACCAGACAAAAACGGTCGCGATGAGAGCCATCAACGAAGTGCATGGGCAGCACGCTTGCTTGAAGAGAAGTTTCACGGGGAGAGGTGATTCCGGTTGGTCAAAGAACGGGCATGGGATGCGGCTTTACCCGCGCGAGAATATCGCGCCCGCGCGCGCTCCGCCCTCCCGACGCATGCAGATGTCAGGTTGGCGAGGTGACAGTCCTCACTGATATACGCGGTGCGTCATGCGTAAAAATTCCAGCCATGAACATCGTAAAGAACGGCCGCGCCGGCCCCGCCTGGACACTGGTGTTGCTCGCGCCCTTGATCGCTGAAGTACTCCCCGGCGCCACTCGCATCTCGTCACTGTTCGTGCTCCCCATCGAGATGGCCATCTGGGGCGGCGGCGCGCTGCTGATCCGCGCCGCGGTACGCCACTGGAAGCTGGGCTGGCTCAACATGTTGCTGATGGCTTGCGCGCTGTCCATCGCCGAGGAGTTCCTGGTCCAGCAAACATCCATCGCGCCACTGGTGATCCAGATCGTCAAGGGCGAGTCGTATGCGCGCGCCTTCGGTATTAACTACCTGTACTTTCTCTGGGCGCTCTTCTACGAGGCCGTGCTCGTGGTGATGGTTCCGGTAATGCTGACTGAACTCATCTTCCGCTCGCGCCGCGAAGACCCGTGGCTCGGGCGCCGGAGCGCCATCATGGTGGGTGTCATTTTCCTGCTCGCGTGCATCCCTGCGTGGTACTCATGGACCCAGATCGCGCGCGTGAAGATATTCCACGCCGCGCCTTACAGCCCGCCTGTGGCATACATCGTGGCGGCATTCCTGGCGATTGCGTTGTTGCTATTCGCGGCCATAGGACCCAAGCGGCGGGCGTTGATCGTCGCCAGTAAACCGCTGGCGCCGCTTTATCCGTGGTTGTTAGGCATTGGCGGCGGCATCGTTGCCACGATCTGGTACTGCCTGGTGCTGTTGGCTTTCCGCCTGAATCCGGATTTTCCGGCGAGCATCGCAGTGACCGGGGGCATCATCATCATACTCACGACGCTCTACCTGCTGCCGCGCTTTTCAGCACACGCTGAATGGAGCGACCGGCATCGCATGGGGCTGGTGTTCGGCACGATTGTCGGGGCAATGGGATTGAGCACTGTGGCGTTCTTCTACGGCACACTGCCGATAGACCTGTACGGCAAGCTCATTCTCGACCTGATCGCCACCATCCTGATGATCTGGCTTGCAATACGTGTGGCGGCTGCTCGTTGAGTGTTGCCTGGCCGTAAGTCTCCAAGGTGAAGATGGTCCCGGACGGTAAGACCATTCGACTTCACCTCGGGAGAAGCCCATGCCCAGAGGTGTGGCCTCGGGTCGATGCCTGCGCCCAAAACGAAAAACCCCCGCCGGTTTCCCGGCGAGGGGTTTCTACCTGGCTTTCGACGTCGAGCGCCGACCTCCCGTCATTTCACTCGATACTGAACCGTGACCGCGCGGGTGTTTCCTGCCTGATCGCGCGCATTTGCCGTGAACGACCTCGTCCCCTTCGTGGCGGTATCGATGCTTTGGCCGACGGCAACGGTACCCGTGCACTGCGCGATTCCCGACCGCAAATCCAGGCACATGTAGAGCGCGGGGACTCGCTGATTGCGATCGTAGGTCGCGTTTGGCAGCGGACTCACGATAAACGCGCTCGGAGGTATTGTGTCGCGCTTGATGGTGACCGAGGCCGTACTCGTGCCGCCAGCGCTCGTCGAGGTACAGGTGATCGTGATGCCGGACGTATCGCTCGTGACGTTCGTAGGCCCGCAACCCTGTGACGAACCGATGGCGGATTCTGCATCGGTCACGTTCCAGGTCACCGACACGTTCGAGCGAAACCAGCCATTGGCGCCTGAAGTTCCGCTCACCACCGGGGTGATGATGGGCGCCGTGGAATCTCCCTGCGGCGCACCGTAGTCCCGCAGGTAGTTAGCCGGGAGCTCGCTGATCCAGCCTTCGTTGTTGCCATCGTGCTGGCCGGCGCCGAACAGCAGCGTTCCGTCCGGCGACACGCCCCTGACCTGATCGAGCACCCATCCGGTGAGATCCGCGCCGGCGGCCGCCATTACGGCGTTCAACTCGAACCAGCCGTGCGCATTGCGCACGTATGACTTGTTCGGAGCGATGAACGCGGGATCGACGAACGACACGACCGCCACCTGGCCGTCCGCCGTGATGGCGCCGAATCCACCCGGAATCATGGCCGGTTCCGCCGAGCCCAGCGATTCGGTGGTTCCGGTGATCACGTTCCAGCGAATGAATTCGCCGTTCGGACTGGCGGCGGATGTTCCAGTGCCGAGCACCACATTTCCGTCGGGAGTCACCGCGAGGGCGGAGGTGCCCGTGCTTCCCGGCAGCAGCGCCAGTGCCGTCATGCCGGAGCCATGCACGTAGCGGAATGCGCGATTTCCCGGCACGAATTCTCCGGTCTCCCCGTCGATGATGCCGCTGACGCCGACCATCACCGAGCCGTCGCTCGATGTGCCGCGAGCACCCGGCGCGCTGAAGTTGTCATCCGAATTCAGGAAGCCGAGACGCACGAACCCGGAAGCTTCGGTCCAGCGGAATGCTTCGTATACCGTTCCACCGAAACTCTCGCCGTACGCGACGGCGCCGTCGTCAGAGAGCGCATTGGCATAACTGATGACGGGTGACGGCAAGAGCGCCCCGAGCACCGTGTTGGTCGTGCCATTGTTGGTGACGAGCACGGCAACGCGTTCAGTCGTCGTGGCGGAGGCGCGCGCGCTGCCGGCGATCACGGTGCCATCCGCCGTGATATCGCGGGCCGTGACGAAGGCGCCGACGATCTCGCTCGGCACCACGGGCGGTAATGCCACCAGTCCCCTGTCCGACGACCAGAGTACGCCGGTATCGTTGTAGCCCGAGCCCTCCACGCTCGCCGAACTGCCGACGGCCTTGATGACGCCGTTCACCTTGGTCGCGTCGCGTATCTCGCTGAAGAACTCGCCGCCCGGCAGGTCGCCGACGCCGTAGATACCGGGCGCATTCTCTCCGATCACGCGCCATCCAGTTCTGCCACTGCCCAGTTCCCAGGGGTCAGGCGGAAACGAGTTGGCTTCGGCCGCCAGCGGACTCGGCGGGAAGGTGCCGGGCTCGTCGCTCAGGCCAATCGGACGCGAGAGCATCGCCGGGAGTTGCCCCGAGTGATCTTCGACCGTCAGCCAGTACGTACCGGACGGCACGGACCAATGCAGCCCATCGACGCCTAGCCAGATTGCAGCAGAGCTCACCGCCAACGTGGTGACCGTGGAATAGATCTCCGCGCCAGGCAAGCCCGCGTCGTCGTGACGCAGGGTGAACGTGATTTCGCCAGCCGTGCGGACGCGCGCGAAGTGCTGCACGGCGTTGATCTGCACGTTGGAAGTGAAAGTGACCTGGCCCCCGCGATAGGGCGAACTGTTGGTCGTCTGCGTGTCCGGCACTCCGGTATCGACGAGCGTCGCGGCGAATGTCGACAGTGGCGCGATGAACAGCACCACGGTGGCAATCAACGAATACTTCGATTTCATTGCAGGTCTCCGTTTCGCGTCCGCGGATAACCATGCCGATGATGGTGGCGTGAAGCTTTGTTGATTGTTGTTGCTTCCGCAGATCGCGCCGAAAGTTTAGTTGAACCGGGGCTGCGAACGAGAAAATGTTTTCATTCAGACGTGTCAGGAATCCGAGCGCAGCGACACAAGATCGCGCCGTGATCACGGACGAGCCGCCGGGACAACGAAGCGTGGTTATGGAAAGTTTCTTGGCTGTTCCGGGGCACAGGGAATTTCGCTGGATCTCATCGCTGTGACCTTCAGGAGGCGGCACCCTGCGCTGGTTAGGCGCAAACGCCTGAATGCCCGAGCGTGAAAGGGAATCAGGGCTTGAAATCAGTGTTCAGCTTTTTCTTCACCGCCCCGCCCGAGAGCGACACCCGTTGAGCGACATATTTCAATAGTTTGGCGCAGCGATTGCCGCCCGCGCTCTCGCTGTGTAACTTAGCGGGGCGCCACCCAGAACGACAAGAAAGGCGCCATTTTGAAGGGATGGAAAACGATGAAAAACAATCGTCCGGGCACACTCGCGCTCACGCTGCTCGTTGGCGTGCTCGCCTCCTGCGGTGGAGGCGGTGGAGGCGGCGGGGGCGGCGGAAGCGGAAGCAGCAGCAGCAGCAGCGGCGGCGGCTCCGGCAGCGTGCGATTCACACCCAACCCCACGTCCTTGTCATTCGAATACTTCGAAGGCGCCGGCGTTCCTGCGTCGCAGAACATCGTCGTCACAGCCTCGGGGGCCTTGAGCGGCACGCTGTACCTGGGCGCCGTTGCGACCGGCCAGGGCCTCGACCCGCAGCTGCCGCTGACCATCGACTCGAACACGCAGGGCACGTTCAGGGTGACCGCGGCCCGCGATCTGCCCGTCGGCGACCACTCCGGCACACTGCAACTGCTCGCCTGTTCGGACCAGGCCTGCACACGGCAGGTCGGCAATTCGCCTATCAACGTTTCATACGTCACGCATGTGCGCGTGAAGCTGCATGTCACGCCGACCACCGTCAATCTCGTTTCGCAAAGCAATGCCGGCACCTCTTCGGATGTCGCCATCACGTTGCCCTACGGGTCCACGGCGTTCACCGCGGACGTGACTTCCGGCAATGAATTCCTCACGGTGAGTCAGCCCAACAGCACCACCCTGCGCATCCAGGCGCGCGCCGTTCCCTCGGGTCAGCGTTTCGGCTCGGTCAGGGTGCAAGCGGGCGATTACAGTGAAGTCGTCTCTGTGAGTTACAACGTCACGCCGCCCCCCGGTGGCGAATTGAACCTGCGCACCAATCCCGCGAGCGTGAGGGTGTCGACCATCGAGCGCACCACGGCCGCGCCCGCGACGATCGAGGTGCTCGGACCCTCGTGGGAACCGCAGCTCGCCACGGGGACATTCATTTTTTACGGCTCCCCCTTCACGATCGAATGGCTGCAGGTGCAGCCCGTCGCTGGCGGCTATCGCCTGACGGCCAACGCCAATGCGTTGAACGCGGGCACTTACACAGCGACGCTGCAGATTTCCGGCACTGACACGTCGGTGGCCTCCAATGTTGTCCAGGTCCCCATCACGTTCACCGTCGGTCCGGGCCTGATCACCCCGGCCGATATCACGGCAGTAATCGACGCCAATACAACTCTGGCGTCGCCCGTGCTTCGCGGCAGCGTTCCGATCACGCTTGCCGGTGGGCCGGCGGTTCAATGGAGCGCCACCAGCAGTGATCCCTGGGTGGTGCTGACGCGCAGCTCCGGCACCACGGGCACGTCGCTCCAATACCAGATCAACACAGACGCGCTCGATCTTGACGATTCCTACGTACAGCGGGATTTCCCGACCACTATCAACATCACGGCGACGCCGTTTCTCGCGCCCGTGAGCTTCCAGATCAAGGTGCAGCAGCGGCTCGCACACATCAACGGCATTGCGCCTTACTACCAGGTGTCCGGGACCCCGAGCCGGCACATCATCCGCGGCACAGGTTTCATTGCCAACCGCGACTGGTCGCAAAACCTGCGCGTCATGGGCGTCCCGGCCGGCAACGGACACGTCACGCGCGTGAATGACACCGAGCTGATCGTCGATCTCGATGCCAGTCCCTCCAGTGGCATCGTCCTTGATGCCATCAACGATCTTGGGACGACTCCGGGGTGGGATCCGATCGTCGTCCTCCCGGTGCGCACGAGCAGCTACCAGGCGCTCACGACCGGCTTCGCGGTGAAGAAGCTGCACTACGACGCGCAGCGCGACTCTCTTTGGCTCATCGATGAGACGACCAGCACGGCTCGCGTTCTCCGCTACGGGAATTCCGGTGGTTCGAGCTGGCAGCTGACTTCCTCCGTGTCGCTGGCTGGCGTGAAGGACATTGTGGTATCGCCGGACAACCGCACGAATTGGTTCCCGACCACGCTGGGCATGGCCTATTCCCCCGCGGACTCCGTGCAGATCAATGGCCCGAACCCCAACGATCCCCTGTTCCTTCCGCTGCATACCGCGCCCTACTCCGACTCCATTGCGTTCACCAATGACTGGAAGGTCTGGTTCTCGAACGACAACGGCAGCGGCGCGGGAGTCGGATTGAAGTACTCGGAAGTGTTGCGCAGCCAGCCAGCGGTCCCTGTGGAGTCCGCGTTGCTGCTTTCCTTCGAAGGGCCGTGGTTCACGGTGTCCGGTAATGGCGAACGCGTGTATATCTCGCAGTCCGTAAACGCCACGCCAAAACTCTTGGCTCTGGATGCGAAGGACGGCGTGCTGTTCGAAGTTCCGAACGCGGGTTCGTTCAATAACCTGCGCGACGCCTCGATCAACATGGATGGCTCGCGGCTCATCGGCACGCAATTCGACGTTCGCAATCTCGCCTATCAAAACATCGGCAACGTGGAAGTGGCGCACCAGAATTTCATCTCGGTGGCGAGCACCGTGAATGCCACGGGCACCCGCGCTTACGTACTGGCGTACGAACAAGGCGACTTGTCACGAACCGTGCCGCAGTTCCTGCCACGCGTCTATGTGTTCAATCTAACGACGGCCCAGGCCGCCGGGCTGCGCATGCCGATGCTGGGGTACTTCACCATCAACGACTATCCGACTTGCCGCAACACCCAGCAGTGCAGCATCCGGCCGCGCGCCGCGCTCGCGCCTGATGGCAAGACGCTGTTCTTTGCCGGTAACGCGAAGCTCGTCATCACGCCCATCCCGGCGGAGAACGTCCTCATGTCGACCGCCGCCGCGCCGGTGCTGTCGAAGCAAGGAATCGTGGCCCAGCCGTGGAGCGTGGAGTCTCGCGCGCACTGACCGTCACGGCGGGTTTTCGATGAGATAACCCTTCTTGCGCAACATCGCAAGGTAGCCATCGGCACGTCCGTCTTGTTCCATAAGAAATGGCGGGACTTGCCCGCCGCCCAAGACAAAAGAGCCCCCGGCAGTTTCCCGCCGGGGGCTCTCCATCTTCTCTAGCTAGACGCTGAACCTCTGGCAGTAACGAGCGTTGCCGCTCCTTACATGCCCATCCCGCCCATACCACCTGGGCTCGTAGCGCCGCCAATCGGACGATGTACACCTCATTTCATCTGCAGTTTCCACTTGACGGTGGCCGTGAGTGGAAATGTGGAATTCATCGGTCCGCTGATGGTGCTGGCGTTCTCAATGACCTTGGAACCTTCGGTCGTCAGCGCGTTCGCGGCGATGGGCAGATCGACAAACGTGAGTTTGGCCTTCGCGTCAGCGGCGTCGCCCTGCAGAAGCAGGTTGTAAGGCGGCGCGACGTGACCGTTGCGCACGTTGGTCACCTTCACGTGAGAGTCGCTGCCGTCGACGCGAAGCTGCAGGACGTGGCGCTGGTTGTCGATGATCGCGTAGGTCTTGCAGAGGTCGCGTTCGGGCACGGTCCTGTCACCCGACGGAAATTTTCCGCCACCTTTGATCGTCTGCGTGAACGGCACGAGCGGCGGCTCACCCGGGTCACCCACCTGCATGCCGCTCGATTCGTCCAGGATGTTGATTGTGCCGGCCCCACACGCCGTGCCCGCAGGCGCCAATGCATCGCGCGGCTGGCCGACGAGAAAGCGCTTCATGTTCACGTTCATCGGGTCGACGGGATTGCGGCGATCGATGTCGGCGATGCCGGAGCCCGGCCCGTAAGTTCCACGCAGGGGGATCGTGTAAGTGAGCTCACGATGGAACTTCAGGTTCGAATACGCGCCGTTCTTTGGATGCTTCCAGTTGCCGCGTCCATCGAATGCGATAGTGACGGAGAGCGTGCCGGTGCGATCCGCCGGCGGCAGCGGCGGCATCGATGGCGTCGTGCCCGGCGCGCCCGGGCCCGATGCACTGCCTGCATCCGCGATGGTCGCGGTCGCGTTTTTTTCTTCGCCCAGTAGATAGGCGCCGGCTTTTGCGACAAGCATGATCGTGACGGTTTCCTCGCCTTCCTTGAGCGCGTCCTTGATCGGCATGACCTTCAGAGTGACGAGCGGCACATTGGGTGCAAAGGTGACCGGAGACGTTGGCGACACGTAGTCGGTGCCGGCGGTCGCGGATCCCGAGAGCTGCAGCGGCACGACAAGCGGCTTCGCGAAGTCGCCGTCGTTGCGCGCGATATAGAAGGTTGCGGCCTTCGGACCAGATTCCGAAGCCGAAGGGTCCACCGCGTAAATCGTAATCGTCGAAAGCACGTCTGCGTGCACCGTCGATGCGGCGAGGAGGATCGTGGAGTAAATGAGCGATGAGAGTCCGCAACGTGCGATCAGATTCATGGGCGATCAGGGAGTGTGTGTGTGTGTGGAGGTTGCCGAACGATACAGGTACGCAGTGCGACGGTTCCCGCCACGCGCCTTCGCTTCTTTCGATGCTTCCGCGATCAGCCCGAGGAACCTACAGTGGATCGGAGCTAGTCGCCGCTGCGCAGGTCCTTCATCTGCTCCAGCTCGGCCTTGTGTTCTTTCACGAAGCGGATGTTTGCGGGGTTCACGCCTGTCTCACCTGCGACCTTGCCCGGATCCGCACCCTGATCGACCGCGTATTGGGCTAACGAAGCCTGAAACAACGCCATGGTGATGACCACATACTGTCGCGCGCTCAGGCCGGCGGCCTCGACAGCCTTGCGGGCGATGGGATTGCTCTCGATGCGAGCCGCCATAACATCCAGCGATTCGTTATCGCCTTCGTCCTCGGCTTCGGCGTCATCGTCGCCCTGCTCGACTTTCGGGTGCTTCGCCAGGTTGGCATTAGCCGCCGCGAACTTGCGCACATCCGCCATCGTTAGCTGGTAGCGCGAGAGCTCGCGCAGGTCTGCGTCGCCGCTGGTGGCGGAGTGGGCCTGCTCCCCGCAAACTGCTGCCAAAAGCGCAAAGACGAGCACCAGCACAGCGGTGCTCGCGAACCGATTTTCAAGGACCATGAGATTCATAGTTTGACGAGCTCCACGCGACGATTCTGCTGGCGGCCTTCGGGCGTGTCGTTCGTCGTAGCCGCCTTGCTCGTGCCGTAACCCTTGGCCTGCAGACGGGACTCGTCCACGCCGTACGTCTTGATCAGGTGCTGACGCACCGCCTCCGCACGCTTCTCGCTGAGCGACTGATTGCTCGCCGCCGCTCCCACGTTGTCCGTGTGCCCCTCGATCATGAGATTGAGATCCGGATGCTCCTTGAGCATCGTGCCGATCTCCTTGAGCGTCGGGGTCGACTCAGGCCGGATGCGGTCGCTGCCGGTGTCGAACAGGACGCCCTGGGTCGCTACCCGCCCCTTCTCCGCCAGCGCGTCGTACAGCTTCTTGCCGCCCGCGGCGACGCGCACATTCGCGATCATGCGAGGCAGTTCAGCACTCCAGCCGTTCATGTTGATGAAGATCTTGTTGCTGCGGCCGAGATTGGCGTTCGGCGCGTTGAATACGCGCTTCTCGTTCGCGTACGCCTTGACGTGCTGCCCATCCACCGAGATGGCGATGTGTACCGCTTGCTCCTCGGTCTTGACGCCGGCGCCGAATTCGCCGTTGGCGTCGATTTCGCCACTGCGAAGGCGACCGAAGTACTCGCCGAACTCTATGTTGCCGACAGTTTCACTTTCCCCCTTGCCGTCGAAAGTCATCAGCATGGCGTTGCCATTGCCGGTGAGATCGAACTCCAGCGTGAAGCGTTCGGGGAGCGTCTCGGGCAGCGGAATCCAGAATTTGCCCTGGGCCGCGCGCAGCCAGCGCCCCTCGCTCCATTCGACGATCTCGATCTGACCGCTCTTGAACTCGAAGCGACGCGGGAAATCGCCGACTTCGTCCTTCGAGAAGTCATCGGCGAAGATGATGCGATCGCCCGGTTTGAAATCGTAGTTTGCCCACGCTCCCTGACCAGGTTTGAGTGGTGCAGGCTGACCTGCCTTGCTCGGCGCAGGGCCGTCAACTGTCGTGACTTCCTTTCCTTCCGCCTTGGCGTGTTCGAAACATTCCGTGTCGGTTGCCGCGCACTCGACCTTGTCGAGACCGTCCTCCATGGCCTTATCGGTCTTGCGCTCGATGCGCTGCTCGACTTTCTGCTTGAGCTTTTTTCCGAAGTCGCCGAACTGCGCCTGTACCGGTATCTGGGCGCCAAACAGCATGAACAACAGGAAGACGGGCACGAGCTGACGACGCGTGCGATGCATGCGATACCTCCAGAAAATGAAATAGGCGCTCGTACGGCGCCTTAGTCCCGGAATGACACCATTAGTCGCGCTGTTGGTGTAATGGAAAAATGTCACATTTCCATAATTTTCGGAGATGTCCAAGGGACACCTGAACGTTGCGGCGACGGCGACGCACAGCCGGGCCGCGCTCGCGGTCGCGGCCTAGTCGGGTGTCCTGGATGCCGCTGTCGCGATTTTGATCTGATCAGGAAGATTGCGTCGGCAGGGACAGCGAAGCTCCGCGTTCCTCGCGCAGCTGCGGAAGAGCGCCCAGGAGTGAGGCTATCAGACGTGCAGCGTACAGAAACTGTGCGCCCTACGCGCGCTAGAAAGCGTGGTTGATGCTCACGAGGAGTTCACCGTCGACGTCGTCGATGGCGTGTTGCCACAGGTAGTTGATCGTGACGTTCAGGTCCCACCGTTGTTTGAACGGCAGGTCGATGCCGCCAGTTACCATCCCGTCGGTCTCGCCGAGGTCGTCCATTCCGTGAGCAATGCCAGCTCCCCCGAACCACGCGAACCCATGGGAGTTCAACTTGCCATCGATGGTGAACGGCAAGCACCATTCCCCGTCGTAGGCTCCGAACAGTAGTGCCGGCCGCGTCGAGAAGGTGAGTTTTTCGAAATCCATGAGCTTGATCTTTGCGCCGACGACGCCGGCGAGTTGATCTCCCTTCAGACCTCGAGCACCCAAACCCACGTAGTAGTCGGGAAGCTGTTGCGGAGGGTCCGAGTCGGCCTGAGCGACAGCGGAAACAGCCAGCGCTGAGCAGACCAATCCAACCGTCCAGCTGGAATACCGAGAGTTCATGTCTGATCTCTGTGGTTTCGAAGGCGAAAAGTATACGCGGTAAGTCGCCAATCCTGCGACATGCGCGCCGATTGCCTCAATCGTGCTCTTGCGGGCACCCCTGCATGAATAGTCGGCGCAATAAGAGCTCCGTGACTTTCATCGGTTGTCGCAGAACAGACGTTCGCCGCCAACGGACTCACGCTCCTCCGCAGCCCGGGCCAGCCGGAGACTCCGCCACCACCTGAGACGAAAAACCCCCGGCAGTTTCCCGCCGGGGGCTTTCTATCTTCTCTAGCTAGACGCTGAACGTCTGGCAGTAACGAGCGTCTCCGCTCC
>Ga0207701_10006682_pt1 | contig 11502 bp, 10 predicted proteins | sample KBSSwiSSwithPhiX_FD_184294 | JGI IMG/M metagenome (GOLD analysis project Ga0207701, IMG submission 184294) | Switchgrass rhizosphere bulk soil microbial communities from Kellogg Biological Station, Michigan, USA, with PhiX - S5 (SPAdes) (version 2) | ecosystem: Environmental > Terrestrial >...
TTTGACGTCGTATAATGCGGTCTGTCAGTAGACCCGTCCCGTTCGGTTTGGATGAGAGCGTCTTCGCGGCTGACGAACCGGAGATATTCCGCGAATGTTAATGGTGGGAGCAAAAAGTCGGTGAACCGGCCTGCTCCGGACTCCCTACTCTTTAATTTTAGCGCCGCCGCAGCCGAGCCCGAAGCGACGAACCGCGTGCTGGGAAAGTTATCCACTAAAGATTTTAAATGGACTTCCCAGCCCGCGAGATATTGAATTTCGTCAAAAAAAACCGTCAGCGGGGTATCCCGGCGATGCCCGAATCTTTCTTGGAACAGACCTAGGAATTTCTCCAGACCGAAGCCCGTGTATATTGGCGTTTCAAGTGACAGGAACAGAATCCGGCGACCGTCCTCGCCTTTCGCCAATAGATCCTTGATCACCTGGTAAAGCATTACTGTCTTCCCCACTCGGCGGGGACCCATGAGAATCACTGCCCGTTTCACGGCGCGATTTCCTACCAGTTTGCAAAATAATGGAAAGTATGACCGTTCTGGTAGATTTGCATACGGTATTGGCTCATCCTCGGTCTTATTCCACCAAGGGTTGTCGAATTCGAGTCGCCTCTGAACATCATCGATGGATATTTGAAGCATGGGATAACAGTATCATAATATCGTTAAATATCAATGATAATATCTTTATCATATCGCTATATCGCATAATTGAAGCATTTTTGATAGAATTCGTGCTATTGCGAACCGGTTTTCGAGTTTTCCACGGTGGCGAAAGCCCGCGCCCCTGGGGAGCGCGCCCTACCTGCCGGACCGCCGACTGTTCAATTTCAAGCTTCCAGTTTGGCCCGTTGGCTTCCCCTCGTTCGCCAGGCAGTCTGCTTCGCTGCGCGCATCACCGCGAACACGGATCCTACCGGAATACTCAGCGCGGTCGCTATCTCCCGTCCAGACAATCCGCGTTGCATGAGCTTCGCAACCGCATTGCGGTGGAGGTGAAGCTTTCGCGGACGGCCAAGCTTCACGCCACGTTCTTTCGCCGCGGCAAGACCCGCATTGATTCGGTCACGAATCACGCTGCGCTCGAACTCGGCAACGGCTGCTAGGACGTGCATTTGCAGTCGGCCTGCCGGATTGCCCTCGCTCGTGTCGATGCCTTGTGAAGTCGCTATCAGCGCCGTGCCGTGCGACTCGAATTCCCCGATGAGCTGCGCGAGGTGCTGTAAGCTGCGACCAATCCGGTCGAGCTTGTAAACGGCGAGAACGTCGACACGCCCCGTGCGCACATCCGTCAGGAGCGCGTCTAATCCTTCGCGACTGAAAACCGCGCCACTGGCCTTGTCGAGATGGTATGACGTTTGGACGAGTTTGCTCGACGATACCGACTTTGAAACCGGCTCCGCAGAAAAACATTGCCGCACCGGATGGCCTTAGATGGAAGAGGCCAGTGCCGGAATCTGACGACAATCTCCCCCTGGAAGTCCGGCATGTTCTCTTCATCGACATCGTCGGTTACTCGAAGCTCTTGAACGAGGAGCAGAAGGAGCGACTGAACCAGCTCACGGAGATCGTGCTCGGGACAGGGCAGGTGCGCGAGTCGAGCGACGAACAACTCGTTAGGTTGCCGACCGGTGATGGGATGGCGCTGGTCTTTTGCCACAGCGCGGAAGAACCGGCCCGCTGCGCGCTCGAGATCGCCGAAGCGCTGCAGAAACATCCGGAGCTTCCGGTGCGCATGGGCATTCACAGCGGACCGGTGAGTGAGGTGACCGACGTGAGTGGGCGCACCAACCTCGCCGGGGCCGGCATCAACATGGCGCAACGGGTGATGGATTGCGGTGACGCCGGGCACATTCTTCTCTCCCAGCACGTGGCGGATGATCTGGTGCATTCCCGGCAATGGGCGTCGCGTTTGCGCGACTTGGGGGAATGCGAGGTCAAGCACGGCGTCCGGCTCCATTTGGTCAATCTTTACGCTGAACCGCTCGGCAACGCCGCGGTCCCGCAGAAATTTCAACAGACCGCGCCAAAGCCTGCCGCCGAAAAACCGGCGCGGCGCAGCAGTGTCGGATCGATCGCCGCCCTCGTGCTCGTCGCGATCCTTGCGGCCAGCGGAGTTTACTATTTCACGCATCGAACAACTGCCATTCCTGAAAAATCGATCGCGGTGCTGCCCATGGTCAATTCCACCGGAGACCCGGCTAACGAATACTTCTCCGACGGCATGTCGGAAGAATTCATCTCTTCGCTCTCGCGTTTGCCCGACCTCAAGGTCATCGGGCGCTCCTCCTCTTTTCAGTTCAAAGGCAAGACCGACGACAGCAAGGCGATCGGCGAAAAGCTCGGCGTCTACTATCTGCTCGAAGGGAGCGTGCGTAAGTCTGCCGACCGGGTGCGGATCGCGGTGGCGCTGATCAAAGCGAGCGACGGCGCCAATGTCTGGTCGGAAACCTACGACCGGGATCTGAAGGACATCTTTGCGGTGCAATCGGAGATTGCCGGCGCGGTGGCGAAGGAGCTCAAGGTCGCGCTGCTCGGCAGTAACGGGCAGGCCACGCAGGTGGCCACCGCAGCCACGCCTTCCAACCAGAATGTCGACGCTTACAACGCCCTCTTGCAGGGCAATTTCTACGCTTATCGCCGCACGGGCGAGGATACGCGCAAAGCGATCGGCTACTACGAGGAGGCGATCCGGCTCGACCCGCACTACGCGCTCGCGTATGCGAGGCTGTCGATGGAGGAAGGAAATCTGGCCACCGCCTACGCCCCTCTTCCGACTCAAGAAAGAGAAGAGATGATCGCAAAAGCACGGGCCTCGGCGAAGCGAGCACTCGAGCTGGATCCAAATCTCGCCGATGCACATTCGGCACAAGGCGTGATCCTGAGGGATTTCGATTTCAATTTCGCCGATGCGGAAGCGGAATACCGCCGCTCCGTCGAGCTCGCACCGCAAAATGCGAGCGCGACGTCGAATCTCGCCCTACTGCTGTCCGAACTTGGCCGACTCGGCGAAGCGGTCCCACTGCAGAAGCGGGCGATTGCGATCGAGCCGTTACGTGCGAATTCCCACGCGAACCTCGCGATCACGCTCATCCCGCTCGGCCGCTACGACGAGGCCGAGGCGGCGCTGCGCAAGGCGATCGAGTTGCAGCCGCAGTCCAGCCTGAACTACCTATATCTGGCGATGATTCAGATTCTTCGCGGAAATCCCGGCGCCGCGATGGAACTGGCGAAACAGGAAACCGATCCCTTCTGGCGCACCTACGCACTGGCGCTGGCTCAGTTTGCTAATGGCGACCGTGCTGAGGCCGACGCGGCGCTGAAAAAACTGATCGACGAAAACGCCGACTATGCCGGTAGCCAGATCGCCACGGTTTACGCCTTGCGCAAGGACCCGGAGAAGATGTTGGAGTGGCTGGAGCGCGCCTGGGCGGCGCACGACGCCGGTTTGACGGTCCTGCTGAACGATCCTTTCCTGCGCGCCTACAAGGACGATCCGCGCTTCATCGCCTTCGCGCAAAAGATCGGTGTGATGCCGAAAGCCGTTCCCAAGCCCTGAGCGCCTAACTGCTCAATCCAGTGAGTCCAATTACTCCAAATCGTCAAAAACGGAAAGTTGGATGGCAATTACTGGATTCACTGGTTGGGTTGTAAATACCAGGACTTCGACAATCTCAGGACGACCCAGGCCGTCGGCTTTTGCACTTCGCCTTTTTGTTCCGTGCCCCCTTTAAGATCCGCCGAAACGTCCATCCTATTCGAGAATAGATCGACGTCGTGGCCAAAAGGAAAAACAAGGTTACAGGGCTGTCCACGCAGGCACCGCCGATTTCTCATCGTGGCCCGAATCCCGTTTATGCACGAAGAACTCCAACTTAAGGTCAGGAAATTATGTGTTCCTGATGAAAACCTAAAAGGAATAACGATGTCGATTTTCGTCACCGATGGCTTCGAACAGGTCGAATTGACTCAACCTAAGAAGGCTTTTCACGAGGCGGCCGCGGAAACCCAGATCGTGTCGCCCAAGGGCGACCAGGTCCGCGATTAGAAGCCACGTCTAATTCGCGCCGTCGCTCCTCTTGTGCCTCGTTTGATGATCGCTACGTTCTGAAAGCATCGATCGTCCTCAGATATGACTAAATATCGCGACTCTTTGCCGCAACTGTCCAATGCCTTTTTCCTCACTGATGGGGGAATCGAGACTACGCTCATCTTCCACGAAGGTCTCGATCTGCCGCATTTCGCCGCCTTCCACTTATTGAAGGACAAAGCAGGATGCGAAGCGCTGCGAAAGTATTTCCGCACCTATGCGGCACTGGCGAAGCGTTATGAAAGGGGGCTTGTTCTGGAAAGCCCCACTTGGCGCGCCAACCCCGACTGGGCCTCGAAACTCGGCTATGGGGCTGAAACATTGGCCGAAGCGAACCGCAAGGCGATCGACTTGCTCTGTGAAATTCGGGACGAGTTCGAGTCTGAGAAGACGCCCATGGTAATTAGCGGCTGCGTCGGGCCGCGTGGAGATGGCTACGTGCCCGCCGAGATGATGTCGATGCAGGATGCGCAAGAATATCACGGTGCACAGATCGGTACCTTCAGTGGCACCGCAGCCGACTTGGTGACGGCGATTACGATGAATTATGTGGAGGAGGCAATCGGGATCGTGCGCGCAGCGCGAGCGTTTGAAATGCCAGTCGTGATCTCTTTCACAGTCGAAACGGATGGAAAGCTGCCAACCGGCGAACCACTCAACAATGCCATTGAGAGGGTGGATTCGGCTACCGGCGGCGCACCCGCATACTACATGATCAACTGTGCACATCCCACGCACTTCGAACATGTGCTTGCTACGGGCGAGCCCGGGCTCAGAAGAATTCGCGGGCTGAGAGCTAATGCCTCAACCCAGAGCCATGCTCAACTCAACGAGAGCACGGAACTGGACGAGGGTGATCCTGTGGCATTGGGCCGGCAACACCATGAACTTCTGAGTAAACTGAAACTAAACGTGATCGGCGGATGCTGCGGAACAGACCACCGCCATGTGGAGGAAATCTGCAAAGCGTGCATCACTCGATGAAGTCGCCTCGCGAAACGAAACCGGCCGGCAACTCCTTCAACTCATCGATCAGCGGATGGGTGTAGTTTTCGACGATCAGATAAAGAAATTTCCTAAGGAGACTTCTGCGACTTCACATTGAGCGCAGCGCGGTAGTCTACATCGTCATCAGTGAGATGGACTTGCTAGTGAGGCGAAGCGCCGATGCCCATTCTCCGGACAATCGGTCGGCCCGAATCCACGGGCGCGGACACTGATTTGGACATTGGACACGCTGAAAACGCCTCAAATATTCCGTGAAGGTACAGCTGTGTTCCTTCGCGGAATATTTGATTACTTTCGCCAATAAAGTGGAAAGAAGCGAATTGGCCGGAACGGAAGCATTAAGATATTCATTTTGAATGACTTACAACTCGTCATTTAATAGGAAACATGTTCCCCTTGCCCGCGACCCGGGTTTGGTCCATTCATCCGCCATGGCCAACGCGAGCGTGCTTCGCGAAAAATCCGTCGCGATTTTGGGTGGTGCGCTTTTGCTGGTCGCCATTCTCGTCGCCTACTCAAACCATTTTCACAATGGCTTCCACATGGACGACGGGCACGCGATCATAAACAACATCTCCATTCGCGACCTGCGGAACATTCCGCTCTTCTTCCGCGACGCGACCACCTTTAGCGTACTCCCGAGCAATCAATCGTACCGCCCGTTGGTCTCGACGCTGCTCGCAATTGACTACTGTCTCGCCCACGGGTTCGAACCGTTTTGGTTTCATCTCTCCATCTTTTCCCTCTTCATCGCCCTCACGATTCTCCTTGCCTTCGTCATTCATTATCTGCTCGCGAGCAGCGCGGTCTCATCATCAAACTACTGGATTGCGCTCGGCGCCGCCGGGTACTACGCGCTCAACTCCGCAAACGCTGACACTGTCAACTACATGATCGCCTCAGCGGAGGTGATCTCCGCGCTTGGCGTGATCGGGTCGTTCGCCTTCTACTTTGCCTTCCCGCGGCTCCGCCGATACTGTCTCTACGTTCTCCCGGCCGCGATCGCCATCCTGGGCAAGCCTACGGCCGCGATCTTCCCCGTACTCTTCGTTCTGTTTCGTTTCTGCTTCCCCGACGAAACGCGACGACACCCCGCGCGGACGTGGTTCGCAGAGATGGTCCCGCCCTTTCTGATCTGCGGAGCCGCGCTGTTATTTGTCCAATATATGACGCCGCGTACTTGGATCGCCGGCGCGGCAAATCCATACAATTATCTAGTCACGCAGCCGTTCGTGGCGCTGCTCTATCTTAAAACGTTCTTCTGGCCGACGGGGCTCAATGCCGATTACGACCTAACTCCGTTTGCCACGACCGGCGATGCGCGTCTCTGGATCGGTTTTGCCTTCGCCGTCGTTATCAGCGCGGCTGCGACCGTGGCCGCCGTTTTCAAGGGGACGCGCCTGATCGGCTTTGGTCTGCTCTGGTTCCTGATCGCGCTTCTACCGACGTCGCTCTTTCCCCTAGCCGAAGCAATGAACGATCACCGGGCATTCCTCCCTTATATCGGCCTCGTAATGGCGATCGCCGGCGCCGCGGCGTTGCTCGTTACCCGGCTAGAACGAGAACCGCATTGGACGAAGATCGCGACCATATGCGCGTTCGCGCTGTTTCTGGGCGCGAACGGCTACGCGACTTTCCAAAGGAACAAGGTTTGGGAAACCGAGGAAACGCTCTGGCACGACGTCGTTGTAAAGAGCCCGCACAATGGACGCGGTTTGATGACCTATGGTATCACGTTGGTGAACAACCGTGATTTCGCCGGCGCGCTCGGTTATCTCCGTCGCGCCCAAAAGTTCACGCCGCCCTATTCTGTTCTCTTGATTAATCTCGCGATTGCAGAAGATGCGACCAACCAGAGCGCGGCAGCCGAGCAACATTTTGAGGAGGCGCTACAATTGGCCCCGTCGTCTCCCGACAGTTACATCTCCTATGCGCGGTATCTCCTCGCGCACTCACGCGCCGAAGAGGCACGAGCGCTTCTGCACCGGGCATTGGAGTTGAGTCCGGCTCATCTGATCGCGCGCGCACTTCTAAATGAAATGCAGACGCGGGACGCGCAAACGGAAACGCTCGCGGGTGACGCCCTGCTGCATCAGGGAAAGATCAGCGAAGCCATCAGTCACTATGAAACGGCTTTGAAAATCGCGCCGGATTCCACTTCGACGCTGAATAATCTCGCTTGGGCGCTATCGACTTCTCCAGATGCGACGCTACGAGATGGCGCAAGAGCACTCGAGCTGGCCAAGAAAGCCGATCAACTTGTCGGCGGGAAGAACCCAATTTCCATTCGGACTATGGCTGCGGCCTATGCCGAGGCTGGCCGTTTTGACGAGGCTATCACGAGCGCTCAACGCGCGTTGCAGCTCGCTCTTGCCCAGCAAAACTTCGCTCTGGCCAGGAAACTGGGTAAAGATCTCGCCTTCTATCGGAACAATCTTCCGTTGCACCGCCCTGATCCAGCGAAAGCGCATCAGTAGCGGGGTCGCCGATCGGCAAAGTGGATCTGACCAGGTTCCCAGGAAACGCCAGCCGTGTCGATCGCGCCTTCTAAGAGACGAGCCGCAGGCTTACCTGATGCGAACATTCGCGGCAGGGCGAGGGCCGCACGCTTTCCCTTGTCCCCGAGCGGTGCTTCATCCATTCATCCGCCATGGCGGAGGCGAAAACACGCGCTCATTACCGGTATCACTGGCCAGGATGGCTCATAGCTAACCGAGCTGCTCCTGGCGAAGGGCTACACTGTTCATGTGCCGTTAGGCGCACGAGCAACCTGGTGCGCTCGCGGATCGACCATTTGCGGACGGATCAGTCAGTTTACGGCCGCCAGTTGTTTCTCCACTACGGCGATCTGACAGACGGCACGGCGCTGCGCCGCATCTTCGCCAAGGTGCAGCCAGCGAAGGTTTATCATCTCGCCGTACAAAGCCATGTTGGTTTGATTTTCCAAATCGCTGAGTCGACTTCCGAGGAAGTCGCAATGGCCACACTGCGGCTACTCGAGATTGCGCGTGATCAGTGAGCCAGCCTTCACGTCCTGCGCTTCGTCGTCCAACCTGTAGAAATCCACGGTCAATTTCATCATTTCCCCATTTCACTGTAGCAGTCTCGCCAGCGGGTCGCATTGTCCTTCGTGAGAACGACAAAGTCTGGGTAAGGTCGTGCTGTTACTCCAGCTGCACGTTTTCCCAGTGGATTTGAATGGCGTTCCAAGCCGTCCCGCAAAAATCCAGATCGTCGTAGTGATATTCGAAGGCGAGATTCCCTTGTCCGTCTAACCCAACAATGCCGGTATAGATATAGGGCCCGCCAACAGTATAATCAATCACGTAGTTGCTGGGTGCGTCCTCATAAACGCTGCTGCAAAACGGACTGTAGATAGCCGGGTCGTGGTTGTAGGTATAAATCTCCGTCGCCGTGAAGGTCGTGAGGTCGATCTGGTATTTGCGGACCGCGCTGTAATCGCGGGTCTCGCCTGGCGGTTGGTGGTCGACACTGGCGGCTCCGTCGTCAAACAGTAAGAGCTGATCGCCCGGTATGGAAACCGCATGCTGACCGATTGGCGGCAATGTATTAGATCCGAGCGTCAACGCATATTGTCGCAGCGAGGAAAACTCATACCATTGCTTCGTCGGGTCACCAAGGATCCATTTAATCTCTTGGGTATCGTAGTTCACAGCGATGACGAAATTCTCCCGGCTCGAAGAGATAAGAGTGTTATCTGAAGCCCTGTAGGTGGTCGCGTTGTTATGGAACCAGTCATCCGGAGCCTTGCCCACAAAATCGTGTGGATGATCGCCGCCCGCCATCATCGCAGCGATGATGATATCGGCAAAATTCCACGTATGCAGAAGCTTGCCGTCCTTGTCAACTTCCAGGTTAACACATTCAATCTGGTTATTAGTGTCAACGTCGAGGATCATCCCTTCACGGCCTGGATCAATGTTATGGTGAAATCCAACCACGCCGATGGCCGCGTAATCCGCCACGGTGGTGGTTGCTCCGTCGAATTCCGTTCGATAGAGCGAAGTGCCACTGGCAACATAAAAGGCGTTGTCGAAGAGGATCGAAGGTTGCGAGGCAAGACCGGCTGGACTTACCCATCGGATTTCCCCATCCGTGTCAATGATGATCGGAGTGATGGCATCGGAATAGTTCTTAAGGAGGATGAAGTCGTAACTCAGAGTCGTTCTCGGCAGTCTCGGCTGAATGACAACCGGATTGGAGTAAGTGCCCCCGTCGTAGGCTGCGGTCTGGATAGCGAGGTTGATCTTGCTCGAGGTCCCATCGGCATATCTAACCGTCACGGCAACGTTATTGCTGCGCCCGGCGTAGAGGCCAAATACCGGGACCGTCAACTTGCCAGCCGTATTATCCAAATAGCCTCGCGCTTCCAGATAGGCGCTGGCATAGCTTGCCGTCACGGGTCGGGTCGCAGAACCCTCTTTGGGTCGAATCCGAAATTTGGCCGAACTCACTGGCACGGCCGGGTCAAAGCGGAGATGGACGAAGCTGATAAACGGCGTCGGACCGTCGGTGTATCGACTGGCTTGCAGCTGCGCGGCGGGCGAGATTGCGGCGCCAGCGACTGAGAGAAAAGCAAAGAGCAGATGAGCGCGCGTGATCATAAGATTGTGTTTTACCAAGGGTCGCTTTCAGAAGTCAAGCCCAGTTGCAAGGAAAAGACAGCTGGTTGCCGAGGTATCTGCGTTCTCGAGGGTAAATCTATACGCATCGACAGATTCACTCAAAAAATGCAGGAGGCTTCGCAGGATGTCGCCTCGGAGTTCAGTTTACGGTCAATTTCATCATCTCCGCATTTCACTGTAGCAGCGCGCGAGGTCCGGTTTTGACCTAACGCGATACTTGGAATGAGAAGACGGGCGCGCGCCGATTGGCTTTTTGATCATTCAAGAACGTTGGGACGCCGGGACGATTGACGGGCTCGTGGATGATCTGCTGGTCGATACCCTGAGCGATGAACAACGCGAGGATCTGGCGCAAATTCATCCCTCGTTCAGAGGAGGAGAATTTCTCCCCCCTTACGCGGCTCAAGAACTGGAGATCGCCCGTATTGAGCTGCAGTCATCTACATGGGACGTGATCAGCGTTCGCGCTCGGCGAGCCGATGACACTATTTACTACTCAATCTGCGACGAATATGCATCCCAGTTCGAGCTTTGCCCGCCTCTGTCAAATGTACCGTTAACTTTGGGCGAGCTTATAGACCTGATAGATCATGCCGGTGAGCAGGAGTCGCTTGGATTAAGAGCAAAAGCGGATTGTCGTCGCAGATCCGAGTTCGGCTGGTTTCTGCTCCGGTTTGTGCAAGGCGGAGTGAGATTTCTCCGAAGCGGCGACCGAGGAAGTGAGCGTTCCTCCGCCGATTTAGTACGCTGTCCCTGACCGTTTTTCATCAGTAGACCAGGCGGGGGATTTTGCGTCCGGCCTTTCGCAGCATGAGATTTGCATCGGTCGCTGTCCGATTTGTCTTACGGGAAAGTCATGTTGCCCTGGAGCGTACCTCTCTCGGCACAACATTTGTCCCTTCACAGAATATTTGAGGCGTTTTGAACGTGTCCAATGTCAGCACTAGCGGCTTGCGCATCGATCTTACGCCGGAAAATGCAGGCCCGTACGCAACTCATTTGACGGTCGGTAGCACCGGCGTCGCCGCAAGGACCGGACACGGTCGGGCTTACGGAAAGGGCTTCTCTCGTCAGCGCGAGCCTGGTCCGCCTGCGAGAGCCTGGACTCCCGCAAGGCTGACCGGGAACGCCGGACTGTTCACTGCGTCTTTCTCCAGCGGTACCAATTCAGGCGTCGTGGGTGGGAAGGGGACGGCATCAGCGTTGCGAGAGCCGCCGGGCCATACCTAGAAAGTATCACGCTCAGCCAACAAGGTATTGGCGGTAAGAAACTGGAGACGTATCTCTGGAACGCCCTAAACAGATGAAAAAACCCAGCCAATAGAACAATTGAACATGAACATTCGTATCTTTCAGAAAGCCCACCTCGCTGCAATCATGACGGCGACTGCGGTCCTTTTGCTCGTCGCTACCACTCGCTCACCCTCGTTCCAGTCGCTGCCCAACTTCTCCGATTCGAAGGGGGAGAATTCCGCCGTTCCGTTCGATCAGGATGCCGACAGCTTTCTCTACGGAACAGGCGTTTATCGCGGCCAACCCGCGATCCTGAGTTTCCAGGACGGGTTCGAAATTCCCGCGAACGCAACCGGTGCAATGACCGCTCTGAGCGGGATCACCTCCGCGCCTGTAGATTCAAACTCCATGAAAAGACTAGGTGAATTACGGGCGTCATTCAGCGCTTTACCGCTCAGTTTCGAACTCAACCAAGGCCAGACCAACAAGACCGTCAAGTTTCTCGCACGCGCCGACGGCTACCTTCTTTTCT
>Ga0207701_10006687_pt1 | contig 11499 bp, 10 predicted proteins | sample KBSSwiSSwithPhiX_FD_184294 | JGI IMG/M metagenome (GOLD analysis project Ga0207701, IMG submission 184294) | Switchgrass rhizosphere bulk soil microbial communities from Kellogg Biological Station, Michigan, USA, with PhiX - S5 (SPAdes) (version 2) | ecosystem: Environmental > Terrestrial >...
CGCGCGGGCCCCTCAGCGTCTTGTGGGTCGTCGTCGTCACGAACGGCGCGTGAGGGACGGGAGACGGGTGCAGGCCCGCGATGACGAGGCCCGCGATGTGGGCGATGTCGCACATGAGCGCCGCTCCGACTTCCTCGGCCACGGCTCCGAACCTCGCGAAGTCGATTTCGCGCGCGTACGCCGAAGCGCCCGCGATGATGAGCTTCGGCCGGTGCTCGCGTGCGAGCGCGGCGAGCGCTTCGTAGTCGATGCGTTCGTCCTCCCGCCGCACGCCGTAGGCGACGACGTGGTACTCGCGGCCCGAAAACGAGAGCGGATGGCCGTGGGTGAGATGGCCTCCGTGCGAGAGGTCCATGCCGAGGACCGTGTCGCCCTTCTCGAGCGCCGTCATGTAGACGGCCATGTTGGCCTGCGAGCCCGAGTGCGGCTGGACGTTGGCGTGCTCGGCCGAGAAGAGGGCCTTCGCCCGGTCGATCGCGAGCCGCTCGACCTCGTCGATGAACTCGCATCCTCCGTAGTAGCGCTTGCCCGGGTAGCCCTCGGCGTACTTGTTGGTCAGGACCGAGCCCTGCGCTTCGCGCACCGCCCGGGAGACCCAGTTCTCCGAGGCGATCAGCTCGATGCCTTCGTTCTGTCGGCGGCGCTCGGCGGCGATCCAGCGGGCGATCTCGGGATCGACGACCTCGAGGTCCCGGTCGAGCAGGGCGGGGGCGGGGAAAACGGGAGGCATCGAGCTCCTTTCGCCGACTCGGCTCTTCGACTACTCCAGCACGAGCTGGCGGTATTCGCTGTTGCAGTAGCTGTCGGTCATCCCGGCGATGTGATCGGCGATCGTCCGGTAGAACGCCGGCTGGCGGCGGTATTTCTCGTCGACCTCGCGCTCGATCTGGGAGAGCGGGATCTCCCTCAGAAACGGCGTTCCGAGCTCTCCCGCCAGGCCGTGGAGCACGTCGTCCGGCAGCAGGCGCGGGTTGTCCCGATACGCCGCGAAGATCCCGGCCAGGACGCGGCGGGCGTGGCCGTCGTGCCTCGACACCGGAAAGGAATGGATGATGTGGCGATAGACGAACGCGCGGAGCTCGGCGTAGAGCTTCTTGCCGGCCTCCGTGAAGCCGACGAGATCCGCCGGAAGGCGGCCGCGCCGGGCGTAGAACTCATCCGACGTCGTCACGCGTTCGCGCTCGAGCCACCGCTCGATCCTGGCACGCGAGCCCTCGACGAGGTCCGAGCAGAGCACGCCGATCATGCCGCGGATGAGCGAGGCGCGGCGGGACGCCGGATCGCTTCCCCAGCCGCGCGCCGCGCGGACCTGGCGGGCAATGGCGAGCTCCTCGATCTCCTGCTCCTCGGTCAGCGGCAGGCCGTCCTCCAGGTCGTGAGTCTGCTGCGCGATCTCGTCGGACCAGTTGACCACCTGGGCCTCGAGGCTTCCGCCCGACTCGAAGCGCAGGCCCTCGGTGAAGTCGAGGGGAAATGGAAAGTCGCGGGGCCACGCCGTGTGCTTGAGGACGCCCTCGCGCACGTCGTGCGTGAGGTTGAGCCCCGGCTCGTCGTAGCGCTTCTCCAGACGGTCCACGACCCGTACCGACTGGTAGTTGTGCTTGAAGCCTCCGGCCTCGGGATGGCTCTCGCGCAGCAGGCGGTCGAGGACGTACTCCCCCGAATGCCCGAAGGGCGTATGGCCGAGATCGTGGCCGATCGCCACCGCCTCCGTCAGATCCTCGTTCAGACCCAGGGTCCGGGCCACGCTCCGGGCGAGCTGCGCGACCTCGAGCGTGTGCGTGAGCCGTGTCCGGAAATGGTCGCCCTCGTAGGGAATGAAGACCTGGGTCTTGTGCTTGAGGCGGCGAAACGCTCTCGAGTGGATGATCCGGTCCCGGTCCCGGGCGTAGTTCGTGCGGGCGTCGCCGGGCGAGGAGGATACGGGCCCCCGCGGACGCTCGGCCCGGACGCTCTTCGAGGCGAACACGGCGAGGCGCTCCTCTTCGAGCCTCTCGAAGTGCTCGCGGGTGAAGGGAGCGGCGGCGGTGGTCATCCTTTTTCCACGAAGCGGCCGGAGAGGAGCGCGCGCGCCTCGCCGACCAGGTAAAGAGAGCCGGCCACGATTATAGATTCGGTCGACGGGTCGCCGAGGAGCTCCTCGAGCGCGGCTGCGAGGCTCGGCGCCGGCGCCGCGTCGGGCCGGCTCGCGGAAAAGCGGCGCGCGAGCTCTTCGGGCGTCGCCGCGCGCGGCGATCCGGCGGGAACGAGGCGGATGCGCCGGACGGCCGGGCCCAGCACGGCGGCCATCGCCTCCACGTCCTTGTCGGCCATCGCGCCGAACACGAGGTCGGCGCTCCGGTGCGTGCTCGCGAGGAAGCGGGCCAGCGCTTGCGCGCCGTGCGGATTGTGGCAGCCGTCGATGAAGACCGGCACCTTCGTCCGGCCGGAGCGGCCCCGCGCCTCGAAGCGCTCGAGCCGGCCCGGCCAGCGCACGGAGGCGACGCCGCGGACCACGGCCTCCTCTTCGATCCGCGGGCGCCACAGCTCCGCAGCGCGCACAGCCAGGGCGGCGTTCTCGGCCTGATGGGCGCCCACGAGGGGCGTCGAGAGCACGTAGCTTCGCAGCGGCGTCGTCAGCCGAAAGCCGGAGCCCTTGTCGATGTCGAGCTCGACCTCGGTCTCCTCGGCCATCTCGTGGAGGACGGCGCCGACGCGCTCGGCCGCGTCCCGGAACACCCGGCGGATCGCCGGCTCGGGGCTCGCGACCAGCGCGGGCCGGTCCCGCCGGAAGATGCCGGCCTTCTCCCCGGCGATGGCCTCGGCCGTCGGCCCGAGATCCTCGGTGTGATCCAGGCCGATCGGCGTGACGACCGAGACCGAAGCCGGAGCGACGTTCGTGGCGTCGAGACGGCCGCCCAGGCCGACTTCGAGCACCGAGAGATCGAGCCGCCGGCGCGCGAACGTCAGCAACGCCGCGGCCGTCATGGCTTCGAAATAGGTCACGGGAAGCGCCGGCGCGCGATCCGCCGCGGCGAAGACGTCGGCGAGCATCGCGTCGAGCTCTTCGCGAGCGATGTCGTCCCGGCCGATTCGGATCCGCTCGGTGACCGTCTCGAGGTGCGGCGAAGTGTAGAGCCCGGTCGTCACGCCCGCCGACAGGCAAATCGACGCGAGTGTCGCAGCCGTCGACCCCTTGCCGTTGGTGCCCGCGACGAGGATCGACTCGACCGCGCGCTCCGGACGGCCCAGCCTCTCGCAGACGGCGTCGATGGCCGCCAGGCCCAGCTTCACGCCCCGGACGTCGAGGGACTCGAGCCGGGAGAGCGCCGGCAGCCGCGTCATGACGGCGGCGCGGCTAGCCGTGGAGCATGCGCAGACAGCGCGCGAGCGTGGCCTTCATCTCGGAGCGGTCGACGATGAAGTCGAGCATGCCGTGCTCGAGCAGGAACTCGGAGCGCTGAAAGCCCTCCGGGAGCGTCTGGCGGATCGTCTGCTCGATCACGCGGGGGCCGGCGAATCCGATGAGGGCGTTGGGCTCGGCGACGTTCAGATCGCCCAGCATCGCGTAGGACGCCGTCACGCCTCCGGTCGTGGGATCGGTCATCACGGAGATGTACGGAACCCGGCCCTCGGAGAGCCGGCCGAGAGCCGCCGAGATCTTGCCCATCTGCATGAGGGAGAGAATCCCTTCCTGCATCCGGGCGCCGCCCGAGGTCGATACCACGATGAGCGGTTTCCGCTCGGCCAGCGCCCGCTCCGCGGCGCGCGCCACCTTCTCCCCCACCACCGAGCCCATCGAGCCGGCCATGAAGAAGAACTCCATCGCGCCGATGATGACGGGGATCCCCTCCATCGTCCCGGACCCGACGACGATCGCGTCGGAGGTCCCGACCTGCTCCTCCGCGTCGCGGAGACGGTCGCGGTACTTCTTGGTGTCCCGGAACTTGAGCGGGTCCATGGAGCGGAGATTGGCGTCGTGCTCGACGTACTTCTCGTCGTCGAAGAGCATCCGCAGGCGCTCGGGCGCCGAGAGCCGGAAGTGGAAGCCGCACTTCGGGCAGATCTTGAAGTTCCGGGCGAGCTCCTTGTTGTAGAGGATCTGGCGACAGTTGTCGCACTTGACCCACAGGCCCTCGGGGACCTTGCTCGTCCGGCCCTCGCGGACCTCCTTGGGGGCTCGATCCTTCTTGAACCACATGGGAAGCTGCGAATGCTAGCAGACCCGCCAGTGGCCGCCGGCCCGGCGAGGGGAGCCCCTCAAGGCGCCAGCGAGCCCGCGGGCAGCACGTCGCTCCGCAGCGAGAATGCCCCGGCCCGGCCCTCGAAGGCGACACCGAAGGCCCGCGTCAGGTTCTCGGCCGTGAGAACCGCCTCGCGGGAGCCCTCCGCCACCGTCCGCCCGCCCTGCAGGAGCAGGATCCGCGAGGCCAGATGCGCCGCCAGGCCGATCTCGTGGGTCACCAGGATCACCGTGGTGTGCCGCTCGCTGTGCAGCCGCCACAGCGTCTCGAAGTATTCGAGGCGGTGGCGCGGATCGAGCCCGGCCGTGGGCTCGTCGAGGAGCCAGACCTCGGCCTCCTGCGCGAGAGCGCGGGCCAGGAAGACCCGCCGCCGCTCGCCTCCCGAGAGCGAGGCCGCGTCGCGCTCGGCGAGTCCCTCGACGTCGCACGCCCGCATCGCCTCGAGCGCGCGGCGCCGATCCTCCGGCGTTTCCGCGACGAAGCCGCGGCCGTGGGGTGCGCGGCCCTGCAGGACGAGGTCGAGCGAGCGGATCGGGAAGACGAGGTCGACGCTCTGCGGAACGTACGCGACCGCGCGCGCCGTCTCTCGGCGCGGGATGGAATCCAGCGGGCGGCCGTCGAAACGGATCTCGCCTCCCGAGGACGGAAGCACGCGCGCGAGCACCTTGAGCAGGGTCGACTTGCCCGAGCCGTTCTCCCCGAGGACGGCGACGACCTCGCCTGCGGCCACCTCGGCGTCGAGCCCGCGGAGCGCCGGGGCCTTGCCGTACCGAGCCTCGAGGCCGCGGGCCGAAACCTTCGCGCTCACGGATTCCTCAGAAGCAGCCACGCGAAGACGGGCGCTCCGATCGCCGCCGTGATCGCTCCGATCGGAAGCTCGGCGGGAGCGACGGCGGCGCGCGCCACGGCGTCGGCGGCGACGAGCAATGCCGCGCCCGCGAGGGCCGAGAGCGGCAGGAGCGCGCGCTGGTCGTTGCCGACGAGCAGGCGCACGCCGTGCGGGACGAGGAGGCCGACGAAGCCGATGACGCCGGCGAACGCGACCGCGGCTCCCGTCAGGAGCGAGGCCGCCAGGAACACGGTGACCTTGGAGCGCTCGACGTCCACGCCGAGCGCGGCGGCGTTCTCCTCGCCGACGGCAAAAAGGTTGAGACGCGGGGCCATCGCGGCGAGGAAGCCCGCTCCCGCCAGGGCGTAGGGCAGGAGCACGGCGTCGCGGCCGGGCGAAGCATCGGAGAGGCTTCCCATCATCCAGAAGAGCATGGTCCGCGCGGCCTCGCCGGAAGCGATCGAGAACGCCGCGAGGAGCAGCGCGGAAAAGAACGCATTCGCCACGAGACCGGCGAGCAGCAGCCGCTGCAGGTCGAGCCGCCCTCCGCGGCGGGCCAGCGCGGCCACGCCCACCGAAGCGCCCGCCGCCCCGAGGAAGGCCGCCGCCGGCGAAACGAGCGGCGAGGCTCCCAGCAGGGCCGCGCAGGCCGCCCCGGCCGCCGCACCGCCCGAGGTCCCGAGAAGGAAAGGGTCGGCGAGCGGATTCTTCAACAGGGCCTGGAGCGCGGCCCCCGCGAGCGCGAGGCAGCCGCCGACGAGAGCCGCGAGAACGACCCTCGGCCAGCGCAGCGCCGCGAGCAGCCGGGCACGCTCTCCCGCCGGGCCTTCTCCCGAGAGCAGATCCGGGATCGAGAGCGAGACGCCGCCCACCGCGAACGCGATGGCCGCGACCAGCAGGAGCGCGAGCCCCGCCGCGGCGAAGACCGTCCAGCGGCCGGCCGTCGTCTTCGGGCCCTTCATCGCAGCGCTTGCGACAACCGCTCGAGCATGTCGAAGACACGCGGACCCGGCCGGGTCAGCGCCGCCTCGTCCAGGCGCACGACACGGGCGCGGGCGATCGGTCCGCGCGAGAGCGGACCCGTGGAAAACGCACGCTCGTAAGCGGGACGGGTTTCCGCCGAGTCGGGCACGACGAGGACATCCACGTCCGCGGTGGCGAGATATTCCTTCGAGAGCAGAGGCCAGCCCCGCCGCTCGGCGACGACGTTGTCGCCACCCGCCTCGTGCAGGACGTCGTCGAGAAACGTCCCCGCGCCCGCGGCCTGCGGGGGGTCCGGCCAGACGAGCAGGAGCGCTCGCGGTCGCCTCGAGGCGGCCGCCCGGGCGCGCACGGCGGCTCGCTTTCGGGAAAGCTCTTCGACGAGGGCCTGCGACTCGGCTTCGCGCCCGAGCCGCTGCCCGACGATCCGGATCGCTTCGAGCACGGCGTCGAGGGAGCCCGAGGGAACGACGACGACCGGGACCCCGGCGGCTTGGAGCGCTCCGACCGCGCCCCGGCCGCTTCCCTCGGCGATGGCGAGCACGAGCTCGGGCGAGAGGGCCGCGACTCTCTCGGGATCGACCTCGAGGCCGCCGACGCGAGGAATCGCGCGGGCGGCCTCGGGGTAGTCCGAATACTCGGACACTCCGACCAGCCGGTCTCCCGCGCCGAGCGCGAAGACGATTTCGGTGAGGTTGGGAGCAAGCGTGACGATGCGTCGCGGGCCGAGCGCGGGGCCCGGCGTGGAGTCTCCGGAAGTCTGTCGCTCGGCCCGGCATCCGCAGAGCAGAGCTGACCAGACCAGCAGGTGGAGGAAGAGGAAGAGTCTGCGCATGCCCACTCGCGTTGGCGCCGCGAATACTACCGGTCCTGGCGCTCGCTGCCCACCCAAGGTGAAACCTGGGAGAGCGCCCGGGAGCGACTTTCCCTCTCTCGTCCGTTGGCCCGCGAAGCGGGCCGCTAGGAGTCTGAGCCTTCTACCCCTGCGCTTCCGCCTCTTCGAGCTCGTTGCGGACGCCGAGACGCTGGCAGGCGGCGTCGTACATCTGCCGGGCCGCCTTCTGGGCGTTCTGCAGCTCGGCGAGACGATCCTTGACCTTGGCGAGCTCCTCCTGGATCTCGCCCTCGAGCTCCTCGATCTCTCTCTTCGTGACGGTGAGCGTGTTTTCGTAGAACTTCTTCTGGTCGCCTGAAAGGGCCATTCCCGCTGACCTCCTCGTCTTTCCGTTCTGGAAACTCGTTCCTAAGGCTTAAGGCTTGACGTCCACGATCAAGGGCCGCCACATCTTCACCGCGAGTCCGTTCTTGGTGGCCGCCCGAAACTTCGCGCTCCTGACTCCGTCGAGCACCGCCGTGTTGATGACCGCCTGAGGTAGGCCCTGCTGCAGGCGCGCCTCCGTCACGTTGCCGTTCTCGTCCACGAGCACGAGAACGACGACCTTGCCCCCGACGCGCTGCTGGCGCGCGATGGCAGGATAAACGACTCGGGGCGGAGTGACGAGAACCGGTTCCACCACGCCGATCCCCGGGCCGACCAGATCGCCCCGGCGAACCTCGGCCTGAGCCGGCGCGAGCATCGGGACCTCCGTCGGCACGGCCGTGGGGATCGGCGCCGCCGTCGGGACTGCGGTCGGCTCGGGCTCGGTCGGCTCGGGCTGAGGCTCGGCGGTCGGCTGAGCCGCGGTTTCGGTCGCGACCTTCGCGGCGGCGGCGGCCTTCTCCATCTCCTTGCGCTTGGCGGCGACCTGTCTCTGGACCTCGGCTTCGACCGACTTGGGATCGATGGCGGCTGCGGGAGGCGGCACGGCCGCGGCCGGCGTCACCGCGGCTGGGATCGAAGTCGCCGCGGGTGCCGGAGCGGCCACCGGAGTGGACTTCGCCGGAGCCGGAACCGCCGACGATCCCGAGCGGTTCATCTGCCAGATCACGAACGCCACGAGAGCCGCCGCGGCGACGGCGATGGCGGCGTAGAGCGGCGTGCGGCTCTTCGTCTCGCCCTCCGCCGACTTCTCGAGCGACCCGAAGACCTCGCGGGACACTTCGCGGGGGGGCGGCTCCCGGCGGGGAGGCTCCGACGATTCGGGCGGTTTCGCCCCAGGAGGCCCGGAGGCCGGTCCGGTGGATTCGACCCGGGGCGCCGCCCCGGTCCGCCGTGCGATCGGCGCGCTCTTCGATTTCCGCTTCCGCGCGGGCTCCTGGACTTCCACCGACTCGGCCTGCGCCGCGGCCTCGCGCGCCTTCGCCTCGTCGAACGCCGTCTCCTCCGCCTGCAGCCGGTGGAGGTAGATCGCGACGTCGGCGCTTCCGGGCGCAGGACTGTACGAGTACAGCACCGACTCGAGGTCTCGCAACAGGTCCGACGCGTTCGCGTAGCGCTCGTCGGGCTCCTTCGCGAGCGCCCGAAGCACCACGGCGTCGAGGTTCTGCGGGACTTCCGGGTTCGATCGAGAGGGTGGAGCGATGTCTGCCGAGCGCACCTTTTCGAGGACGCTGATGTCCGTCTCGCCCTGGAAGAGACGCTCCCCCGTCAACAGCTCGTGCAGGACCACGCCGAGCGAGAAGAGATCGCTCCGACGGTCGATCGGCTTTCCCCATGCCTGCTCGGGCGACATGTACTGGATCTTGCCCTTGAGCGCCCCGGATTGAGTCTTGGAGGCCTTCGACGCGGCCTTCGCGATCCCGAAGTCGCAGAGCTTGATTTCGCCCTCGTACGAGATGAGGATGTTCTGGGGCGACACGTCGCGGTGAACGATGTTGAGCTCGTGACCCTCCGCGTCGCGCCGGCGATGCGCATAGTCGAGGGCCGAAGCCACCTTCGAGGCCACGTAAACAGCCAGCGAAACGGGCAGCGGCACCGAATGCTCGCGGGCCGACTGCTCGATGGACCTCAGGTCCCGGCCGTCGACGTGCTCCATCGCGATGAAGTAGCCGCCCGCCTGGATCTTGCCCAGGTCGTAGATGTGAATGATGTTGGGATGGTTGAGCTGCGCGGCGAGCTTCGCCTCGTCGGCGAACATCGTGACGAACTCGTCGTCGTCCGCGATGTGCGGCAGGATCTTCTTGATCGCGACGATCTTCTGGAAGCCTTCGACGCCCGTGCGCTTGGCCTTGTAGAGCTCGGCCATGCCGCCGCTCGCGATCCTCTCGATGATCTCGTACTGGCCGAAGCGGTCGGGTCCGGTGGCCGGAACGGCGGCCGCCGGCTCCGCCCGGCGTCGCGTGCCGGACTCCTCGGCGCGCGGCGGAGAGGTCGGGGCGCTCGGCGGGGGCGGCGGCGTCGCTCCCGCGGGAGGACGCGGCCTGGGGGACGTGAGCCCCGAGAGCGTGTCGGAGAGAATGCGGTCGACGTCCGTGCCGGAGGAGAGCTTGGGCTTGGGCGCCGGCGCGGGCGGCGTCGGCAGGGGGATCGAGATCTGCGGCGCGGCCGGGGGCTTCGGGGCCACGCCGGGGCGGGACCCGAGGTTCAGGCCGGAGAGCGTGTCGCGCAAGCGCTTGTCCATCTCGCTCTCGCCCGCGGCCGGTTTCGCGGTCGTGGTCGGTGCGGTCGGGGCGGCCGTGACGGAGGCGGACGGAGGCGCGGGAGCGGGAGCGGACGGCGGGGCGGGCTTGGGCGCGGACGGCGGCGATCCGGCGTCGTCCGTCAGGTCCGAGAGGACGTCCGAAAAAATGTCGTTCGACGTCAGAGGCGATGCGGCCGCTGCGAGCTGCGACGTGTCGATCCGCATCGTCTTGGCGCCGACGTCCGACGACTCCAGCGCGTCTTTGACGGAGCCGACGAGATCCTCGTCGTTGAACGGACGGGCCAGGATGTCGAAGGCGCCGACCTTCTGCGCGTCGGCCTTGCGATTCGTCCCCCGGTAACCGCTCATCATCAGGAGAATGGGTGGGGCGGTTGCGCCGCCCTTCTTCCGGATCTCCCGGATGACTTCGGCGCTCGGGAGCCGCGGCAGCATGCCCGAGAGCAGGACCACGTCGAACTTGCTGGCACCGAAGGCCTGGAGCCCGGCTTCCCCGTCGTGAGCCTCGGTCAGCGTGTGCCCGAGCGGGGTCAGCAGCGTACGAATCCTCTCGATGTAGCGAGGCTCGTACTCGATCAAAAGAACTTTCTTGGGCATGGACTGAAAGCTATTGTCGCCGAAAACCCAATAAAATCAAGGAGAAGCACCGACTCCCGCCCGGCCCGCCTCCTCATATAATCGGTTTCCGCAGTTCGATTCGAGGAGCGTACGCATGTCCGGACACAGCAAATGGAGCACGATCAAGCACAAGAAGGGCGCCGCCGACGCCAAGCGCGGGCGCGTCTTCACAAAGCTGATTCGTGAGTTGACGATGGCCGCCAAGCAGGGCGGCGGCGCCCCGGAGTCGAATCCTCGGCTCCGCAAGGCGATCGACGACGCGAAGGCGGTCAACATGCCCGCCGACAACATCAAGCGCGCGATCCAGCGCGGCACGGGCGAGCTGCCCGGCGTCTCGTACGAAGAGGTGACCTTCGAAGGGTACGGCCCCGGCGGCACGGCCGTGCTCATCGAGGCGCTCACGGACAACAAGAACCGGACCCTGCCGGAGATCCGCACGATCTTCTCGAAGAACGGCGGCAACCTCGGCGAGTCCGGGTCGGTCCGCTTCCTCTTCCAGAAGATGGGCTACATCGCGATCGAGAAGGACAAGGCGAGCGAGGACGCCGTGATGGAGGCGGCCATCGAAGCCGGCGCCGACGACGTGGAGACCACGGACCAGTACCACGAGATCAAGACGTCCCCCGACGGGTTCCCGGCCGTGAAGTCGCACCTCGAGTCCAAGGGCCTGCCGCTCGCGGTCGCGGAGATCTCGATGATCCCCACGACCGAGGTTGCCCTCGATGCGCGCAAGGCGGATCAGATGGTGAAGCTGATGGAAGCGCTCGAAGACCACGATGACGTCCAGAACGTCTGGGCCAACTTCGACTTCGCCGAGGCGCCCGCAGCTCCGTGATCATCCTCGGGCTCGATCCCGGAACCGTCGCGACCGGTTTCGGAATCGTCGCCTTCGAAAACGGCCATCTCCGTCTCGAAAGCTGCGGCGTGTGGCGCCCCGGGGCGCGCCTGACCCTCCCCGAAAAACTCAACTTCCTGTTCACCTCGGCGGCCGAGCTTCTGGGACGCGTCGCGCCGGCGGCCGTCTCGATCGAGACCGTCTTCGCCGCCAAGAACGTGGCCTCGGCGCTCAAGCTCTCCCACGCCCGGGGTGTCCTGCTCGCGGCGGCCGCCCGCTCCGCCGTCCCGGTCTTCGAATACGAGCCGCGCCTCGTCAAGAAGGCGCTCGTGGGCTACGGCCAGGCCGAGAAGGAGCAGGTCCGGGCGATGGTGCTGTCGCTGCTCGCCCGCCAGCGGTCGCGCGTCCCGCTCGACGCGGCCGACGCCCTCGCCCTGGCCATCTGCCACATCCACGCGGGTGACCGTCGCCTTCGCTAACGCGGAGACCTGCCCT
>Ga0207701_10006688_pt1 | contig 11499 bp, 9 predicted proteins | sample KBSSwiSSwithPhiX_FD_184294 | JGI IMG/M metagenome (GOLD analysis project Ga0207701, IMG submission 184294) | Switchgrass rhizosphere bulk soil microbial communities from Kellogg Biological Station, Michigan, USA, with PhiX - S5 (SPAdes) (version 2) | ecosystem: Environmental > Terrestrial > Soil...
CCAGCTGAAAGAAAAACAAAAGGCTAAATACACATACGGCGTTCTGGAGAAACAATTCCGTAAAACTTTTGAAGAAGCAGCACGTATCAAAGGAGTTACCGGTGAAAACCTGATGAGGCTTCTCGAAGCACGTCTCGACAACACCATTTACCGTCTGGGTGTTGCGCCTTCCCGTCCTGCTGCACGTCAGCTAGTAGCACACAAACATATCACCGTGAATGGTGAAGTGGTAAACATTCCATCTTATCAGCTTAAGCCGGGAGATGTAGTGAGCCTGAAAGAAAAGGATAAGTCAAACCAATCGTTCACGGGCGCTTTCCGCGGCAAGAACCAGAAATTCGGATGGCTTGAATGGAATGAAGGAGAAATGAGAGGAACATTTGTTGCCTACCCTGAAAGAGAAAGCGTTCCTGAGAATATAAAGGAGCAGCTGATAGTAGAGTTGTACAGCAAGTAAACTTTCATTTTTAAGTTAATAATAAACAAACACCCAATATGGCCATTTTAAATTTCCAGAAACCAGAAAAGATCATCTTGCAAAAGGCTACTGATTTCGAAGCTCAGTTTGAGTTTCGTCCTTTAGAGCCTGGTTTTGGCGTTACCATTGGCAACGCATTACGCAGGGTTCTCCTGAGTTCTTTGGAGGGTTATGCGATCATTGGCGTACGCATTGAAGGAGTGGACCATGAGTTCGCTACCATTAAAGGAATATCAGAAGATGTTGTGGAAATTATACTTAACCTGAAACAGGTCCGATTCAAGAAAAAGCTTGACAACGATGTTACCCAGGAGAAAGTAAACCTCAGCATTAAAAATAAAAGCGAGTTCACTGCCGGTATCATCGGCGATGCAACCCAGAGCTTCGAGATCATGAACCCTGATCTACTGATCTGCACACTCGATCCTTCCGCAAAGCTCGACATCGAGATCACTATTGCAAAAGGACGCGGTTACGTTCCTGCTGAAGATAACAAGATCAAGGATGCTCCGTTCGGATACATTCCTACCGACTCAATTTTCACTCCGATAAAGAATGTGAAATACGCTATCGAAAATACGCGTGTTGAACAGCGCACGGACTATGAAAAACTGATCATGGATGTTTCAACTGACGGAACCATTCATCCGGAAGAAGCAGTTAAGCAGGCAAGCCGTATTCTGATCCAGCACCTGATGATCATCACTGATGAGAATATCACATTCGACAGCAAAGAAGATAAGAAAGAAGATGTAGTGGACGAGCAGATGCTTCAACTGCGCAAGGTGCTGAAAACACCACTGGAAGATCTCGATCTTTCTGTGCGTGCATTCAACTGCCTGAAAGCTGCCAAGATCAATTCACTCAGTGAACTGGTTCAATACGAACAGGAAGACCTGATGAAATTCAGAAACTTCGGACAGAAATCACTTGCAGAAATCGAACAGGTACTTGCTGAAAGAGGACTTCATTTCGGCATGGATCTGAGCAAGCTGGGAGTGGATAAGGAAGAATTTTAGGGTAATAAAAGAATACTAAACATAAACAAAGGCTGTAATTCCTGACACGGTACAGTCTGTAAAACTAAAGTCATGCGTCACGGAGATAAGATCAAGAATTTGGGCAGAACCGCCTCACACAGGAGAGCCCTTTTAAGCAACATGGCCTGCGAACTGATCACTCACAAGAGGATCGTTACCACGCTCGCCAAAGCAAAAGCGCTTCGCACTTACATTGAACCGCTTATTACCAAAGGAAAGGAAAACACCACTCACCAGCGCAGGATAGTTTTCAGCTACCTGCAGGATAAAGAAGCTGTAGCGGAACTGTTCAGCAATGTCGCTGAAAAGATCGGTGGCCGCCCCGGTGGTTATACCAGGGTGATAAAACTTGGAATCCGTCATGGCGACAATGCAGAAACTGCAATGATCGAGCTGGTAGATTTCAACGATGTTTACGGTAAGGGTAAAGGAGAAGATAAAGAACCCGCTAAGAAAACACGCAGAGGCCGCACCTCTAAAAAGGGTGAGACCAAAGCTGAAGCTTCAGAGCCTGTTGAGGAAGCTCCTGCTAAAGAAAAGAAATCAAAAGAAGCACCAGCGAAATCTGAATAATAATTTTGATAAAATCATTCAATATGAAAGCAAGATCCGAAAGGGTCTTGCTTTTTTGTTTAGTGGCGCAGTGTCATAATAATTGTTTTTATTTGCAAAATTTTCTCTGAATGATCGCATCGCAGAAACCGGCACCGGCAATACTTTTACTTGAAGACGGAACCGTACATCATGGTCGGGCTTTTGGTAAAAAAGGTACATCCTTTGGAGAGATATGCTTCAATACAGGTATGACCGGCTACCAGGAAGTGTTTACAGACCCAAGCTATTACGGCCAGATCGTGATCATGAATAATGTTCACATCGGCAACTACGGCGTTAAAGACGAGGATATTGAATCGGATAGTGTGAAGATCAAAGGCCTTATCGCTCGTAACCTCGAAGAATTATACAGCCGCAAAATGGCCCAGGGATCGCTGGAAGATTACCTGGTAAAGAACAACATTGTTTGCATTGAAGATGTTGACACCCGCGCTCTTGTGACCCATGTGCGCCAGAAAGGCGCAATGAACTGCATCATCTCCTCAGAAATATTTGATGTGGAAGAACTGAAAAAGGAACTGGCTAAAGCTCCTCCAATGGCCGGTCTTGAGCTGGCAAGTATAGTGAGCACAAAAGAATCTTATACAAAGGGAAATGAGAATTCAGCGATCAGGATCGCAGTGCTCGATTATGGTACCAAACAGCATATCATTGAATGCATGGTAGAAAGAGGAGCTTACGTAAAAGTGTTCCCGGCAAAAAGTAACCTCGGCGACCTGAAAGCATTTAATCCTAATGGATTTTTCATATCCAATGGGCCCGGTGATCCGGCGTCAATGGACTACGCTGTTGACACTTTAAAAGAGGTGCTGAACGAAAATAAACCTGTGTTTGGTATTTGTCTAGGCCACCAGCTACTGGCATTGGCAAACGGGATCAGCACCTTCAAGATGCACCATGGTCACAGGGGATTGAACCATCCTGTTAAGAATCTAATCACCGGCAGATGTGAGATCACAACACAGAACCATGGATTTGGAGTTGACCCTGAAGCTGTGAAGAAATCACCTAATGTGGAAGTAACGCACGTTAACCTGAATGACCAATCGATTGAAGGGATCCGGTTGAAAGACAAACCTGCTTTTTCAGTTCAGTACCATCCGGAGAGTACACCTGGTCCACATGATAGCCGGTATCTGTTCGATGATTTCATAGATCTCATAAAAAAACATTTATGAAAATCGCCATCATTAACGGTCCCAACTTAAATCTTCTTGGTACGCGAGAGCCGCAGGTGTATGGCAGCAATACTTTCGAGGATTTTTACAAGGGCCTTATTAAAAAATACCCTGGTGTTGAATTCAGCTATTTTCAGAGTAATGTTGAAGGAGAGCTGATCAATGAGATACAACGTGCCGGCAGAAATCTTAACAGCAATGGAATTATATTAAATCCCGGTGGGTACACCCATACCTCCGTGGCGATAGGTGATGCGATTGCATCTATTGATTCACCGGTGATTGAGGTGCACATCAGTAATGTGCATGCACGCGAAGACTTCAGGAAGATCTCTCACGTGTCAGCAAAATGTAAAGGCTCTATTATTGGATTGGGATTGAAGGGATATGAATTAGCCGTGGAATTTTTCCTAACTTAATTAGTACTTCCATCCTGGTACTTTATTTTTTTCTTCCCCTTCTTCTTTTCAAACTCAACTACCTCTTTAGGCTTTGGAACTTTTTTAGGTTCCGCAGGCTCAGCAGCAGCGGAACTGTTATCGCCTTCAAGTTTTCCCAGCATATAATTTTCCGTTCTCAAAACAGATCCTGAAGCGGGATCATAATATTTCCAGGAACCATGTTTAAGCGAAGCGCCTTCATTCTTAATGATCACTTCGTGGTAAGAATCGAGCTTGTCTACATCTTCCACCATTATGGTATCGTAAGCTTTATCAGGATTGAGCGCTTTCCAACTTTGTTCCATGCGTAAACTTCCGTTTATATCGAAGTATTGTGCTACACCATCTTTGTTGCCCCAGCGGTAATTTTCAATACCTATAAGGTCGCCCATTAAATTAAAAACGCGCCATTCTCCTTCTTTGCGATTGTTTTCAAACACGCCTTCTTCTTCATACCCGGGTTCCCCGCGCACACTTTCAACATGCACCACCCATTCACCATGCTTTATTCCTTTCTGGTCTAATCTATTAATGGTGTCTTTACCGTCATTGATCAGCTTGTAATCCTTCCATTGTGCGAATGAAGATTGCATAGTAAAGAAAAGCACTAAAATCAAGATGAATTTCATCCTGTGAATTTAAACAAATACGCAGGGAGTTAAAAGTTAAAATGATTGTTTAATTCGTTGATGTCAGCAGTTTCATGATTGGGGTCTAACGTAATGGAAACCACTTTTTTATTGAATAAATAAGACTTGGTGAGCTTGCTTTCATTGTGCCTCCATGTCTGTGCTGGAATATTCAACGTTTCATTTGCTGTACCATCCGCAAATTTAAACTGCAGAATTACCGGCATTACCAAACCACCTTTGTTACTCATTTCAACCTGGTAAAAATATTTTCCATTACCGGCGGGAAATTCTTTCACTGTGTCTATAGCAATGTCGCAGGGATCGTTGCCGAAGAACCATCCGCGCCAGAACCAGTCGAGGTCGTCCGCGCTTGCATCTTCCATAGTTCTGAAAAAATCCGCGGGTGCAGGATGTTTGAATGCCCATCTTCCTGCATAAGTTTTAAATGCTGTATCGAATCTTTCATGGCCCATAATTGTTTCACGAAGAATGTGCAGGGCGGCCGCAGGTTTGAGATAGGAAGTAAATGAATATTGCAATGCGTTGTCGGGATAGGTCATGATCGGCTCATGAGTTTCTTTTGGCTGTTTCATGAGGGTCGCAATATATTCTGCGGGTCCTGGTGATGAAGGAAAACCAGGATCCCATTCTTTTTCTGCGTAATACCCTATAAATGTGTCTACACCTTCATCCATCCACGCCCACTGACGTTCGTCGGTGTTGATGATCATCGGAAAATAATTATGCCCTACTTCATGGATGATCACTCTTATTACTTTGTTCTTTGTTTCTTTCGTGAAGGTGCCATCTTTTTCAGTTCTGCCATAGGTAAAACAGATCATCGGGAATTCAATGCCATTCGATGCTTCCACACATTGTGCGATGGGATAAGGATAAGGAATGGTGAAAGATGAATACACTTTCAGTGTATGGGCGATCAGCTTTGTTGCATTTTCATGATACAAAGGGTACGCTTCTTTGCCATAAAAACTCATACACAAAATTCGCTTCCCATTTATATATGTTGCCATGCCATCCCATATGAATTTCTTTGAAGCTGTCCAGGCAAAGTCTCTCACATTTTCTGCTTTGAATATCCATGTTTTTTTTGAAGATGAATTATTGCTTTCATTCTTCATCGCTTCCGCCAGTGTAATTATATCGACGGGTTGTTTTGAAGTTTGTGCTTTTTGATATCTCTCGTATTGAAGGGGCGAAAGCATTGCCTTATAATTCTGGCACTCCCCGGTTGCGCCTACAACATTGCCTGCGGGTAATGTGATCTGCACATTAAAGTTCCCGAATGTGAGCGCGAATTCTTTGTTGGTGTATTGCTGGTTGTGCCATCCCGCATAATCGCTGTACTGGCACAAACGGGGATACCAGTGAGTAACCGTATAAAGATTATTTCCGTCGACGGTAAAATTTTCATAACCGCCGCGTCCGTAATATATCATGCGGTTAGTGAGCTTGTAGTTCCAGGATATCCTGATCACATATTGCTGATGACTTTTCAAGGGAACCGGAAGATCCACGCGCATCATGGTTCTGTTTATTGTATAGGATAACTTTCTTCCGGAGGCATCGGTGATCGATGTGATGTTAACGCCATATTCATTGGGCTTTTTATCTTCTTCAAATTTCCGGATATCATTTTCAGTAATAGGTTGCGGTACCGCATTATTAAACTGGTAATTTGCGTTGCGGTCTTTTGTGTAAGCATTTTCTTCGAGCTGGAACCACAGGTAAGTGAGTACGTCAGGAGAATTATTAAAATAAGTGATGGTTTCGTTCCCGGTAATACCAGGAACTTTTTCATTGAGCTCGCAGCGGATGTTGTAGTCTGCGCGTTGTTGCCAGTATGCTGGTCCTGGAGCTCCGCTTGCGGTTCTGTATTCGTTAGGTGTGGGGAGGAGGGTGCCTAACGGTTCGAATTTGTTTCCATGCTGGGCGAAGGAATTAAGAAAAGAGAGACAAAAAATTATTAATAGATTTTTCATTTATCAGAAGCTTCTGAGCTGGTCCACCCCCGGTGGCTGCGCCACCACCCCCGCCAGCGGGGGATACACCACTCATGTCTCAAGCTCACGTCTCACGTTTCTTTCTCTTTCTCTTTCTCCCTTCACTACATGTTCTCCTTGATCTCCTTCGAAACATTCACCAGCACCTTATCGATACGTTGCGCATCCATATCAATGATCTCGAGGCTGAATCCTTCCCATTCGAGTTTGTCACCGGTCTTGGGAATTCTTTTCAACTGGTGAAGAATAAATCCCGCAAGGGTATCAAATTCCTGTTCGCCTTCATTCATCCATTCAGTTTTATCGAACCTGCTCAGGAAGTCATAAAAAGGAATCTGCGCGTCTACAAGGTAAGAGCCGTCTTCACGTTCCACGATTTCATAGTCATCAATGTGTTGTTCAGGAATATCGCCGATGATCGCTTCGAGAATGTCGTTCAGCGTTATCATGCCCAGCAGACTTCCATATTCATCGATGATAAAGCAGGAATGGATCTTCGACTGTTTATATTTTTCAAGTACCTGGTAAGCTGTATTGTTCTCCGGAACATACAGCGGTGGCTGCATGATATCTTTAAATAATGTGAGGTCATCGGTCACAAACAGGTCTTTGATAGACACTACTCCTTGTATGTTGTCAATCTGTCCGTCGCAGATGGGATAAACAGAGTGGGGTTCCTGTAAGATCTTTTCTTTGATTGCGGCTTCGTTATCGTTCAGTTCAAACCAGATAAGGTCGCTACGGTGGGTCATGAGAGAAGTAATGGTGCGGTCGCCCAGGTGAAATACTCTTTCAATGATCTCCTGCTCTGCTTCTTCGATGGTGCCCTGTTCAGTTCCTTCGCTGATGATGGCTTTGATCTCCTCCTCCGTGACCTGGTTGTCTTTCGTTTTGATATTGAAAAGCTTCACGATAACGTAGGTAGAATTCGATAAAAGCCAGATAAAGGGATGGGTGATCCTGCTCAGGATATGCATAGGCCTCGCCATGAATTTGGCAATGGCTTCAGGCCTGGCGAGTCCGAGCCTCTTGGGTACGAGTTCGCCGAGTACCATTGAAAAGTAGGTGATTATGATTACGATGATGGCGGTGGCAATACCGTTGCTGTAATCGGCGATGGAATCGAAACGATTAAGGAAGGCTACAAAATCAGATTTTAATTTTTCTCCTGATAAAATACCCGTCAGGATGCCGATAAGGGTGATGCCTATTTGTACTGTAGAAAGAAAAGTATCAGGATGATTGGCAAGTTCCAGTGCCTCCTTTGCTCTTTTATCTCCTTTATTAGCCTGAGCCTCGAGTCTCGCTTTCCTGGCCGAAACCAGGGCTATCTCTGCCATCGAAAATAATCCGTTCAATAAAATCAGACCCAGGATTAATAAAATTTCTCCCATTTATTTTAATATTTAACTAAGCTAAGCAATTCCCACCCAGCCCAGTGCAAGCCCAGCGCCTTCTTTGCAAAAGTAAACAACGAAAGTGTAAGGCTTATAGGACGTAAACCATTATTTTTGTGCCTACTAAACCGGGAAAAAGTGGCATTGATCAAAAGCATTTCAGGGATCAGAGGGACAATAGGGGGAAAACCAGGAGACAATTTAACACCGCTTGATGTAGTAAGATTCGCGGCAGCTTTCGGAAGCTGGTTACTTGAGAAATCTAACAACCGAAAAATAGTTATAGGACGAGATGGCCGCATCAGCGGGGCGATGGTTCAAAATCTTGTAATGAATACTCTTGCAGGCTTAGGATTCGACGTGATCGATCTTAGCCTCTCCACAACACCAACTGTTGAAATAGCTGTTACAGGCGAAAAAGCCGCCGGCGGAATCATCATCACCGCAAGCCATAACCCACGTGAATGGAATGCACTGAAACTACTTAATTCAAGCGGCGAATTCATCAATGCTGAAGACGGTCAGGCCGTTCTTGAAAAAGCCGCGAAAGAAGACTTTAATTTCCCTTCAGTTGAAAAAATTGGCCGTTACAGTGCTAACAACACTTACCTGCAGAAACACATAGATGCCGTTATCAACTATCCCCTCGTTGAAGTGGAGAAAATCCGCAAAAAAAATTACAGGATTGTAGTAGATGTGATCAATTCAACAGGAGCACTATTCATCCCACCTCTGCTGAAAGCATTGGGTGTTGAAGAAGTGATTGTGTTGAATGGAGAAGTTGACGGAAAATTTGCACACAATCCTGAACCTTTGCCAGAAAATCTATCTGAATTAAGTGCAGCTGTCAGAAAAAATAAAGCTGACCTGGGTATTGCCGTTGACCCGGATGTTGACAGGCTTTGCTTTGTTTGCGAGGATGGAAGCATGTTCGGAGAAGAGTATACACTTGTTGCCGTTGCAGATTATGTTCTCGGAAAGCGTCCAGGCAACACCGTTAGTAACATGAGCAGCACCAAGGCATTGAAAGAGATCACCATCAGCCATGGCGGCGAATATTTTCCTTCAGCGGTGGGAGAAGTGAACGTTGTAACCAAAATGAAAGAAGTTAATGCTGTGATTGGCGGTGAAGGAAACGGGGGCATTATTGTTCCCGATCTGCACTACGGCAGGGACGCACTCATCGGTATAGCACTATTCCTCAGTTCGCTTTCCAATCACCGCAATGGAATGAAATCATTCAGAGCTAAATATCCCGATTACTTTATTTCCAAGAATAAGATCGAATTAAGCAAGAGTGTAAACGTTAAAGAGATATTCAAACAGATTCAGCAGAAATATAAAAAACAACCCCTTAATACGGAAGACGGTCTTAAAATTGAATTTGACAACGACTGGGTTCATTTGCGTACTTCCAACACGGAACCCATCATCAGGATATATGCAGAAAGCAATTTCGAAACCACCGCAAATAATATTGCTATCCGACTGATGCAGGACATAAAGGAATTCAGTTGAATAAGTGAAAAGTTAAAAGTTCTGTATTGGTAATTCTTACTTTTGACTTTTAACCTTTTAGATTTAAGTTCGCATAATGCGCCGCATTTACCTCGACAACGCCGCTACCACACCCCTTGATAAGGAAGTGCTCAATGCAATGACCCCTTATCTCACAGAAAAATTCGGTAATCCCTCATCTATTTATTCTTATGGAAGAGAAAGCCGCATGGCCATTGAAACGGCACGCAAGTCTGTTGCAAAGATCCTGAATGCGCACCCTGCTGAGATATTCTTTACATCAGGAGGAACTGAAAGCTCGAATACTGCCATCACTTCTTCTATCCGCGACTTAGGTTGCACTCACATCATCACGTCGCCTATAGAACACCATGCTACGCTGCACACAGTTGACTATCTCCATTGCAGGGGCGAGGCTGCGCTTAGTTATGTGAATGTTCTGCCCGATGGACATATAGATCTTGAACACCTGAATCAATTACTTGCGGAAAGCGGTGAGAAGTGCCTGGTTACATTATTACATGCAAACAATGAGATCGGCAATATTCTAGACATTCACGCAGTAGGAGAAGTTTGCAAGCCTTATGGTGCCGTGTTTCATTCAGACACTGTGCAGACTATAGGCCATATACCCTTCGATCTGCGAAACACACCCGTGCATTTTATCACCGGCGCAGGACATAAATTTCACGGTCCGAAAGGAGTGGGCCTGTTGTACATCAATGAGAATGTAAAGATCAAACCATATATACATGGAGGCGCGCAGGAAAGGAACATGAGAGCAGGTACCGAAAACCTATATGGTATAGTGGGCTTTGCAAAAGCACTGGAGATCGCCACAAAAAATTACCAGGAAGAAAGTGAGTACATCCATTCTCTTAAAGTATATATGATGGAACAGGTGGCCAAAAATATCCAGGGAGCAAAGTTCAACGGTGATCCGCTTGGAAATTCATTGTACACTATTCTCAGCGTATCATTTCCGAAAACTGAAAAATCGGAAATGATTCTGTTCAACCTCGACATCAGCAATATCTGCGCAAGCGGCGGCAGTGCATGTACCAGTGGCGCAGACCAGGGGTCGCACGTTATCCGCTCCATCAATAATAATCCCAACCAGGTTACCGTTCGGTTTTCTTTCAGTAAGTTTAACACCCGGGATGAAATAGATATAGTAGTAGATAAACTACAAACAATGATCTGAGCTTTTCTCCCGATGCTCACATGAAGTACATTCTTGGTATCGACATCGGTACAACCAACACAAAGGCTGTTGCATTCGATCTGCAGGGCAGGCCGGTTGCACAGGCAAATAGTACATATCCATTTATTTCAACACATGAAGGGTATCATGAACTGGATCCCCGGATTTTATTTGTTGCAGTTACAGAGGTAATGAAAGCAGTACTGGAGATCACTGCTTCTGAACAGCTTGCGGGTATCTCTTTCAGCTCTGCGATGCATGGGTTGATCGCTGTTGATGAAAAGGGTCATCCCCTTACCAACATGATCACCTGGGCGGATCTGAGAAGCACCGAATATGCGATGAGACTTAAGTATTCGGATCTTGGACACCGTTTGTATGAACGTACAGGCGCGCCGGTGCATCCTATGTTGCCATTATGTAAACTGATGTGGATGAAAGACCATCAGCCGGAAATATTTAAAAGTGCGCATAAGTTCATATCAATCAAGGAATATGTTTTCTTTCATTTTTTCGGAGAGTTTATCGTCGACCATTCTGTAGCCTCTTCAACGGGCCTGTTCGATATTTATGATCTGCATTGGAACGCTGAAGCGCTCCAGGTTGCAGGAATAGATGAAAGCAGGTTGTCGAAACCGGTGAAAACAACATATGTAATCAGTGGTCTTGCAGAGAACTATGCAGCTATGTTCGGCATCGACCGCCTGACCCCTTTTATTGCTGGTGCCAGCGATGGTTGCCTTGCCCACATCGGGAGCAACGCATTTGATGAAGGTGATGTATCGCTGACTATAGGCACCAGCGCCGCGGTAAGGATGATGATCGACAGGCCGGCAGCCGATTCGAAACAGAGGATTTTTAATTATGTGCTCACAGAAAAATTGTACCTGTCGGGTGGAGCGCTGAATAACGGCGGTAACGTAATGCAATGGTTCGCTAAAAATTTTCTTAAGAAAGATTTTACTTCAGGCGATGA
>Ga0207701_10006691_pt1 | contig 11498 bp, 13 predicted proteins | sample KBSSwiSSwithPhiX_FD_184294 | JGI IMG/M metagenome (GOLD analysis project Ga0207701, IMG submission 184294) | Switchgrass rhizosphere bulk soil microbial communities from Kellogg Biological Station, Michigan, USA, with PhiX - S5 (SPAdes) (version 2) | ecosystem: Environmental > Terrestrial >...
GGTGATGGCGGTGTTCATGTTCTCGCTCGCCGGCATCCCGCCGACGGTCGGCTTCTACGCCAAGCTGGCGGTGCTGCAGGCGCTGGTCTCGACCAACGTGCCCGGCCTGATCTGGCTGGCGGTGATCGCCGTGGTGCTGTCGCTGCTCGGCGCGTTCTACTACCTGCGCGTCGTCAAGGTGATGTATTTCGACGATCCGGTCGATGCCCATCCGGTCGCCGGCACCCCCGACGCGCGAATCATGCTGTCGCTCAACGGCGCGGCGGTGCTGCTGCTCGGCATCCTTCCGGGCGGCCTGATGCAGATGTGCGCCCAGGCGATCGTCCAGATGTTCGCCACCTGAGCGCCGGTCGCGACGGGGCGTTCCTTTCCATGCGATTGCGCGACCTCGACGCCGACGTCAGCCATCTGCGCGAGACGACGACAGCGTCGGAACAGGTCTGGAAGGGCCGCCTTCTCGACGTTCGCCGCGACCAGGTCAGCCTCCCGGACGGCCATCTCGCGCACCGCGAATACATCGTCCATCCCGGCGCGGTGATGGTCGTGGCGATGCTCGACGCCGATCGGCTGATCGTCGAGCGCCAGTGGCGCCATCCGATCGGCAAGGCGCTGATCGAGTTTCCCGCCGGCAAGCTGGAAGCCGGCGAGCCGGTGCTGGCCTGTGCGGTGCGCGAGCTGTTCGAGGAAACCGGCTACCGGGCGGCCGAATGGGCCCGCGCCGGAGTCACCCACAACGCCATCGCCTATGCCACCGAAGCCATCGAGATCTGGTTCGCCCGCGGCCTCACCGCCGGCGAGCGCCGGCTCGACCACGGCGAATTCCTCGACGTGCTCGAGGCCACCGCCGAGGAGTTGGAGGCGGCGGCCCGGGACGGCGAGTTGACGGACGCGAAGACGCTCATCGGCCTGCTCTGGCTTCGCCACTGGCAGGCCGGCCGCTGGCCGCTGGCGTGGCAGCCGGCGCCGTCCTGACCGGATGCCGATAATGGCGACATGAAGGTCCTGAACCTGCGCTGCGGCGGTGACCATCGATTCGAAGGCTGGTTCGCGTCGGATGAGGATTTCGCCGCCCAGGCAGCCGGAACGGGCATTGCCTGCCCGCTGTGCGGCAATACCGAGATCAGCCGCCTGCCGAGCGCGCCGCGCCTGAACGTCGGCCGCCACGCCGAGCCCGAGGCCGAGCCGGCGCAGGGGATGCAAATGACCCTGCAGTCGCAATGGCTGCGGGTCGTCCGCCAGGTGATGAGCGCCACCGAAGACGTCGGCGATCGCTTTGCCGAGGAAGCCCGGCGCATCCACTACGGCGAGGTCGAGGAGCGCGGCATCCGCGGCCGCGCCTCGACCGAGGATGCCGAGGCGCTGCGCGAGGAGGGCATCGCCGTGGTCGCGCTGCCCCTGCCCGATGCCCTGAAAGGACCGATCCAGTAGGCCGGATCAGTGGGCCGCGGCCGGTGCGCAGGTCTCGAGCAGGAGGAAGCGGGCGTCGTCGAGGGCGCTGATCAGGGCGTCGCCGCGCTGGTCGAAGACGAAGGAGTCGCCCGGGTTCAGCACGATGTCGCGCGGATCGCCGTCCTGCGTCACCCAGAGTGCGCCGCTCACGCACTCGACCCGGTGGCCGAGCGGACGATGGACGCGGCGGATCTGGCCCTTGGCAAGGGGCCGGGAATCGAACATCAGGTCGTTGCGCATGTCGTTCTCCTGTTAGCATGAATCCCATGCATGCATCATGGCCATCTGTCAGGGGAGTCGGCAGCGGCCAGGGAGCGAATGGTGCGCGCCATGGCGGCCGTTCTCAAACGGTAATCATTCATGGAAAGCATGCGCCGGACGCATGCAAACCATGCCGCATGTAAGCCGCCGCGCCTACGAGGTGCCGCCGCTCGAGCTCTTGGTGGCGTTCGAGGCGGCCGCGCGCCACCTGAGCTTCACCCGCGCCGGCGAGGAGATCGCCCTGACCCAGTCGGCGGTGAGCCGGCAAATCCAGGCGCTCGAAGAGCGGCTCGGCGTCGCGCTGTTCCGGCGCCTGCATCGCGCCCTGGTGCTCACCGAGGAGGGCCGCGCCTTTCAGCAGGCGACGACCGAAGCGCTGGCGACGATCGATCGCGCCAGCCGCGCACTGAGGCAAGGGGGCGAGACCCGGCCGGTGGTGGTGAGCACCACCGCCGGCTTCGCCGGGGTCTGGCTGATTCCGCGGCTCACCGCCTTCGTCGCCGCTCATCCTGGCGTCGACGTCCGCATCTCCACCGGCAACGCCCTCGCCAATCTCGAGCGCGACGGCGTCGACGTCGCCGTCCGCTATCGCTCGGTCGACCTGCTGCCGGCGGGGGCGCTGCCGCTGTTCGGCGAGACCGTGTTTCCGGTCTGCAGCCCGCGCCTGCTGCGCGCGGCCGGCGCGGCGCTGAAGGTGCCGGCCGACCTCGCCGGCCAGACCCTGCTCAAGATGGAGCCCGACGGCAGCAACCACCTGCAGGATTGGGGGCTGTGGTTGCACGCCATGCAGCTGACCCAGCTCAAGCCGGCGGCGGTGCTGCACTTCTCCTCGTACGACCAGCTGATCCAGGCGGCGGTCGCCGGCCAGGGCGTGGCGCTCGGCCGGGTGCCACTGATCGACCGCCTGCTGAAGGCTAAGCAGCTGGTCGCGCCGTTCGCTGACGTCGTCGCCTCGCCGAAGGGCTATTGCATGCTGGTCGCGGCCGGTGCGGCGCGGCGCCCCGAGGTCGCGGCCTTCACCGCGTGGCTGGCGGCGGAAGCACTCGCCCAGGGTTCAGCACGTCCGCGGGGTCGAGCGCGGCCTTGATCGCCCGCATCATCGCCAGCGCCACCGGCGACTTGCGGGTGCTCATCTCGTCGAGCTTCAACCGGCCGATGCCGTGCTCGGCGGAGATCGAGCCGTTGCGCGTGCCGACGGCGTCGTAGACGATCCGGTTGACGTCGGCCTCGTGCCGGAGGAACTCGAGCGCATCGGCACCTTCCGGGCACTGCACGTTGTAGTGCAGGTTGCCGTCGCCGAGGTGGCCGAAGTTGACCAGGCGGATGCCGGGCAGGGCGCGCTGTAGGGCGGCGTCGGTCGTGGCGACGAAGTCGCGGATCGCCGAGACCGGCAGCGAGATGTCGTGCTTGATGTTCGGGCCTTCCTCGGCCTGGGCGAGGGTGATCGATTCGCGCAGGTGCCACATCGCGTTCGCCTGCTCGAGGCTCGAGGCGATCGCGGTGTCGTCGATCAGGCCGCGCTCCAGCGCGGCGGCCAGCAGCGCTTCCAGGGCCGCGGCGCCGTGGCTTTCGCCCTCGGTATCGGACTGCTCGAGCAGCACCGTCCACGGCGCCGGCGGCAGCGGCTGGCGCAGCGTCGGGAAGCGCTTTCGCACCAGCGCGAGCGAGAACGCGTTCATCACCTCGAACCCGGTCAGGCCGGGGCCGAGGATCGAGCGCGCGAGCGAAAGGAGCGAGACCGCGGCATCGAGCGTCGGCAGGGTCGCCAGCGCCGTGAGCACGGCCGCGGGCCGCGGCTGCAGCTTCATCGTCGCCGCGGTGATGATGCCGAGCGTGCCTTCGCTGCCGATCATCAGATCGCGCAGGTCGTAGCCGGTGTTGTCCTTGCGCAGGCCGGTGAGGCCGTCCCAGACCTCGCCCGCGGCGGTCACCACCTCGAGCCCGAGGCATTGCTCGCGGGCGTTGCCGTAGCGCAGCACCTGGGTGCCGCCGGCATTGGTGGCGAGATTGCCGCCGATCGTGCAGCTGCCCTCGGCGCCCAGGCTGAGGGCGAGCAGCAGGCCGGCGTCGGCGGCCGCCTGCTGGGCGCGCTGCAGCACGCAACCGGCCTCGACCGTCATCGTCATGTTCGCCGCATCGAGGCCGCGCACCCGATCGAGGCGCGCCAGGCTCAGCACCAGCTGGCGACCGCTGTCGTCGGGCACCGAGCCGCCGACCAGGCCGGTGTTGCCGCCCTGGGGAACGATGGCCGTGCCGTGCTCGGCGCAAAGGCGCACCACCTGCGCCACTTCGGCAGTGGAGCCGGGCCGGGCGACGGCCAGCGCCCGGCCGCGCCAGCGCTTGCGCCAGTCGACCTCCCAGGTGCCGAGATCGCCGTCGACGAGAAGGTGGGCGGCGCCGACCACGCCGCGAAGGCGCTCCAGCAGGTCGCTCATGCCGCTCCTGCGCCGGCGTGGCGAAAGCGCGCCCGGACATGCGCGGCGCAGGCGAGGAAGATCAGCGTCGCCAGCACCACCTCGAGGCCGGCGAGCCAGGCACCGGTGCCGCGCTCGCTGGCGGCCCGCACCGCGCCCTCGGCGACGTAGAGCCAGACCAGGAGGCTCATCCAGCGATAGGTGTAGAGGCGCATCCTCGCCAGGCCGGCCAGCGGCAGGAGCAAGGGCAGGGCCTTGATCGCGAGGGTGCCGCGGCCGGTCGGCGCGAGCCAGAGCTCCCACGCGAGACACAGCAGCAGCAGGGCCACGGTGGCCGCGAGCGCGAGCGCGCGCGTCCAGGCGATCGTCGCGTCCGGTGCGGCACGGTCGGTCATCGTCCTTATGATGCCAGCAATGACCTTCGCCGCCGCGCCGTGACCGCCCCGACGACCGTCGTCGCCCGCTCCCTCAAGCGCCTGCAAGCCTGGCCGTGGTACGGCACCGCGGTGACGCTGGCCGAGCGCTTCCGCGAGGACCGGCTGGCGCTCACCGCCGGCAGCCTCACCTTCACCTCGGTGATCTCGATCGTGCCGCTGGCGACGGTGATGCTGGCGCTGTTCAGCGCCTTCCCGATCTTCTCCACGCTGCAGGAAACGCTGCAGCGCTACTTCGTCGCCAACCTCTTTCCGGACACCATCGCCAAGCCGGTGCTGGGTGCGATCACCCAGTTCTCAACCCGCGCCAACCGGCTCGGCCTGGTCGGCCTGGCAGTGCTGCTGATCAGCGCGATCGCCCTGATGCTGACCATCGACAAGGCGCTGAACGCGATCTGGCGGGTGCGCAAGGCCCGGTCGTTCGCCCAGCGCGTGCTCATCTACTGGTCGGCGATGACCCTCGGTCCGCTGCTGCTGGCGGTGAGCCTCACCGCCACCTCGTACGCCGTCTCGGTGGCGCGCGGGTATGGGGGGTTCGCGCCGCAAGGCTTCGGCGTCGTCATCGCGACGCTCGAATTCGTGCTGATCGTGCTCGGCGGCGCGGCGCTGTTCCACTACGTGCCCAACACCCATGTGCGCTGGCGTCACGCCCTGGCCGGCGGCCTGTTCGTTGCCCTCGGCATCGCCGGGGCCAAGCGCCTGCTCGCGCTCTACTTCAGCACCGTCCCGACCTACAGCATGATCTACGGCGCGTTCGCGACGGTGCCGATCTTCCTGATCTGGATCTATCTGAGCTGGGTGGTCGTGCTGCTCGGCGCGGTGATCGCCGCCTACGCCCCGGTGGCGGGCACGCGCCTGAAGCGCTGGCCCGCCACGACCGGGTCGCGCTGCCGCCTGGCGCTGGCGCTGCTGCGCACCCTGGGCGGTGGCCGGGACGCGGGCTTCAAGGGGCTGACCGGTCCGGCCCTCTCGCATGCGCTCTCGACCGATCCGCTGCAGATCGACCCGCTGCTCGACACCCTGGTCGGCATCGACTGGGTCGGCCGGCTGGACGAGCCGGGCGAGGCGCGCTACGTGCTGCTCGCCGATCCGGAGCGCACGCCTGCCGAGCCGCTGATCGCGGCCCTGCTGCTCGACCCTTCGCCGGATCTCGGGCCGTTCTGGAAGGAGGCCCGTTTCGATCAGCTCAAGCTCGCCGAGCTGCTGCGCGAGTAGGTCGCCGGCGCGGCCGGGGCCGCGCTCGCTAAAGGCGGCCGACGCAGCGCGGCGCGCCGCAGCGGCAGGCGAGCCGCCCGCGGTGGTGCGAGTCGCCGTAGTCGATGGTGAGCTCCTCGCCGGCGGTGACATCGCGCATCGAGAAGATCTCGATCCGCCCCTGGCGGATGCGCAGCACCGCGTTCGGCGCGCACGAATGATTGGTGAAGCGCAAGGGGTCGCTCGAGACCGAGGCGTCCACGGCCCTGCGTTCGCTGACCGCGACGATCATGATCCGCCCCTGGGCGCGGGCGCGCTGCCAGGCCTCGCGCACGCTGATCGGCTCGCCGCGGATCTCGCCGATCTTGCGTCGCGCCGGAATGGGCTCGGCGGCGAACGCGCCGTGGCCGTCGATCGCGCTCGGGCCGACGGCGACGCGAAACTTCTGCGGATCCGCGGGTGACTTGCGAGCGGCCGTCATAGCGAGCCCGGTGGGGCGCTTCGCCGAGCCGATCGCGTCGCCGCGGCGCGGGTGCGGAAGGTGATCGAGTAGCGCAGCCCGGGCGTCGGCGCGATGCTGTGCTGCCAGGCCCAGCGCGCCTCGGCGCGCAGGAGGTAGGCCGAGCGTGGGGCGAGCTCGAGCGAGAGCACGTCCGCCTTCTTCGGTCGAACCGGCGGATAGCGGCGAAAGCGCATCCGGGCGCTGCCGCCGAGGGAGACGCCGACCACGGTCTCGAAGTCGGGCACGTCGCGGTGCCAGCCGAGCGGAACCCCCGGTCGGTATTCGGCCACGAGAGCGCTGCCGAGCGCCTCGGGCGGCTCGCCGATCCAGGCCGCGGCCCGCGCGCGCAGCGGCTGGAAAGCCGGCGGCAGCGGCGGTGCCGGAAGCAACTGGTTGGCGCCGAAATCGTAGTCGGTGCCGAAATGCGCAACCCGACGCCGCGCGACATAGCCACGGTAGCGCGCCTCCTCCAGCGGCAGGTCGGCGATCGCGGCGAGCAGCTCCGCCTCCTCGGCGACCGAGACGAAGTCGGTGCGGTAGGCCCAGCCGGAGGGAAGCCCCCGCTCGGCATCTTCTGGCGGGCCGGCGAAGAGCGCCAGCTGGTCGCTGGAAGCAGGCATGGCGGAATTGTGCCGGCGGCTTCCCGTGTCGCCCGTGAGACGGCGCCGCGACCCTGCCGCCGCCATGATCGGTCCGGCCCATTGGCCGAAGGAGCATCCCTCATGGCCGACATCACCGAGATGCAGGCGGCGCTCGTCGCCCTCAATGCCAGCGCAGCCTTCAACCGCCGGGCGGGGTTCGAGGTCCGCTGCCTCGGCGCCGGCGAGATCGAGCTCTCGATGCCGTGGCGTGACGAGCACGCCCAGTACGCCGGCTTTCTTCACGCGGGAATGATCGGCGCGCTGATCGACACCGCCTGCGGCTTCGCCGCCTTCTCGGTGGCCGGCCGGGTGCTGGCGTCTCACTTCTCGGTGAACTGCCTGGCGCCGGCGATCGGCAGCGCCTTCGTCGCCCGCGGCCGGGTCGTGCAGGCCGGACGCCGCCAGGTGTTCACGGCCGCGGACCTCTTTGCGCTGCGCGACGGCGCCGAGCGGCGGGTCGCGACCGGCGAGGCGATCCTTGTTCCGGTCGAGGCGCCGCCGGGCGCAGCGGCCACGAGCGCGAGCATCGACAATCGCCGGCCATGACGATGCACGCCCTCGATCTCGCCACCGCGCTCGAAGGCGATCCTGCGGGTCCGGACCGGCGCGCCCGCACCAGCGACGCCTACTGGACCTTCATCGGCCCGTTCGGCGGCATTTCCGCCGCGACCGCGCTGCGTGCGGTGATCGAGCATCCGCAGCGCGAGGGCGACCCGCTCGCGCTCACCGTCAACTTCTGCGCCCCGATCGCCGCAGGCGAGTTCACGGTGCGGCTGCGGCGAACCCGTGCCAACCGCTCGAGCCAGCACTGGTCGGTGGAGTTCACGCAGGGCGAGAGCGCCGAGGCGGTGCTGACGGCGACGGTCGTCACCGCGGCCCGTCGCGACAGCTTCAGCCACCAGCGCGGCGTCGCGCCGGAGATGCCGGCCTGGGAGTCGCTCGCGGCGGAACCGACCCGGGCGCCGCTGTCCTGGGTGGCGCAGTACGAGTTCCGCTTCGTCGAAGGCCTGCTCGAGCTGAGCGACACGCCGCCCGAGCCGCCGCGCAGCCCGCGCTCGCTGCTCTGGCTGCGCGACGCGGTGCCGCGGCCGCTCGACTTCCTGTCGCTGACGGCGATGAGCGACGCCTTCTTCGGCCGGCTGTTCCAACTCATCGGCCGGGTGCCGCCCTTCGGCACGGTCTCGATGACCACCTATTTTCACGCCAGCGCCGACGAGCTTCGCGCCCATGGCACGGCGGCCCTCGCCGCGGTCGCCGATGCGCGGGTCTTCCACCGGAGCTTCTGCGACCAGACCGCCGAGCTCTACGGCCGTGGCGGCCAGTTGCTGGCGACGGCCGTGCAGGTCGCCTACTTTCGCGCCTGAGGCCGACGCATGGGTCCGGCGCCGCCCCTCAAGTCCGGCCTCGACGGCATCGTCTGGCCGCCGGTGCCGACCGGCGAGGCGGCGACGATCGCGGCGCTGGTCGCCAGCCTGCAGGCGAGCGAGCGGCTGCCGCTGGCCGAGATCGAGGCGGGGCAGGGCGCCCAACTCGCCCGCCTCGCGGCGCACCATGCCCGCCATTCACCGGCGTTTCGCGCCCGGCTCGCCGCGGTCGGACTCGCTCCGCAGACGCTCGAGAGCGTCGCCCGGCTGCGCGAGTTGCCGCCGCTCTCGCGCCAGCAGCTCCAGGCCGCGGGCAAGGAGTTCTTCGCCGCCCAGGTGCCCCGCGGCCACGAGCCGGTCGGCGAAGTCACGACATCCGGCTCGACCGGCGAGCCGGTGAAGATGAAGAAGACCGGCGTCGGACGGCTGTTCTGGGCCGCGTGCACGATCCGCGACCACCTCTGGCATGGCCGCGATTTCGCCGGCCGGATGACCTCGATCCGCCCGACCAATCCGCCTTACGTCGAGATGGACGACTGGGGCTTCCCGGTCGCCGACCTGTTCGCAACCGGCAAGGCGCAGGCGATGCCGGGAACCACCGGCCTCGAGGAGCAGATCGCCGCCATCGATCGCTTCCAGCCGCAGCATCTGCTCTGCTTTCCCAGCAACCTCAAGGCGCTTGCCGATCGCTGGGCGGCGCGGCCCGAAGGCCGGCCGGCGAGCATTCGGCATATCCGCACCGTCGGTGCGATGCTCTCGGTCGACCTGCGCGCCCGCCTGGTGCGCATGCTGGGCCTGCCGATCGAGGACAACTACTCTTCGCAGGAGGCCGGCATCATCGCCTTGCAGTGTCCCGCGGGCGAGCTTTATCACACCATGGCCGAGTCGCTGGTGGTGGAGGTGCTCGACGAGCAGGGGCGGGCATGCGCGGAGGGCGAGGTCGGTCGGGTCGTGGTGACCGACCTGCACAACTTCGCCGCGCCGCTGTTCCGCTACGAGATCGGCGACTACGCCGAGGTCGGCGGGCGATGCAGCTGTGGCCGGACCCTGCCGACGTTTAGGCACGTGCTCGGCCGCAGGCGCAACCTGCTGATGAAAGCCGACGGCTCCCGCTTCCTGCCGCGCGCCGGCTTCGAGACCTTCGACGAGATCGCGGCGATCCAGCAGTACCAGGTGATCCAGCATGCACTCGACGACATCGAGTTCAAGCTCGTCTCGGTTGAGGCGCTGAGCGCCGCGCAGGTCAATGCGCTCGCCGCAACGCTGCGCCAGGCGCTTGGCGGCTTTGCCGGCCGGATCCGGGTCGAGCAGTCGCGCGAGCGCCTGCCCGAGTCGCGTGCCGGCAAGTTCGAGGATTTCATCTGCAAGCTCGACGGTGTCGCCTGAGGCAAGGTCGCGGCACGCCCAACGGAGGCGATGCGTCGGCGCCGGGCCACGGCCATCGGGCGGGCGACTCCGCTCATGTCCCCCGAAGGCGGCCTGCGGCCGCCTTCTCCTCCTTTACTTCGCTCCGTCGCCCGCCCGCCGTCCGCGGCCAGCCCGTCTTGTTCGAAAAGCATCTCGGCGGTGGACGGATCGGGGCGGTGGGGCGCTCTGCGTAGCGAAGTATTAGGAGGAGATTCGCGGCGCAGCCGCGGATCGGGGGACATGATCGAAGCAGAGTGCCCCGCCGCCCCGCTCCGATCTTGCTGCTGTGGCGATGTCGAAGGCAGGCCCTAGGGTGCCACCGCCTCGAAGCCGCCGGCGCGGCGCTCGGCGGCAGCGCCTTGGCCCGAGAGCAGCTCGATGAAGTCCGCGGCCAGAGCCGGTTCGCCGGCGCCACGGGCGACGCCGGCGGCGTAGACCGTTGCCAGTCCGAATGGCTCGGGCAGCGGGCCGGCCAATGTCAGCCCCGGGGTGTACAGGATTTCGGTCACCTGGGTGCAGCCGAGGGCGCCGGGTGCGCCGCTCTCGGCCAGGGCGCGCATCGCCGTCGCGCCGTTGGGATGCACCGAGAGCCGGGAGGCGGTCTCGGCAGCGATGCCGAGTCGCGCGAGAACGGCGGCGACGTGCTTTCCGGCCGTCGACTGCACCGTGTCCGGCAGGTAGAGCATCGGTGCCGCGAGCAGCGCCGTCTTCAGCGCGTCGGCGGAAGCGATCCGCGGCACTGTCTCGCCGAGGCGGGCCGCGACGCCGGTGCGGACCTCGCCGATCGGCGCGAACGGCCGGGCGGCGACCGAGCCCTGGTCGCGCAGCTCGGCCAGCATTGCCTCGGTGACGATCATCACGTCGCAGGGCGCGCCGCCGAGCAGCGCCTCGCGCATCGCGCCGACGGCGCCGAAGCGGCCGTCGATGGCGGCGCCGCTTGCCGCAAGGAAGCGCTCGCGCAGCGCTTCCACCAGGCCCTTGATGGCGCCGGCACAGAGCAGCTTCAGGGTGCGCGGCGCCATCGCCTCGCCGTGCGCGCTCATTGCTCCGGCTTCGCCCCCGAGATCTTGACGATGTTCGCCCACTTGGCGATGTCGGCCTGGATATAGCGGGTGAAGTCGGCGACGTTCATCACCATCGGCGCCGCGCCCTGTGCGTTCCAGGCCTTGGCGGTCTCGGGCGCGCCGACGATGCGCGAGACCTCGGCATTGAGGCGCTCCACCACAGCCGGCGGCGTGGCCTTCGGCGCCATCAGGCCGAGCCAGATCGTCGCCTCGTACTTCGGCACGCCGGCCTCGGCGATGGTCGGCAGGTCGGGCATCACCGACGACCTCGCGGTGCCGGTGGTGCCCATCGCCTTGACCTTGCCGGCCTTGACGTGCTCGGTCATCGTCGTCACTGCGTCGAACATCATGTCGACCTGGCCGCCGAGCACGTCGGTGCGCGCGCCCGAGCTGCCGCGGTAGGGGATGTGGACGATCGCCACGCCGGCCATCGCCTTGAACAGCTCGCCGGCCATGTGGTACGGCGTGCCCGGCCCCGACGAGGCGTACGACAGGCCGCCCGGCTTCGATTTCGCCAGCTTGAGCAGCTCGCCGAGGTTGTTCACCGGCAGGGTGGCGCGCGTCACCAGCACCAGGTCCGAGGCGTTGATCGGCGCGACCGGCGCGAAGTCACGCAGCAGCTGGAACGGCTTGGTCGGGATCAGCGACTCGTTCACGGTGTGCGTGTTCGACATCAGCAGCAGCGTGTAGCCGTCGGCCGGGCTCTTGGCGACGGCGTCGGTGCCGATGATCGAGCCCGCGCCGGGCCGGTTGTCGACCACGAAGGGC
>Ga0207701_10006694_pt1 | contig 11496 bp, 9 predicted proteins | sample KBSSwiSSwithPhiX_FD_184294 | JGI IMG/M metagenome (GOLD analysis project Ga0207701, IMG submission 184294) | Switchgrass rhizosphere bulk soil microbial communities from Kellogg Biological Station, Michigan, USA, with PhiX - S5 (SPAdes) (version 2) | ecosystem: Environmental > Terrestrial > Soil...
CAGCTCGGCCGTCCGCCTAACGCACATTCCAACGGGCGTCGTCGTGGCGTCGCAGCAGGAGCGGTCGCAGTTCAAGAACAAGGCGACTGCGATGAAGATGCTGAAGAACCGCCTGTACCAGCTGGAGGCGGAGAAGCAGGCGGCCGAAAAGGCGAAACTGGATGCGACCAAGGCCGACGTGCGCGTCCGCTACGGCATCGTCGGCACGCCCGATCCGGCGATCCGGCCGTGGCCGGCGAGCGCCGACAACCCCTGGCAGAGCCCCGACATCGAGGTGCGCAACGAGCGCAACAAGACCGATCCGGCCTTCTTCAACACGCCGTGGGTCGGCCACGACAACACCGTCGTCGCCAAGGTCACCAATCAGGGTTCCGTCGACGCGCCGCAGGTGACCGTCGACTTTTCGGTCAAGGACTACACGGTCACGACCATTCCCGAGGAATCCATCGGAAGCGACACGCGGGACGTGCCGACCGGTGCGACGGTCGAGTTCAGCGCGCCCTGGAATCCGCCATCCGAGGGACACTTCTGCACCGTGGCGCGCATCAAGCTGTACCAGAACCCGACGACATTGCAGGTCGAAGCCTCGCAGCTCAACAACGAGGCGCAGAGCAACTACGATTATTTCATCGCGGCGAACGCATCCCCGGCGGAACGGCAGATCGCGAGCGTGAGCGTTTCCAACCCGTACAAGAAGCGGACGCGCGTGCACCTGGTCATGGCGCAGACGCACCCGTTCTACCGGACTTACCTCGCGACCAAGATGCTGACGCTGAACCCCGGCGAGGTGCGCAAGGTCGAGGTGATGTTCGAGTCCGCCATCGAGATCGATGCCAGCGGCCCGCATCTGCTCTCGACCAGCGCGAAGCCGCAAGCCGCGATGATGAAGCCGGACACGAAGCTGATGGCGATCCCGAACAACGCGATGGTGGTCGGGATCGCGGAGGATCCCCGCACCGCGCCGGAGCGCTCGCTGCAAATTCTCGGTGGCGCGCAGGCGCGGATCGCGACCGGCCGCGGCACGCGGTTCAAGGAATTCAAGGCCGGGAAGGAGTCCTGCGCAGGGCGCGTGGTGACGGCCGACGGCAAGGGCGTGGCCGGCGGCAAGGTGATCGTCACGCTCAAAGGCGTGGAGCGCGCCAAGGGCGAGACTTACGTGACCACCAGGGTCAACAGCTCGGGCGACTTCCGCGACAAGCTGCCGGCGAGGTGGAAGACCGCGCAGGCGTATTACGTGCCGCTGACATTCCTCGCGGATTGCACCAGCGAGGTGGTGAAGCAGTAGCGGGCGAAGCGCCTATTCCGCCGCAACCATGCGCTGATCGGCGGTCCGCGCGACCAGCGTCTCGACGGTATCGCGCGAGCGAAACGCCGCGAGCGCCACCGTCGGCCCGAGCCGCGTGCGTTCGGCGCCGAGCGAAAGCGTCGTGTGCTTGAGCACGCTCGCGATCCGCCGCGCCACCACATGCGCGGTGACCAGATCGGTCTCGGTGAAGGCGATGAGGATCGAGCCGTCCTCGTCGCGGCAGGCGATGTCGCTCGCGCGCAGCAGCCGGCTGGTGATGCGCGCGGCATCGAGGTTCGCGCGCCGGTTCAACAGCGTGCCGAAGGAGAGGCGGGCGAGCGACAGCCCGGCGCCGCGCGCCGCGGCAGTCGCGGTCACGCGATGCAGCTCGCTCATGAATGCCGCATGCGTCAGCAGGCCGGATTCGGCCGCAAGGGTTCCCTTCTGGTCGAGCGAGGCGGACACGCGCCTGAGCCGCGCCGCGAAGGCGTGCATCCGCGCGAACGGCACGATACGCGCAGCGACCGCTTCGGGGTCGCCGCTGAACTGGTCCGCGTTCGGCAGCCGTTCTGCATCGATCGCGCTGCCGCGCGGGGCGATGACCGGCAGGTCGCGCCAGCGCGGATCGGCGCCGAGCTCATTGAGGAAATCGTCGACCACGGCGCGATTGAAGCCGTCGCCGATCACGATGCCGTCGACCTCGCGCGCATTCAGGTAGCTGAGCGCGGTCTCGATCGCGAGGGCGCCGATCAGGCCCATGCGTTCGCCGATCGCGACGGTGAGCGCCGGATAGTTGCGGCCACGCCCGGCGACCAGCACGGTCGCATCCTCGATCGGGTCGTAGTCGACGGTGTCGGGAACGTCGGCCGCGTCGGCCAGTGTCTCGATCCGTCGCAGCACGGTCGCGTGCAGCGCGCGCACGCGCAGTGCGGCGCGCAGGCGTGGCACCAGCCGCGTGGAAACATCAGCCGCCGCGATCGGCAACGCGAGCGGGTAGGCGGGCGCGTCGTCCTGGGTCACTGCCAGGATCGGAATGATGGAGCCATCGCAGGAATCGACCGCGTCGGCGCACCGCTGCGCGACCGCGTGTTCCGGATCGGGCGTGGTATCGGCCAGAATGACGGCGGAAGGCTGGGCCTTGGCGATCGCGGCGGCGGCCTTTGCCGGCGCGGTATGACGGCAAGGCAGATTGCCGCCCTGCGCAAGCGCCTCGCGCACCGCGGAATTCTCGTCCGCAACAACGATAATCGGCCCTGACAAGGACATGGGAGATACGCCCCGGCTTACACAACAGGCCGGGAACCTAGCCGGGCCGTGTAAATGTCACGTCAACGCGGGCAGGGCAGTTTTCAGCGCAGAATTTAGCGCGTTGTTAAGCCGCCGAGGCCTGCGCGCCGTGCCGGGCGCGGAAGGCCGCGACCAGCAAGGGGTTGAAGCCCCGCGCCAGCAGCGCATCGCAGATTGCGTCGCGGTCGGCGCCGGAACCGGCGAGCCGGTGGCCGGCGAGAATGTCCGGGAGTGCGGTCAGCGTCGAGCCGTCCTCGATGCCGGCGATCAGCTCCTGCAGCGCGCGCAGCGCGAAGCGGTAGCCGCCGACGCTGACGACTCCGGCGGGCGGACCGTTAACGGTCAGCGTGTTGGCGATGCGGTCGATCGCCGCCGTGTAGCCGGTGTCGACCGTGCCGTCGGTGATTTTCAGCTTCGGCGCGTGGCCGCGCTCGGCGCCGGGCGGGAACGGCGCCTTCGGCACCATCGGACCGGACAGCGCGATCGTGCCGGCAGGTGTGCGCGCCACGGTCAGCACATGGATACCTTGCGCAAGGTGGCGCCCGGCCGGAATTGCGGACGGTTTCCCGTCTGCGCCGCGCCGCAGCGCGACAAGCCCGATCTCGCCGAACACCGCAACGTCGATCAGCGTGCTGCGCGAGGCGGAACTCGTCACCATCCGTTCGGGCGCGCGCCAGACCGCGAGCGCCGTCATCTGATCGAGCAGTCCCGCGTCGGCGATCCGCGCCACCATCGGGCCCGGCAACACCGCGACGGTGCAGCGCTCGTCCGCGTGCTGGCGCGCAAAGACCTCCGGCGCGAAAGCCTGATGCAGCACCAGCGTCCCGCCGCTCAACAGCCACGGCACCAGGATGGTGGCGATGCCGGCGAACGAGCCCGGCGCGAGCGCGCCGAGCAAGGCCGCATCCGGCGCGATACCCGCTTCGAGCGTGACCGTCAGCCCCGCGACGAGAAGCTCTGCGTGGCTGCGCGCAGCCGGCACGATGCCCTCGGCGGTGACGTCGAAGGTCACCAGCGCGACGTGATCGGCCGCAGCGCCCGGCCGCTCGACCGCGGGCGGTTCGTCATGGCTCGAGAAGATGTCGTCGATCGGCACGATGCCGTCCGGCAGGTCTGTGCCGAACCCGCACAGGAAGCGGATCGTGAAGGTCTCCATCGCGATATGCATCGCGAGGTCGCCATGCACGGTGTCCCCGACGCGCTGGCAGCAGATCAGCGCGCGGGCCGCGACCCGCGACAGGGCGGTGGCGGCATCCGCGTGGCGCCACAGCTGAGGCAGCGGCGCAGCGATCAGCCCCGCGCGGATGACGGCGAGCAGCGCGATCACGCTCTCGACCGTGTTGGGAAGCTGGATCGCCACGACGGCATCGGTCGGCAGGCCGAAGGCGCGCAGCCTCGCCGCCAGTGCCGTGATGGCGCGGTCGGCTTCGGCGTAGGTCAAACGCCGCGGCGCGCCGTCGGTGAAGTCCGCGCGGTCGGCGGGATCGACCAGCGCAATCGCATCCGGCCGGCGCGCGAGCGCGCCGCGAAACAGATCGTCGAGGGTCGCCTTTACGGCAGCCTGATCGCTCATCGGTCCGAAGTCCCCCAAAATCACATCCGCCTCGTCATCACTGCGTCTGCGGTGCGCGCCACCAGGTTTCCGGAATGTATCCATGCAGCGAGGTCGCGGCCGGATGCTGGATGTGGGTCCAGCGCGCGAGCCATTGCTCCGGCGCGTGAAACAGCGGCACCACGTAGAACCCCGAGATCAGCACGCGGTCGAGCGCGCGCACGGCGGCGACCACCTCGTCGCGCGTCTGCGCGGTGAGCAGCGCCGCGATCATCGCGTCCACCGCCGCGCTCTTGACGCCCATATAGTTGCGGCTGCCGTTACCGTCGGCCGCGGCCGAACTCCAGTAGAAAGCCTGCTCGTTGCCGGGCGAGAGCGACTGGTCCCAGCGGCTCTGGATCATGTCGAAATCGAAGGCGATGCGTCGCGTCTCGTACTGCACGGCGTCGGCCAGGCGCACTTGCGCGGCGATCCCGGCGCGCTTGAGCTGCGAGGAAAACAGCAGCGCAAGCCGCTCCTCGTCGCGATTGAGCGCGAGGATCTCGAAGCTGAACGGCTTGCCGCTGCGCGTCTCGATCAGCTCGGTGCCACGCAACTCGTAGCCAGCGGATGCCAATAGCGCGAGCGCGCGTCGCAAGGCGGTACGGTCGCGCCCCGAGCCGTCGGTCCGCGCGGGCGCCCAGGTGCCGTCCATCACGTCGGCGCGCACCGCGTCGGGAAACGGCGCGAGCAGCGCGCGTTCGCGCGCATCGGCCGGGCGCGCGCCTGCCGACAGCTCCGAACCCTCGAAGAACCCCGCGCTGCGACGGTAGAGATCGAAGAAGATCGAGCGGTTGATCCATTCGAAGTCGAACAGCAGTGCGATCGCTTCGCGCACGCGGATATCGGAGAAGATCGCGCGGCGGGTGTTGAAAACGAAATTGAAGGTCGGCTTCGGCAGGCCGGAGGTGAAGCTCTCCTTCACGACGCGGCCGTCGCGCAGCGCGGGGAAATCGTACCCCGTCTGCCAGCGCCCGGGATCGTCCTCCTTGCGCAGGTCGAACAGGCCCTTCTTGAACGCCTCGTGAAACGAGTTCTGGTCGCGGTAATAGTCGACGCGGATCTCGTCGAAATTCCACGTCCCGCGATTGACGCCGAGATTTTTGCCCCAGTAGTCCGGATTGCGCGCGAACGTGATGCTCTTTCCGGCATCGACCTTGCCGACCACGTAAGGGCCGCTGCCGACCAGCGGCGTCATCGAGGTCTCTTCGAACGTGTCGGGGTTGATCGCGTGCTTCGCCAGCACCGGCATCAGCGCGAGGATCAGCGGCAGTTCGCGGTCTTCGCTGGCCCCGAAATCGAAACGCACGACCCGCTCGCCCAGCACCTCGGCCTTCACGACCTTGGAATAATAAGTGCGATGGTTGGGGCGCCCGTGGTCGCGCAGCAGTTGCCACGAGAAGACGACGTCCTCCGCCGTCACCGGCCGGCCGTCGGAAAACCGCGCCGCCGGATCGAGCGTGAAGGTCACGAACGAGCGCGCCGCGTCGGTCTCGACCGACTTCGCGATCAGCCCGTAAAGCGTGAACGGCTCGTCGTAGCCGCGCACCATCAGGCTTTCGACCACGTAGTTCGCGATGATGTTGCCGCCGCTCACCAGCGGTGCGCGCACGCCTTGCGGCGGCAGGCCTCGCACGATGAACGGGTTCAGGCTGTCGAACGAGCCGAGCACGCCCTGCGTGAGCCGGCCGCCTTTCGGGGCGTCCGGATTCACGTAGGGAAAATGCGTGAAGCCGGACGGCAGCGCGGGCTCGCCATGCATCGCGATCGCGTGGCGCGGCTCGCCGTGCGCAAGGCCGCCGGTCAGGATCGCGGCAAGCATGGCGAGGCGAACCTTCGCGCCAAAGCTGCGCGCGCCCGGTTTGCGCGAGGCCATGATACCCAGCAAGTCGGCTCCGATTCGCTTCTCGTTCCGCAATTTACCACAGGCGGGGTTTCAGACCGGAGCATCGGATCGCTTGCCGAGGCTGGAACGCAGGCCCGAATTGGGCTACTCACGGGTGCCGTCACGGTGTCGCCTCATTTGGCACCGAGACAGCGCGCGACGGGGGCGCTCGGGGCCGCGATGGCCGGGCACAAGTCATTTTGCAAAGAGGATGCTGATCACATGAGGGCTGTTAACGTGTTCGCGTCGGCGCGCCCGGCGCGCCGTGCCGCAACCTATCTGACGGCCACTGCCGCCCTCGCGCTCGCAACCTCGCTCGCGCTGGCGCAGACGCCCGCGCCGCAACCGCCCCAACCGCAGCCGCCGATGCCGGCGCCGAAGGCGGCCCCGCGTCCGGCCCAGCCGGCGCAGAAGGCGCCGACACCGCCGGCCAAGCAGCCGCAGCCCGCGCAGCAAGGCGCGCCGGCCGCCGACCCGCAGGCCGGGCAGCAGGCGCAGGGCGAGCAGCCCCCGGTCGTCTATTCGCCGTGGACCAAGTTCTGCGGCAAGGACAACAACCCGCAGGCCAAGGAAGTCTGCCTCACCGTGAAAGAGGCGCGGCTCGAGACCGGCCAGTTTCTCGCCGGTGCCGCGCTGATCGAGCAGGCGGGCGAAGAAAAAAAGCTGTTCCGCATCACGCTGCCGCTCGGCATGCAGCTGCCGCAGGGCACGCGCATGATCCTCGACAAGGAGGAGCCGCTGACCGGCCGCTACATCGTGTGCCTGCCGAACGGCTGCATGGCGGACTTCGACGTCACCAAGGATTTCGTCGGCAAGCTGAAGAAGGGCCAGCAGATCGTGCTGCAGGGAATCAACCTGCCGGGCCAGGCCGCCAGCTACATGTTGCCGCTCGCCGACTTCGCCAAGGCGAACGAGGGCCCGGCGACCGATCCGAAGCAGTTCGAGGCGGACCAGAAGAAGCTGCAGGACGAGTTGCAGAAGAAGGCCGAGGAAGCGCGCAAGCGGCTGCAGGCAAGCCCGCCGGCCGGCACCACACCCGGCTCGACGCCGATGATGGCGCCGACGACCCCTGCGCCCGCGCAGAAGAAATAATCGTCTGACCTCCAGACTCCTAATCGTCTGACCTCCAGACTCCGGAGAGCCGAATAAGGCGCCCCAGCGGGCGCGCCTTATTTCATCGCGCTGCGCGAAGACAAAGATGGTCTTCTGATCTAGTTCAGCGTCTGCTCGCGCGGGCGGTAACTGCCGTCCTTGTCGCGCCGGAAGGCTTCCCGCACCTGCGGATGGCGGACCGGCTCGCCCGACTCGTCGGGCAGCAGGTTCTGCTCCGACACGTAGGCGATGTACTCGCTTTCGGCGTTCTCGGCGAACAGATGGTAGAATGGCTGATCCTTGCGCGGACGGATCTCGGCGGGGATCGCGTTGTACCATTCTTCGGTGTTGGCAAACTCCGGATCGATGTCGAACACGACACCGCGGAACGGAAACAGGCGGTGCTTCACCACCGCTCCGATCGGGAATCTGGCTGAACGCGCCGTGGCCATGGCGTTGAAATAATACGACTTTGCCTTCCACGCCAGAGCCCGCGGAGGTTTTGCGGCAAGATCGGCGGCTCCGCCGCGTCACCACACCGCGCCGTCGCGACGACACTGTGACGTGGCTTCAAGGTGCCGGGTTAGACCTTGGTATAGTCTGTCGGCTCATCGTGGTAGGTGCGGGTGCCGTCCGGCGCACGTCCCCAACCCGATCAGCCGGCGAGAGGTTCTCGCAAGCGATTGATACGAAAAGCGTTTCCCGTCACCCGCCAAGCCGCTGCGGCCGACCGAAACAGCAGCGCTTCGTGCGCGTACCGTTCGTATCGCGAACGTGATCGGCGTTGAACCTGAACATCCCGTCATCGGACTAATACATAAGCGGAACAGAGCAGGGTCTGGCGCGTTTGTTGGCCAGCCAAGCCACGGGGTTGTAGTCATGCCGATGCCGAGCCTGTTCAAGTACTTCGCTTTTGTCGGCGGAGCGCTGCTGGCGATGATCACGCTCGCCAGCTTCCTGCTCGATCCCGCAACCGTCACGACCACGGCCGCGACGCCGGCCAAGCCCGTCATCGTCGTGCAGCACGATCCGCGCGCCTCGAAAATCGAACGCTGGCGCAACGAGCAGGCCGCGCTCAAGGCCGCCGCGCAAACGCAGACCGCCGACAATGCGTCGCTGGTCACGAAATCCGAACAAGTCCGGTTGGTCGGCGTCGTGACGGTGCCGGCGCAAGCCCAGCCCGTCCAACCGGTTCAGGCGCCGCCGGCCCAAAGCCAGGCGATCCAAGGCCAGGCGACCCAAAGCCAGGCGAGCCAGGCCGAGCCCGCGCTGCAAACCTCCGACGTCTCGGCAGCGCATGATGCCGAGGTCGCGCGCGCGGCCGAGCTTGCCCGTGCCAAGGCCGAGAAGGTCAAGGCCGCCAAGGCCGCCAAAACCGCCCGCCAGACGAAGCTGGCGCGCGACCGCGCCCGGGCCGATCAACTGGCGCATGCCCAATCGCAACCAGGCCAGTGGCAGCAAGGCCCGAGCTCCTTCTTCGGCGGCCCGCCGCAGCAGCGCACCGCCTCGAACCAGCAGGACCAATTCTACTACGGCCAGCGCGCGCCTGCGCGTGAGCGCGAGGCCAACGCGTATGCGCCGCGCCCGAGCTTCGGGCCGTTCGGCGGGTTCGGCCGGTGGTAGTGGCGGCCGAGTCCACCTAGGCCACGCCTCTAGAACTTCCGACCGAAGTTTCCCTTCGCGGCGTTCTGTCCCGCAGAAGCCAGCTTGAGCGTCACGTTGCTCCCGGTGGCCGAGCGAGCCCTGCCCGGCAGCATTGGGTTCGCCGCACCGCAAAATTCGAACCTCAGGCGTCCCCATTCACGAAGGGGTTGCGTCGCATGTGCGATGCGACGCACCATCCGCGCGACTGAGGAAGCGCCGGCGGGCGAGGCGTGAGGGGCACGACGATGCAACAGGATCTCATCGAGGCGATTTCCGACGGCGTCGCGACGCTGACCCTCAACCGGCCCGATCGGCTCAACGCGCTCTCGGCCCCGATCATGGAGGGCCTGCTTGAAGCGCTGCCGCGCCTTGCGGCCGATCCCACGGTTGGCGCGATCGTGCTGACCGGGGCCGGCCGCGCCTTCTGCGCGGGCGGCGACGTCAAGCGCATGGCGCAGGAGACGGTCGTGCGCAGCACGGACGAAGACGTCGCCCGTTTGCGCGCCAAGATGGAAATATCGCGGCTGCTGCACGAAATTCCGAAGCCCACGATCGCGATGGTGAACGGCGCCGCGGCCGGCGCCGGCATGGCATTGGCGCTCGCGTGCGATCTGCGCGTCGCCGGGCAGTCGGCGCGCTTCGTCACCGCGTTTGCCAAAGTCGGATTTTCCGGTGACTTCGGCGGAAGCTGGTTCCTCTCCAGGCTCGTCGGGACCGGCAAGGCGCGCGAACTCTATTTCACCGCAGAGCCGCTCGACGCCGCGCAAGCCCTGGCGCTGGGGGTGGTCAATCGGGTCGTTCCCGATGCCGAGCTCGCCGGTGCCGTGATGGACTTTGCGCGCAAGCTGGCGAGCGGTCCGCGCGTTGCGCTTGCGCTGATGAAGCAAAACTTCAACGCCGCCGAAAACGGAACGCTGGCGGAGCTTCTCGATCTCGAAGCCCGGCGGCAGATCGAGACCGGCCAGACCGAAGACCACAAGGAGGCCGCCCGCGCGTTCGTGGAAAAGCGCGCGCCGGTGTTCCGCGGCAGGTGAGGCTTACACCCCATACCGCTCCTTCATCTCCGCATCCTTCCCCGCCACGATCTTCGCCAGATCGACCACCACCTTGGCCTGCTTCCAGGTGGCGTCGTCCTGCATCTTGCCGTCGATCATGACGGCGCCGGTGCCGTCGGGCATCGCGGCCAGGATCTTCAGCGCGAATTTCACCTCGGCCACATCGGGCGAGAACACGCGCTTGGCGATCGCGACCTGTGAGGGGTGCAAGGTCCAGGCGCCGGCGCAGCCGAGCAGGAACGAATTGCGGAACTGGGCCTCGCAGGCGGCCGGATCGGAGAAGTCGCCGAACGGCCCGTAGAACGCCTTGATGCCGGCCGACGAGCAGGCATCCACCATCTTTGCGATCGTGTAGTGCCACAAATCCTGCTGATGGCGCGTGCGCGGCTTCTCGCCGCCCATGTTCGGGCCGCCCGAGCTTTGCGCGCGCGGGTCGGCATCTTCCAGCACGACGTAATCCGGGTGCCCGCCGCCGACGCGCGTGGTCTTCATCGCGCGCGAGGCTGCAAGGTCCGCCGGCCCGAGCGAAATCCCATGCATGCGCGGGGAGGCGGCCGCGATCGCCTCGACGTTCTTCACCCCCTCGGCGGTTTCCAGGATCGCGTGAATCAAAATCGGCCGCGTCACCTTGTGGCGCGCCTCGAGCTGCGCCAGCAACTGATCGAGATAATAGACGTCCCACGGCCCCTCGACTTTCGGAAGCATCATCACGTCGAGCCTGTTGCCGGCCTGCTCGACGATCTGCGTGATGTCGTCGAGCGCCCACGGCGAGTTGAGTGCGTTGATGCGGGTCCACAGCCCGGTCGCGCCGTAGTCGAGCTTCGCCATCTCGATGAAGCCTGAGCGCGCCGCCTCCTTGGCGTCGGCGGGAATCGCATCCTCCAGGTTGCCGAGCACAACGTCGACCTGCGCGATCAGCTCGGGCACCTTGGCGCGGATCTTGTCCATGTGCGGCGGCACGAAATGGATCATGCGCTCGAGCCGCACCGGCAATTCGCGGAACGGCTCCGGCGCGCCGATCGCGAGCGGCTTGAAGAAGGGGCGGGGGAGTTTCATGCGGGTTTTCTCTCAACGCGGCGTCAATGAGGTTATGCAAGAGCGCGGCCAACTTGGACGCTGTCATCCCGGACGGCCGAAGGCCGATCCGGGACCCATGTATCACGGCGCGGGATTGACGGGAGAGCTTTGGGATATATGGGTTTTGCAGCTTATGAGGCTTGTGTTTCTGCTATGCCAGATTACAATTCTCTTGAAAGTATTTATCCGGGAGTGACAATCCCTCATGTTCAGGCAGGTGTTGAGTACCACTGGCCAACTGTTGTACATGCAGTGTATACGCACATGATGCCGAAATTCATGACCGGTCCATTTAACGGCGGTGGTGAACTTCCTGGAGGTGTAAGAAATGACTGGAATTCTCTCGTCAGTGAACTCAATGCAAAATATCTTGCTGAAGCTGGCGAAGATGTATACAACCGTTCTAAAGCATACGGTGAAAGTGTAGGAAATGCTGTTTGGGAATGGGCCACTACAGATCAATATGGTCATGAAGCTTATAAAAATCCATTTGGAAATTATACGACCAATGAATCTTATGATTGGCAGGCTCATTATGATGGTCCTGGTGATTGGGAACCAACAGTTCCAGGCCCAACCA
>Ga0207701_10006698_pt1 | contig 11493 bp, 3 predicted proteins | sample KBSSwiSSwithPhiX_FD_184294 | JGI IMG/M metagenome (GOLD analysis project Ga0207701, IMG submission 184294) | Switchgrass rhizosphere bulk soil microbial communities from Kellogg Biological Station, Michigan, USA, with PhiX - S5 (SPAdes) (version 2) | ecosystem: Environmental > Terrestrial > Soil...
ATCTCGATCGCCTCGACGGCGTCGAGATCGTGCTCGCGACGCCGTCGACGGCGATGGCCGCCTCGCTGTTTGGCCACATCCTGGTGCGGCTCGTCTACCGGGACGACGACGGCGCGACGCCGTTGCACGTCTCCCAGACCGTCGCGTTCCTCGCCGACAACGACGTGCCGTTCGCGGCCGACCGCGCCTACGCGCTGAAGGGGATCGCCGGGTACTTCACCGCCTCGCTGCACGAGCGTCCGTTCCTCGACGCCTACCGCGAGTACGTCGTGCTGGAAGGGCGGGACCTGCGCCGCTGGCGCCTGAACCTGTCGCCCGGCGAGCGGCGCGATCTGATGGAGCGCATCTGGACGGCGGAGCGCGCGTCGCGCACGTCGTACTACTTCTTCAGCCGCAACTGCGCGACGTTGATGCTCGATCTGATCGACCAGGTGCGGCCCTCGGGGTTCGCGACCGACGCGCCGGGCCTGCTCGCGGCGCCGCCCGCCTCCCTGCTCGAGCCGCTCGCGCGCGCGTCGGGCGCCGACGGAGCGCCGTTCCTGCAGTTCGTCGAGGAACCGCTTCACAGCTTCGATCACCGGGCGCGGTTGACGTCGCGGCACCGGCGGGACGTCGAGGCGCGCATCGCCGCGCGCGTCGAGGCGCCCGACCGGTCCGCGCTGCGCGCCGCGTTCGACCGCGCGCACGACGCCCAGGCGGCCGTTCGCGCGTCGGCGTATGACCAGCTGGGACGGGAGCTCGCGGGCCGCGACGCCGGCGACGACGGGGACGTGCGGGCCTGGCTGCAGGACAGCGCGACGATCGAGAGCCACCTGTCCACGCTCGCGAATCTGGAAGCCGAGGCCCGCGCCGACGTCGAACGGCATCGCAAGGTTCGCGCGACGGTCGACGTCCTCGCCGCGGGGCTGACTGCCGACGCCGGCGCGGCGGTTCGCGACGTGACCAGCGACGATCCCGAGACGCGGATGGCCGGCTACCGCGGCTTGCGCGCGTTCGCCCGGGGCGCGGCGGACCCGATCGCCGCCCGCGCGCGCCTGCTGGCCCTGCTGCAATCGGAGGCGCGCTACGACGTCGCTCGGATGAAGAGCGCCCCGGACGGCCTGCGCGACGCTCTGTTGTTTCCCGACCCGGCGCTGACGATCGATGAGCAGGCCTACGTCGCGGGCTACGCGGAGCTCATCCGCGTCCCCGTCGAGACGCGCGTGTCGGACGCGCTGCGATCGCTGCAGCGGACACGGCGCGCGCTGTTCGTCGCGCGACGCTTCGACGCGGCCCCCGCGCCGGACGACGAAGACGGCGCGCACGCGGCGGTGATCCGATCGGAGGGGCGGGAGTACGACGCGGCGATGTCCCGCAGCGGCATCGATCAGGTCGCCGTGCTGGCCGGGATCGCCGGCGACGGCGCCACACGGAGCTCGCCCGTCGCCGTCTTCGCGCTGGAGAGCGCGCTCTACGACGAGCGGCTGGGCGATCACCGGCGCTTCGGCTTTCCCAGCGACACCGCGATGGTGGTCGGGCGCAACGCCACGTTCATCGCGCTGGGTGACGGGCGCCCGGCGCTCCGGTCCTACGACGCGCGCGTCTTCGGCTACCGCACGGTCCGCCGGACGATCCCCGAGTCGCCCGCGCACGCCGCGCTCGGCTGGGAGCTGTACCTCGACCTTGCGGGAAACTGGGCGCGCAACCTGGCCGTCGAACCGACGCTCGGCTGGGGCGTCCTGGCCCCCCTCTTCGATCGGCGCGATCTCGGCGACCACATCCTGGTCGGGCTCGGCGTCGCCTACCACGCCTACTTCCCTGGCGGCGGGACGGGGACCGCGCCCCGGCAACACGGCCTCGGCGTCCCGGCCAGCGTCGAGGTCCGGCTGGGCCTGGGCGCGCTGCCGCGGCACCGGAGCTGGATCGGCGCCCGCCTGTGGTTGCAGCCGGAGGCGGTCGGAACCGGCGGCCCGGACCGCGTCGTCGTCGACGCAGGGGCCAGCCTGGAGGCGCACCTCGCCCTCCGCGATCGCCCGGAGAGCGGCCGGCACGACCCAGCCGTGCTGGTTCGCGTGCAGGCGACGCGCAGCGCGCTCTCGTTCGACGCGAATCCGGAACGCCTGGAAGCGATCGCGAGCGCCGGCATCGAGTTGCGCTGACCGTCGTTCTCCGGTCTTCCGGCCCAGCCAGGAGTGAGCAAATTCCGCAGGGATGGGGCTTTGGAGGGGCGCCCCGATCTGGGTCATGTCCGTGGCGTTGTCGGTCGGGTGTGCGTCGCAGCAGCAGAAGAAGGACACACCCATCGTCAGGGACCTGCACATCTCGGGAAACGACGAGCTGTCGTCGCGCGAGATCAAGAAGCGCCTCCTGACGGAGGAGACCGGCTGGTGGCCGTTCGCGCGCAAGCAGCACTTCGACGGCGCCTCCTGGCAGGCGGATCTGCGGCGCATAGAGCGCCTGTACGCCGCGAAGGGTTTCTATCAGGCCCAGATTGTGCGCGATCAGGTGATCGAGGATCCGCCCGACGGCGTGCAGCTGGAGGTTCAGATCCAGGAGGGCAAGCCGACCCACGTCGGTAAGCTGGACGTGCAGGGTTTGCCGCCCGCCGAACGCGAGGCGGTGCTCAAGGGGCTGCCGCTCGCGCCCGGCGCGGTGTTTCGCGAGGAGGACTGGGAGGGCACGAAGCGCCAGCTGACCGATCGGCTGCGCGACCACGGCTACGCGAAGGCGCATGTCGAGGGGCGCGCGCTCGTCGACGCGAAGACGCAGCTCGCCGACCTGACCCTGATCGTCGATCCGGGGCGGCGCTACGCCTTCGGCGCCATCGAGGTCGACACCGTTCCAGGCGCGCGCGTCCCGGCCAGCACGGTCTGGGAGCAGGTGCGGCTGGCGATCAAGGAAGGAACCCAGTTCAGCGACCACCTGATCGAGGAGGCGCAGCGACGTCTGTTCGGCCTCGGCGTGTTCGCGACGATCCGCGTGGCAGCTGGCGAGCCGGACGAAGCGACCGCGCGCATCCCTGTCAAGGTGATCGTTCGCGAAGGGCCGTTCCGCACCTTGCGCCTGGGCGTGGGGGCGCGCGCCGATCCGGTCCGCAACGAGGTCCGCGGCATCGGCGAGTGGACCAACCGCGACTTCCTCGGCGGGCTGCGCAAGCTGACCGTGCGCGCCGAGGCGGGCTGGGCGTTCCTCCCCAGCATCTACGCGGTCGCGTCCGGCCCAACCGACGAGCCGACGCGCAACGGCCCGATCGCGCGCTTGCGCTTCGAGTTCGAGCAGCCGCGCTTCGTCGGCAGGCCATCGCTGCGCGAGCGGAGCACGCTGGAGTTCGATCGGACGATGGAGCAGACGTACAACGCGCTGGGCGCGCGCGCGATGGTCGGCGTCGTCTGGCAGCTCACGTCGCGGCTGTCGATCTTTCCCTCCTACCGGATCGAGGCGGACTACCTGGACGGCGCGCCGATCAACAGCGCCGCGACAGCGCCGCTGACGCTGGGCTGCGAGACGACCAGCGACCACTGCTTCATCTGGCTGTCGTACGTGGATCCGGTGATCACGTGGGATCGCCGCGACAATGTGTTCGAGCCGCGCCGGGGCAGCTTCGTCAGCATGTCGCTGCAGCAAGGCGGCGCCGAGCTGGGCGGCGACTTCGACTACGTCCGCGTGCTGCCCGACGTGCGCGGCTACCACAGCTTTGGCGAGCACAAAGAGCTGACGGTGGCGGCGCGCGTTCGTGTCGGCGAGCTCTGGCCGTTCTCGGGAAATCCCGACGACAGCGCCGTGGTCACGCGCTTCTACGCCGGCGGCAGCATCTCGATGCGCGGCTTCGCGGACCGGCGCCTGTCGCCGCTGCTGCTGGTGCCGCCGCCGCCGGGCGCGCCCCCCACCACGACGCAGGTCACCGTCCCGATCGGCGGCAACGGGATGATCGACGGGAGCTTCGAGGTTCGGTACTCGCTGACGTCGTCGCTGCGCGCGGCGGCGTTCGTCGACTTCGGGCAGGTGCGGCGCGGGCGGTTGATGCCGGGGGATGTCCCGCGCGTGCTGTGGGCGGTCGGGATCGGTCTCCGCCTGCTCACGCCCGTCGGTCCGATCCGCGTGGACCTGGCGCGGCGGCTGCCGTTCGGCGATCTGCCGCCGCTGCTCGCGGTCGACGCGGCGGGCGCGATCGTGCAGGTCCCTTATGTCGCGAACAACAGCTGCTTCGGATTGTTCGGTACGAACCCTCCGACGCCGGTGCCCGACAGCATGTGCGTGCTGCACATCGCGATAGGAGAGGCGTTTTGATCCGGGGGATCGCCAAGGGCCTGCGCATCGCCGCGAAGGTCGCGGTCGTCGCGCTGGCGGCGATCACGCTGCTGCTGGGCGTGACCTGGACCTTCCTGCAGACCCGGCGCGGCGGCGAGCTGGTCCGTCGCGTCGCGCTGCCGCGCGTGAACGCGGCGCTGGCAGGGACGATCACCCTGGACCGGTTCGCGTTCGGGGGCGATCGGGTGACGCTCGAGGATCTCGCCCTCTACGATCCGGAGGGACAGTTCGTGGGCCGGGTGGAGCACGTCGACGTCTGGTTCTCGCCGCTCGCGCTGCTGCGACGGCACGTCGACGTGCGCGCGGTGGAGATCCGGCGGCCCGAGCTGGCGCTCGTGCAGGACAGCCGCGGGCTGAACCTGGCGCGCGCGCTCGCGCCGCCGCAGCCGGGCGCGGCCGCGCCCGCGCCGACCGGCGAGTCGGCGCCGAGCGAGAACCGGATCGCCGTCGACGTGCACGCGCTGGCCGTCACCGGCGGCGTCATCGACTACCGGGCGTCCGTCGTGGGCGGGCAGGACAGGCGGGTGCACGTCGCCGAGGTGTCGATTCACGGCCAGGGCAGCCTCGCGGGCGCGCACGCCAGCGCGGAGGTGGCGATCCGCGCCCGCGGTGGACGCGTCGACGCACGCGGCGAGCTCGACACCCGGACCCGACAGGGGCAAGCGAAGGTCCACGCCGCGGTGCAGGGGCTGGGTCTCGACGCCGACGGCAAGCTCGACGGTGATCGGATCGCCGCCCAGGCCCGCGTCGACGCCACCGACCTGGGCGTGATGGCGCGGGCGCTCGCCCACGACTTCGCGCTCGATCGGTTGCCGCTCTCGGGCCACGGCCGGGTAGACGTCGAGGCGGGCGGCACGCTGGCGGCGCCAGCGATACGGGTCTCGGCGCGCTTCCCGTCGCTCGGCTTCGAGGACAAGCGGGTGAGGGATCTGGAGGCCCATGCGCGGATCCCCGATCTCGGCGCGCCCGATTCGTTCGACCTGGACGCGCGGGCGTCGTCGGTCGCGCTCGGCGCGCAGCACCTGCGCGCCCCGGTCATCACCGCGCGCACCGCGGGCCGGCGCGTGACCGCGCACGCGGCGATCGCGGGGCCCCAGCCGCTGAGCATCGATCTCGGCGGGACGCGCGACCCGCGCGATCGGCGGACGTTCCTCGTCGATGCGCTGGAGGTCCGCTACCCGGAGGCGACCTGGACGCTTCGCCGGCGCGCCCACCTGTCGCTGGCGGACGGGATCTCGCTGTCCGGCTTCGAGCTGGCCACCGACGGACAGCGCCTCGCGATCGACCTTCGCGCGCACGGGGACAAGAAGACCGCCCACGTCGTGGTCTCGCGGCTGGACCTCGGCCGGCTGCCGCGCGCGCTGGTCGACCCGGCGCTGGGCCTCGGCGGCGTCGTCGACGCCGACATTCGCGCGGAGGACGGCGCGCGCCCGCGCGTCCAGGCGACCGCGAAGCTGGCCGGCGGCCGCATCCACGGTCACCGCGACCTGTCGCTCGATCTCCAGGCGCGGATCGAGCGCGGCCGCGCCCACGGCGGGCTGACCGCGCGCGCGCCCGGGGTCGCCGCGACCGCGCGCTTCGACCTGCCGGGCGAGTGGCCGCCCCGCAACAAGCGTGCGCCGATCGCGCTGGACGTCGAGGTCGACGACACCGACCTGGCCGCGGTCGCGAAGACCGTCGCCGACACTGCCGGTCAGAAGGTGCCGCGCCTCGCCGGACACGCGCGCGCCTCGATCAAGATCGACGGGCGCGTCGGCGAGCCGCGCGCCGAGGTGTCCCTGACCGGCCGTGGCCTGGCCTTCGAGGATCGACGCATCGGCGACCTCGACGTGAAGGTGAACGGCGAGGGCGACGGCAAGATCACCGCCCAGCTGACCAGCACCGCGCCGGTCCGCGCGCGCGTCGATCTCACGACCGATCTGTCGCTGAGCGGCGTCCTTCGCCGCCCGCCGACGGTGGATGTCCTGGAGCGCACGCCGTTCGAGATCAAAGGCACCCTCGACCGTGTGCCGCTCGCAGACCTCGCGCGCGCCGCGGGCTATGCCTCGCGCGTCGGCGGGACGCTCTCGTCGCAGCTGTCGGTGACGGGCACCGCAGCGGAGCCGCACGGCACGGTGGCCGTCGACATCGCCGGCGCCACCGGACCGCGGTTCCCGCCCACCGACGCGCGCATCGAGGTCGACCTGGACGGCGGCATCGCGGCGCGCGTCCGGGTCGTTCGCAAGCGCCATCCGCTGCTGGCGCTGGAGTCACGGGTCGGCGTCCCGGTCGGTCGCCTGCTCGATCGGACGCAGCTGGCGACCGCGCCCATCGAGCTGCGCGCGGTGTTCGGGCCGTACGTCATGCAGCGTCTGGACCTTCAATCCCAGAGCAGCCGCGATGCGGCCCGCGCGCTGAGGGGGCGCCTGCACGCGGATCTGACCGTCGAAGGGACACTGGGCGCGCCGCGCGCGTTGTTTCACGCGCAGGCGAGCGACGTCTTCCTGGACAAGCAGGCCGTCGGCTACGCGCAGGTCGAGGCCCGCTACGCCGATCGCCAGGCGAAGGTCGACGCCCGCCTGTCATCCGCGAACGGCGGCGGGCTGCACGCGACGGCCGGGATGAAGGTGGATCTCGGGTATCCCGCGGTCACGCACGGCGTGGACGTCCGGCGGGCGCCGTTCGATGCGCGCCTGGAGGCGCAGCAGTTCGAGCTGCGTGGCCTGTCGGGCGTGACCCCGCAGATCCGGACGATCGCGGGCTTGCTGACCGCGTCGCTGACGGTCCAGGGCACGGCAGCGGCGCCGCGCCTCGACGGGCGGCTCGAATGGAAGGACGGCGTCCTCGGCGTGACCGAATTCGGCGAGTACCGCGACATTCACCTGGCGCTGCACGGCGACGACAAGGGCATCGTGCTCGACGAGCTGAAGGCCGCGAACGGCTCCGGGCACGCGCGGCTGACGGGCACGGCGAAGCGCGCGGGCGGCAACGCCTACGACATCACCGCCGACGCGAAGCTGGATCACCTGCCGATCTACAAGGAGGGCCAGCCGCTGGCCGTCGTCTCGCTGACATCCCGGATCCGCGGCCACGCGATGCCGCTCGACACGAAGCTGGACGTCGACATCGAAGAGGCGCGCATCGAGCTGCCCGACACGAAGCGCCGGGAGCTGCAGCCGCTCGCCGAGCCCCACGACATCATCTTGATGGACGGCGGCAAGCCGTTGAATCGAGAGCAGGCGGCCAAGCTGAAGGCGCTGGAGAAGGCGGCGAGCGCGCCCGCGCGGCAGGCGCCGGCGCGGCCACCCAGCCTGCGCCTGAAGGTGAACTCGCCGCGCCACCTCTGGGTCACGGGGAAGGACACCTATCTCGAGCTGGGCCTGTCGCGCGACTTTCGCGTGAAGGTCGGGGAGGCGACGCAGGTGTTCGGTCAGGTCACGGTCCTGCGGGGCCGCATCGACCTGTACGGCCGACGCTTCGATCTCAAGGCGGATTCGACGCTGACATTTGGAGGCTCGCCCGAGCACCCCGATCTGGACGTGCGCGCCGAGCACGTCAACACGACCGAGAACGTGACCGTCCTGATCACCGCGAAGGGGCCGATCGACAAGCTGACGCTGACCGTGACGTCACCGAACCGACCGGAGCTCAGCGAGTCGCAGCTGTACACGCTGATCATCAGCGGCCATCTCCAGCTGGGCAGCGGTGGTGCGCCGGGCGCCTCGCCGGCGAACCAGGCGGCGTCGCTCGTCGGTGGCTTCCTCGCGTCGAAGCTGCAGTCGGCCCTGACCGACAGGTTGCCCTTCGACGTGCTGACCATCGACGTGGGCAGCGAGGGTCTCGGCAGCACCAAGTTCGAAGCCGGCCGCTACCTGACGGATCGCTTCTACGTCGGCTACGTCGGCCGGGTCGCCGCGGACCCGTCGCGTTATCAGAACCGCAACGCCGTGCACCTCGAATTCCAGATCACCTCGCGCTGGGAGATCGAAGCCGAATACGGCGATCTCGGTACCGCCACCGGCGATCTGGTCTGGAAGAAGAGCTACTGACCGCGCCGCGCGGGCAGGTGGCTGCCGTGGCGCATGGTCATCGCCGCGGCTCAAGAATCTGAAGGGCCGGCGCGAAAAGAATTTTCGATGACCGAACCGATGGTGGCGGAATGCACTTGAACGCAAAAATGCGGACGTTGCTTTTCCGTCGGGCATGGTAGGTTTTCGGCGGTCGGCGGCGTCGGCGCCACGTCCCTCGCGTCCCCAACGTTAATCGTCCGGAAGGAGCTTAAGTCATGCCCCTAGGTCGGAGACGTCCTGCCCCCTCTCGTGCGGAGCTCGCGGTCAATCGCCGCATGTTCCTCAAGGCGGCTGCCCTCGGCATGTCGGTGCCGGCCGCGATGCGGCTCGCCCGCATGGCGACCGCGCAGACCTCGGTGCCGCCCAAGCGCTTCTTCCTGATGTACATCCCGCACGGGACCGCGCCCGAGCACTTCAATCCCAAGATCACCGGCTACGATTCGAAGGCGACGGCGAACTACACCGACTTCGCGCTGGACCAGACCAACGTCAGCATCCTGGCCCCGCTGCAGCCGTACAAGTCCTACGTCAACGTCTACCAGGGCTTTCAGTACCCGGGCGCCGCTGACACGCACACCGGCATCGTGAACTGCCTGTCGGGCGTGACCGCGGCCGACCAGACCTCGGCGCGCACGACCGTCGAGCACGTGATCGCGAAGGCGCTGAACGTGAAGCCGCTGATCCTCGGCGCCTGCTCGCACATCACGAACGGCCTCGACGCGAACGGGATGCTGTTCTGGAACGGGACGCCCGTCGATCCGGAGAAGAATCCGGTGAAGGCGTTCGATGCGCTGTTCGGCGGCCAGACCACGTCACCGCCGGTCAACGCCGACGTGCAGCTGCGCAAGGACCTGCTCGCGTTCACCGCGTCCGAGGTGCAGGGACTGCAGTCGACGCTGCAGAGCCTGACCAACGAGAACAACAAGCTGGCGACCCACCTGGCGGCCATCCAGTCGCTGCAGGCGGACGGCATGGTCGTGATGCCGCCGTCGGCGTGCTCGTCGAAGCCGAACCTGTCCAGCGTCGAGATGGTCCGGACCGCGAGCGCGGGCAACGTGCCGCAGCCGGGCGGCGCGGGCGACTACTTCTACGACGAGAAGAACTTCCAAATCCTGTTCGCCGCGCAGCTCGAGCTGATCACGCAGGCGATGATCTGCAACGCCGCTCCGGTCATCGGGCTGATGCCGATGTTCGCGACCTGCGACTTCAACTTCAGCTTCGCGAACGCGCCCGGATCGCACCACCTGGGGCTGTCGCACACGATGTACCAGGCGAACACGACGGGGCAGTGGGGGCAGTACAACTCCCCGATCGACATCCAGAACCTGCAGACGACGGTGCGCGCGCCGTTCGCGACCGCGCAGAAGTGGTTCTGGACCCAGCTGGTGAACAAGGTCATCAGCAAGCTGGCGACGACCGACGATCCGGCGGCGCCGGGGACGAAGGTCCTCGACAACAGCCTCATCTACGTGATGAGCGAGATCGGCGACGGGCAGGACCACACGCGCGTCAGCGAGATCCTCTACCCGCAGACGCCCGACTACCTCCCGCTGGTCACGATCGGCAAGGCCGGGGGCGCGCTGAAGAGCGGCCAGGTCGTGCAGTTCCCGATCGACGTGAAGGACAAGGCCGGGACGGTCAACCGTCCGGCGGCGGACATCTACCTCACGATGGCGAGGGCCATGGGGGCGCCGAACGCCACCTTCCCTGGACAGACGGGTGTGTTGCCGGGGGTGCTGTCGTGAAGCGCCTCGGGCTTGCATCGCTGGGCGCGCTGGCGCTGGTGTCCGCGTGCGCGGGCGCCGGTTCGGTCGACAACCCGACGGGGACGGGTGGCTCGCCGGGGTCGGCGGGGACGTCCGCCACCGGGAGCGCTGGCAACTCGGGCAACCCGGGGACCGCAGGCGGCGGCACGGCCGGCAGCACCGGCACCGGGACCGCCGGCTCGTCGGGCGATCCGAACTTCCACCTCGACTGTTCGGGCCCGTCGCTGGGCCGGCCGTTCCTGCGGCTGATGACGGGCGTCGAGCTGCAGAACACCCTGAACGACGTCTTCCCCGAGGTGAAGGGGAAGTGGACGATGTCGCTGCCGTCGGCGACGATCTCGTCGCACGGCTTCGACAACGATGGCACCGCGCAGGTGGGCGCGCAGCTCGCGGGCGCGTACGTCGACACGTCGCTGTCGCTGGCGACGGCGCTGGTGGGGACGCCGCTGGCGACGACGCTGCCGTGCTCGACCGGCGCGGCCGACCGCGCCTGCGCCGAGACCTTCCTGAACAAGTACGGGCGGCGCCTGTTCCGGCGTCCGATCACGACCGCCGAGCACGACCGGTACCTGACTTTCTTCGACGCGTCGAAGGGGAAGTCGGACTTCAAGACCGCGCTCAAGTGGATGATCGTCGCGCTGATCCAGTCGCCGAACGCGCTCTACCGCAGCGAGGTCGGCGCCGACAGCGGCGGCGGCATGCGCCAGCTCTCGGCCTACGAGATCGCGACCGAGCTGGCGTACACCTTCACGGGCACGACGCCGACGGACGCGATGCTGACCACGGCCGCGAGCGGGAACGTGGGCGACACGACCGCGCTCGCGAAGAGCATGATCGCGACGGACGCGGGCAAGCAGATGTTGCACCGCTTCTTCGAGCAGTACCTGGACTACGCGAACGTCACGTCGGTCCAGAAGCCCAACATCACGTCGTACGCGTCGGTCAGCGCCGACATGGTGAAGGAGACGCGCACCTTCATCGACCAGACCGTGTTCCAGAACGCGGGCGGCATGAAGCAGCTGCTGACGGCGACCACGACGAACCCGTCGAAGGCGCTGGCCACCTACTACGCGAGCGGGAACATGTACACGGGCGGCTTCCCGACGCCCGCGTCGGACTACGCGTCGGTGACGCGGCCGGCGGGGACCGGCATCGGCGTGCTCGCGCAGGGCGCGTTCCTGTCGGGACACGCGGGATCGGACACGTCGTCGCCGACCAAGCGCGGCCTGTTCACGTACTACAAGCTGTTCTGCAAGGCGCACCTGATGCCGCCGCCGAACGTGCCGCAGCTGGATACGACGACGGTGATGACCGGCATCAACACCACGCGCGACCGCTACGAAAAGCTGCACGCGGCGGGCAGCTGCGCGACGTGCCACAAGCAGTTCGAC
>Ga0207701_10006699_pt1 | contig 11493 bp, 10 predicted proteins | sample KBSSwiSSwithPhiX_FD_184294 | JGI IMG/M metagenome (GOLD analysis project Ga0207701, IMG submission 184294) | Switchgrass rhizosphere bulk soil microbial communities from Kellogg Biological Station, Michigan, USA, with PhiX - S5 (SPAdes) (version 2) | ecosystem: Environmental > Terrestrial >...
AGTCCACCGCACGATGTTGTTATGCTTTGTCTGCTGGCGTTGCGCGATACTGACGCGCGCAATTTTCTTCATGCCCAAAAGTGGCGCGAAATTCTGGAGCAAGTACCAGACGCGGACATCCTGATCCGAATTCTCGAAAGTGAACTCGAACCAGACGACACCGCGTCGCTCAACGCATTTATGGCTACCCTTTCGCCGGGGGAGGAACGGCTCATTTCCTCATGGCTGATGCAAAAGATGCCTACGGCCACCGAAACAGTGGTGGAGAAGTGGTGGCAGGGAACCTGCCAGCGTGTTGTGCGTCGTCGTTTGGAGACGGCAAAGAACAGGATCAAAGTTCCTGGGTTAAGCGCTGGTGAGGTCCTAAATTTGCAAAAACAAATTCTTGACCTGCAGGAACAGCTCCACGACTTTTGGCGGCCCGTCGGCGGAGGCGACACATAGGTGTCTTCAACTGCCGTGTGGCAGGCCGAAGGTCTTAGACCAGATCCTTAACCGAACAAACTTGGCAAGGCATTCGAAACAAAGGGTGGGCAGCCGACAGTCGTCGGCTCGTCGGCTTAAAAGCAGCCGACGCCGCAGCGTACCGAAACGACGATTGAATTCCCAGGGAAACCATAGCAAGCGGCCGCGACTCAGTGCCAGGAGGCGCGCACGTCTCAAGTCAGCGTCACATCGAGGCAACCACAACGGACCTCTTTCGATGCCGGCGATCGGCGTGACGGGTTTGTATTCGTCGGGTGAAGTTCAAGCTCGCATTCGGGAGCTGATCAAACTGGCCAAAGAACAAGGTTATCTCACTTTCGACGATCTGAATGAGGCGTTACCGGAAGGAGTCACCGACGCCGATGAACTCGACCTGATTCTTACGCGGCTCCGCCGTCTGGAGATCGACATTATAGAGGCCTCCGAAGTTGACCGTTACAGGGATGGCAAAAAAGACGTCGACGAAGAGGAAGAGGAAGAAGAGGGCAGAGCGACACCGAAGGTTGATATTCTGGATGACCCGGTCCGTATGTATCTGAAGCAGATGGGGCAGGTTCCGCTGCTGACCCGAGACGAGGAAGTACAGATCTCGAAGCGAATTGAAGAGGCTGAAGGGATGGTGCAAAAACATCTGAGCCGGTTCGGCTTTGTTGCCCGCGGGCATTTGGATCTCGCCCAGAAACTCGTCGAAGGCCGGGAACGATTCGATCGCGTGATCCTCGATAAAAAGATCGAGAGTCGTGAGAGATACATGAAGAACCTGCCGCGCCTGTGTAAGCAGGTGGAGCAATTGAGTACATCGATCAACCGGCACTTTTCCGAAGTTGTGCGCGACCTTTCAAAAAGGGCGTCGCAAAAGCGCAGGACACTGCAAAGAACGATGGGGACTCTGCAAAAGATTTATCCTCGTTTTTACTTCAAGCAGCGGGTCACCGAAGAATTCGTCCACCTCGCCGATGAGGCGCATCACACATCGCTATATCTCCAGACCGAGCTCGCGAAAAACCCTCGGAGCAAAAAGCGGCGGTCGCAGCTTCAGAACAAGGTCCGTGATTTGGAAATAAGCCTGTGGTTTTCGCTTCCCGATTATTCAGAAGAATATCGGACGCTGAAAACCTGGCTGCGTCAGGCCTTCAAGGCCAAAACCGAGATGGTGGAGGCGAATCTTCGTCTCGTGATTTCCATCGCGAAGAAATACACCAATCGCGGTTTGTCGTTTCTCGACCTGATTCAGGAAGGAAACATGGGACTGATGAAGGCAGTCGAAAAGTTTGAGTATCGACGCGGATACAAGTTTTCGACCTATGCGACCTGGTGGATTCGTCAGGCGATCACCCGGTCTATCGCCGACCAGGCGCGCACGATCCGAATTCCGGTGCACATGATTGAGACGATCAACAAACTTCTGCGCGTGCAAAAGCAGCTGGTGCAGGAATATGGTCGGGAGCCCTCGCCTGAGGAAGTAGCTGAGGAAGTCTTGCTGCCCGTAGACCGGGTTCGGGCCGTACTAAAGATGGCGCAGCAACCAATCTCGCTGCAGTCCCCGGTAGGCGAGAGCGAGGAAACGAATTTTGGCGATTTCATCGAGGATAGGGGTGCCGAAAACCCGAGCGACATGACTGCGATCGTTTTACTCAAGGAAAAGATCAAGGATGTCCTGGAAACACTTACAGACCGGGAACGGCAGGTCCTTGAGCAACGATTCGGCCTCGTAGACGGCTATAGTCGAACGCTGGAAGAAGTAGGCCGGCAGTTCCAGGTTACCCGCGAGCGGATCCGCCAAATCGAGGCAAAGGCCTTGCGCAAAATGCGGCATCCCACCCGGATCCGGCAACTGGAAGGTTTCCTTGAAGCGCCGGGAATTTGAACATAATTTTGGACCGCGTTCTAGCGCAACTTCGAGGCGTGCAGACTGTTGAATCGGATGGACAACATGGAACCTCAAGATGACAAAGAGCTATGGAATGCCCTCGGCCGGCTCCCTGAGCCCACGCTTTCGCCATTCTTCGCCCGGAACGTCCTGAGAAAAATTCGGCAGGAGCCGACATATTTCCAGCGGGTGCGGAACTGGTTCAGCGTGCGAAGGGTTGTTGCAGCGTCGGCCGTGGCAGCAGTCGTTGTCGCCTTTAGCTTTGTCACGCATTATCCGGGTCCGCGAACAGCGTCTTCAAAGGATCCAGACGTAGTGGCTAAAATCGAGCCACAGGATTATGACGTCGTGGCTGATCTGGATGAATTGATCGCCTGGGATGAAAATAGCGTGTGGGAAGATAGGCCAACCATGTAAGTTACTTCTCGGCTTGGTGGCCTTGTATTTGTGTTGCGCTACCGCACAAGCGCAACCCCAACAACATCGCGGCGGCCCCGTTGGTCGTCCGGCGCCAATGGCGGGTCCGCACGGACCTCCCCCAATGGCAGCGCCTCACGGGCCACCGTCGAATCAACCTCGTGGACCGGCTTCAGGTCAACCGAAAGGGCCACCTTCGGGACAGAGCGTAAGGGACCGCTGGCTCGCCATGCCGCCAGATGCCCGGCAAAATTTCCAGCGCAACGCGCAGCTTTGGATGCAGATGAGCCCGGAGCAGCGAAATCTTATGCGCCAGCGGGAAAACACGCGCCGGCAAATTATTACGCGCGAAGCTGACGCGGCCGTTCGAGACTCGGGACTTCAGCTAAATCCGCAGGAGCGCGCTCGGTTTGAGTCCCGGTACATTCAGGAAAGGCGAAGAGTGGAACAATCGCTCCGGCAGCAAATCGAAACGGAAAGGCAAAAAGAAATACCGGCACTCATTCAGCAGTTGAGAAAAGAATTCCAGCTTGATGAGCCAGGCAAAGGCGCTGTGACTAAACCGTCCGGTTCGCCAAGGTAGGAAAAAAAGATTACCGGTCTCGTGCGGTCGGATTTCCTGGGCGAGGTCCTGCCAAAATTCAGGCTGGCTCGAAATTGCTTCGAGCCAGCCCGGTGTGGCTATCGGATCAATCTAGTACCGGTAATAATAGGGATATCGATTGCGATAGTATCGATGCCCACCGTACCAATACGGCCGGTGATAGGAACGGTAATAATAAGGTCTGTAGTAATATGAGTATGGACGATAATACCCGTAAGGGTAATACCCGCTGTAGCCGGGACCGAACCCAATACTGAAGTAAACTTGAGCGTCAGAACGCGTCGTTCCCGCAAACATCAACCCCCCTACCACGACTCCAATCAACAGAAGTTTCTTCATGATTCACCTCCTGGTAATTCAACAGGCAAATCGGTGGAAAGTTTCCCCGTTATTCGCTGCCGGGAAGGTCTGGATATCCACTGATGGAGATATTTTGGCCGATCTGCTGATATGCGATTTCACGTAACCCTAGCGCATCAGCAGTTTTTCCAGCCCCTTTTCCGGGGAACGCGACGACCGGTCCTCCAGTTATGATCGGGCCCAAATAAATCTGAACTTTGTCGATGAGCTGTTTGTCGAGCGCCTCACCAAGAACTTCGCCACCACCCTCGATTAAGACACTAGTGATGCCGCGTCTACCCAAATCCCTCAGCACTGCGCCCAGCGATTTTCGTCTGTAGATCAAAGTTCGGGCCGCAAACTTGTCAGAAAGGACGTGAGCTTTGCTAGGCAACTGGCCTGAGCGCGTCAGCACAACTCGCAGTGGCTGCCGCGTCCGGCGCACATCGCGAACGGTCAAATGCGGATTGTCGGCCCGAACGGTTTCCGCCCCGACGAGTACCGCGTCCACGCTTGCGCGCAGTTGACGTGCGTCGCGCCGAGCATCGCGTCCGGTGATCCACTGAGACTCGTTAGGCGAGCGCGTCAGCCGTCCATCGAGAGACATACCGCACTTTGCGATTACAAACGGGCGACCAGTCACGATCCATTTGTTGAACGCTTCATTAAGACGCCAGCACTCTTTCGCCAGGATTCCGTCACGCACTTGGACACCAGCGTTTCGCAATTCGATGATGCCTCTGCCGGAGTGCCGCGGATTCGGGTCGGTCGCGCCTATGACGATGTTTTTAAGTCCAGCCTTAATTATTGCATCGGTGCACGGCGCAGTGCGCCCGGCTGTCGAACACGGCTCCAGAGTTACGTAAAGTGTCGCGTGGACAGGAACCGGCGCGCCGAAATCGCACAGGCATTCGATCTCAGCATGCGCGCGCCCTGCTTCCCGATGGTGTCCTTTGGAGACAATTTTATTATCAATCACCAGCACCGCGCCCACTGCAGGATTCGGACTCGTCCGCCCGAGCGCCTTTTTCGCTTCGTCCAAGGCTGCGCGCATGTATTCGTTGTGTCGGTCGATCGTCATGGTGCGGGCAGAATCACACGTGCCTGGAGGGATTCGAACCCCCAACCTTCTGATCCGAAGTCAGAAGCTCTATCCGGTTGAGCTACAGGCACAATGAGATTTTCGACTTTCGATTTCAGATCTTCGATTTGGAAGACGGAAATCGCCAGTCGACAATCTAAAATCGACGTGGGGTGGCCGACGGGACTCGAACCCGCAACAACCAGAACCACAATCTGGGGCTCTACCATTGAGCTACGGCCACCATAGTTTGAGCGAAACAGAGTCTAAGAATTCCCCACCCTCTTTGCAAATAAAGGGCTCGACTTTTCCCGCCTGCTCCACTAATTGTCAGCGCCGGTGGACCGGAACTCTCTCCCCAGCCGGTTGGATATGGCGCCGCAGCGTCGCGTGATGCGACCCGCGACTTCTTGGCTCGCCGCCATATTTTTCTTCGCCGCAACGATGCTCGCGCTCGCTCAACAGGACGATCCAAGTGAAATTTTCCTAAAGGCTTATCTGTCGGCGCAACACGGCGAAAAACTCGAGCGCCAAGACCGCTTCAAAACTGCCTTGGCCAAATATCGGTTCGCCGGCAGCTTGATCGAGGAACTGCGCAAATCGCATGCTCAATGGCAGCCGGCGGTTGTGGAATATCGCGGCCGCAAGATCAGCGAGGGAATCTTGCGACTCCAGGAACGAATCACAAGGCAAACCAAGCTCAACGCAAGCAGCAGTCCGTTGCCCGACATTGCGCCGGCAGCGCCTGAGAGTGACGCCTGGTCCGAGCCTGGTCCTGAAGCTTTGGTGCCCCAACCTAGGGAAACCGTCAGCGAACGCTCGAGCGAGAGCACAATCAAAGCGGCTACAAAGAACTGGCGCGACAAAGTTGCTGAGTTGCAAGCGGCACTCGACAAGACGCGCGGAGATCTGGATACCGCGCGAAAGGAAAAGGAAATAGTCGATACCCGTTTGAAGGAGACAAATTCAAAGCTGGAGCAAGCTCAGAACAATCTCAATGAGACGAAGAAATCAGAAGTGGAAGCACGCGACCAACTCGCGCAGCTTCAGGAATCGGTCAAGGCTTTGCAAGGGTCGGAAGGTAACGTTGACAAGGAACAACCGCAGTTGCGCGCCGAAGTTGCACAATTGAAAGAAGCCGTCGCTGCAGCCGATCAAGCGCGTGTGACTGCGGAAAAGCAAAGGGACGATACTCAGGCAAAGTTCGCCGAGGCAAACAATCATATCGTTGCGGTCGAGCATGAACGCGATGACGCGCTCTCTCAATTAAAATCGGCGAAAGAATCGGAACAACGTTTTGTGTCGCTCGTCGCCGAGAAGAATGATCTGCAACAGAAGCTCGCAACCGCGGAGGAAAAGGTCAGAACGCTCAGCGTGGGCGATCCGAAACTTCGCGAGAAATTGGCCGAGATGGAAAAACAAATAACGCAGCTTCAACAGCAGTTAACAGAAACTCAGAATAGAAATGGTTACCTGGCGGCCCGAGCCGCGGAACTCGATGTCGAGCTGGAACACACAAGTACAGAACTTCAAGCGGCCAAGCTGGCCGGGGCAAAAACCGAGGATTCGTCCCAGCTTGCGAGAGAAAACGAACTGCTGCGAAACATCGTAATTCGTGAACGCCAGGAAGAAGCACGGCGCGATGAGGCGAGGAAGCTGGTATTGGCCGAGTTGGATAGACTCAAGGTGCGATCGGATTTGCTGAACAAAGAGATCGAATTTCTTGCTCAACCCATAACCAAGTTAACAACCGAAGAACTTGCTCTGTTCCGGCAACCCGTGGTTTCCATCTCGAAGGAAAAGCCCGGTGCACTCAAAATGAGTTTTGTGTTTGAAAAGAAATCGACGGCAGACATCGGAAAATCAAAAGCGACGGCAACAGCTGCGCCGAAGGCTCCGCCGAATGAACTTCAGGAGATTGTTACTGCGGCTCGGAAGAATGTTGAGCAGGGCAAATATCGAACAGCGGAAAAGCAGTATCAAACAGTTCTGGCAAAAAATCCCAGGAATCTCGATGCGTTATCCAATCTTGGCGTGGTTTACTTTCGAACCGGCAAGATCCGATCCGCGGAATCAACGCTGAAGAAAGCCCTGACTATCGCACCGAATGACGATTTTGTGCTCACCACGCTCGGTATCGTTCATTATCGTCAGTCGAGATTCGACGAGGCGCTTAAGGAATTAAGAAAAGCAATTGAGATTAATCCTAGTAGTGCCACCGCGCACAATTACCTCGGCATCACGGCCAGCCAAAAAGGCCGACAGGAGGAGGCAGAAAAGGAGATGCTTCAAGCGATCGCCAAAGATCCGAACTACGCCGACGCGCATTTCAATCTCGCGGTCATTCTCATCACAACACAACCTTCATCGAGGGAACTTGCCAAGGAACATTACGCGCGCGCGACAGCGCTCGGCACACAGCCCAGTCCGTCTTTGGAAAGACTACTGCAGTGATCGGAAGATCGTACTGCAATTGAGGAGCGGCGACCTCCCATCGTCGCACCGTAAACCGTGCAACCATTCCTTACGGCCGACTGGCGTTATTTGGCCATGCTGAATTATGCGATCGATCCTCGGCTGATCATGCCGTTGGTTCCGGCGCAGACCGAAATCGATTTCGAAAACGGTGAGACTTTCCTCAGTGTCGTTGGGTTTCTATTTCTCGACACACGCCTCCTCGGTCTTCCGATTTCGCTGCACCGCGATTTCGAAGAAGTGAATCTTCGTTTCTATGTCCGGAGAAAATCGGCAGACACATGGCGCCGCGGCGTGGTTTTCATCCGGGAACTTGTGCCGCGTCGCGCAATCGCTCTTATAGCGCGGACGTTTTACGGAGAAAATTATGTTGCCGTCCCGATGAGGCACGAAATCGAACATCTCGATGGGAATCTCAAGGTTGAATACTCGTGGCGCCGCGACCGCAAATGGGAATCAATCAAAATGACGGCGACCGGCGAGGCGCAAGCTATTCCGGCAGGATCGCACGCTGAATTTATCACCGAACACTACTGGGGTTATACTGCTCTGCGTACTGCCAGTAGCGAATACCGCGTGGAACATCCGCCCTGGAAAATCTGGAATGCCACCAGTTTCGAATTCAACGCGGACGTCGCAGCTCTTTACGGCGAGCAATTCGCCGAAGCGTTAAGTCAGACACCGCGTTCGGCGTTCATTGCTGATGGCTCAGCGATCACCGTCCAAAAGCGCCAGATTCTTCTGTAGCGGCGGTCTACGACCGCCGAACTCATTGGACAGTTCGTCCCAGCGGCTTCACCAGGAACACGCGCTGGGACGATTTACAACTGCGATCAGACCGGAGTCGATTCGTTAGGCTGATCAACGCCGGGCGTTTAGAGGTTGAAAGGCGTGTCTGAGGTCGAATCTCGCCACGTTACGGCCGAGGACCTCACCGGCGACGCAGGAGAAGTGATAGTGCAGCCCTGCCCAGATACGGGCGTTGATGACTTCCTGCCGGAGGTCGTTAGGCATGTCGAAGTGCCGTACCGCGTTCAGGTTATTCGGAGGACCTGCAGGGTCGAAGCCGTGAACATCGAGGTCGATCTGATTGGTCTTTAGAAAAGTCCTGAACACCTCGGCCATTGCCGATGTAAGGGTGCAGTGTGCCGAAGGAAACTCCGGGTGGTTAGGCGTGGGCAAGAGCGGCCGCCAGCCCGCCTGCTCGGCAGTAGCCGCGTTACCGTCGTCATAACCTGGCACGGGGCCGAAACCGTCGTTTGTGACTGCACTGGGATCAAGCGATCCGTTGATCGAAGTGACCGGTCGCCAAAACAAGTAGTGGTACTTGGCATGATGCATAGACATCATTGCATCGGCAGCGACGACATTGACCATCGCCCCCAACCGAGCTGTGTCGAGTACACTGAGGCCGCGCGTGGTCGCGATGTCGCGCCCGACTCGATTGTACTGGCGGATCACGTTCGCCGACCAGAACCTCGCGATAAAGGTCTGCTCGTCGCTGCGCAAACTGCCGGTCGCGGCGCCATAGGCCTTGGTCTGATCGAAGGCCTCAACCCACTCATCGCTCAGAAGCGACGGCGGCGGGTCGGGCAGAAACTGGTCCACGCTGTGCAGGATAAATCTGCGAACGTTCCCCACCCACGGCGTCTGCGGCGCCTGGAACGGCGGCGGTGTCAGGCGCCATACGCCCGGTCCTGGCGGTAACGTGGGAAACGGCGACGTGGTGCCGATCGGGGTCATCCGCCCATCGCCCGTGCGTAGGGTGATGATGTTGGTCGCGGCTGTCTGGCCGACAAACGTGCCCCCACCGCCATCGCTGGTGCAACCGCCGAAGTTAGAGAGCGCCTCGGCGTATAGCGCGCCGAGAGTTCCCGCCTGTGACGGGAAGTAGTTGACGAGCGTCCGGTAGGCAGCCTCGATGACTGCGCAATCGACTGACGCACCCTGCGGTGTCGCGATCGGTGGACCATACGGCTGAAAGACGCCTTCAATCGCGACGGCTGCGTCATAGACTGCGGCCGAGGCGTAGGCCATGTAGATGTAGCCCTCCCCTTGGAACGCGCCCGAGCCCACGACTGTGTCCTCGGCGATCTTGTTCCACTGTTGAACCGTGTTCCCCGGCGGCAACGTAGCCGACGCGGGCGACACGAGTGCGACGAGCGCCAGTGCGATGAGAAGTGGCAGAATTAGTATTTTTTTGAACTGAGTTAATGGATTCATTGTTTTTCCTTTCTTTTGGTTTCGCGGTTTGGCTTCCATGGCGATAAGGCGCGAAAGAGCGATCAATGTGATCATCTGAATTGAAATTTTTTCCGAAGACGCTTTCGGCGTGCAGGAACTGTTTGAAGTTGGTAAGCTGTGAAGAGCAGGTTATGGATGTTCCTTCGGTCTCTCAGCAGAGAGTCACCGACCTTCTCACGCGATGGAGTCACGGGGACGATGCAGCACTCGGCGAATTGACGCCGCTCGTATACGAGGAACTCCGACGACTGGCCCATCGTGCGATGGGCGCAGAACGTAGCGACCACACACTGCAAACGACGGCGCTGGTAAATGAGGCTTATCTGCGTCTGGCCGATCAAACCAAACCAAACTGGCAAAGCCGCGCGCACTTCTTCGCGGTGGCCGCCCGCGCCATGCGCCGAATCTTGGTTAGCTACGCCAGAAGTCAGCGATCCCAAAAACGCGGCGGCGGCGCGCTCAAGATGGAATTGAATGAAGCAGCGCTCGTATCACCGGAGGAATCAAAAGAAATTATTGATCTGCACGAGGCATTGGAAGCACTTGCTATCCTCGACTCCAGAAAGGCTCAAGTCGTCGAGCTGAAGTATTTTGGCGGTCTCAACTACGATGAGATGGCGGAAGTGCTCAAGATTTCACCTGTGACGGTGAGGCGCGATTGGAGATTTGCCAAGGCATGGCTGTACACACAATTGCAGAACGCGGGCTAGATATCCTAGACTTCTGATGGCTCCCCCGGATCGTGGGGCCAAATATTATGCCACTGCGGTTCCAAAAGATTGAGCAAATCTTTCTTGCGGCGGTGGAACACGAGCCAGATCAGGTTAGCGCGTTCCTCGACACCGCCTGTGCCGGCGATCAGCCTTTGCGGCGTGAAGTTGAAGCGCTACTCGCTTCAGATCAAAACGCAGGGCGGTTTATAGAAAAATCAGCTGTTGCTCTCGCGACGAAGGTTATCCAAAACCAGCAAGCTGACTCGCTGGTCGGTCAGACGATCGGCCACTACAAAATTTCTGAAGCGATCGGCACCGGCGGGATGGGCGAAGTTTATCGGGCTACGGACATTGTCGCGCGTCGCAAGGCAGCGCTCAAACTCTTGCCGTTGCGTTTTACTGGAGACGCCGACCGCCTGAAGCGGTTTCAACAAGAAGCGCACGCTGTGGTTGCTCTGAATCATCCAAATATCCTGACGGTTTACGAGATAGGTGAGGATCACTCAATTCATTACATCGCCAGTGAGCTGATCGAAGGCGAGACGCTGCGTCAACGCCTTACACACGAACCGATGCAATTGAGCGAGGCTGTTGATGTCGCAATCCAAGTGGCGAGTGCGCTTGCTGCTGCCCATCAAGCGGGAACTGTCCATCGCGACATCAAGCCCGAGAACATCATGCTCCGGCCGGATGGCTATGTGAAAGTGCTCGATTTTGGAATTGCAAAGCTCGCCGAGCAGGAGCTGCCGACCTCGATGCCAAAAGACGAAGCGCTGCTACTGGTTGAAACCAATCTAGGCTCGGTGCTGGGAACAGTTCGTTATATGTCGCCCGAGCAAGCACGCGGCGGCCACGTTGATAAGACCACCGATATCTGGAGTCTCGGCGTAATGCTTTACGAAATGGTGACCGGTCACGCGCCATTCAGCGGTGACACACCAAAAGAGGTGATGTCATCGATTCTGGAGAAAGAGCCGCCGCCGCTCACGAGTTACATCGCGCACAGTCCCGCTGAGCTTCAGCAGATCATCAGTAAAACCCTACGCAAAGATCGCGCTCAACGATATCGCGACGCGCTCGAGCTGCTTCAGGCGCTCAAACGTTTTCGACACAAATTCGAAGTCGAGACGGAGTTGAAACGCGCCGTGGCAGCTCATTCATGGTACCGCAGAGGCGCACTCGCCGCTCTGGCGGTCGTCGCGGTAGCTGCTTTGTTCCTGGCGCTTCCATTCTATCGCGAACGGAGGCTGACAACGAGCACAGG
>Ga0207701_10006703_pt1 | contig 11489 bp, 12 predicted proteins | sample KBSSwiSSwithPhiX_FD_184294 | JGI IMG/M metagenome (GOLD analysis project Ga0207701, IMG submission 184294) | Switchgrass rhizosphere bulk soil microbial communities from Kellogg Biological Station, Michigan, USA, with PhiX - S5 (SPAdes) (version 2) | ecosystem: Environmental > Terrestrial >...
GTGTGCGGCTCGCGGCCGAAGAATTCCTTCACCTTCTCACGCACGCGCGGCATGCGGGTCATGCCGCCGACGAGGACGACGTCCGCAACGTCCTTGGCATCGATCCCGGCGTCCTTGAGAGCCTTCTTGCACGGCTCGATGGTGCGCTGGATCAGATCCTCGACCAGCTTCTCCAAATCGGCGCGCGTGATGGTTTCAACCAGGTGGAGCGGGGTCGTTGCACCGCCTTCCATGCGGGCTGTAATGAACGGCTGGTTGATCTCTGTGGTCTGGGCAGAGGACAGCTCGATCTTCGCCTTTTCCGCAGCTTCCTTCAGGCGCTGCAGGGCAAGGCGGTCGGTGCGAAGGTCGATGTTTTCCTTGGCCTTGAACTTGTCGGCGAGGAAATTGACGATCCGGGCGTCGAAGTCCTCACCACCTAGAAAGGTGTCGCCATTGGTCGACTTCACCTCGAACACGCCGTCGCCGATCTCGAGGACCGAGACGTCGAAGGTCCCGCCACCGAGGTCGTAGACCGCGATGGTCTTGCCCTCTTCTTTTTCGAGACCGTAGGCCAGCGCGGCCGCGGTCGGCTCGTTGATGATGCGCAGCACTTCAAGGCCCGCAATCTGGCCGGCGTCCTTGGTCGCCTGGCGCTGCGCGTCGTTGAAGTATGCGGGAACAGTGATGACCGCCTGAGTGACGGTCTCGCCGAGATAGGCCTCGGCGGTTTCCTTCATCTTCTGCAGGATGAAGGCGGAGATCTGTGACGGAGAATAGTCCTTGCCGCCGGCATGGACCCAGGCGTCGCCGTTCGCGCCCTTGACGATCTTGTAGGGCACCAGCTCGGTGTCCTTCTTCGTGATTGGGTCGTCGAAGCGGCGGCCGATGAGGCGCTTGACCGCGAAAACGGTGTTGTCCGGGTTAGTTACCGCCTGGCGCTTTGCCGGCTGCCCGACGAGGCGCTCCCCGTCCTTCGTGAAGGCGACGACCGACGGGGTCGTGCGCGCGCCTTCGGCATTCTCGATGACCTTGGGCTTGCCGCCTTCCATTACGGCAACGCAGCTGTTGGTCGTGCCCAAGTCGATGCCAATGACCTTGGCCATATCTAAGTCCCTCTCTTCAAAGCCCCTCTTCGGCCCCGTTAAGGCAACCGAAATGTTGATTTCGGAGGCGATATAGGTGGCGTTTAGGGAACGACAAGGATTGTCCGCCTAAGTCCGCGCTCGCTCGGTTGGTTGTATTTTCAGCCGGGAGTTCTGTTGCGTGAAAATGCTGGCGAGCGGGATCTGGCTGACGGCCGGACGCGTATGTGCGATCGCGGTCATCAGCGGCGTCCTTGGCGCGGCGATGCTCGCATTCCTTGCATTGGCCGGTAAGGGGACTCTCGATCCGTTCGGTCAGCCGATCGGGACGGATTTTTCCGCCTTCTGGCATGCGGGCCGGATCGCCAATGGCGGCAATCCCGCAGCGGCCTGGGATCTCGAGACGCTCAACGCCGCCGTACGGGCGACGCATGGGGGATCGGACTTCGCGACCGCCTGGGTCTATCCGCCGGTGTTCCTGCTGATCGCAGCCCCGCTCGCGGCGCTGCCCTACTTGCACGCCCTGCTCATCTGGCAGGTTTTGGGCGTGACCCTCATCGCCTGGGCTCTGAGCGCGATCCTCAGGGATCGACTGGCGGTTCTCGTGTGTCTCGCATCGCCGCTCACGCCGATGGTGCTTGGGCACGGGCAGAATGCCTTCCTGACTTCCGCGCTGCTAGGTGGGGGATTGCTGGCCGTAGCAGCAGCGCGGCCCGGCCCGGCATGCTTGTTCGGTGCATTGGTCTGCAAGCCGCAACTGGGCATCCAGGTTGCTCCGCTGCTGGTGTTCACCAGGAACTGGGTCGCAATCGGTGCGTCGCTTCTTGTGTCATTCCTATTGATCGGAGCGAGCCTGCTCTTGTGGGGTACCGAAGCCTGGCTCGCCTTTGTCGAGAGCACCCCGCACCCCCGTCGTTTCATGGAGAACGGGGCGGTCGGTCATTACAAAAGCGCGAGCCTCTTCTCGACGGCGCGCCATTGGGGTGCGCCGCCGGGCGCGTCGTACCTTCTGCAGGCCGTGGGCGCGTTCGCGGCCATGGCGATGCTTTGGCGGCTGCGTGCGGCATCCCCTTTCGTGCTGTGCGCCGCGGCATGCTCCGCAATCGCGCTCTCGACGCCATACCTGCTCGATTACGACATGACGGTCGTCGGGCTCGGCGCCGCCTTCCTGTACGCGGAGGCGCGCAAGAGGACGTTCCTCCCGTATGAGAAGACGGCGCTGGCCTACATCTGGGCCGCGCCGTGGTTCGGACGGCAAGCGGCCGAGATTGCCTATGTGCCGCTGCTGCCCGTTTCGATGCTGCTCCTGGCGGTCCTCGCTTATCGGCGCGCCATGAATCGGCCGCCGGCTGGACCGGTCGGGACTCCCTATCCCATGGCGGGGATGCTGCCTTGAACAACGCAGTCACCTCGGCAGAGGAAGCCGCATCGCGTCGCCTCGCGATGCTCACGACGTGCGCCGGACTAGCGGTGATGAAGGTCTTCCTGCTGGTGGGGGCGTTGCGTGGACTGAAGTTTAGCGTTGAACCGGTTCCTCTCGCGGTGACCCTCGCCGTGATCGGCGCGCTGCTGACCGCGTACCGCCGTCAGATGGGTGGGCAGGGTGACGTGCGGCTCGCGAACAGCGCGGGCATCGTGATGGTCCTGTTCAGCGGGGGACTGGCCGGCGGATTGATCTGCCTGGTCGGGCAAACCTTCGCCTTGCCTTTCATCGACCCCCTGCTGCATCGCAGCGATCAGATCATCGGTGTCGACCTCATCGCCATGATCGGCTGGATCACTCGGTTTGACTCGCTCCCGCCCCTTCTGGCGATTGCCTATGATTCCTCATTTCCGCTGCTTTTTTTGACGGCACTGGCGTTCGTTTGGACAGGCCGTGCAGGACAGGCCTGGGAATTGTGCGGCATCTTCAATGTCTGCCTGCTCGCTGCGACGATCAGCTCTGCCATCGTCCCGGCCGTCGGCGCATTCCACTTCCTTCCGATTGGCGAGAGCCTCCGCGTTCTTCTGCCGCCCGGGTCAGGCATTTATCATCTGGAGCATCTCTTCGCGCTTCGGGAAGCCGATAGCTTCGTGATCGATCCTTCGCGGCTTGCCGGCGTGGCGACCTTTCCATCCTTCCATACCGCTCTCGCGCTGATGACCGCCGCGGCTTGGCGTGATGTGCCACGGGTCCGCGCCGCTATGCTCGCCTGGCAGGCACTGGTGATCGCCTCCACCGTCCCGATCGGTGGACACTATGTCATCGACCTGATCGCCGGCGCAGCCTGCTGGGCTGTCGCCCATGTGCTTTGGCGCAGGGCCCAGACCGCAAGAGCGGCCGAGGTGTCCGCAGGCGAGGCCGCTCCGGCCTTCGGCTGAGGCCTAGAGCATCGCCATGCCGCCGTTCACGTGGAGGGTCTGCCCCGTCACGTAACCGGCCTCGCGACTGGCGAGATAGACGACAGCTGCCCCGATGTCCTCGCCGCGGCCCATCTGGCCGAGCGGAATTCGCGAAAGGATGCTCTCGCGCTGCTGGTCGTTGAGCGCGTCGGTCATCGCGGACGTCATGAAGCCTGGGGCGATCGCGTTGACCGTGATTCCGCGGCTTGCAAGTTCCTGCGCTACCGCCTTGGTCATGCCGATGAGGCCCGCCTTCGAAGCCACATAGTTCGCCTGTCCGGGGTTGCCTGTCACGCCGACCACGGACGTGATCGATATGATGCGCCCGAAACGAGCCTTCATCATGGGCTTTGCGGCGGCGCGCATCAGGCGGAATGCGGCCTCGAGGTTGATGCTGATTACGTCCTCGAACTCCTCGTCCTTCATTCGCATGAGGAGGTTGTCGCGCGTGACGCCGGCATTGTTGACGAGAATGTCGAGCTTGCCGCCAAGCGCCGCAGCCGCCTGCGGAACGAGCTGGTCGACGGCCGTGCCGTCCGACAGGTTGCACTGCAAGGCAATGTGATCGCCGCCCAGAGTCGTGCGGAAGGTCTCAAGCTTCTCGACGTTGCTCCCCGATACCGCGAGACGCGCCCCCTGTGCCGCAAGCGACTTCGCGATGGAGCTGCCGAGGCCGCCCGAAGCGCCGGTCACAAGCGCGGTCATGCCCGTCAGATCGAACATCATGCAATCTCCTTCGCGAGCGCTTCGATGTCTTCGATCGAAATCACGCTTGTTACCTTGGCGTCGGGCAGGATGCGCTTGACCATCGGCCCGAGAACCTTGCCGCCGATCTCGACGAATTCCTCGACGCCCGCTTCGCCCATGTTGATGACGCTTTCGCGCCAGCGGACCATGCCCGTGACCTGCTCGACGAGCAGGTTGCGGATCGCGTCCGGATCGCTTTCCGGCGAGGCGGTCACATTGGCGAAAACGGGCACACGCGGGTCGTCGACGACCACATAGCTTAACGCGTCCTGCATCGCGTCGGCCGCTGGCTGCATGAGCGGGCAATGGAATGGCGCGGAGACCGGCAGGAGTACCGCGCGCTTGGCGCCCATTTCCTTCGCGATTTCGACGACGCGATCGATTGCGCCTTTATGTCCGGACAGGACGACCTGGCCCGGGTCATTATCATTGGCGACGGTGCATACTTCGCCTTGAGCTGCGACTTCGGCGATGCGTCGCGCAAGCGCGAGATCGGTACCGAGAAGAGCCGTCATTCCGCCTTCGCCGACGGGAACCGCCCGCTGCATCGCCTGGCCGCGCAGCTTGAGCAGTTTGGCGGTGGTAGCGAGGTCGAACGACCCGGCGGCCGCCAGCGCGGAATACTCGCCAAGGCTATGCCCAGCGACGAAGTTCGCGGCCTTCGCAAGATCGACGCCGCCTTCTCTCGTCAGCGCCGCGAACACCGCGAGCGAATGTGCCATGATCGCCGGCTGTGCATTCTCGGTGAGGCGAAGTTCCTCGTCCGGCCCGTCTCGCATCAAGCGAAACAGGCTCTGCCCAAGCGCCTCGTCGACCTCATCGAAAACGTCGCGCGCCGCGCGGCTGGTTTCGGCGAGCGCAGCGCCCATGCCAACGGCCTGGCTGCCTTGTCCCGGAAAAAGGAATGCGCGCATTCTTGCCCCTCTTGGTTTAGCGTGCCGCGCGACTAGGCCGACGTGCTTGGCTTGCCAAGGCCGGGGAAAAGACATGAGCACCGAAGGCGATTCACAACAACTCGGAATATGGATGACCGGCGCGATCGTCGTTGGTTCGATGATCGGGTCCGGGATATTCCTGCTCCCCGTGGCCCTTGCGCCACTGGGGATCAACGCAATCGTCGGCTGGGTCATCAGTGGCCTGGGCGCACTCGCTATTGCGTACTCGCTGGCGCGGCTGGCGCACGGCGGCTCCGGGATTCAAGCCTATGTGGAGGAGGCGTTCGGTCCAACGATCGGCTATCTGGTGACTTTCTCCTTTTGGTGCAGCAACTGGGCCGCCAATGCTGCGCTCGCGATTGCGACCGCCTCCGCGATTGCCTGGCTGAACCCGAATCTCAATTCGACGGCGTTCGTGGTTCCTACTGCAATCTTTTGTGTGGTCGTTCTCGGCCTCGTCAATTCGCGCGGCGCGCGGGCGGCGGGCGGACTTTCCGTAGTGACCGTCGCAATCAAAATCCTTCCGCTGCTGGCTGTCATTGCTGCCGTCGCCCTTGCCTCTCAATCCGGCGGAAAGGGCGGCAGCCTGGCGGCGATGCCATTTGGCCTTGCCGGTCTGGGCAGTGCGGTGGCGTTGACGCTGTTCGCGCTGACAGGATTCGAGAACGCCACGACACTCGTCAACAAAGTCCGTGACCCGGCGCGAACGATCCCGATATCATTGGTCGGCGGAACATTTTTCGTCGTGTTGCTCTACTTGCTGTCGAGCAGCTCGGTGCTGGTCCTTTTGAGTGAGTCGGAGATCACGTCCTCGGCCTCCCCATTTGCCGATGCCGTAGGTCGCTATTGGGGCTCAGGGGCCGCGTTGATCGCTATCGGCGCAATCGCGGTATCCGCCTTCGGCGGTCTCAATGGCATGATCCTCGCTACGGGGGAGCTTGGCTATTCAATGGCCCTGCGCGGAGACCTTCCAAGGCTCTTCTCGCGAACCCGCGGAGGGAATACGCCGGTCGCCGCTCAATGGCTTGGATCGGGACTCGCTATATTGCTCATCCTTGCCAATGGCAGCCGGTCGACGGCGGGCCTGTTCACCTTCGTCATCCTGTTGTCGACGGTCTCCGTCCTGATCGTCTACTTCGTCGGGTCGTTGGCGGCCTGGCGCCACTGCCGCGCAGGCGAAAGACTGATCATTATCGTGGCTTTGGGGTTCAGCGTCTTCGCATTCTGGGGCTCTGGGGCGGAAGCGATCGCCTGGGGACTTGTCCTTTTGGTGATCGGCTACGGTCTGCGATTTGTCATGCGTGCGGTGAACCGCTCCAGCCCGGTGGAGGAGCTTGCTCCAGCCGGGCCTCCGGGATCATCCGCCTGAGCTTCGTCGCGAAGCTGCGCAGGCAGACTTCGCTCTTCCCCAGCGGACCCGCGACATAGGTCGGCGACTGCATGCCGAGTTGCACGCGAGTGATCAGTTCCGTGTCCTCCGCATTCACCTTCCGGTTGATCCGCCAGTTGAGGTAGCGGACCGCGCGCATCTCGCGGCTGTCGTCGGGGAGCGCGTAGCTGATCTCGCGGATCACCGTCTCGGTCGCGCTCACCGGCAGGAACTGCATGAAGTCGACCTGGTCCGGGTAGATGTCGAACGCGACGTTCGGAAACAGCTTGTAATACAGCCATTTGCGTCGATGCGTCGCGGGCAGGTGGTCCGCCTTCGGGAGCAGATTCTGGTAGGCGCGCTCCGACGGGTTCTCCGAAATCTTCTCGACGAGATCGCCTCCCATTCGGTCGACATGCTCCTTCGCCTCGATCTTGTAGTTGCGGGCGAAGAGGCGCGTGAGCCCCGGGTGGCCGACCGGAATGTGCAGGTGGTCTGAATAATTGTCGGCGATCGTCTTCCAGTTGAGCGGGCGCGGACGGAGCGTGACCCGGCCGATCGCTCGAAGGTCCTCGAAACGATAATTCGCGACCTCATGCTCGTAGGGCGCCATCATCTCGTGGACCGACGGAGCTCCGGGTTCGAGCACAACGAACAGGAACCCGCGCCAGGGCTCGAGCGCAACGGGGAAGAGGCTCATCTTCTCAGTCTGCAGTCCGGGATATTCCTGGCGATGCGGGACGCCGACCAGTCGCCCGTCGCGGGCATAGCTCCACGCATGATAGGGGCAGGTCAGTACTTTCGAACAGCCGGCTTCGCCGTCGACGAGCCGCGATCCGCGGTGCCGGCAGACGTTGGAGAATGCACGGACCTCGCCATCGTCGCCGCGGATGACGATGACGCTCTCGCCGAGATATTCGATGGTCCGCCATTCGCCCGGCTCAGCGATTTCGCTCTCGTGGCAAACGACCTGTGGCGCGGCCCGCAGGAAGGTGCGTTTCTCGGCCGCGAAGAATTCCGGGTCGTAATAGAGCCAGCCCGGCAGGCTCATATCCTCTAGCGGATCAGGCGTGGTCTCGACGGAGCGAAGGTGGGTGGCCATGGTGAAATCTATAACGTCCCCGACCCTGTCCGGCGAGGGGATCAGGACTAACCTAGCTCGAAGCGCGTTGGCACAGGCTGCAGAGGTCGTCGTCTGATGGCCGATCCTTTCGGACCATGAAGTTTCGAGTGGGATAGCCTTCGCACTTGTCATGGAAGTGCCACAGCTTCTGCCACAACCCGGGGCCGCCTGTGTTTTCGATGCCGCGCCGGTAATCGCGTCCTTGCATCGGCTCTTGCGCTGGAGGCGATGACTGCTGGTTCACAATTAAGGTCCTCTATGGGCAAGCGGGAGCTCGGTGGTCTCTCTGCCAGGCGAACGCTCACGCAGGATGGCGCCTGATAACGGCTACTTAGGCTTCCGGACGGTTAGATGATAGTCCGCGACCCATGCAAAGGTGCCGTCCACTAGGCCCCTGTTGCGTCTGATGCTCGCATTCAACCAATCGGGACATAGGGCAGGCGCGTACAAAAGTGACCCCCGTTCCCGGGGGCCACTATAGTGCCGCTGGGGACAGGCACTACTTCGTTACGGTGATCGTGATTGCCACTGCGGCAATTGGCGAGAAGCCGTTCTGGGCAATGTCGCGTGCCCGGCGAACTGCCTGCGAGACCTGCGGGCGGGCCTGGTTCCATGCAGACGTTCGGCACTTATGGCTCCAGACATTCGGCACGAAGCCGGAATCGGCGCCATCGGTCGCTTCCAAGCAAAGACTTTTGATCCCTCCGCCGACGCGCCCGTTAAGGGTCGCTTCCCCGGAAGCGGATGCAAGGTTGAGATCGGCGTAGCTGATGCTTCGTATCACTATGTCGGAGTCCGCGACGACAATGATCGGCGACTTAGCCTCGACCGGAGTCGCGACCATCGCGAACGATCCCCCGGTGATCGCGACGGCGACGCATGCAGACAGGAGCTTCATATAGTCCATGACTTCGATCCTTCCCGCTCTCGCTTTGAAGAGTGATGCGGGAGTGTCATGGCGGCGCGGCTTCGCGCATGAGATGTTCGTTAACGCGTGTCGGCGCTTTCGCCCGCCGCCCCACTGATCGACGAAGTCGCCTCATGCTTCGACGAATTGGCTCGAAGACTCTTCAGCAGAGTGCCCACGTGAACTTTCGCCACCCGCTCGCTGGTGCCGTCATTCAACTGCGCCGTCCAGTGCGACCGATCGTGAGACATGCGTTCGATGAAATCTCTTCGGACCAAGATCGAGCGGTGCAGACGAACAAAGTTCTCGTCGAGGCAGCCGGAAACGAAACCCATCGTCGAGTGCAGCATCCAACTCTGCCCGGCCGAATGGATACGCATGTAATCGCCCTCCGCCGTCACCTTGTCGATCTTCGCGCAGTCGATGCGCACCATTCCTTCCTGGCAAGGAACCCAAACGCTGCGCCTTTCTTCATCCGCGCTGACGAAACGCTTGCAGACGAAATTCACCTCGTAACGGGAAATCAACCTCGCCACCGTCGGTGCGCATTGGTCGAGTTGAGCGGTGTAGGCCTTCATGTCCGGGATTGTCGCTTCGACCATGAAGTCGAATGCCCCGCTCACTTCCACTGCGTGCAACACAGAAGGGCACTTGAGCACCGTGGTTTTGAACGCGCCTACATCCTCCGGCGCGGCCCTCCGATCGAACACGATGCAGATGATCACTCGTATGTCATCAGACGTCACGGATCTGGTGGCTGTCACCCGCAGTGACTCCAAAGTAAAGCAAAGTAAAGTTGGCTTGACTGCGGCAGTACGACGCAGCAGATACTTACTCGGCCATACGACCTCTTGTAGGAAACTACCAGCGAACAGATCGATAGCTTCCAGTATTTAAGGGCAAGCAACGCCCTAAGACTGGGGATCTTGCGCCGGACCCTTGGTGCTCTAAGGCTCGTGCTGCTGGAATTCTGCACTCCTGATTTGGCCGAGTCCCAATCACAAGAGGCGTGGGTCTGCTTTCGAGAGATCAGCGCGAGCCGCCGGCCTCCGCTCCGTAAGCCCAGCGAATCTTTCCCGGCAGGTCACGTAGGCCGGCGACGCGAAGCAAGATCAATTCGCCCAAGTCCGGCCTCAGCAAGACAGCCAACCGGAAGCCAGTAGGCGTAAACTCGGTGATCGTTACGTCGTCTACCGACCCATCGTGCCGTACGAGCAAGGCCGGGTGCCGAGTGCGGGGGTTAATTCGAAATGCGTCAAGGAGGCCGTCGTCGTTTGCCATGTCAGATCCCGCTAAGGGGCGGGAGCGCAAAGCCTCTCTCAGTCACCGAGACGCCAGGGTAGAAGCTCGACGATACGGACATAGCTCCTGGCGAGGCTCTCAGTTCCATCCGGGGCCTGTGCGCCTTTCTTCCGTTTCGACATTGCGCTTATGCCTTATTCAGTTTGGCTCGGCTGAGCTGGGGCCGTCCCCGAAAAGTCTTGGGTGCGGCTGGGCCTTTGACCAGGAACGCTCGATCCATGTGCTGGTTTGCGAGCTTTGCCGCAAGCGCATAGGCTATCAGCGCTGCACCCAAACTCAGCCAAGCTTCTACATAGAGCAGGGGCAGGATGGCGAGGGTGAGCACAATCAAGGAAAGTTTGTACGACATATTTCGCACGACTTCGGAATCCCGTCCGATGATCTCAGATCGTCTCAAGGTTCAGTGCGGCCGGCTGACCATCGTCGCTGCCCACCTCATAAGATAGGCGCTGACCTTTGGGTGGGCCAATCTTCTTGTCCCACAGGATCGCAGTGCTCTGGAAACGGATGTTTTCGCGTGGCAGATCGGGTTTGATTTGACCGCAGCCGGCCGCGCTGTCGAATGAGTCCACGGTTCCGAAATATCTCATGGTAAATTCCCTGGCTGGCGGCGCGTGAATGCACTGCCGGATAAAGCCGATATTGAGGCAAGTTGGCGCTCTTGGGCGCCAAGAACCCGTCGATATGGCCGGTAGCAGTAGCCACCTTGAACCTGATATCTATTGCATTCAATAGACGAGAGTTAAGGTTTATTTTAAGATTCAGCCACATTTTTATTACTCGTTTTCGTGGCTTTCAGGCTTTTTAAATGCTAAAGTAAATTTATCACTATCCTACTTCGCAGGCATTTAGTGACTGAGGGTCCACGTGCTCCCGCTTGCCAGCAGGTGCATTCCCATGAATGAGCTATCGAACTCCTTGGACGTCTCTGCGCCGACCGTCTCGGCGAAACGCGGGACTACCAAGGTGACGGCTGCGGCATGCCGAGAGCGGGCATCGGCCGACCTCTTGGAATCCGTGACCATGTTCACTGCAAACCAACGGATGGCATTGGAGCGTAGCGCGGAAAGCTGGACGCTTCGCGCGGTCATGCTCGAACGCATAGAAAAGAGCTTTGAGAAGCGACGCGCGCTCGACGTGGCATCGCGCCAATATGAGATCGACCGCACCCGCCTCTGAACGGGTCGGACTTCACCCCTTTCGGCTGTCGGAGGCTAGGCTGCAGCAATCAGCGCTGCGGCTCCCCGGTGCTCGGCTGCGTTGGGGGGCAAAGCGCCTTGCCGGTCTCAGGGTCAACGCTTCTCCCGAGCGGCGCTCCCGTTTGCGGGTCAGATGCCGTTCCGAGAGCCTCTGCGAGGCAGCGGTATGCTGTCATTCTCGGTAGGCTCTCCCAACGATTGGATGAAGTTGGGCGAGAGGGGTCCGAGACTGCGGCGGGTTGAGCTGTTTCGGTCTTCGGAGCCTGGGCCTCCTGAGCCAATGCGTTGGCGCGAAGGAACAAGCTGCCCGTGAGCAATGCACTGACGGCCAAAGCTGAAGATGTTGGTTTCATGGCGAAAACTCCCTTCGTAGAACTGACGAAGAGCGTTGTCGGTCCGCTTCACTCGGGGAAACTACGGACGTTCATGCGCCTAAATGTGCGTCGTCTGCGATGACGAGA
>Ga0207701_10006705_pt1 | contig 11488 bp, 20 predicted proteins | sample KBSSwiSSwithPhiX_FD_184294 | JGI IMG/M metagenome (GOLD analysis project Ga0207701, IMG submission 184294) | Switchgrass rhizosphere bulk soil microbial communities from Kellogg Biological Station, Michigan, USA, with PhiX - S5 (SPAdes) (version 2) | ecosystem: Environmental > Terrestrial >...
CTTTCCTCCAGAGACCTCATGGACGGCCGACGCGCGGCCGCCCATAAAGGGCCTCCCGGAACAGAGCAGAGACCGGGAGGCCGAGGAGGGGTTATCAGGCGTAAAGCTTTCCTCCGATCACAATGCCGGTCTGCCAGGAGCCCATCATCCCGGCATTGGGCATCTCGTATTCGATCCGGTAGCGCAGCCGCTTCACCGCCACGACCTCGACGTCGCGCGGCCCCTGGTTGATCGTCTCGCACCAGCAGTCGCCGATCTGGACGGGCGCGCCGAAGATCCAGGCGTTTGCGGCCCGCAGGAGCTCGCGCAGGCAGCCGTACTTCTGCTCGTTGTAGGCCTTGACGTCGATCTTGGTCTCGCCATCCCAGAAGGTCACGGTCCAGAGACCATCCTTCCCACGAAGGACCCGGACGGTCCGAAGAGGTTCCCGGCCTACGAGCTTGACCTCAGGCGTCTCGTCCGACTTCGGCGGAAAGAGCGCGAGGAACTCCTCCTCCTTCCACAGCTTGTGGCGCGGGCGGAAGACGAGGGTGCAGTTCTCGCAGAAGACTGTCTTGGTCGCTCCCGCGAAGATGTCGACGTTGAACGCCCCGGATGGATAGGGCTGGCCGACGCGGGTCACGATGCCGACGAATGGCTCATCGTCGCCGTTGTCGTAGCGGACGTGATCGCCCAGGCGGATGTCGGGCGGCGTGAGGAGCTTCAGACGCAAGTACGCGCCTTCCGGCGTCTCGGCGACGGCGACCGCCTTCGCGTCGCCATCGACATGGCCGACGATGGTCTCGGACGTGCCGGGACCCGGCTTCCAGAACTCGGCACGCCACTGAAGCTTCTGGTTCATGACTTCACCTCGAGCATCGCCAGGACAACGTTCAGATCATCGCGCAGCGCCATGATGTCCTTGGTGGTGGAGAGTTTGATGCCACGGCGCGTGAAGCCCTCAAACTCCCGGCCCTTCACGTACTCGCGCACATCGAGCGCGACCGGCGCCTTGAGATCTTCCTTCACCAGACGAACGCGGTACTTCCCAACCGCCGGGAGCTCGTGACAGATGATTTCCTTCGACATAACCCCTCCTAAATTCCTTCCTGTCTCCGGATCGGACTTCCATCGGATCGGAGTCCCAAAGCCGCCAGCCGCTGCCGTTCCTCCGCCTCTCTTTCAAGCGTCTCCTTCTTCTCAGCCGCCACGAGCTCGGGCTCCTGGAGCTGGTACTCGGCGGATCCGTAGACCGGGTACATCTCGTTCCAGTTGTCGCTCCGGATCGGGTCGACGCCTCCGTCCGCCAGCAGCAGGGCCAGACGCTCCTCGGCCTCACGCTGGAGTTCCAGGGCGCCGTAGGCGAACCGACGTCCGGCGGGATTGACGGCGGCGACATACCAGAGCTCGCGGATGATGTCCTGCCCCTCTTCTTCGGTGACACCGACCTTGACCAGATCGGACATCAGGATCAGTTCCCAGTTCATCATGATCGCTCCTACGCGAACCGACTTCCTTTGGGCGCCTTCAGGTCCCCAGCCAGGAACGCCTTCCCCTTCGGGGTCAGCGTCCACATGAAGGTCGCATCGTCGTAGACCGCCAGCCCCTCTCGCTCGGCATCGCCAAGCTTCCTCAGATTGAGGGGGATCCCACCCGCCCGACGGGGCAGGTACTTCAACATCGCCTTCATCCTGTTCGCGTTCACTTGGCCCTCCGAGCGACCTTCTTGGCCGCCTCAAGAACGAGGACGCCGTTCCAGCTCTTCTTGACCGTGTACTTCAGGCCGTCGATGTTGAGCCTGTCGCCGTCGGCGACCTCGATGACGCGGTCCTCGGCCCTGGCGCGCGCCATCTCGTCGCCCGTGCCCTGGCCGGGATGGGCGGAGATGACCGAGGCGAGGCCGTAGATGAAGTGCCAGGGCCCGGGAACCATCTCGCCGCCGTGCTCCTTGCGACCTTCGTGGCCCTTGGGGACGCCGCCGATGCCGAAGCGGTTGAAGGTCCCCTTCTGGATCAAGATCAGGTTGGACGTGAGCCGGTCCTCCTGCTGGACCGTCTTGATGACTGCCTTCGCCATAACCCCTCCTGAATTACCTACCCCAGAGTGTATACGCCGTATACGTGCGTGTCAAGCCTAAAATTACGATCTCACGGATCAGGTTCCTGGTTTCCGGCAAACGTGCGACTCCATGAGCACCAGCGCCTGTTCGTCCGTCAGAAACACCATCTCGTCTTCCCGCCAGTTGACTTCACCGTGGCGATTCGTCTCGTCGGGGGAAGTGATCATGCACCTGCACCAGAGCGAGACGTAGTACCAAGGTCTCAGGTCGCCCCGCTCATCCAGACGAGCTTCATCCCTTCGGGCGACCTGCCCGAAAGAGCCCTCTACTCAGGAGAAGCAGAGTTGGTTTCCGAGATCCGGAATCCGCTGGACCATCTGGCCTACGACGTTTCGGCTCTTCATGAACGGCTCCCGCAATTCCTGTGCTGATCCAAGCACGCAGGCTTCGTGCAGACGCGAAGGTGACAGAAGAGGCACGACTTCGACGGACCCACGACGACCCGGCAGCTCGAGCAGCGGGTCTTCTTCCACCGACGCTTCACGGCCTGTAGGATCCGTCCCCAGAGTTGAGGGCCTCGTCGAGCGATGGGTTCTGCCGGCGTCCTCCGTTGAGCCAGTGGACGCGGTCCGCGGCCTCCTTCTTGGAGCCGTGATCGGACTCCGGCTCCCACTTGCCGTCAGGCTTGTAGAACCCGACCGTGTAGAGCCCGGGCTCCGAATTGATGTAGACGTACATGATCGCCTCCTATTCCTTCGGCCACCCCTTGGCGCGCTGTTCCTTGGCCCACCGCTCGATCTCCTCGGCGGTCAGCCTTCTGAGCTTGGTACCCTTCGCGAGAACCTCGGCCAGCGTCCAGCCGTGATGCATCGCATGAATGCCCCACGTCTTGATCAGGAACGTCTTCCTTCCGGTGGCAGCTTTTCTCATGATTTCTCCGCACAAATAGGACCGATTCCGGTCAGGATCGAGTTTGGTTCGGTGAGAAGCCGGTTGCAGCGGATGCAGTGCCCGCTCACGAGGATCGTATAGCCGCGCACGGCCCACTTGGAATTGGCGCTGTCTAGGGAGAGCGTCCAGAGCATGTCGGCGTAGGTCTCCCAGAGGCCTTCGCCGCGCTTCTTCGCCCAGACGTGGATCCCTTCGTCGTCGATGAAGGCGAAGCCGGTGTAGCTGTCGGGATTGTCATTCTCCGAGCCCGTCAGAAGCGAGACGATGCGCTTCCCGGGGGCGAACTCGGCCTTGTCGTCCTGGGTATGGATCTTGAAGGTCCGGTGCTCTCCGGTCTTCCCGGACTTGATGGTGTAGAACCCGTTGAAGACCTTCGCGGCTTTCGTCGCCATAACCCCTCCTGACTTACCTCAGGAGTGTATACGGCGTATACGAGCGTGTCAAGCCTAAATCGTCAGGGCTTCTTCGGTTCCGGCCCCTGGTCTGGGGTCATGAAAATGCCCTTCTTCTCGAACGCTTCGGCCATCCTCAGGAGCACATGGAATCGCGACGCGTCGTATTCGTTGGGGCCCCCGAAGGGAAGGCGCTGCAGGTCGATCAGGACCGTGCCGCGTTCCGTGAGATAGGCACGGTTCCCGTCTTCCTCGAACAGGAGCTCGGCGCCGACCCGCTTCATGCGGATCGCGAGCGCCTTCGCCCGGACCCACTGGCGGCTGGCCACGTCTGCCAGGATCTCGGGGTGTTCGTCCCAGTAGAGGATCCAGCAGTCGCTGCAGAGGAACCCTCCCTTGTACGGCCCAGTCTGGAACGGAACCGTCGCCGGATCGCGCGTCATCTTGTCGCCGCACTGGGCGCAGGAGACCGCGATCGGAACCCGGCGCGAGATCATCCCTGGATTTTCGACCTGGATCGGAACGACCTTCCCGACGACGAGGGTTTTCTCCTCGCGGACTTCCGGGATCTTTGGCCTGTCCGGGATCCGGACTTCCTGTTGTGCCTTCGGCGTTTCACTCATGAAGCTTTCCCACCCATCTTGACCGCCTGACGCGCCAGGTACTCCTGGTGGATCCGGGCGGTCTTCCTCGCATCACTCAAGCTCCGATGCGCCGGCCCGCAGCCGATCACGCTGTAGAAGGCGGCGGCCTCACCCAGGCGCGGACGCTTCGGCTTCCCATCGGGACCGTTGGCCAGCGCATTGTCCGCGATCATGGCCTCCCGAATCGCCTCCATCACACAGTCGCCCCACGAGGTCAGGTGCCAAGGAGCCCTTCTCAGAAAGGACTCCTCGAACGACCTCGGGAAGGCGTAGAGCAGCATGTCCTTGTAACCGAGCACGAAAGATCTGAACTCTTCCGCGACAACAGCCGTCGGTTTCGCCGCTCGGACCAAAGCGAGGTCGATCTTGTTGACGTCGAGCGCCCGAGGATCCGCCGCGGCCAGGGCGTCTTCGCCGGGATTCACAAGGGACGAGAACCAGGCGACCTCGGCGCGATCCCGAACGACGATCGCGCCGACCTCGATGATCTCGTGCTTCTCGGGGTCGGTGCCGGTCGTTTCCAGGTCGACGTAGATCCCGTCGCTCATGATGTGAACCTCACAGATCCCCCTCTTGACTTTGTCAAGCGATTTCTCGTATTGTTACACGCATGAGATAGTCATACAAGAGGGAAACCGGCTTGGAAGCCCAAGCGGACTTCCAGGTCTGTTTCCCCCTCTCTCCAGGGCCAGGCCGCCTTTGAAAGGGTAAAACCTCGAAGCGGTGGCCTGGCTCCTTGAGGAGCCGGAAAGCCGGCTCCTCAAGGAGCCTCCCCCTTCCGCGCCGAGATCTCCCTCTTCGATCCCACGCAGAGTTCACCGCCCTTCAGGTAATGCCGGGCATACTCGCCGTCGGCTGGAGGAACGTTCTGGCCGCAGCGAGGACAGCGGACCTTTAACGAGGGGGCGAAGTCTTTCCTCGGCATAAATCAGCGCTTCAGCGTCCCAAGCAGAAAGTCCGCGATCGGAAAGAAGTTCACGTTGAAATTCTTCGTCATGTCGGCGTGATGAAGGCGGTGATGCTCCTTCAGAAACCTGAAGTAGCGCGTCCTCTGGAACCATGTGTCGCGCGGATTGTGAAATCTTCGATGAAGGATATCGAAGAGGATCAGGCCAGCGAATACAGATGCGATGGCCCCGAAATAGATGGGACGTCGGGTCAGCAACTCGATAGGGAGGTAAATCATCGTGCAGAAGACCGGGAAGATGACGTACTCCTTCCAGGTGAACCCGATTCCGTGCTCCAGCATCTCGGCGTTCAGCGCGTGATAGGTTTCGTCAGACCCAAAGACCTTGTGGTGCGAGGTCGTATGCAGATATCCGTAGGGGAGGATCTTGTTGGGCTTGTGCATCACAAAGCGATGAGCTCCCCACTCGACGAAAGAATTGATCAGGAAGAATACTGGGAAAGCGGCCAGATTCCAGAGCCAGTAATGCCACGACGACCAGTCGGGGACTAAGGAGTTCATGGTTTTACCTACCCCTCTCGAATAAAGCCAAAACGGCTTACATGAAATCGTCTTCGCTTGGATCGTTATCGTCGCTCTGACCTGTGGCCTTCTTCCAGATCTCTTCGAAGATCTCGTCCTGCGTATCCGTAAGCTTGAGCTCGAAATTGATCAGATCTGTGACGGTCTCGAGGAATTCTCTCTCGAATTTGGTCGGGCTGAACTCGTCATCCGCGATCGCTCGCTTGATGTCGGCCAGCATAGCCTTCAGGTCGTCGGCGCTCATGGATCGTTCGAATTCTAGTGTGCGTTGGGCGGAGACGCAACGCCGTTCGGTGGGGGAGTTCCAAAAAGATCGAGTTGTGAGGTCTGGGCCGGAGGAGCTAAGGAGCTCCCGATCGAGGGTTCCTGATTTGCCGGCGGCGGAGTTTCTTCCTTCGGAGGATACGATCTCTTCTCGTCGGGCTTGCAGTTGTGGCTCTTGCGATCGGCATGATCGCCGCAGTAGACCAGGTTGCACCCGCGACACCACTTCTCCCATGGCTTCCTGCAACCGGCGCAGCACAGCGCCTGGGGGAAGATGCTCGGCTCGTCTCGTACTCTCACAGCGCCGCCTCCAAAAATTCAATGCCTTCGATCTTGAGATGGGCGAGCTCCCCTTCGCGAGGAAAGATCGGCTTATTGAACTGATCGAGATTCCATCCCATGAGCTTCCCGTGAGCCTCGAGATCGAGCAGGATCCATTTGCACATAAAGCACCCGGGAGAATCATCATCCTTGGGGGTTCTCTTTCGGACGGCGTTCTTCACCTCTTCGACTCTCTTGCAAAGCGCGCAGCCGCCGTCGCTGTCGATGATGTTCGGATGGACGAGGCATTTTCCCATCAGTCAGTCACCTCGGGCCAGCGTTCGGCCAGGAACGGAAGAAGCTCGACCTCGTAGCCATTTCCGCGCACGCGACCGCCTACGACACGCTTGAGAGCCTTCACGACCCTCGCGCGTTTCAGGTCGAATTGCCTGGGGCCGCGCCAGAATTTCCGGCCGTATTCGACATACCAGTCCGGATTCCGGCTCTCGACCACGCGAATCCGATGGCCGTCGAAATTCTGCTGCGGCGCCGGCGCGAAGCCGATCTTGTTGAAATTGGTCTCAAGTTCCTCGAGGGCTCGGGTCGCGAGCGCCTTCTCCTTCGGCGTCGCGAACCTCGTCCAGGTCCGCGAGTCGATCCCCTTCGGGGCACCCGACTGCTTGACCGGGCGATACTTCACGTCGGGACGACGCGGCCTCTGATAGCGTTCGGGATGGCGCTGGATCCCGGCGCGGCCCTTCCTGGCCATGTCCCGCATGTTCTGCTCCCTGGTTCCCCAGAAGAGGTGCTCGGGTCGGCAGCATCCAGGATTGTCGCAGGTGTGGCAGGCCTGGAGGTCCCAGTTGTCGTTCGGCGGAGGCCCCTTCGAAATAAGAAGCGCCGCCCTCGAAGAGATCATACTCTTCCCCTCCAGGCGCCAGCGTCCACGGCCGTCCTTATCGGTCCAGCCGCCGACCCATGGCCAGCAGGAGTTCTCGTCCTCGACCTTCTTGACTTTCTCCCAGAAGGCGTTGGCGACTTCTTCGCTCACGACGAACGTGGACTGGCTCATCCCTTCTTTTCCGGCTCCGTTTTCTTTTCCATCTGGAAGAGATTGAGCATGTAGTCGTTCTTCGGGTCGATCCCACGAAGCACTGCAGCGAGGAGCTCATTGAGATCGGTCACGAGCGCGAGGAAAGCGTCGGGTCTTTTCTTGAGGTCGCCCAGGCTCTTCACGTCCAGGAATTCTCCGTGAGCCTGTCGATGGCCGAGCAACATCGCCATCGTCTGATTGGTCGCCGCGTGGACAAGCGCGCTCGTCTGCATGCAGGGCTGCTTTCCCGACATGTGGACCATCGCGATCGCCGTCGCCACGCCGGCGCCGATCCCGTTGAAGGCCTGGTCGGCCAGGACGTTCAGCTGGACCGCTTCCTCTTTCGTCACTTTGCAGAGCATCTATACCTCCAGGAGCGGTTTGAATTTTTCGATGAGCGGGTCGATCGTCCCACGAACGCTCTTCATTGCCCTGAGCAGCTCCTGCCGCTCAGTAGTCCGTTGGTTGGCCAGCTTCCAGCCTTCGTCGGCGTGTTTCTTCATCAGATCCAGTTCCTTGACGATCGTCTGGATCTTCTCGACGAGCGCCCAATAGGCGAGACCATCCGTGTCGATCTGGATGTTGTACTGCCCGATCCAGTTGTCGATCAGATCCCGTGCGGCAAGCTCCTCCTTCGTCACCGTCATCGAGTCACCTTGATGCGGCGGAAGAAGTTGAGCCGGGCCTCGGGGCTCTTCTCGAGCTTTGAGACCGCGCGCCGGGCCTGCCAGCTGTCGGTGTAGTGATGCGTTGCCTTGACGTCCCCGACCCGGACGGTCACGTAGCAACCGTCGAGGATCACCTGATCTCCGTTTTCGCAGGTCATTTCTCAACCTCCACGACCTCCAGACCCCAGATGAAGCGTCCCCATAGACGATCGAGCTTTTCGAGTTGTTCTCCGGTCACATCGCAGGGCTCCCAGGCCTTGAGCCCTTCGTCCCATTTCCCGACTTTGATGCCCATGTCCAGGAGAACTTCCTCGTCCCTTTTTTCTCCGTGGATCCACCCTCGATAGATCTTCGCCATCAGAGCTTCTCCTGCATCAGGATGACCGTCTCGAGGAAGGCGGGAATGTTGTCGGGATCCATCACGCCCAGTTCAGGGAAGATGTCCCAGGACTCCGGACGACCACCCAGCTTGATCGGCTTCCGCGCGCCCGGCACTTCTACGAGCACCACCAGGCCGGAGGCTTTGATCATCGTGGGGGTCATGGCCTCGATGACGAAGAAGTCCTCGGTGCCGGTCAACTGGTAAGGGATGCCGGCGTGATGCTCTGCCAGCAACCCCACCCACTTGTTCTTGGCCGCGCAGAACTCATTCTTGGCGGGGCAGACGCAGTCCTTCCTCCAACCGTTCCCGCACCGGATCCCGCGGCGCCAGAGGTCGGCCAAGATCCCGGCCCCCCGGGCCAGACGGTCCTTGATCCCACCCCTCCTGAGCTCCTCAATCCGGTCCAGGTCACTCTGGTTCATCGGTACCCCAAAAGTTCAAAAAACCGTCAAACTGTGACGTTTTGTCATATCTAACATTCAACCAAACAACCCCCTCCCAGTGGGGGTGATGGGAGTGACAGAAGTGACGCTTCGGACCCATTCTCCCTCCCATTTCTCCCCTTTTCTTTTTTTGCCCCTCTCCCCCTCCCTTTTATTTTAAAATATGAAAAAAAAGCAGCAGAATAGGGTCGATCCGTCACTTCCGTCACGAAATGCACTCCAAACCTCAAAATTAGCTCAAAAATCGAGGTGCCCCTGCCCAGTGCTGCCTCGTTCCGCCGACTTCGTAAAATCGGCCACTTGAACGTCCGAAGTCTCGGGAGGACGACCGTTGAGCCAGGAAATCCCTCCCCAGCCGCGCCCGTCACCGTGTCTGACCTCCCTAACATTTGCCGCTTTCAGGCTTTTGACGAACTCTCGACGCGACAACGGCTTTCGTCCGGAGTCGAAACACCACGCTTTGTACCGGTCGTAGAGATCCGATCCGTTGATCCAACCGTTCGGGTCCTTCATGGAGCAATTGTCCTGAAGGAAATCGAGCGCCGAGTTGCATTCGCGCTGATAGTCGTCGATCGCGTCGGCGCTGCTCTGCGCTTTGGAGAAGCGATTCTGCTTCATCAGTCGCTGGAGCCCGGAGATGGCGCGATTGAGGAGCGCCGACATCAGTCCAGGCGTCTTGGCGAGCACTTCGTCGTAGTCCAGGATCACCTGATCCGTGTCGCGGAAGCGATGCGGGAAGCGGACGAGCAGGATCCGGTCGAAGTAGGCCTGCGAACGATCGTTCGCGCGGGGCATCTGATTGGTGGCGAAGACAAGACGCGCGAACGGCTTGAAGGAGAACGGCGCCTTCCCCTTTTCCTCGGCTTTGATCTGGTCGCCGGCCACGATCTGCTTGAAGGTGGCGGTGTTCTCGAGCACCTTCGATTCGAGCTCGTCGTAGAAGTTGCACAGCTTTCCGACCAGGCCGGAGGCGGTGAACTTATCCTCCGAGATCGCGTGGAGGGAATAGTGGGAGATGTTCATGGTTCCGATCATCTTCTCCACGAGATGGAGGAAGGTGGACTTGCCGTTGCCGCCTTCGCCGACGGCCACAAGACACTTCGCGAAGCTCGTGTCAGGGATCAGCAGATAGCCCATGAACTCTTCGATCAGCGGAATGCAGTCAGGAGGCATCACCTGGGTGATGAACTTGTCGAGCACATCGCTCTTCGCCTTCGGATCGTATTCGGTCTGGATCTGGATCAAGGATCTGAGGGACGGATCGTGAGGCTTGAGCTCCCCCGTTTTCCAGTCGAGGAGGCCGTTTTTCACATTGATCAGATTCTTGGCGTCCTTGTTGACCTCATCGTAGGAGATTTTCACGCGCTCGGTGACGAGCTTGAGCACCTCTTCCATGTTCTTGTCCCGGCTCACCGAGCCCAGAATCTTGTCGGTCTTGTCCCGGATGAAGGCGTTCCCCTTCTGGACGTAGACGCCGTTCTCGTAGACATAGAGGTCCACGCCGCGGCCGTCCCTACCGATCGGAGTCGAGAGCATCTTGTATTCGTTCACCCAGTGCTGGGCGAGGATCGACGGGTTGAATGAGCCGTCCTCGTCGATCCAGGGGAGCTGGACACGGCGCTTTTCCTTCTCCAGCTCTTCGATCGTCTTCTGGCCCTTCTTGACGTCCTTTTCCTCGGCCCGCTTGATCTTCTCCTTCTCGATGATGTCCTCGACGATCTTCAGGATCTCGTCGTCGGGCAGCGGAGGCGAGTTTTTCGCGTTCCACTCGTTCATCGCGTAGAGGACCGTCTTCTTGACCGGTCCGATCTTCGCGCACCAGTGTCCCGCGAGGGCGACTGCAGACTGGTGACGGCCTCCGTGCGGCCCGCCGCCCTCGGAGACGCCGCCCTTGGCCTGCTCGATCTTCGGATCGTGCGAGTAGGTGATCGGCTTGTTCTTCTCGCGCTCTTCCTCTTCCTTTTCCTCCTGCGTCTTCTCGGGCTCAGCCACGTAGTTCTTGAATTGGAGGATCGAGTAGCGTTTCCAGCTTGCTCCTTCGACGACACGGCACCAGCGCGGATCCTTGGGCTCCTTCAGATTGAGGAATCCAGGGAGACGCAGGACCCGGCGCGGGTCATTGATCGTATCGGAGAGCTGGAAGTGCTTCTGGATCCCGGCGCAGATAGGCCGGGCATCGGCGACGGGGTACGGCATGTCGAAAAGCCAGTAGGCGTGAAGACCTCGTCCGCTTTCGACAACGACGGAGGGCTCAAGGCCGTCCGCCTTGAGCAGTTCCACCATGTCGGCGAAGTTCTTCCGGATTCCAGCTTCGTTGTCCCGGAAGTCTTCGTCGATCCAGACTGCCGGGTAGTGCGAAATGTCCGGGTTCTTTCCTAGCTTTTTGGGACGGCGGAAGCGCGGGCAGACGCCGTGGTGGATATTTTCCACCTGGGTGCGATTGTACTTCTCAAGCTCTTCGAAGACCTGCGGCCAGTTGTTCAGCGCGTGCTCGACGGTGTAAAAGACGCCGCGCATCCGCTGGTCGTTGGGATCTTCCTGGGTAGGACGGTACTGGAGAAGGTCGACTTCAACGAGCCAGTTGGGGTCGGACTTTCCCCAGAGCTCCTTGATGAACTTCCAGGATTCCTCGATCCGGCTTTCGAGGCTGGTATTGTACTCGCTCACCGGGCCCCTCCCGATGAACGAATCGTGGTGCGACGCACGAATCCCCCTCAGTCAACAAGTGCCCAACCCAACGCGGAGTCTCCCCAACTGCGCGCTTCGGGAGGACCGAAGCGCGGAAGGGGGAGACGGGGCGGTCCGGGCTAGGACCGAACCGCCCCTGATCGCCTTGTTGACTCTAGAAGTCCGGCGTCGCGGC
>Ga0207701_10006706_pt1 | contig 11487 bp, 9 predicted proteins | sample KBSSwiSSwithPhiX_FD_184294 | JGI IMG/M metagenome (GOLD analysis project Ga0207701, IMG submission 184294) | Switchgrass rhizosphere bulk soil microbial communities from Kellogg Biological Station, Michigan, USA, with PhiX - S5 (SPAdes) (version 2) | ecosystem: Environmental > Terrestrial > Soil...
CGACCAAGCCTAAAGTTTCGCCTTCGTTGACGGTCAAGCTAACGCCGTCGACGGCTTTGACGCTGCCTTTGTTGCGCGAGAACAAACCTTCGCCGACGGGAAAGTATTTTTTTAAATCGCGGATTTCTAGAAGGCTCATGGGCTAATTCAATTCAAAGTGAAATTGAAAAACGGCCATCCGGTAATTTTTCATTTTGTACTCACGCGATACGCATCTCCGTGTGCGGAAAGTGGCACGCGGCGGGATGGCCAGCCTCTTTTTCCTCTAGCGGGGGCTCGACTTGAGCGCACAGATCTGCAGCTCTGGTACAGCGGTCGCGGAAGCGGCAGCCGCTCGGAAGATGCAACGGATTCGGCACCACACCCGGTATCGCATCCAGCCGTTTTTTCTTTTGCCCGGTGGCGCCCGGCAGTGAGTTCAACAAACCGACCGTGTAAGGATGAAACGGATGGCTGAAGATCGCTTTGGTATTCGCTCGCTCGACGATCTTGCCCGCGTACATGATCGCGACTTCGTCGGCCTGCTCGGCAACCACGCCGAGGTCGTGGGTAATCAGCAACAGCGCCATGCCGCCGATCTTTTGCTGCAGCTCTTTCATCAGCTCGAGAATCTGCGCTTGGATCGTCACATCCAATGCCGTGGTCGGTTCGTCGGCGATCAGCAGGCTCGGATTGCACGAGAGCGCCATGGCGATCATCACGCGCTGGCGCATGCCGCCGCTCAACTGATGCGGATAGGAATCGACACGCGACTCCGGATCGGCGATCTTGACCAGACGCAGCATCTCGATAGTTTTTTGCCGGGTTTCTCGTTTGCCCAATCCTTGGTGCAACTTGATCGCCTCGCCGATCTGGTTGCCGACGGTGAAGACCGGATTGAGCGAGGTCATCGGCTCTTGAAAGATCATCGAGATCTCATTGCCGCGGATTTTGCGCATCTGCTCGTTGTTGAGCTTCAAAAGATCGCGCCCGCGATAGATAATTTCACCGCCGACGATTTTTCCCGGCGGCGACTGAATGAGGCGCATGATCGACAGCGAAGTCACGCTCTTGCCGCAACCCGATTCGCCGACCAAGCCGAGAGTTTTCCCTTCGCCGATCTCGAAGCTCACGCCGTCGATGGCGCGCACTTCGCCTTCGGGGGTAAAAAACGACGTCTGAAGATTTTTAACCTGGAGTAAATCAGCCATGATTGGAACGGCGTTGTGCAATGCTCTTCGGTGGTTCGGCCTCCACGGGCTCGGCTCAACCGCGCCTCGACAATATCGCGGATAGCATCTCCAATAGCATTAAATCTAAGCACTGCCAACATGGTGGGACAATCGCCAAGACGTGCGGTTCCTCTATCAAGGGAGAAAATATATCGCGCTTGAAGTTAGTGCCAACGTGGAATAAACGACGGTTCGATAGAGCTTCAACAAAACCGATTCGAGCGGCTAAAACTTCTTGAACCGCTTGAACGACTCCGAAGGAGGCGCCCATGGGCCGAGTAAAAAATTTACCTGAAATCAAAACGATGATTCGCGAGCGCGTCGGCAAACGTAATACTTTTCGCCGCGCCAAAAGGGAAGATGTCGAGTCGGTTCTCGCCAACTTGACGAGCAAAGATCCGGAGCTCTGGGCCAAGGAATGGTCGCGCGTCGCCAAGCCCTACGAAGAAGCGGGCGTGAAGCTGGAGCAAGCCGGCAAGTTCAAAGAAGCCCGGGAAACTTATGTGCAAGCCTATGCTTACTATGCCACCGGTCGCTACCCGACGCCGCATACGCCGGGAAAGATGGCATGCTATCGAAAGAGCCTCGAAGTGTACGAGAAGGCCGGCAAATACTTCGAGCCGCCGTTGGAGCGGCTCGATATTCCTTTCGGAGATAAGAAAATTCCGATCTACCTGCGCGTGCCGCAGGACGGGCAGAAACACGCAATTGTAATCAACTTCGGCGGCATCGATTCGTTCAAGGCGGAGAGTTACGAATACGATGAGGGTTTGCAGAAAGCAGGCATGGCCAGTTGCTCCATGGACATGCCGGGCGTCGGCGAGTGTCCCATCAAAGCCTCGCCGGCGGCGGATTCGGTCTTCACAGCCGTGATCGATTACTTGGAAAACCGCCCCGACATCGATCCTCAACGTATCGCCATCATGGGCCGGAGCTTCGGCGGCTACTGGGCGGCGAAGATGGCCTACGTCGAACCCAAGCGCCTGCGCGCGTCGATCGTCTGGGGCGGCGGCGTGCATTATTTTTTTCAGGAAGACTGGCTGCGCGAGTCGACCAACGCCGATAGTTATCTCATGGATCACGACATCGCGCGCTGCCGGCTCTTCGGCGTCAACAGCATTGACGAGCTGATGAAACCTTGGTCGGCGCTCTCGCTCAAAGATCAGGGCTGGCTGGATAAGCCGTCCTGTCCCATGCTGATCGTCAACGGCAAAAACGATCTACAAACTCCGATCGCCGATCTTTATATCTTGCTCGAACACGGCACGCCGAAATCGGCGCGCGTTTTCCCCGGCGGTCACATGGGCCAAACCCCGCAGACCTTTCCGACGATCGTGGATTGGTTAAAAAACGAATTGTCGTAAGCCCTCTGCGACATCGTCGCAAACGACGCTCGGTGACCGACGATGCCGAAATCTGTATAGACTTCGCAAATTCAATCTCCTCCGATCATCTCACTGACCATAATCGGTTTAGCATCGGGCATATAACCGAAGCACTTCACGACATAAAAATGGCCAATGACCCTTCCACCTTTCATAACCGGGAGCTGTTTTATATTTTCATCCACGCGGACAAAGTATTTCCGTAGCGATTCCAGCTCGGGCGGATTGCCGTCCACCGCGAGCGCGTTGAAACCAACGAGATCAATTTTTGGCGTCCAGTATTCGAAGGCCAACGCGCGTTTGCCGACGAGGTTGCGCGAGAAAACTTCGCGGCTGTCATCGCTATAAAACGAAAGAGCGGCAGCGATGTAGTGACTATCCAAACCCAGAAGGAACACCTTTTTTCCACCGGCGACCTCAAACGCTCGTGCTTCCTGGCCGATCGCCTCTCCCAACTCCTTCCAACCGGTCGTAAAACTGTGCGTGGGAATTCCCGGTATCGTTAGGGTTAAGTGATAAACCACAACCACATACAGAACTGGCAAAGCGTAAAAAAAAGAGAGCAAGAAATACCTGACCACGCGCAGCTTGCGAGCGCCGCTGTTGAAACGAAAATAGCGGTAACAGGGATAAGCGGCGACGAGCAGAGGTAGATAGCCGGGCAGCGTCCAGTTGGCCTTGACTCCGGAATGAATGCTGAAAAGCAGCATGAAGGCGAGGATCGGGATCGAGAAAAGAAAACAAAACTGCCATCGGAGGCGCCAGTCGCTCAAAGCGCACGACACAGGGAGCGCCGGGATCATAAGTAAGCCTGCCAGAAGAATGGGCGAAGTCACGCCGAGCTGCATGAGCAAAAATTCTCCCAAGCTTTTGAGTGGCTGGCTAGGCGCGCGAGCCAATCGCTCGCTCACTTGGAAGCCAAAGGAAGCCCAGTCGTGCTCGACGTTCCAAAGAATCACCGGGGTGAAGAACAGCGCGCCGATAAGTAGAGCTAGGTAGGGCTCTTTCCTGACGAGCCACTGGCGATGACAGCGGTCTAAAACAAGCCATAGCAATGTCGACGGAACTAAAAAGACCGCCGTGTATTTGGACAGCAGGCAAAGCCCGAGCGCAGCCCCGGCCAAGTACCACACCCATTTTTTTTCCTCGCGCACGGCCAGCGAAACCAGGTAGAGCGTCAGCAACCAGAAAAAAATCAGCGGCACGTCGGGCGTGATCAGTAAACCATAAACGAAATAGAGCGGTATCAATTGGAAAAGCAACGCAGCCCAGAGGCCCGCTCTGCGATTAAACCAAAACCTGCCCAACGTATAGAGAAGCCAAGTTGAAAGAAGAGTTAATAAAAGTCCGCCGAGCCGGACGCCGAGCGCGTTCTTACCCAGGAAAAATTGACCCGCGCCGATGACCCACGCAATCATTGGCGGATGATCGAAATAGCTCAGCGCCGGATGCTCGGCGTAATCCCAGTAGTAAGTCTCTTGGGGCGCGAGGTCGATTAGAAAAGCGGCAATAAATCGCAAGCAAAAAAGCAGGGCTGTTGCCCGGATAAGACGCTGATCCGACATGCGAGTGGTGTCCTACGAGCTCGCTCGTAGACGACCGACTCGATCCTCGCGGTTAGACAAAGCCTGCGCATTGAATCTCGCCTCGTAGACTTCGCAGACCTTGTCGAAGACGGCGTCGACTTCGATGTGCTGCATGCATAAGTTGTTCTGACAAAAGGACTGCTTTTGATTCAGCGCGCTGACGCAAGGACTACAAGCGAGCCCCTCCCAGAACACGTGACTCCGCGGCGTGCGCGCCCGATAAAGCTCGGGTGTTTCCGGCCCAAAGAGCGTAACCACGTCGATCGGCGTCAGCGCAGCAAAATGAGCCGGGCCGCTGTCGTTCGTGACCAGCACGTCGGCCAGGCCGAAGATCACCAAGAGTTGCCTAAGCGTGGTCCGACCGGCCAAACTAAAACAGCGCTCTGATGCTATCTCTTGCACCAAAGCAGCCGCATTTTCCGCTTCGGACGGCTGTCCTGTCAGCGCCACATGCAAGCGCGGATAACGCGCCGTGAGCCGCCGCGCCAGCTCAACATAGCTTTTAGTCGGCCAGCGCCGGAGCGGCAGCAGATCGCTGCAATTGGGATTCAGCAAGATGAGCGACAGCGGCGTTTCGACCCGCGCCGCTTTGCGGAGCAGGGCTTGAGCTTCAACCACTTCTGCTCGAGTCGGCTCAAAAATTGGCGGCGGATCCTCGGCCAAAGCCGGTTTCATATCCAAAGGTGTCAAATCAGTCGGCGCAAAAGTCAGCGCCTCGACCATCAAGCGAAAAGTCTCAGCGGTATGCAGATAAGGATTGTAACGCAATCGATGGGTCATCAGATTGCCGCGGTACGGTCCCTCGCCTCCCGTAGAGTGAAACCCAACTCGATAATCGCTACCGGTGAGAAAGCTGATCGCGGCCGAAAAGCGCGCAAAAAACTCGCAATCGATGACCGCATTGATGCGCCGTTTATGCAAGGACCGTATAGCTCGGACCGTGTCGCGAGCTGCTGTGAATAGATTGTCGTGGCGGATGGCCAACACGTTTTCTCTCGGCAGGAGCGCCATCACGTCGAGGATGAAGCGATTCTCCTCGAACACCAGAAAATAGACATTGTTCCGCCCAACCAGGTCGACGGCGCGGCGAATCGCGGCACACGCCAACACCGTCGAACCCTGCTCCGCTAATTTGACAAACAGGATAGCGCGCAGCCGCGGCACATGCGGGCGCTTGCCGAGCTCGGTCAATCGGCGCACGCCCGTCAAGACAAAACAAACGGGTATCCCGATCCAACGGTCAATCCAACGGATGGCGTTTACGCTTGTCATAAGTTCCGACTCCACCAACTTTATCCTTAGGCTGCGCGTAGAGCAATACACCCATCAAAAAGGTCGCGGCGCAATTTGATGTAGGAGCAGACCTGGGCGCCTGCCCTCGGCAATTTTTTCATGCCGATTCGCAATCGGCTTCGACATCGGCTAAAATTTTTGGGATTCGCGATGCGATTATTTTTGAAACTGTTTGTTCCGCTGTTCTTCGCGCTCCCGCTCGCCCTAGCCGGAGCGATTTACCTCGTTGTCGATAGCCAACCGAGCCTTAATCGCGCCGCCGAAATTACGCCTTGGAATATCGAAAGGGCCAAGCGCATTCTCGATCAGAATGATCCACGCAAATTGACACCCGGTGCGCGCCGGACCATCACTGTGGACCAAGCCGATATCGACCTGGCGGCCAACTATCTAGCACGCCAGTACTTCGCGGGAGGCGCGCGCGTACAATTGAAGCGGCATTCCGTGCATATCGGCGCGAGCCTGAGGGCGCCGATGATTCCCTTGCCTATTTATTTAAATCTGGACTCGGTGTTGTCGGAAGATGGCGCCTTGCCGAAACTGGAGACACTGCGGTTAGGTCAAATATCCCTACCGCCGTGGCTGGCCTATTGGATCATTCCACGACTTTTTGCTTACGCGTTCAACGACGCAGATATTCGTTCTTTTCAGAATGTCATCAAGAAGGTGGCGATCCAGGATAGACGGATCGCGTTGACCTATGAATGGCAAGCCGACCTGCCGAATAAATTGCGCACGGCCTTGCTGCCGGCGGAAGAGCGGGCGCGCCTGCGGGCCTATCAAGAACGCCTCGCTTCGGTAAGCCATTCGCTGAAAGCGAAGGATATTTCACTGACAGAGTTGCTCGCGCCTCTCTTTATGCTCGCCGCGGACCGTTCGACTGATGGCGATGCCGTTGCAGAAAACCGCGCCGCGATATTTCTGCTCACCCTCTACGTCAATGGACAAAGCTTGGAGACGATTTTACCCGACGCGAAAAGCTGGCCGCAGCCCGAGATGCGTCGTGCACTGCTCAACCGCCGCGACGACTTTCCCAAGCATTTCATCATCTCGGCAGCCCTAGCCGCGAGAGCCGGCGGGCCCCTCGCTGACGCCGTCGGCGTTTACAAGGAAATCGAGGACTCGCGTGGCGGCAGCGGCTTTTCGTTCAATGACATCGCCGCCGATCGCGCCGGCACGCGCTTCGGCGAATATGCCGCAGATCCCGCTTCTGCCCGGCGTTTGCAGCAACGCATGCGCGCCAGGATCGAGGAAAAAGACCTGATGCCCACGACCGAAGATCTGCCGGAATTTATGCCTGAGCGAGAATTCCAGCGGCGCTTCGGCGGAGTTGACGCGCCGCCGTACAAAAAAATAATGACCGATATCGAGCGCCGGGTCGCTGCCTTGTCGCTCTATTTCTGAAACTGCTCTTTGGGAAAATTCGCCGTAGCCATCACGCCGCCGTCGACCACCAAGGGATGACCGTAAATGAAATCGGAATCGTCGCTGACCAGAAACAACGCGGCTTTCGCTTGGTCATCCGCGGTGCCCAAACGGCCCGCGAGATTTTCAAAGGTGCGACTGCCGGCCACGTCGTCGTCGAAACCCACCGGCGAGCCCGAACGGTTCGGCACGACGCAGTTGACGCGGATCTTGTACGGCGCGAGCTGGACCGCGAGGGCGCGCGTCATGTTGATGACGCCGGCCTTGGCCGCAGCATAGGCGATGCCGTCGAAGCGCCCGATCATGCCCGAGGTCGAACCAAAATTTACGATCTTTCCGCCGCGCCCTTGTTGGCGCATTTGCTCCGCGACATACTTGGTGACGAGGTACGGGCCTTTGAGGCTAACCGCGATGACTTTGTCGAATTCCTCCTCGGTGCTGTCGAAAATATTCGCGTGATCGGTCAGCGCTGCATTGTTGACGAGAATGTCGATGGCGCCGAATTTCGCGACGACCTTTTTGACCATCTCACGCACATCGCTCGATTTGGCAACATCGCCAAGAACCACCATCGCATCCTGGCCCGATTTGTTGATTTCATCGACGACCGCCTGCCCGCGCCCTTCATGCATTTCCGCTACAGCAACCTTTGCGCCTTCCGAAGCAAACAGTTTGGCCATCGCCTTGCCGATGTTTCTTCCCGCGCCGGTGATCATCGCAACTTGTCCTTTGAGTTTCATTGCCACAATTCCTTTCCTTGAATCGTTTTTCGTAGAACCTCTGGAGTAGCTGCTGGCGCAGGTTGGCCCCGCTTGTGCGCTGGGATCATCTCGCTCAAATCTTGAGATCTTCCGGAGGAGTGAACGTGTAGACGTCGAAAGTATTCAGCGTGCAGGCCAACATCGCATAATAACCGATTGTAGCGGCGAGCTCGACCATGCCCTTTTCGCCGAAGCGGCCGTAGATCGCCTGAAACGTCGCCTCGCTAACCCGATGCGTGTGAATCATCTCGCGCACGAAGCTCACGATCGCTGCCTCTTCGGAAGAAAAACTCTCCGCGCCTTTTTTCTGATAGACGGCGCGAATGGTTTCCATCGGAATACCGGCTTTCTCTCCGTGCATAATATGCGCCGCCCACTCGTGTTTGCATTCCAGCTCCCGCGCCGACACCAACGCCGTAAACTCGATGACTTTGTGATCTAAACTGGATTCGAAACGGATATAGCTCCCCAGATGCGCCGTGCGCGCCGCCAGCTCCGGGCTGTGCAACAGCGCCAGCCACGGCCCGCCGACGACGCCGCGGCTCTGCGCAATGGTGTCATAAACTTTCTGATGCTCCGGCGCCAGGTCTTCTTTTTTTGTGATAGTTGCGATGCGTGCCATTCTTCCTCCGTTTAAATCACGTCAGTTTTTCTTTGAGCCATCGAGTCACAATGTCAATGACTTCATCGTTCGATTGACCTTTCTTGCGACCCATGTGGCCGGCGCCCGCGATAATGCGCAGTTCTTTCGGGCTGCCGTGTTCCGCGAGCAAATAAAGATCGCTGATCGGATGCTGATCGTCTTCCTTGCCGTTAATGCAGAGAAGCGGCGCGCAAGGTTGATCGATCAGGCCTTGCGTCACCAAGGATAAAGTCGGCGCGATCCTAAGCGTTTCTTCAAGCGTTTTTACACCAAAGATGTAAGAGCGAGCGTCGAGCAGACTCGCCGGTCCCATGAGATATTGCGATGCAGTTAGAGTCAATGCCGGGCGCAGCCACTCTTCTTGAAAGGTCCGATGCACGCCGGCGCCCCAGTTTACGGCACCACGCAACCGCTTCGGCTCAGTATGCGCCAGCTTTGCCGCCCAATAGCCACCGAAGCTGCCGCCCATGCAGGCGATCCGCTTGCCGTCGATATCGGCGCGGCTTTCGAGATAGTCCATCGCCGCGGAAAAAGTTCGCTCCGCCCTCGGATCGCCGGCAAGACAAGGGTTTTCCCCGGCGCCCGGCATGTCGATGGTAAAACAGGCAAGGCCATTTTTGAGCAAGACGTCATTGTTGGTGCGCCGATCTTCTTTCCAGCCATCGACGCCGCCCCAGTGCATCACAACCGGGGGTCGATTTATACCGTTCGGCACCTGCAAATAACCGACGACTCTCTTCCCCTCGAAAGGGATTTCGATCCGCTCCAGGGATGGGTCCATCGTCGGCGCCGCCTTTAAAAAAGTCCTGAGCGCGCCTTTGTAGCAGTTCATTTTTTCCGGGCTGCTTGGCACCGGATAGCGCCCGATACGGTAGTACTCGTACGCCAAATAATAAGTTTCGCCGGCGTTTTTTTTCTGTCCTTGTTTTTCTTGCTCCTCGCCAACCGCTTCATATTTAAGCCCGACTTTGCCCCACTCCCGGCCCCAGAGATCGGCATCGAGGCTGGTGAGGTTTCTCACTACCTGCTCGACGTCTTCTTTTTTTACCCGTTCGAAAGGATTGATCCGCCCGGCGCGATGTAAAATATCGGCTTTGATTTCTTCGAGAGTTTTTTCGGCCATGCCAAGAACTCCCCTTACGATTTCGCGCCCGGCTCATTGGCCAATGCTTTGAGCGCCGTCTTGTAGAAGCGATCGTCGATAAATTGCTCCGGTTTGAAGTTCGGCTTGTCTTTCAATACGGCAAATTCCAATTCGGCGCGCTTGTAGAGCCCCTCTGGACTGAGGCTGGGAATATAGGCATCGCGCATCAAATCGTAAAGCGAAGCCGCGATCTCGCGCTGATCCAATCGGCCATTCTTCATGACGATATCGATGCTGCCCTCGCGATTGGCGCGAATCCAATAGAGCGCCTTCATCACGGCTCTCACCATTCGCTCCGTCATATCGGGTTCCGCTTGGACATGCTTGGCCATCGCCTGCAAAGCGCTGAATGGAACGTTTTTAAACTCATCGCCTAGATAAACCAGCCGCTTCATGCCGGCCTTGAGTAGCGGCCGGTCCGTCGGCGGCGCCATCAGCGCCGCGGCCGCTCGGCCTTGCATGAGCGCGATCGCCTTGCCTTCGTTATCGGGAATATTCAAATACTCGGCGAATTTTTCGCCGTAGCCATATTTGGCAAACAGCGCCTGAAGCACGCTGTAGGTCGAGCCGCCGAAAGTCACGGCGATTTTTTGTCCCTTGAGATCTTCCAGCCGTTTGATCTCCGGCCGGGTAATCAAGCCGAACGGAATCTGATTGAAGATTTGCAAGAGCACACGAATCTGCTCGCCCTTGAACATCGCCTGCATGGACGGCCCGAAAGCAGATGAATAGTGGACGCTACCCGAAAGCAACGCCTGCACATTCATCGCATTGCCGCGCAGCACGACGATGTTGACGTTGCTCAGACCCATTTCGTCGTAGAATTTTTTTTCTTTGGCGACGACGTAGGCCAAATGCTGGATATTGCCCGGCCCCGGCAAGGAGACGTAGATAGGCTTACTGACTTGCGCACCGAGCGGAGAAGCAAAGCAGGCAACCATCATCGTGAAGGCGAAGAAATTCAAGCGCTTCATAGAAACTTCTCCTGATAATTTGCCGCTAAGCCTGGAGACCGAGTTAACAGAAAGCGCGCGACTAGCGCAAGCCCCGCAGGCGCGGATCGAGAACCTCGCGCAGCCCTTCGCCGACGAGGTAGTAGGCAAGAACGGTAATGAAGATCGCAAAGCCGGGAAACACCGCGAGCCACCAGGCGAACGTGGTCGTACTGCCTTCCTGCAGGATTGATCCCCAGGTCACCAGTTCCGCGGGCACGCCGATGCCCAGAAAGCTCAGGCTCGATTCGACCAGAATCGCCCCGCCGATGCCGAACACCACCGAGACGATGACGGGCGCCAGCGCGTTGGGAAGGATGTGCTTGAACATCACTTTGCGATCGGAAACGCCGAGCGCGACCGCCGCCGTGACGTAATCCAGATTTCGGATCCTGAGAAATTCGTTGCGCGTAAAGCGCGCCATGCCGACCCAACTGGTCGCGCCGATGATCAGCATGGTTAAGTAGAGGCTCGGCGGCAGCAGCGCCGCTATCGTGATCAGCAGAAAGAAGGTCGGGATCGAAAGCATGATCTCGAAGATCCGCGAGATCACCAGGTCGATCCACGAGCCGAAATAGCCGGCGATCGCGCCGAGGACAACACCGATCAAAAGCGCGATGCCGACCGCGACAAAACCGATGGAAAGAGAAATGCGCGAGCCGTGGATCATGCCGGCAGCCACGTCGCGGCCCAACTTATCGGTGCCGAACGCATGTTTTGCCGACGGCGGTTCGAGCGGTTCGAGCAAATTGATGTTACTCGGCCGATAAGGAATCGGCGGATACAAAGCTTTCGCGCCTTCGAGCTTTTTGAAATCGACGTTGAGCAGTTCCGCTGGCCACTGCCCCAGCTTGGCGCCGACGAGATAGCTGCGCAGGATGGGGAAATAGCTCTTGCCCTTGTAATTCAAATAGTACGGTTTGTCGTTGGCGATAAAATCCGCGAACAGCGCCATGAATACGAGCAGGCAGACGACGTAGAAGCCGGCGAGCGCGATCGGATTGTGTTTGAAGCGCCTCCAGACATCCGACCAGAGTCCCTCGGCGA
>Ga0207701_10006707_pt1 | contig 11487 bp, 11 predicted proteins | sample KBSSwiSSwithPhiX_FD_184294 | JGI IMG/M metagenome (GOLD analysis project Ga0207701, IMG submission 184294) | Switchgrass rhizosphere bulk soil microbial communities from Kellogg Biological Station, Michigan, USA, with PhiX - S5 (SPAdes) (version 2) | ecosystem: Environmental > Terrestrial >...
CAGAACTCCTGCACGTCGATCGGAAAATGCGGCGCCGTGGACATGCAAGCTACCCCGCGCCGGATGCCGATTTCCCGACGACGACGGTCAATACCATGCCGTCGTCATCTATCCGAATTCGTGCCGATCAGATCGGAACAACTACGGATTGAGGTGCCAACAAATGTTTTGCGCCTTTCACCGGCGCACCCTAGAATTTTCGTTCGGGGGTCGTACGGGCGGACAATAGAGAGGGAGAACGAGGGGACATTGTAGACATCAAAACGGGAGGTTTGCTTCATGACTACTCCGCCCCCTGGAACGCCCGATCTCGACCTGACCTTGGCCGGCACCGCCGGCAGTATCAACGGCGCGGTCTTCTCGACCGGCGAGACCCAGTCCGCCGGAACCGGTGCGTTCAACGCCTTCGTGCAGATTCAGCGCACGGGCACCGAACAGGGCTACAACACCGACGCCAGCGCCCAGTACGACGAGAATAATTCGCTCACTCACAATCATTCGATCTTGCTCGCGGACGTTCCGATCGTCATCGGCGACGGCGCCAACGGCACCGTCGAGGGCATCGCCTATCGCGAGTTCCTGCTCGACCTGAACGAGGGGAACGGGGGCACCAATCCCTACATTTCGCTCGACGCGCTGCAGATCTGGCAGAACGAGGCCGGCAACCTCACCAACTTCACAGCCGGCTCGGGCTTTGCCGGCACCCACACCAACTACCTCGCCTACGATCTCGATGCCGGCGCCGACCGCTGGATCGCGCTCAATGCTGGCATGTCGCACGGCAGCGGCCAGAGCGACTACCGCATCCTGATTCCCGACAGCTTCTTCATCAACGACGCGGCGCATCGCTACGTGACGCTCTATTCCGCCTTCGGCGAGCAGGCCGGCTGGAATTCGAGCGGCGGCTTCGAGGAATGGGGCCTGCACGGCGCCAGCGGCGGCGCGCAGTCGGCATTTTCGGTGCACAAGACCGCGAGCGTGCCGGGCGACACTGCCGACACCGTCGACGAAGTCATCACCTACACCATCACGGTGTCGAACACCGGGAACACGGCGCTGAGCGGCATCACGGTGTCCGATCCATCGGTGAGCGATCTCGCCGCGGTGCAGAGCGGCGGCTTCAACGTCGGCGACGCCAACCTCGACGGCCAGCTCTCGGCCGGCGAGACCTGGCTCTATACGGCGAGCCACACCGTTACGCAGAACGACCTCGACAGCAACGGCAACGGCAACGGCATCATCAGCAACACTGTGACAGCCGACAGCACCCAGACGGCTCCCGTGTCGGCGACCGCCTCGGTCGCGGTCGATCAGCGGCCGGACGTGACGCTGACGAAAACCCCGGACGTGTCGTCGGTGGACGCGGCCGGCGACGTGATCACCTACACCATCACGGCCCAGAACACCGGGAACGTCACGTTATCGGGCGTCACGGTCGAGGACTCGCAGGTCACCGTCGTCACCGAGATCGTCGATCCGGGTGCGCCCATTCTTGGGCCGGAATGGCTCGGGCAGGTTCTCGACGGCGACTATAACGTCGGCGACACCAACCAGAACGGCATCGAGGATCCGGGCGAGACGTTCGAATTTCGCAATGTCGGCGACACCAATCTCAACGGCATCGAGGACCCGGGCGAGACCTTCCTGTTGACCAATGTCGGCGACACCAACCAGAACGGATTCCAGGACGACGGCGAGACGTTCCAGTACTACAACGCCGGCGACACCAACCATAACGGGGTGGAGGACGACGGCGAAACGTTCCAGTTTACAGTCAGCCACGCCGCGACCGCGGTCGATGCCAACAACGATACGTTCAACGACGGCGATGCTGATTTTGACGGCCAGCTCGATGTCGGCGAAACCTGGCAGTACACCGTCAGCTACACGGTGACGCAGGACGACATCGACAATGGCGGCGTGGTCCAAATTGGCCTGACGCACGACAACACCGCGACCGTCACCACAGCGCAAGGCGCAGGTGACGAGGCCTCAGCGTCTGTCGACATTGAGCAGAAGCGTGTGAGCCTGGTGAAGACGGCCTCGGTGCCGGGCGACACAGCGGACGCCGCGGGCGAAGTGATCGACTACACGATAACCATCACCAATGACGGCAACGTTGCGCTAACCCCGACCGTCAACGACCCGTCAGTTATCGATCTCGCGGCCGTCATGAGCGGCACCTTCAATGCCGGTGACGCCGATATGGATGGTGTGTTCGACCCCAGCGAGAGCTGGCAATACGCGGCGAGCCATACAGTCACGCAGGCCGAGATGGACGCCGGAGGCACGATCGACAACACCGCGTCGGTTACGACCGGTGAAGGCGCTTCGGCAAGCGGCGGTGCCTCGGTGACGGTTGAGCAGAACGCCGAGGTCACGCTGGTCAAGTCGGCACTCGGCTATCACGATCTGAACAACAACAACGTGGCGGATGCCGGCGACACGATCGACTTCCAGTTCCTGATCGAAAACGTCGGAAACATCACGCTGCACGATGTCGGCGTGAACGACGTGGACACCAACGTCGAGGTAACCGGCACGGCGTTCGACCTCGCGCCGGGCGCGTCCGACAGCGCGTCTTGGGTCGGGGTCTATACGATCACCGCGCTCGACGTCGGCAACGGCTATCACGACAACGATGCGGTGGCGCTCAGCGAAGAGGCAAGCGACTCGTCCGGCACGGTGCACGTCGTGCTCGCGGACCTGATGCTGCTGGTGTGACGTTTTAGGCGAACCTGCCCGGGCCACGCGGCGCCGTCCGCGTGGCCCGCCTTCGTTAACCTGGCCTTCCGATTCGGCGCGTCTGCCGCAAAGCCCGGCCGATTGTGCTGGCAATCCGGCTGCCGCGGCCCCATATGAGTGGATCGCCGGCAGAACCGACCAAAGGACGCCGGCGGCTGAGAGACCGGTTGCGCTCCCCCTTCGAACCGAGCGCCCCATGTTCACTCCCGAGCAATATCGCCAGAAGGCCGCGCAGTACGACGCCCTGCTCAAGACGGCCCGGACGCCCGCCGAGGAGGCCGAGTACCGCGATCTGAAGCAGAGCTACGGGTCGCTGGCCGAGAACCTCGACTGGTTGGCGGCGAACTCGGCCAAGACCGTGGGGTCGGGCAAGCACCCGTCACTCCGTGAGCGCGCGGAGCGCGACGATGCCTACGCCGAACAGGAGAATGTCCTGCGCTGCCTGGGCGCCGCCGTAATTCTCAATTGGAACACGATCCCGCAGAAACTCCAGCGCGCCCTGTTTGAAGCCGCGAGCAGCATCGAGAACAGCGAGCGCAAGGCCCCGCTGAAGGACGTGCTGGCGCAATTTCTGCACGATCACAAGGACGACGCGCAGAAGCAGCAGCAACACCAGAACGGCGGCTGAGCGGCCGTCAGCGCATCACGAAATTCGGATTTCTCACACTTGGAAGGACACACCGTGTCGCACAGATTCTCAGTCGGACAGATCGTCGACCTTGCCTACCGCATGCTGCAGACGGCCCCCGCCGGGCAGTACGAAGTCCGCCAGCTCCTGCCGGCATCCGACCGCGACGCGGACGACCCGCGCTATCGCATCAAGAGCGTGGAAGAGAAATACGAGCGCGTCGCCGCGGAAAGCGACCTGACGTTGACGACCGCGACGTTGGCGCACGCGCAGGCGGCAGTCGCCTGACGTACACGAAACAACCAGGAGCAGCTTCAATGGCATTGCGCGCAACGCCGAAGATCACATCAACGAAAAAGAGTTCCGAGAATGATCCGATCGAAACCGCGCCGCTGGCCATGAACCAGCAAAAGCGGCTTGAGGAGCGCTATCGCCTGCAGGTCGACCGGCAGACGAAAAAGACCTTTACCACGATGGAAGAGGCCGAAGCGGCGGGGCGCCTGATCAAGAACGCGCACGCGATCGTCCAAGTGTCGGTCTACGACGCCGTCGATTTCACCAACAAGGCGATCGAGGCCGACGCTCCGGCCTGAGGTCGACCGAAGGCGTCTCCCTAGAGCGAGATGACTTTTCTTCGAATCGTCATCTCGCTCCAGGTTTTTGGTGGAGCATGATCTTTTCCGAAAACCGGTGTCCACTTTTCGGGATCATGCCCTAGCGCACTACGACCAAGGGCATCTCGCGGTTCGGCCAGCGGCTCGCGAACGTGGTCGGCTGGCTCGAATAGAGCGACGCCTCATTATTGGTCGCCAGATTCCAGGCGGAGGCGCCGAGCAGCACGGTCGCGACGATCGGCAGCGTCACCGCTGCGGCGATCAACGGGGCGAACATCCAGCTTTCGCGCCGGGTGATGTCGTGGTCGAGTTCGAACGGCGCCACTTCGTAAGGTTCCGGGATGTCGGTCGCGATGGCATTGCGAAGGTTATCGCGCATGAGGGTGTCTCCCTGTTGGGCCGGAAACGCGAGCGCCGCCTTCGGGTTCCCTGACCCAATGACAACGCCTCCCCTTCATGCTTCATTGCCCGGCCTTTCGCTGACGTTTTCGGCGAAAAGCCCCGCAACGGTGTCCCATGGCAGATAGTAAATCCCGCGTGATCTGCGTCGGCGAAGTGATGGTGGAACTGTCGCGCGGCAATGACGGCCGCTACGGCATGGGGTTCGGCGGCGACACCTTCAACACCGCCGTTTATCTCGCGCGCGCCGGCATCCCTGCCGCCTACGCGACCGCGATGGGCGACGATCCCTACTCCGACGGCCTGATGGCGCTCGCGACCGCCGAAGGCGTGAACGGCGATCTTATCCGGCGGATGCGGGGCCGCATGCCGGGCCTGTACCTCATCGAGACCGACGCGAAGGGCGAGCGCAAGTTCTACTACTGGCGCGAGACCTCGCCGGCGCGCGATCTGTTCGAGCTGCCGGACTGGGCGGCGGTCGCCGAGGCGCTGCTCTCGGCGCGGCTCGTCTATTTCTCCGGCGTCACGCTCTCGCTTTATTCCAACACCGGCATCGGCCGCTTCCTTGCCGCGCTCGAGCTCGCGCGCCGCCAAGGCGTCAAGGTCGCGTTCGACGGCAATTTCCGCCCGCGCGGCTGGAAGGGCGACGTCGCGCGCGCCCGCACTGTGTTCGCCGAGGCCTTGAAAAGGGTCGACATCGCGCTGCCGACCTTCGACGACGAGGCGACATTATGGGGCGATACCAATCCGGAAGCGACGGTCGAACGGCTGCAGGCGTTCGGCATCGGCGAGATCGTGGTGAAGAACGGCTCGAGCACCGCGCTGGTCGCGGACAAGAACGGCCGCGAGCATGTGCCGGTGCCGGAAGTCGTCGAGCCGATCGACACCACGGCGGCGGGCGATTCGTTCAACGCCGCCTATCTGGCGGCGCGGCTGAACGGCGAGAACCCGCTGGCGGCCGCGGGCGCGGCACACGGCCTTGCCGGTCAGGTGATCCGCCATCGCGGCGCGATCATGCCGCGCGCCGTGAGTGCGATGCATTAAATCTCGCCCTCAGGGCTTCCCGACAATCATCGCGGCCCAGGCGGCGAGGAACGGCAGCGGCAGCGACACCGCCACGCGCAGCCATACGACGCGTGGCGGCATCGAGGGGATCTCGTAGATCAGCACGCGCGGCAGCGCGAACAGCGCCCACGCGATCGTATAGGCGATCACCTGCGGTGCGCCGGCGCCGCCCTTCAGCGCCGCAGCCGCGATCGCAAAGCCGACCACCGGCCCGCCCGGTGTCAGCGCGCCCGCGACGCTCGCGATGATCAGGCCCAACGGCCCAGTCCCTGAGCCGAACCACGACGGGATCAGATGCTGCGGCAGCATCTCGGCGATGAAGCCCGAACCGATCATGCCGATGGCGATACGCGGCAGCAGCGCGAGGAATTCGCGCGCCGCAAGGCGCAGCGAGTCCACAAACAGCGACTGGCTGCGCGCCACCACCGCCAGCCCGAGCGCCACGACGATCGCCCACAGCAGGACATCGACGATGAGGCTCATGTGGCGCCTCCGTCGCGTCGTGCGAAGGATTGCCAGATCGCACGCGCCGCGAGCCCGGCGACAATCGGCAGCGGCAGCGAGAAGATGACGCGCCACAGCACGAAGTCAGGACCGAAGAACGGAAGCTCCCACACGATCGCACGGGTGTAGCCGATCAGCGTCCAGGCGATCACGAACGCGCAGGCTGCGCCCGCGTCGGCGCCGGCGGCGAGCAGCGCCCCCGCCACCGGATAGATGGTGAACGGTCCGCCGGGCATGATCGCGCCGGCAAAGGTCGCGACCAGAATGCCGGCAATCCCGGACTCCGAACCGACCCAGCGTGCAATGGTTTCGCGCGGCAGCAGCAGCGTGACGAACACGCCGATCAGGCAGCCGGCCAGCACTTTCGGCAGCATCAGGCCGAACAGGCCGAGGTCCTCGGTGAGGATCGCGAGGAAGCGCACCGGCCCGTCGCGGAAATAGACGACGACGGCGGCGGTGACGGCGAGCACCGCGATGACGGCGGCGGACCAGTCGAAGGCGCGGCGGCGGCGCGGGGTGGACATCAGCTACGCAAAGCGGCGGCCTCGCGCGCAAGCTGCGTGATGCGAGCCCAGTCGCCGGATGCGATGGCGTCCTTCGGCGCGACCCACGAGCCGCCGACCGCGAGCACGTTCGGACAGGCGAGATAGGCCGCCGCATTCCTCCCATCGATCCCGCCGGTCGGGCAGAACTTCGCATCGGGAAGCGGCGCGGCGACGGATTTGAGCCACGCCGTGCCGCCAGATGCCTCGGCGGGAAAGAACTTGAGGACTTTGAAGCCCCGCGCGGAAAGCGTCATCGCTTCGGAGACGGTGGCGCAGCCGGGAAGCACGGGCACGGGGGCGTCCGCCAGCGCGGCGGCAAGCTCTGTAGGGGTACCGGGACTGACGAGGTAGGTTGCGCCCGCCGCGACCGCCAAGGCAACGTCGGAAGGCCTCGTCACCGTGCCGGCGCCGACGACGCAGTCCGGCACTTCCGCGGCAATCGCCTTGATTGCCTCGACCGCGGCCTTCGTCCGCAGCGTCACCTCGATCACCCGAAGACCGCCAGCGGCCAAAGCGCGCGCGAGCGCCACCGCATCGGCGGCGCGCTCGATGGTGAGAACCGGAATGACGGGGGTTTGCGCGACAAGCGCGGTCGGATCGAGGGGCATCCCCGGTCTTATTCCGCCGGCTGCACCGCCGCAAGGCGCGCGGAGCGGCGCTGCCTGCGCCGCTCGCGCCACGCCGCGAGGTTCGCGATCGCCATCAGGGCGGCGGGCGTCACGATCAGGGTCAGGATGGTCGCAAAACCGAGGCCGAACACGATGGCGGTCGACAGCGATATCCACCACTGCGTCGCCGGCGCGCCGACCGTGATCTCGCGCGTCATGAACTCGATGTTCATGCCGAACGCGATCGGCAGCACGCCGAGGATCGCCGTGACCGCCGTGAGCACCACGGGGCGCGCGCGTTCGCGGCAGGTTTCCAGGATCGCCTCGTAGGCCGGGACGCCCTCCTCGCGCAGTCGATCGTAGGTGTCGATCAGCACGATGTTGTTGTTCACGATCACGCCGGCGTTCGCGATCACGCCGATACCGGTCATCACGACGCCGAACGGCTGACCCATCACCATCAGGCCGATCAGCACGCCGATGGTCGAGAGCACCACGGCGGTGAGCACCAGGGCGACCGAGATAAACTTGTTGAACTGCGCCAGCAGGATCGCAAAGATCAGGAACAGCGCGGTGCCGAACGCCTTCATCAAAAACGCGCCCGCCTTCTCGCGTTCCTCGTCCTCGCCCTTGAGACGGAAGGTCACGTTCTGGCCGAGATCGGTCTTGGCGAGGTCGGCGGCGAGTTCCTTTTGCACCTTGGCGCTCTGTGCACCCTCGGCGACGTTCGAAGAGACGGTAATGACGCGGTTGCCGCCGATGCGGTTGATGTTGCCGACGCGCTGCGCCGGCACGCGCGTGACGAAGTTGCCGATCGGCACGTGGCCGACCGGCGTCTGGATGCGCAGCTCGTCGATTTGTTCGAGGCTGCGCCGGTCGGACGGGAAGCGCACCAGGATGTCGACCGCCTTGTCGTTGTCGGAGGGGCGATACTCGGTCACCTTCGCGCCGTTGGTGACGAGCTGCACGCCGGTGCCGACCGTGTTGACGTTGGCTTGATACTTCGCGGCCTCGCTCTTGTTCACCTCGAGGCGCCAGTCGATGCCGGGCAGCGGCAGACCGTCGTCCACGTCGCGCACATCCGTACGCGCCGCGAGCAGCGCCGCGGCCTTCTTGGCGGCAGCCGGCAGCAGGTCGGGATCGAGCGCCGCAAGCTGGATCTGCACCGGCTTGCCAGTCGGCGGACCCGCGCGCGGCGCGGTGACCTCGACCAAAATGCCCGGAATATCCGCGGTCTTGTCGCGGATGCCGTCCATGATCTCGTGCGCCGGTGCGCGCGTGCGCCAGTCGGCGAATTCGAACTGGATCACGCCGATCGTGTCTTCGCCGAGCTCGTTCGACTGGCGCGGTTGTTCGCCCGCACGGGTGTAGACGGTCTTCAGTCCCGGATGCTTCAGCACACGTTCTTCGACCGCGCGCACGAGACGGTCCTTCTCGTCGAGCGAGAGGTTGCCGCGGCCGTGGATGATGACCTGTCCGTAGTCGGGTTCCACCTTGGGGAAGAACTCGACGCCCTTGCCGAGCTTGCCGTACGCCATCTGCACGCCGACGAGCAGCGCAAGCGCGAGCATCAAGGTCGCGCCCGGATGGCGCAGCGCAAGATGCACTGTGCGCATGTAAGGTCCGCGATCCTTGGCGCGCTCGTCATGCGGCACAGTGGCGGCGCGCCCGAGCAGCGCGCCGAGCGTCGGGGTGAAGAACAGCGCGACCGCGAGCGACGCCGACAACGTCGCGATCAACGTGATCGGCATGTACTTCATGAACTCGCCGACCGTGCCGGGCCAAAACAGCAGCGGCGAGAACGCTGCGACCCGCGTCGCGGTCGCCGCAATGACAGGTCCGGCCATGCGCTTGGCGGCCAGCGAATAGGCCTCGCGCGGCGGCATGCCTTCCGACATGCGCCGCTCGGCGAATTCCGAGACGATGATCGCGTCGTCGACCAGCATGCCGACCGCGAGGATGAGCGAGAACAGCACCACGATGTTGACGGTCAGCCCTGCGAGCTGCAGCCCGAGCACGCCGGCGAGGAACGAGGCCGGGATCGCGATGCCGATGAACAGCGAGGCGCGGAAGCCGAGCGCAAACAGGATGATGATCGCGACCAGCAGCACGCCGGTGATCACCGAGTTCTGCAAGTCGGCCAGCATCTGGCGGATGACCTTGGATTTGTCTTGCGTATACGAGACCTGCAGCGCCTCCGGCCAGGTCTGCTTCATGCGCTCGACGACGAGCTTCACGCCGTCCACGGTCTCGATCAGGTTCGCGCCGGTGCGCTTCGAGACCTCGATGGTCATGGCCGGACGGCCGTTGACGCGCGTAATTGACGTGGCGTCCTTGAACGTCGGCTTGACCTGCGCGACGTCGCCGAGCGTCACGGTCGCGCCCGCGCTCGAGGCGATCGGAATTTTCAGCATGTCCTGCGGCTTCTCGATCAGCGCCGGCACCTTCACGGCAAAGCGCCCGGTCGCACCTTCGAGCGCCCCGGCGGCAACGAGGCTGTTCGACGACTGCGTGATCGCGATCAGCTGCTCGAGCGAGACGCCGTAGCTCTTCATCAGCATCGGCTCGGCGACGATCTCGACCGCCTCGTCGCGCGCGCCGCGCAGTTCGGCTGAGATCACGCCCGGCACCTGCTCGATGAGATTCTTCGCCGTGCGCGCGAGGCGCAGCAGCGTGCGCTCCGGCAGGTCGCCGGCGAGCGACACCACCAGCACCGGATAGAGCGAGAGATTGACCTCCTGCACGGTCGGCTCGTCGGCATCGCGCGGCAGGTCGCGCTTTGCCTCGTCCACTTTCGCGCGAACGTCGGCGAGCGCGGACTTGGAGTCGAACCCCGCCTGGAATTCGAGCAGCACGTAGGCGCCGCCCTCGTAGGCGGTCGCCCGCATCTCCTTCACGTTCGAGACCGACTTGAGCTTGGTCTCGACCGGCTTGACCAGCAGCCGCTCGGCATCCTCCGGACTGATCCCGCGCTGCGTCAGCAGCGTGTAGACGATCGGGATCTTCACATCGGGCTCGGCTTCCTTGGGGATCGTCACATAGGCGACGAGGCCCGCGACGAGCAGGAAGGCGAGCGCCGCGATGGTCAGGCGCGCGTGATTGATCGCGTAGTCGACCGGATTGCCCATGGAAAGCTCGTCAGCGCCCGGCGGTCTTCGGCGGCTCGGCGTCGACAGCCTCGACCTCCTGGCCTTCGCGCACGAAGTCCTGCCCCTGCACGATCACGCGTGCCGCGTCGGCGACGCCGCCGACCCACATGAATTGCTGCTGGTCGTCGATCACCGACACCGGGACGAATACCACCTTGTTTGCTGCATCGACGATACGCACGCCGAGTTCGCCTGCGGAAGAGAACGTCAGCGCCGAACGCGGCACACGCACGGCCGGCACCGGTGCGAGCGGCACCGCGACCTCGGAGGTGATGCCGTCCGGAATGTAGCCGTCGGCATTCGGGATCTCGACCTCGACCCGGTAGGTGCGCGTACCCTGGCTCGCGCTCTTGGAGATGAAGCGCAGTTTGCCCTGCGCCTTGTGGCCGGTGACGAGACGCAGTTCAGCCTGGTCGCCGACGTGGATGCCATGCAGATTGCGCTCCGCGACCTCGACCACGGCGAGGATCGGATCGATCGACACGATCTGCGCGATTTCCTTGCCCTGGAACGAGAACGCCGCCTGCCCGATCTCGACCGGCACGTCGTTGACGATGCCGGACCACGGCGCGCGGATGACGCTGCGGTCGCGCTCGGCTTCCGCTGCGGCGAGCGCCGCCTCGGCCGCCTTGAATTGCGTCTCCAGATTGACCGCTTCGAGCTTCGGCAGCGAGCCCTGCTCGACCAGCTTCATGCGCGCCGCAAGCTCGGTCTTGCGCTGCATCAGCATGGCCCTCGCCTGGAGCACGCGCGCCTCGCGCGCCTCGTCGGAAAGCACCGCGATCACGTCGCCCTGCTTGACCTGCTGACCGCGCCGCACCTTCAGCTCGCTGATGACGCCGTCGCCGCGCGCCGTCACCATCATCTTCTTCTCGGCTTCAGTACGGCCCGACAGAATGAGCTGCCGGCTGCGCGGCTCAAGCCGCGCGGCAATGATGGAAACACGGAATAGCTTTGCCTCCACCGCCGCAGGGCCGACTGCGGCGCGGCTTTCGGCCGTCTCATGCGGAAACAGATGCCCGGATGCGATCCAGGCGCCCGCCGCGACGACGATGCCGACCGCGACGATACGATTGCCCTTCATCATCTGCCCCTGATCGTATTGTCGTTGTCCGTTGCCGGGTTGAGAAGCTGCCGCACCATGCCGAGCACGATCGGCATCACGGCCTCCGCATTGAACGACGGCTCGACCGCACGCCGCCACGACAGACCGTCGGCGAGCGCGAACAG
>Ga0207701_10006708_pt1 | contig 11486 bp, 13 predicted proteins | sample KBSSwiSSwithPhiX_FD_184294 | JGI IMG/M metagenome (GOLD analysis project Ga0207701, IMG submission 184294) | Switchgrass rhizosphere bulk soil microbial communities from Kellogg Biological Station, Michigan, USA, with PhiX - S5 (SPAdes) (version 2) | ecosystem: Environmental > Terrestrial >...
GCATTGGGCGTTGGCGCACGACGAGTCGACCGCGGCCTCGCTCGCGATGGGGATCGGCAGCCACCTGGCCCTGACCGGCACCGCTGCCATGGGAGTGCCGCGGCACCTGATCCCCGCCAACGTGCCGTACGAGCAGATGCCGTGCGGCGCCGTGTCGCTCTGGACTTGGGCACTGAGCCGCACGCCGTGGGCGGTCAGCCCGACCGATCGCGATTGGGCCGATCGGGCCATTGCCCATGCACGAGCGCATGGCGATGCGCCGGCGCTGTGCGTGGCCCTTGCCAGCCTCGCGGACTTCCTGGTCCCCGGCTCGCCCGAGGCGACGCGCGTCTTCGACGAGCTGCACGCGCTGGATAACGCCGGCATTGCACCGATGGCGCGCTCGGCCGGGCCGATCGCCGAGGCCGTCCACCTGAGCAAGCTGCGCGATGCCAACGGGGCGATCGCTTGCCTGCATCGAGGGCTGACGCACATCACACAAACCGGTGTGCGCAACGGGATCTGGTTCGTTCAGTCGTGGCTGATCGGCATCAAGCTCGCCGCGGGCCGTACGGCCGACGTGATTGCGGACGGGCTGCCGCTACTGGAACAGATGCGAGGCACGCGCAACGAGGCGGCGTTGGGCATCTGCCGCCGTGCGGTTGTGACCGCGCTGTTGGAGCAGGATGATCTCGACCGCGCCCGCCCGCTGGCGCAGGTGGGCTGGCGTCAGGCGGGGCGCTTTGCGGCGCTGGCCCACGCGGCCTGGCCCGACCTGCTGGCGCTGCAGGCCGCTCTCGAAGACAGGCCGCGCGCCGCGGCGAAGCTGCTGGGGGTGGCCGATGCGAGCTGGGCGCGCATCGGGCGCGAGCGCGGCGCGGCCACGCGTAGAGTGGTCCAGCGCGCGGAATCAAGGGCGGCCGGCGCGCTCGGGGACGAAACACTCGAGCATCTCCGTCGCGAAAGCGCTCTTCTGCGCAGCGAGGACGTCGATGCGATCGCGTTCGCCGCCGAGGATGTCTCGTGAGCGTGGTATTTGTCTCGCCCATTTAGCGGGACTAACAACGTTCAATGCGCATCGCCAGCAACCGGACAGGGCCACGTCACTGCGCGCGATCGTCCGCGCCCGGCCCAGCATCTTCGCCCGGCTTGCGCTTTACTGGTAAACGTTATACGATACTCGGTAAATGATCCGGTCGTTTGCCTCGCGCGACACCGAGGAGCTGTTCGCGGGCGGTTCTCCGCGGAAGTTCCGTTCGTTCCAGGCACAAGCTGAACGCAAGCTGCAAATGCTCGACAGCGCGAAGGATCTGAACGACCTGCGCGTGCCGCCCGGTAACCGGTTGGAGAAACTTGGCGGTGATCGGCGGGGGCAGCACAGTATCCGAATCAATGATCAATGGAGAATCTGTTTCCGTTGGCATGATGACGGACCTTGGGACGTCGAAATCGTTGACTACCATTGAAGGAACCAGCATGACCAGGAATCGAATGCGTCCGATTCATCCGGGTGAAATCTTGCGGGAAGAATTCCTCGTACCGCTAGGCATGACGGCGCACGCGCTGTCCCAGGCCATTCGTGTCCCCGCGACACGCGTGAATGACATTGTTAACGGGAAGCGGGGCGTAACTGCGGACACGGCGCTGCGGCTCGCACGGTACTTCGGCAATTCGCCGGAGTTTTGGCTGAATCTACAGGCCGCTTTCGATCTGCGTGGCGCCGAGCGCGAAGTCGCCGCAAGGATCGAGCGAGAGGTATCTCCGCGAGAGGCAGCGTGATCGAGCTCGGCAACAACGTTGGGGACTTTTTGGGGACTCGCCGTAGAACACAGTGAAAAGCAGTCGAAAATGCGTCAGACCATCTAATGGAGAAAAATGCGTTATCCGGTCGTCCCGATGAGCGGGTCTCTGGATCGCGCGCGATGTGCATGGTCAACCGCGATTCACTTCGTTTGGCGTTTGAAGTGAGTGCATTTAGAACTCCGAAGGTGAAACGAACGCGCGCCTGCTTACCTGAGCTCACCCTCGCCCGTGCCGCTCAATCAACGCTTCAAGGTTGGGACCTAAGCGTCAACAGCAGTTCTCATTTGCTCCGCCGTGGCGTTGGAGTCTCAGCGTTTGCGGTTTTGCGCCAGCGCGAATTCGACGAATGCCTTCATCTTGGACGGTTGTTGCCGCCTGCTGGGGTAGTAGAGGTAGAAGCCGGGAACGTCGGTGAAAAGCTGCTGAGGACACGCTTCAACTTCTTGGCGCGGATGTGAGGAAGAGCAAGCTGCTCGAACGTGTATGCGAGTCCGATGCCTTCAAGCGCAGCTTCGACTGTGAACAAAGTGTCGCCGATCGTGAGATTGCCTTGGACTGCGCGACGAACGATACAAAGGTCGGCCTATCGATTGTCGGGCGGAGTCTGATCGCTGCGTAAAATTACTGGGGTGATTCGAATCGTTTGCCAGGTCGATCGCCGCAGCTTAGCGGTTCTCTAGGATCGTTCGGCACACGAGGTCGGAGCGCCGCCAGCGCGTACCGGGCTTGTGGACTCGGCAGTGTCGGATTTACAAGAGATGCCGAGCGCTCGGCGCCCGGCATCCTCTTCAGCGGCGGCTAGGGAACGCTTTTGATGAAGCTCTGGATATCGGGTAGGTCCACGCGTTGCGAATATGTGACACCGGCACAGTTGCCGTTGGTCACGTACGAATTCACTGCCAGAATGGTCCTGGTCCCACTCAGGAAGTCCGAACCACCGGAATCGCCGAAGCAAGTACCACCTTTGCCTTGGGCGGGATTCGCCGTCAGTTTGATGAATTCCTCGCTTTGAACGTTATTGCTTTGAATAAGCAGGCTCGGCGCGAAGTAGCGCGTGAAAAGAAAAACCTGTCCAGGCGGACCGCCGCCGCGAATGAAACCTTGCACTCCGTAACCGATGATATCGACGCCCGTTCGCATGGGTAGAGAATCGACGAGATGCAGCGGGGGCAATTCGGCGTAAGGGCCCGCATTGTTCGGTGCGCTTAAAATGACGACGGCCACATCGTGGGTATCGAACCCAGGTAGACCCGGCTCACATTCGATGCACCAGTTCGGATCGATATAGAAGGTGCCCTGCGTAAAATCGGCGGCCAGCGAGAAGGGGGGGGCCGATTTGTACGACACGAAGACCGGCATCGTAGGATCGGCGCAATGAGCCGCTGTCAGGAACTTGGTTGCTGATAGCGCAGCTCCAGTGCAGACGGACACAAATCCCGGCATGGATTGGATCGGCTGAATCATTACGCCGACCCAGGGGTGGTTGTTCCCGTCGGGCTGGCCATTCGTTACCGCGTTCGCAGGACCAGTCGCCGTCAGAACCAAGGCGACAACGATTGTGCTGATGATTCTGGTGAGCATGCTTCCTCCTCGGAGTGATCTCGCAGCTCTGCCTCGATCTTGTGCGGCAGAGCGGGGATGCTACATCAACTCAGAACCAATCACCGCTTCCGTCTTGAACGTGCATCTGCTCTGGCGTCGCGGCGAAAGCACGACTGCGGCGCTGTTGCTCGGGGCGTCCGACGCGAGGTTTCGCTCAGGTCGACCTCGACAACTGAACGAGGCGCGATTGATCGCGCAAGCCCGACCGGCGCTGGAAGCCGCGCTCGGGCCGGAGGCGTTTGCCAGCAAGCATGCCGCGGGCGCGGCACTGGACGAGGGCGCGATCGCGGCCATAATCAGCGAAGCCCTCGCCCGCTAGACGCAATCCATACGTCGAGATTGCGCACGCCGAGCGCGTTGGACTCGATGAGTTCGCGCCTAGGTTCGACCTGCTCGCCCATGAGGGTGGAGACGATTTCGTCGGACGTGATGGCCGTCGCTGCTGCTGCGCGCGAACGAGGTGATTCAGTAGTCGAACATCGGGGCGGTTCTTGTCTGGCTGTTGGCCGTGGTGGCCGGGCAACTCACTTTCGTCGACCGTCTGCTTTGTGGAGGACCGATCGGCGCAACGGGTCGAACTGCGCGTAGGACGAAGGGCATTACTCGAACTTGACACGATCGTCTCTCCGGATACCCTTTTGCGGTGGCACAGGCGCCTCATTGCCCAGAAATGGAACTTTGCAAAGCGTCGAGGCGCTGGCCGCCCGGGCATCATGCGGCACATTTCAGAGTTGATCGTGCGGATGGCGGAGGAGAATCCGGGATGGGGGTATACGCGCATTCAAGGGGCATTGGCGAATCTCAGGCACAAAGTCGGTCGCGGGACGATAGCCAATATGTTGAAGCGCAACGGCATTGAGCCGTCGCCTGAGCGCAGCAATCACACGAAGTGGTCGACCTTTCTGAAGTCCCATTGGAAGGTGCTCGCTGCCAGCGACTTCTTTACGATCGAAGTGTGGACGGGTAGGGGCCTTGTTACCCACTACGTCCTGTTCGTGATCAGTCTTGCCGATCGAGTTGTGCGCATCGCCGGCATCACGACGCAGCCTAATGAATCCTGGATGCTGCAGATCGCTCGCAATATCACTGATGCGCAGTCGGGAGCCTTGCACGCCAAGCGCTACCTCATCATCGATCGCGATACCAAGTACTCGCACCAATTCCGGCGGCTGCTTCGGGAAAGTGGAACGAACGTCATTCGACTACCGCCAATGTCGCCGAACCTGAACGCATACGCAGAGCGCTTCGTGCGCTCGATCAAAGAGGAATGCTTGGATCGAATAATACTCGTGCGGCAGGCTTCGTTGCGTCGTGCTGTAAGTGAGTACATGAAGCACTACCACCCAGAACGCCCCACCAGGGTCTCGAAAATCGATTGATCGACGTGCCAGCGGTCGGCGCTGAGGCTGATGGCGCTGTCTATCGCCACGCACGGCTCGGCGGGACGCTCAACTTCGACTATCGCTTAGCAGCGTAGGTCTCGCCCCGATATTCGGACACTACGGGGTTCGCCCGATGCGCTGAAGCAATTGCTGGTGAGCGATATCGCCAAGTGGAAAGGTCTCATCGAGCGCGCGAAGATCGAGAAGCAATAAAGCTGGCGGGACACTACGCGCGCCGTGCACGCAAAGAGTCGCTCGCGATCTCCGGGCTGACGCTATCGCAGCAGTCCGGGGTTGAGCTTCCAACAGGAGTAGCAAAGTGCGGTCGCGAATGTCACCCACGTGAGGTAGGGCGCTAGGAGCGCCGCTGCCATCCGGTGCATCCGAGCGAATGAGACGATCGTTGCCGCGACGAGCAACCAGAGGGCGAGGATCTCCACGAACGCGATTGCGCCCTGACGCCATACAAAGAACAGCCACGTCCACATGGCATTGGCGGCAAGCTGAACCACATAGAGCGACAGTACGCCGCGCGCGCCCCGCCAACCGTGCTCGCGCCATACGAGCCACGCCGCGACGGCCATCAGCAGGTAGAGAGTCGTCCACACCGGCCCGAAAAGCCACGCGGGCGGCGCCCATGAGGGCTTGGTCAGCTGCGCGTAGAACGCAGGCCCTTCGAGCGACGCGAAAGAGCCCGCCGCGGCCGCAATGAAGGTCACAAGAAGCCATCCCACCAGCCCGAGCCACGACCTGCTTGGCGCGGTGGCGTCCGGGAACGCGCTACCTTCTCCCATGTTCCGCTTCAGAAGGTATAGATGGCGGAGATCGCGAAAATAGGCGAAGTATTGTAATCGGACGCCGAAACAGTCGCGCCGTCGCTATTGAGCACGCGCAGCTCGCCGGCGACGATGGCACCCGCGTAGAAGTCGACGGAAATCGGCGGCGATGGTTGGTAAGACAGCCGCGCGAACAGCGGCACGCCCTTGTCGACACCGATGCCATTCGGTGTCGGTCCGTCCGAACGCAGGCGGAAGCGAGCTTCGCGAAAGGCAGCGCCGAATGCAACGTCCCAGCGATCGCTGATCGCGTATGCGAGCTCGATGCCAGGTCCCCCGGTGGGACCGGCCTTGAGCGGATTCGCAAGCCGCCACTGGTCGGTGATCTGCCAGTTGACGATGAGAAATGGGAACACGCGCGTCTGGTCGATCTGTCGAAACACGCCGGCGCCGACACCTAGGAATAGCGTTGGCGAATGAGCGTAGGACGCGCCGATCGCCGCTCCGTACGAAAGCGCATCGCTCGCCGATGCGCCCGTCTCGTACGTCCAGCCGACCTGCGGGCCTAGGAAGAAAGCAAGCTGGTCCGAGTACCTGTAGCTGACGCTGAGGTCAAAACTCGGCCCCTGGACCTCACTCCACGGGGCAACAGGTCCGAGTGTGCCGGGCGTTCCGAAGCGCCAGTTCTCGTAGGCGTACTTGACGCCCGCCGAAGCGGTAATGCGGGGCGCGATACTGCCGCCCAGCGTCGCGCTCGCTCGAAAGGAGTTCACGTAAAAATCGCCGCCGCCGTCGATATCGGCACTCGACCGAACCAATCCGGTGACCGATACGCTCGACTGAGGTTCCTGTGGGCCTGCCGCTTGAGCGCCCGGACCGAGGGCAAGGATCAGGGTCAGGAGTCGCACGATCCGTAGCAGTGCAACTGGCTCGCGTGACCCTCGGGGAGAGAGACGGGAGTTGCAAGCTGCGAAAGTGAACTTGTCCTGGCCGCCGATCCGGTGCAACAAAGCATCCTCGCAAAGCGACGCTACGCAGGTACCGAAGCTACCACACGACGGGCACTTTCCACCACGCGCCAAGTTGGACAAATGGCGTGACCCTCGCCGAAAACGCGGTGCTCATCTTTTGCAGCCTCCGTCAGCCGGCGCTTTGCGTGCATCCCTGTCAGAGGCGCTCTACACCGCGTTGATTCGCGGTACTGCAAGGATTGCTGCGGAGCGGGCTCAACTCTTGCTCAAGATCAGTTCAACTCTGGGTAGGCTCGAAACTCTTCGACTGGTTCTTCAATTGTGAGAACGGATATCGGGCGCACTATCGCGCCGGTCCGGAGGTAGGACTGCAAGTACAAGGACATGATTGTTTTCGAGACGCGGCAATTACTTCTTGATCCGTTGCCTCTGGTGTCGACAGTGAGAGTTTGACCCCCACACCTTTAACGATACGGGAGGACAGAATGTGGCGGTACGCGAGTGGAGTAAGTCGCTTCAGCCTGTGCTGTCGAAGATCTGGATGTGTGGGGTATTGATTCAAACAGATGGGTCGCAGCCAACATCGTTGCCCACTGGAATAGATGGAGCACACATCAAAGTGGGTCTAGGTTATGACTCGGCTTCAATCTCGAAGAAGTGGTGTTCGAGTTTATGTGCAGAACCGCCGCTTGAGGAAGGCGGGAGTGGTCATGGTATGAGCAACTGTGTTTAGCTTGCCCCGACACCGATTTGGCCGTGCCATGGCGTTCCTGAGCAGACCATGGCGTTCAGGATTGTCAGGAATTTGCGCATGCATGCTGTCAGCGCCACCTTTGGCTTCTTTCCCGACGCACGCAAGCGCTGGTAGAAGGTCCTGAGCACCGGATTGAATCGCACGCCTGCCAGGGTCGCCATGTAGAGAACGCTGCGCACATGGGCGCGGCCGCCCCACACACAGCGCACTCCCCGGAACAAACCACTATCCCTGTTCAACGGAGCGACGCCAACCAAAGCAGCGATCTGCTTTCGATTCAGGCGCCCGAGCTCAGGTAATCCTGCTAACAAGGTGACGGACAGCACTGGGCCGACACCTGGCACACCTTGCAACAGCGCATCCTGAGCTCGCCACAAAGGCGTACTGCGGATCAGCTTGGCGATTGCCTGATCAATGTCCCGGAGATTGCGTTTTAGCCATTGGACATTTGCGTCTAGACTGCAGGCCACCACATCTGACGCCATGGTTCGGCGGTTGCGTTCCGCGGTCAGCATGCCACTGAGCTGTGTTCGGCGCGTTACGAGGGATTCGAGGTCTCGCAGCGCCTTGTCCTTGACCGGCCGCGTCCCTGGACGTACGGCCTCGGCAAAACGGGCAATCACCTCGGCATCGAGCGCATCCGTTTTAGCTAGTTGGCCGGTCGCGCGGGCGAAATCCCGAATTTGCCGAGGATTTGCGACCACCACGGGCAGCCCGGCGGCAGCCAGTTGAGACACGACTAGCATCTCGAGGCCACCCGTCGCTTCGAGCACAATTGCTAAAGGTTGCAGATCGTTCATTTGCCGGATCAACGCACGAACGCCAACTTCATCGTTGCCAATCGTGAAGCGATCTGACTCGGGACGCGTCGCAACGTCCAGGCGAAACTTCGAAACGTCAATTCCAACGAACCTCGGTGTTGCGGTCATGACACCTCCACTCGGTCCTTAACCCAGCCTTGCAGATACGGGCTTTGCGCCCTGACAACTGTTCGGGTTGGAAGAGTTGGGCATGACGACCCTGGCTCATACGCGGGATTCGCTCCCAAGGTTGAATCGGTCTGTCATGCCCGCACAGAAATTAGCACCTCCCAAACATACAAGGTTGAGTGTCTAGATCAACCGAACCCTTCTGTGGAGGGCCACACCATGACCGAGAGAAAGCTTAAGGCAGTCCGGCCGCGGTTAGAAGCACTGGTTTCGCAGGACCGAGATTTGTTGAAGGCGCTGGTGAAGGAGGCGCTGGACCAGATTCTGCAGGCGGAGATGACCGACTTCCTGGGTGCGGCGCCGGGCGAGCGCAACGCGACTCGGGTGGGCTACCGCGCGGGGTATTACGAGCGAGGACTGGTGACCCGGGTGGGGAAGATCGAGCTGCGGATCCCGCGCGATCGGTCGGGTGAGTTCTCGACGTCGTTGTTCGAGCGCTTCCAGCGCAGCGAGAAGGCGCTGGTGTCGGCCTTGGTGGAGATGTACGTGCAAGGGGTGTCGACGCGCAAGGTGAAAGCGATCACCGAGGAGCTGTGTGGGCACAGCTTTGCGGCGTCGACCATCAGCGCGATCAACAAGGGTCTGGACGAGGGGCTGACCAAGTTTGCCCAACGCCGGTTGACCGAGGAGTACCCGTATCTGATCGTGGACGCCCGTTACGAGAAGGTACGGGAGGACGGGATCATCCAAAGCCAGGCGGTTCAATCATCGTCGATGTAGTGGTTACACCCGGCGACGTGAATGAAGGAAACCTGATCGAGCAACACGTGGCTAACGTCGAGCGACTGACTGGCCATCACGCCACAACGGTGACAGCTGATGCTGGATATGCGTATGGGAAAGTCTATGCCGCGCTGGAGAGCCGCGGGATAGACCCGATCATCCCGGCCAAGGCCGAACCGAAGCCATCGGGAGTTATTCCACTGCGACGCTTCAAATATGACGCCAAACACCAAATCGTTCGGTGCCCTGAAGGAAAGACGCTGACCAGGTCCTCCAAAACCTGGCACGGCTGGTACTACAAGTCACGTACGCAAGATTGTCGCGAGTGCGCTCTGCGGACTCGTTGCCTAAGTCCAACGGTAGGGCGGCGAGCGGTTGTGATCAGCGACGGGCACACGGCGCTATTGCGAGCTCGAAGACGACGTGCGCGCTGGTCATCGCACGAGTACAGGCTCTATGGACGCCACCGCTGGCGTTCGGAGGGCGTGCACGCGGAAGCGAAGCGATGGCATGGACTCAATCGCGCCGTGCGATGGGGCTTATGGAACATCGCAATTCAGTCGTATCTGACTGCGACGGCGATCAATTTGAAGCGCATGGCGCATTAAGAACAACTCGACCGAATGGAGCTGGAGTAGCCGGCGCGATTCTGAAACCGAGCGCCAAAGGCGATGTTCCGGAATATACCGTCAGAGCGATTTTTGAACAGGTTTTTCAACGGTCCCTACGTGCACTTCCTGCGCAACGCGCTGGACTACTTGCCGCGCAAAGGCGACGACGACTGCCTGCAGGAGCTGCGCTGGCTATACGCCCGGCGCAATGTCGCCGAAGCGCAGCACGACCTGGCGGGGTGGCTCACGCGCTGGCAACGTAAGTATCCCAAACTGACCGACTGGGTCGAGGAGAACATCGGCAGCACGCTGACCTTCTACCGCCTGCCGCGCCAGCATCACAAGCACCTGAAGAGCACCAACATGCTGGAGCGACTGAACGAGGAGCTGCGCCGACGGACGCGAGTAGTGCGCATCTTTCCAAACACCGCCAGTTGCATGCGTCTGATCCGCGCCCTATGCGTGGAGACGCACGAGGGCTGGCTCGAGGACCACCGCTATCTCAACATGGACCTGCTAAAAGAGGCGCGCAAGGATCAACTGAGGAAAGCAGCCTAACCTCACCCCTGACCACTTTTGCACAACTTGACGAACACAACCCCCAGAAGCGGGGTTCGCGGCGAGGGTCCTCGCAGCGAACGCAAGGGCGATCAGCGCTCTTGTCCATTCGTTTACCGATGGTGAAATCCGGATCCCTGGCAATCCGGGCTTGCATGGTTTGACACGGGATCAAATACCGAGCGCAGAATATGCTGGAGAACATTCCATGCTCGTGCCGTAATTTCGTCCCACGAGTCGCATATCGAAATCGATTGTGGACCCGTCGGGCAAGGGAAGTGGGAGCGCACAGGATGCCGAAAATTCCTCTACTCGACTGGTTCGTGCTCGCCTGGTTCGCGTCGTGTTGGGTGGGCTACACCTATTTCGCACAGCGCAAGTCCGGCGAGATACCAAGCCTGGTGGTGTCGATGCGGATATACCGCCGTGAGTGGTTCATGCATGTGCTCGGTCGCGACAACCGCATCGCTGACATCGCCGCTCTGAACGCCCTACTCACAGGTGCGACTTTCTTCGCATCGACCTCGCTGTTAATCCTGGGTGGCCTGGCCGCGCTGCTTGGAACGACCGACCGCATGATCGACGTGGCAGCAGATCTTCCTTTTGCCCGCCACGAATCTGGGTTGGTCTGGCTCGCGAAGATTATTCTGCTTATCGTGGTTTTCGTGAACGCTTTCTTTAAGTTTACGTGGTCGATCCGTCAATATAATTTTTGCGTTGTTCTGATTGGCGCTGCCCCGCAGACGGATCGACCAGAGGAACATGAAGATTTTGTTGGTGCCATCACGAGCATGGCGAGCCTTGCTGCCGAGAACTTCAACCACGGTCTGCGCGCTTTTTATTTTGCGCTCGCGGCGCTCACGTGGTTTTTGCACGCTTGGCTGGTCGTAGCGGCCTCGGCTCTCGTCGTCTACGTCCTGTATCGACGGGAATTTCGCTCCGATGCTCTCCGCGCACTGACGCGCCCGAGCACAATCAATCAATCGGTGCTTTTGCCCAAAGGGGTTCTGGAGAAGCTTCGCCATCACTCCGACAAAGCCTGAAGAGAGCTTGGTGCCCCTTCTCGCTCGAGTGCTGGGTCCATCCGTCGATTTTGAAGCGCTAGCAGGGTGGCGCCGTTGCCAGAGTTGTCGTTCGTTCGGGCGGTGACTGTCATCGGCCCACAACCGGTCGTAGAATCTCTGCCTCCCTAGCAGCCAGCAGCGGCCCCTTGAATCTGGGAAAGCCGCTGCTGCCGGCAAGATGCGTTCGAATAGGCGTGCGCTTGCCTCAGACTGTGGCGGGAGAGCCTACCGCAGTGCCTAGCGCGGCGACTCGAATGAGACTCTCAATCAGTTG
>Ga0207701_10006710_pt1 | contig 11485 bp, 11 predicted proteins | sample KBSSwiSSwithPhiX_FD_184294 | JGI IMG/M metagenome (GOLD analysis project Ga0207701, IMG submission 184294) | Switchgrass rhizosphere bulk soil microbial communities from Kellogg Biological Station, Michigan, USA, with PhiX - S5 (SPAdes) (version 2) | ecosystem: Environmental > Terrestrial >...
GGCGCGCCGGCAGAGCGCGATCTCGTCGGGCGGCATGCCCAGGCCGCGCGCCATAGGCTCGACCAGATCCGCGGTCGCGCGCGAGTGCGCGGCCGTGCGCGCCGACTTCAGATCGACGAAGTCCGCGAGCGCCAGCGCGATCGCGTCCAGTTCCGCGTCATCCAGCGTGCGCGGCGTCCCGGGTTCGAGCGCGAGGACGCGAGCCGCCGGCCCGTCGCTCTCGAGATCCGCCCACATCGCGTCCTGGCGTCCGCGCGCCGCAAACGCCGCCGCGATCTCGGGATCCAGCGCGCGGCCGGCCCGGCGTGCGACCGCGCCCAGCGCCGCCTCGCGTCCGTTCTCGTTGTGGTACACGCCCGCGACCATCGCGGTCTGGGCGACGCGCGCCGCGATCGGGATCGCCGCGCCCTTCAGCTTCCGCCGGCCTTTTCCGTTCCACGTCTCGCAGATCGCGCGCAGGGAGGCGACGGTCCCCGGCGGCATGCCCAGGCGCTCGGCGATGCGTGTGCCGACGTCCATGCAGCCGCCCTCGATGTTCGCCATCGCGCGCTCGCCCTGAAACAGCATCTGCAGCACGCGCTGCATGCGCGTCGGCAGCGGCGCGCGCACGGCGACGTTGCGCTTCATCCACCCGAGGATCTCGATCATGTTCTGCGGGTCGCACAGGCAAAGATCGCGCTGGGCCGCCAGCTCGTCGGACGCGATGAACGCGGCCAGCTCCGCGACGCCCGCGGTGCAGCCGCCCTGGAACAGCAGCGAGGTCAGGTAGACGTCGGCGCGCGCGTCGTCGTCCAGCGCGAGCTGATCGGCGATGTGCATGCTGATGACGCAGACGGCGTCGATCTGCCCCTCGGGCTGGCCGCGGCCGAGATCGCCCGCGCGCGCGAACACGCCCAGGACCTCCGCCAGTCTGAATCCAGCGCCGCTGATGTTCGGACGCTAGCCCAACCGCCGCCCGGAGTCACCGGCCAGCGGGTCGTTCTCGATGCGCGTCAGCCAGAAGTCGACGTCGAAGCGCGGGTCGCCGGTCAGCGCGCGCCAGACGCGGATGCGGTTCGCGATCTCCAGGCGGACGTCGTGGCCATACCAGCCGTGGTCGCGGCTCAGCACCTTGCCGATGCGCGGGTCGTGGAGATCGGTCGTGTCCCAGACCAGGCGCTGCGGCGCGCGCGGGTTCAGGCGCAGCTTGAACATCGTGCGCGCGCGGTCGGTCCGGTTCGGCTGCCCGCAGTGCCAGATGCCGTGGTGGCAGATCAGCAGCGACCCGGCCGGGCAGGCCATCGCCTCTTGTCCGACGAAGTTCTGGTAGCGCGCGATCGCCGATTCGTTGATCCGCCGCAGGTGGCTGCCGGGCAGGTACATCGTGCCGCCCATCTCGCGGGGCGTGTCGTGGAAGAAGAAGCAGAGCTGGATATCGAAGGCCGCGCTGCGCGGATCCAGGATCGCGTCGGCGTGCCAGGGCTGGCTCCACTCGTTGCGCGCGGCGATCACGTGCGCGTAGTGGTGGTCGTAGATCGGGTCGGGGCCGAGCAGGCTCTCGATCACCGCCGCCACCGCCGGCAGCTCCAGCACCGCGGACAGCGCCGGCCAGTCGCGGAACAGACCGGCGAGCGGCTTCCCGGACCACCCCGCCGCCGCGCTGGCGGGATCGGCGCCGAACGGCGAGGGCGGGCCGCCGCCCGCGAGCTCGGCCAGCGCCGCGTCGCCGAGCGCGCGCGGCACGATGCCGTCGAATCGTAAGGCCCCGTCGGCGACGAAGCCGGCGACCTGCAGGCTGGTGAGGCGCCGCGCGCCCGTCATCGTCACGCCTCCACCAGCTTCTCGAGCACGAACTCGTACTCGAGGAACGCGGTCGCGTGCTCGGCGCCCGCCGCGGGCGCGCGCAGCTGGGGCAGCTGGATCACGCGCCACCCGTCGCGCATCGCGGCGACCACCGACGCATACGGCGGCTCGTCGGCGTCGCCGGCCATGTGCTTCTCGCGCCCGGTGCCGTCGAACAGCGACCACGCGCCGATCGGACTGTCGAGGCTGGAGTTCGACGCGTACAGGATCAGCAGCTTCTGCTTCAGCACGCTTCAGTGTGACATGAGATCGCGGCGCCTACTTCTTCACGGCGGCCGCGGTCTTCGGATTCGGATTGTCCGCCGGGTTCAGGTAGTGGATGTCGAACGGTCCCATCCCGTCGATCTGGACGATGGTCTCCTCCGTCGCCTCGGCGGCGTGGTGCGACTTGGCGGGCAGGAAGTGAAATCCGCCCGTCGACAGCGTGGTCGCGGGGGCTTCCATCGTGTCGCCCATGTGCAGGACGAAGCTGCCCGACACGATCGTCAGCTGTTCGTCCTTGCTGTGCCAGTGCGGCGGGATCTTGAATCCCGCCGGCATCTTCAAACGCGCGGTGAACACACCCTTCTTGGTCGGATCGCCGTGCAGCACCGCCATCTCGCCGCCCTTCGGCAGGTCCGGCGGCGCCGGGCCCCACTTGATCTCCTGCGCGTTGACGGAGAACGAGTCCGCCTTGGCCGGCTTCTTGGCGGCGGGTTCGTCGGCGGCGAGCGCGGGCGCGGCGAGGGCGAGCAGAACGAACGGGATCGTGGGGACGGCAATCTTCATCGGGCGGCTCCTTTCCGGTTGGGCCGCGAAACCTAACCACGCCGATCGCCGCTGACACTCTGGCCGCGCCGCGGCCACGTTCGATGAAGCCGGTTCACTTTTCCAGGATGTTTTCCGTCACCTTGATGCCGGATATCACCCGCTTCGAGATCAGATCACGCCCAGGAACTGGAGGTCATCCAGACACTTGTGGACGTCGTCCGCCGTCAGCGGCGGACATTGCGCCGCCGCGTTGCCGCGGATCTCGGCGAGCGACCGGTGGAACCTGGACGCGTCAGGCGGCGAGCCGCCCGGCAGCGGCGTCCGCCAGTGCGCCACGATGGAGAGCGGCGAGTGCCGGCGCCGATCGGCGTCCAGCCGCTGCAGCCGTTCGTTGAATGTGCGGTACCAGATCCCATGGTCCGCGGTGCGCACCAGCGGGTAGCCGTGGATCTTGACGGCGTCCCGCATTTCATCCAGCGACAGCCCGCAGGCCCGCTCGGGCGCGACCACGTGGAAGATGCGCGGGCCGGGCCCGCCGTCGTTGGCGAGCGCGAGATCGACGACGGCGCCGGCGGCGAAGTCGACGGGCACGCCGTCGAAGCGAGCCGGCCTGGCCGGATCTGCGAAGAACGACGAGGGCGCCACGCCGGTGTACACCAACCCCGCGAGCAGCCGGGACAGGACGTCATCGGCGTTGATCTGACCGCGGTAGCGCCGGTGCGCCGTCAGGTTGCTGCAGCGGAACACGCTGACGGGGACGCCGTTGCGTTCGCAGAGCTGCTCCAGCAGCAGCTCTCCGGCCCACTTGCTGGCGGCGTAGCCCTGACCGGGGGCGCTCGAGCACCGCGCGCGTTCGGGCCACAGGCGGCGCGCCGTCTCCGTCTCGCGCAGTGGAGCGGCGCGGTCCAGCCCGTCCGCGAGGCCGACCGTCGACATGAAGGCCAGCGACTTCGGCCGCCCGCGGAGGGCGAGCCGCGCGATCTCCATCGTGCCGAGCACGTTCGGTTCGAACAGCGCATCGTAGGGGAGCGCGTGATTGATCAGCGCGCCCGCGTGGACCAGCGTGTCGACCTCGCCCGCGAGCGCATCGTAGATCGCGCGCGGCAAGCCGAGATCGGCGCGGATCAGATCGCCGGCGAAGACGCCCAGGCGCCCGCCGCGCGCGAGCTGCTCGAACAGGCGGAGCAGCATCGGGTCCGTCGCGAAGCCGGCGGCCAGGCGGGCGCGGGCCCCGGCGGCGTCGCGCGCGCGTACGAGGCAGGCGACGTGCGCGATCTCGTCGGGCGCGCGCTGCAGGAGATCGAGGAGGATGAAACGTCCGAGGAACCCGTTCGCGCCAGTCAGCAGCACGACGCGCGGGCCGGAGCGGGCGCGCGTCGCGGTCTGCTTCTCGCGTGTGGGCAACCAACGGTCGATCGCGAAGTCGCCGGCGCGCAGCCGATCGCCGTTGCCGTGAGCGCGCGCCGCCGTCGGCCGGTCGGGTTCGGCATGCGCGCCGGTCTGCAGATGGCGTAGCAGGTCCGCGATCGTCGACGTACGGTCCAGGATCAGCGCCACGGGCAGCCGCCGACCCAACGTTTGCTCGAGCAGCGCCGACAGCATCACCGCCTTGATCGAATCGCCGCCGAGCGCGGTGAAGGTCGAATCGCCGATCGTGCGCTCGTCAGCGGTGAGGTCGATGTCGATGATCGCTCCGAGCGCGTGCCGCAGCGTCTCGGCAACGCCAGCGTTTGGCGGCGTCACGCGAGCGCCACCCTTCCTCGCTTTCCGATCCACGCGTCCATACGCCCCTCCGCACCAGCCTGTCGTGCGTCGGCGCCCACCCGGAGCAAGAAGCAAGCCGCGCGATCGTGCCAGCGCGGCGGGCGCGAGCAGACAGATCGATTCGTACAATTCGCTCAACGCTGGACAGATTGTCCGGCGCCCGTCGCAGACCGGGACTACAGTCAGCCCGCCATGCCGAGCGCGCGCATCGAGATCGCGAAGGCCTACCTGGCCGCGCTGGAATCGGGCGCCACCGGCGCCGCGCTGGCCGCCTTCTACACGGACGACGTCGTCCAGGAGGAGTTCCCGAACCGGCTCGTGCCGGACGGCGCGCGCCGCGATCTGGCGGCGCTGCTGCAGGGCGCGGAACGCGGCCAGAAGGTGATGCGCGCGCAGACCTTCCAGCTGCTCGGCGCGGTCGAGGACGGCGACAGGGTGGCGCTGGAGGTGCAGTGGACGGGCACGGTCGCTGTCCCGATCGGCTCGCTACCGGCGGGCGGCCAGATGCGCGCCCGCTTCGCCGTGTTTCTCGAGTTCCGCGGCGACAAGATCGCGCGCCAGCGCAACTACGACTGCTTCGATCCCTGGTAGCCGGCGCCCATCGCGCGCGTCAGGCCGGGGCGAGCGCCTGGTCGGCTTCCATCCGCGCCGCCAGCGCCTCCAGCACCGCGTGCTCCGCCTCTTCGAAGTCGTGCGCGGCGACGTTCACCATGTCGATGGCGATGTCCTCGGCGTGCTTGGCGTGCGCCTGCAATTTCTCGATCTCGCGCCGCTGCTCCCAGGAGGTGATCGCGTCCACCGCCCGCTCGCGGCGCTCGTTCTTCCAGGTGGAGATCCGGGCCTGGAGCTGCTGCGCCAGCGACCGCTGCTGGTCGAGGCGCGTCCCGATCTCCCTCTGGCGTTCGCTGAGCGCCTCCATGTCATCAGCGTGCAGCTCGCCGATGTCGCGCTTGAGCAGCTCGAGCTTCCGCTTGGCCGCATCGATCTGCTGAGAAAGTCTCTGCTTCAGTTCTTCGGCCGCGCCATCCATGTGGTCCCCTCCCTCTCCTTGCTTTCAACTTGGCCGTCCGGGCGTGGCTCTGCCCTTAGGGAAGATCTCTGAATGGCCGGATGGGGTGGGGCGCAACCCCGAGTCCGACGTTTCAGTCGCGGGCCGGTGGGCCGTACAGCGTCGGCCGCCAGCTCGTGTAGCCGACGCGCGCCGCGAACGTCTGCACCTCGTTCCAGGCCGGATCCAGCTCGACGATCTTTCCGTCGCCGGAGTAGGTGACCAGCGTGTTCCCGCCGGGCAGGCGCTGGACGTCGCCCAGCGTGTTGCTGGACGCGGCACCCGCGTAGTCCTTCACCAGCGTCGCCGTGAAGGCGCCCGGCGCGTCGTCGAGCGCGTACGCGAAGACGTGCGCGGGCGTGTCGTCGCCGGCGTTGTTGAACAGCACGAACGTCCCGTCTTCCAGCAGGTGGTGACCGTGGGCGACCTGCCAGCTCTGCGCGGCGCAATGGCCGGCGCCGGCGGGCGCGTCGGCGCAGACACCGCCGAGCTGCCACTCCGGCGTCCCCGTCGCGCTCACCTTCACGACGACGTTCGGGTTGCGGTCGGCGATCGTGAAGCCGCCGTCGAACGGGACGTGGTGGACGGCGTTCGCGTGAAACGAGTCCGATCGATAGAGGTTGCCGCCGATCGTGAAGGCGCTGCTCACCGTGCCGTCGGGCGAACGGATCACGAGATCGCTCTCGACCTCGACGCCCGGTGTTCGCCACGCGAGCGCGGCCACCTTGCCGCCCGGCATCACCGTGAAGTCGTGGTGCGCGAGCTCAAGGCCGGGGACGTCGCGCTGCTCCTGCTCCCCGTCCATCGAGACGAAGCGCATCTCGCCGCCCTCGTTCAGCAGGTTCAGCGCGAGCATCCACATGTTGTCGCCCTCGTAGTCCATCAGCGCGCGGGTGGTGTTCAGGGGACCTTCGCGGTACCACACGATCTCGCCGTCGGCGTCGATGATGAACGCGCTGTCGGGAACGCTGGTCCCCGAGCTGGTGACGATGAACCCGGGCTGCCGCGCGTCGGGTTGCGACACGTTCACCGTGACCGCGGGCGACGTCGCGAAGCGGCCGGTCGTGGGGAGCGCGTGATCCGGGCTGACGCAGGTCTGGCCGTCGCGCACGGCCTCGATACGGAACGTGTAGTCGCTGGACGGCTTCAGGCCGAGCAGCAACGTTCGGTTGTTGCTTCGATCGAGGCGAGCCGGCGCTTCACCGCCGCGATTCAGGATCGTGCCCCCCGCGTTCTTCAGCGCGTAGACGATCTTCGCGCTGGCCGGCGGCGCGCCGCCCAGTGACCACTCGACCACGCCGACGGTGGGCATCTGCGCGCTCACCTCGTTCTTGCTGACGGTGAACGCGCAGGGCGCGGCGGCGCTCCCGCACCCGACGGCGGCCAGCGCCGGGACGGCGAGGAGAAGCCGTCGGAACTTCGGCCGCACTTACTGCAGCGTCGGCGTCGTCCAGTCGATCGAGGTCTGGTAGTTCAGATCGAACTTGCTCGAGACTGGCTTGATCGCGACGTTCGACGTGCTCGACGTCCCCTTCAGGTACCGGTCGACGAAGGTCTTCACGCTGGCCGTCTGCTGCGACGGCGGCGCGCAGTGCGCGTGGTTGCCCGTGAAGTCGTAGCCGAGGTGATCGGCGATTCCCAGGGCCTTGAAGACCTCGTTGGCGGCCATGATCGACCGGTAGCCCGATTCGTCGCCCAGCCACTCGTACTCGGGGTTGCCCAGCGCGATGACGGCGCGGGGCGCGACCATCGCGATCAGCTCGTGGTGATCATGGGGCAGCTTGTACGGGTCGAGCGACTTCATGCTCATCATGAACCAGCTGTAGTTCGTGTTGTCGATCTTCTCGACCGACGTCCCCGTGCGGGTCGTGAAGTCCGCCGAGGTCCGCCACGAGGTGATGCCGCCGCCGCCCGACTCCTCGGCGACGGTCAGCGCGACGCGCTCGTCGAACGCGCCGCCGAACAGCGCCATCTTCCCGGCGTACGAACAGCCCTGCACGCCGATCTTGGTCGGGTCGACCCCCAGCTGATCCTTCAGCTGGACGACACCGTCGATCAACCGGCTGATGCCCCACGCCCAGGCGCTGTAGTTGCCGACCTTGCCCCAGAGCTCCGGGTACACCTTGTAGAAGGGATCGCTCTGGTTCTGCGTGCTCGTCTGCGAGTACTTCACGACCTGGTCGTGCATGAAGGGAACCTGCTTGCAGCCCGACAGCAGGCTGGACGACCCGTTCATGCCGATGCCGACGCAGGTGCCGCTGCCGGAGACGGCCGAGGTGATCGTGATGCTGCCGGCGCTGGTCGTCACCTTCACGCTCATGGTGCTGCCCGAGAGCGTGGCCTGAACCGTCGGCGGCACCTGCTTCGGACCGATCTCGTACTTCTCGATGTCCGCCTTGATCTCGTTGCGGCGGCACTCCCACTGCGCCTTGGTCGTGATCGTGGTGCCGTCATGCATGACGAAGGGGTTGGGGAGCTTCTTGTTCTGCGCCGCGAGGAGCGGCGCCGAGGTCGCGTTGCAGTTGGCGCCCGTGTTCTCGGCGCTGGGCGTGCCCGAGCCGCCGCTGCCCGTGGTGCCGGCGCTGCCCGTCGTGCCGGCCGTGCCGGTGGTGCCCGCGTTGCCGGTCGTTCCACCACGGCCCGTGGTGCCGGCCGTGCCGGTCGCGTTGTTGCCGCCGCGTCCTCCGATGGCGACGTTGCCCGCGGTGCCCGTGACGCCTCCTGCTGCGCCGCCCGAGCCGGTGCTTCCCGCGGTGCCCGTGGGCGAGACCGAGCCCGCCGCGCCGGTCGTTCCGGCGTTACCGGCGTTGCCCGCGTTGCCGGTGGTGCCCGCGTTGCCGCTGGTGCCGGCCTGGCCGCTCGTGCCGGCGCCGCCGCTGGTGCCCGCCTGGCCCGTCGTGCCCGCCTGGCCGGTCGTGCCCGCGGTGCCGTTGCCGCCGCCCGTGCCGGGCGTCCCGGAGTCGCCGGAGCCGGCGCACGCGGCGAGCGTGAGGCTGGTGAGGAGAGACACGAGAGGCGCAACGCGAAGCGGCTTTTTGCTGGTCATGACGAGCCCATCCTTACGGTTGGAAATCGCAGAAACCTTCAGCGAAAACGACGACCGGCAACTTCCGGTCTCGTGTGGCGGCAGACCCGTATCGTCCGCCCGTGGCTGTTCCAGATTCCCAGCCGCTGCTCGGGTGATCACGGCGGGGCGCGCTTTTTCGCCATCCGCAGGCGGTCAGGGACCGCGGGCGCCCTGCCAACTTCTCATTTCTGGCGTCTTCGCATCCTCGGCTTTCGGGATCCGGGGTGCGCGCCCTGGGAATCTACGCAAGACGTTGATGAGTGCACGAATTGCTCGTATCTGTCGCCTCGGGATCCTGACCGCGGGTGTTGCCGCGCTCGGGTGCGGCGGCGGTGGCGGTCCGTCGGCCCAGCCCGGACAGGCGGGCGCGGGCGGCATGACATCCGGCACCGCGGGCACGGGGAGCGGCGCGGCCGGCACCGTGGGAACCGCCGGCGCGTCGGGCACGAGCGCCGGCAGCGGCGGCGGTGATCGCGCCGGTGCGGGCGGGGCGGCGGCAGGCGTGGGCGACGCGGGCGCCGGCGGCAGCATCGGTCCGGGAGGCACGGGCGGCGCCGGCGGCAGCGGCGCGACGGCGGGCACGACGGGCACCGGCGGTTCGGGTCCGGCCGGCGTTGGCGGCGCAACCGGCGGTGCGACCGCGGGGCGCGGCGGCGCCGGCGGAAACAGCGGCGGTCGCGGCGGCACCTCGGGCGCCACGGCCGGCAGCGGCGGTCGCGGCGGCGCGACCGGTGGTGGCGGTGGCACCGGCGGCGCCGGTGGCAGCGTGGCCGGCTGTCGTCCCGCGCCGGCGACTTACCGGAACCTGTTCACCGAGGTCCTCGGCAAGAGCGCGACCGACGTCGACGCGAAGGTGAACGCCGCCTTCCAGCAGCTCTTCCACGGCAGCGGCGACCAGCCCATCTACTACGAGTTCATGACCGACGAGGCGTACCTGCTGGACGTCGTGCACAACGACGTGCGCAGCGAGGGCGTCTCGTACGGGATGATGGTCGCCGTCCAGCTCGACAAGAAGACCGAGTTCGATCGTCTGTGGCGTTTCGCCGTGAAGCGCATGCGCCAGTCATCCGGCTTCTTCGCGTGGCAGCTGAATCCGCAGGGCGGCGTGATCTCGACCGGCTCCGCGCCCGACGGCGAGGAGTACTTCGCGACCGCGCTCATGTTCGCGTCGAAGCGGTGGGGCGACGGGACGGGCGATCTCGCGTACGGCGCGCAAGCGCGAACGCTGCTCGACAAGGTGGCGAACAACGGCATGTTCGATCGGAATTCGAAGCTGGTGCTCTTCGGCGTCAACGCCGGCTACACCGATCCCTCGTACATGCTGCCGGCGTTCTACGAGGCGTGGGCCTGCTTCGACAGCAAGAACCGATCGTTCTGGGGCGGTGCCGCGACCGCGGCACGCGCGTTCTTCCCGAAGACGGTGAACGCGACGACGGGGCTGGCGCCCGATCAGGCGCAGCTCTCCGGCGCGCCGTACTCCGGCCATCCCGACTTCGACGCGGACGCCTGGCGCGTCGTGCAGAACATCATGATGGACCACCACTTCTTCGACGTGGATCCGTGGCAGGTCACCTGGGCGGCGAAGCACGCCGCGTTCTGGAAGAGCCAGGGTCCGAGCTACGGCGAGCAGTACACGCTGGCCGGGATGGTCGAGGATCCCGATCACCAGAGCGGCCTGGTCGCGATGAACGCGACGCTCGGCTTCGCGCTGCCGACGGCCGACGCGACGCCGTTCCTGCAGGAGCTGTGGGACACGCCGATCCCGTCCGGACAGCAGCGCTACTACAACGGGGCGCTCTACCTGCTCGCGCTGCTCCACGTCAGCGGCCAGTTCCACCTCTGGTACTGATCGCTCAGCTGTTCGCGGGTCAGCTGTTTGCGATCTTGGGTTCGTCGGCGCGGTCGCACAGATCGTCGAGCGCGGCGAGCAGGCGGTTCACGTCGTGCTGGAACGCGACCTCGCTCTTGATGTCGCCGTCGGTGAGGAGGCGGCGGGCGAGGCGGACGCTCACGATCTCGAGGGTTTGATCGTCCATGGCTAGTGACCGGGGATTCAGCAACCGCCATGCCATCGGCGGGACGCGTTGGATTCAGCAGCCGCCGCGCGATCGCGACCGTCATGAACCCGACGCTGGCGCTTCCGCGCCCATCCCGTGGCGGTCCCGCCACACGGCGCGCGCGTGACCAGCGCCGCTCGGTTCAGTCGTCGCTGGCGCGCGCGAGCAGGTCGGCGGGTGTGAGCAACGGCAGCGGTCGCCAGGGTGCCCCGCGGTCCAGCAGCCGCCCGGTCCGGACGTCGATCGGCAGGTTCGCCTCGATCGGGTAGTAGCGGTTGTGGCGTTCGATCAGGTCGTTCAGGCGCGCGAGGTCGTCCATGACCTCCGTCGAGAACACCATCTCGGTCGCGAGGGGCGCCGCCGCGACCTTCGCGATCAACGAAGCCTCCAGGTCCTCGATGCGCCGGCGGCGGCGAATGTAGCCGGGCACGCCCTGGGCGTACGCGCGCAGGCGCTCCTCGACGGAAAGCGTGAAATTGCGAGGCGGCGCGGCCGTGTCGACGAGCGGCGGCGGCTGCGGCTTCGTCTTCGCCATATCTGAAATCCTAGCAAAGCGGCTCTGGCCGATTTTTGCGCAAATGGACGACGTTCAATTTTTTGCGGTCGGCCGCGGACCGGAGTCAACTCAGGGCATGGCAATCGCTCGTGCTCGGGAACTGTCTGCAACTTCCGGAAATGATGCGGGTTTGCGCGGCCGCCTGGAACAGTTCGGTCTCGCGACGGTGCTGACCTTCCTCGACCTCGAGCGCCGTTCCGGCCAGATCCTCGTCGTCACGAGCAATCACGTGGGCCGCGTGTGGCTGCGGAGCGGCAGCGTCATCTCCGCGCGCATCGAGGGATCGCGCCGCGTGAACCGGGCGGCGATCTACGAGCTCCTGTCATGGGGCCGCGGGCTTTTCGATTTCGTGCCAGCAGATCTGTCGGCCGCCGTCGACGAGATCAACGCGCCGACCACGC
>Ga0207701_10006711_pt1 | contig 11485 bp, 10 predicted proteins | sample KBSSwiSSwithPhiX_FD_184294 | JGI IMG/M metagenome (GOLD analysis project Ga0207701, IMG submission 184294) | Switchgrass rhizosphere bulk soil microbial communities from Kellogg Biological Station, Michigan, USA, with PhiX - S5 (SPAdes) (version 2) | ecosystem: Environmental > Terrestrial >...
TCTGCGCCCGTAGCTCAGCCGGATAGAGCAACGGATTTCTAATCCGTAGGTCGAGTGTTCGAGTCACTCCGGGCGCGCACCCTGCCGAATACTGATATGACAACGAAAGTAAATCCTGCGGACGTAGAATCGATCGATGCGATTATGGCAGCGACGTACGATGTTATTTCAGGACCGGCGGGCAAGCAGCGCGACTGGGACCGAGAGCGGTCGCTGTTTTATCCGGGCGCTCGATTGATGCCGACCGCGACCGTTGCCGGAAGGAATGATGTCGAGCTTGCGCCGCAAATTTTGGACGTGGAGGGCTACATCGCGCGGGTCGAGCCGCTGTTTGCAAAAAGCGGCTTTTACGAAAAAGAAATCGCCCGCCGAGTCGAATCTTTCGGGAGTATCGCGCACGTTTGGAGCACGTACGAATCGCGCCGTGATCCGAGCGATCCCGAGCCGTTCATGCGCGGGATCAACAGCATCCAGCTTTTCAATGATGGAACGCGTTGGTGGGTTTTGTCGATCTATTGGCAGCACGAAAGCACGCAGCAGCCTCTGCCGAAGCAGTACCTCTAACGCGGGCGCTTTGCGCGCGCCCTTGCTCTTTCGTTAGGAAGTTACCAGCGGTGAAATGCGGGGTGACCTTCCTTGACGGCGACAAATGTACCGCGGCAGGTCGCACACACTCTCGCACCGGCAGTTAAGGTGCCCTCCACCGTCGCACGATCATCAGTTGATTCGACCACTTTCGCCGCCAGAAAGACCGAGCCATTGGTCGGCGTTGGTCGCAGCAGCTTGATCGCGTAATCGGCCGTCACGGTACATGGGGGATGGTCGACGCCGGCCTTGTTCATGAGGTGCCAGGCTGCGGTCCAATTACAGTGACAATCGAGGAGGGTACCGATGATGCCGCCATTCAAAACGCCCGGAAATGCTTCGTATTTCGTTTCCGGCGTCCATTCGGCCACCACCTCATCTCCTTTCGGGAAACTGCGAATGCGTAAGCCTTCGCGGTTGGCCGGTCCGCAGCCCCAGCATGAATTACTCGGCGCGTATTTTTCCTGAAGCGATTGGTTCATCTCAAGTGCACCTATAGATGCTGTGGTCGCCTCGCGCTGTCGAGGCGTTCGTTGAAGCACACGGCGCCCGGGTGCCGTGGCTACACGCCTTTGGTTACTCGCAGCGTCCTAGTCGCGCGGCCGCTACACCCTTTCCTTACCGTTTTTCGAAACACCGGTGTAAGGCCGGATGGCCGGACCGGTGTAAAGCGAGGTTGGCCGGATCAATCTGTTATGATCGTGTTGCTCGACCACATGCGCGCACCAGCCTGCCACGCGCGAGGCGGCAAAGATCGGTGTGTTTAGCGCAGGATCGAATCCGAGCATCGTGAATACCGGCGCGGCGTAGAGATCGACGTTGGCGCAAAGATGTTTTTCGTGCTCCATCGTTTGCTCCAGCTTCTCACAAATCGGGATCCAATTTTCTTTTCCAGTGCGTTTACCCAGATCGCGCCCGATTTCACGCATGATCGGCACACGCGAGTCGCCCTTTTTGTAAATACGATGGCCAAAGCCCATGATCTTGGCTTTCTGCGCAAGCTTATCTTTCAGCCATGCTTCCGCACGATCAGGTGTCTTGATTTCATCGAGCATACGCATCGATTGCTCATTGGCGCCGCCATGCAGCGGCCCCTTGAGCGTGCCGCATGCACTCGTCACCGCCGCGTAAATATCCGCCAGCGTCGACGCCGTCACCCGTGCCGCAAAAGTCGAGGCGTTAAATTCATGATCGGCATACAAAATAAAAATCGTGTCCAGCATCCGGATCTGCCAATCCTGCGGCACCTCGCCTCTCAGCTTGTAGAAGAAATTTCCGGCCATCGTCAGATTCTCACGCTCTGGCAGCGGATCTTCATTGTGCGCGATGCGATACCCGTCCGTGATTAAGGTCGAAACCTTTGCAATTAACCGAATAGCCTTACGAATGTTCGCGGCGTGCGAATGATCGTTAAGCTCCGGATCAAATGCGCCCAGCATTGAGACCCCGGTCCGAAGCATATCCATCGGATGCGCGTCCTTCGGCATCAGGCGCAACGCATCGAGCACCTGTTTCGAGACCGAGCGAGCCGCGGCAATTTCGCGGGTAAACTTGCTCAGCTGCTCGGCATCGGGCAATTCGCCCTTGAGCAAAAGATGCGCGACCTCTTCGAAGCTCGCTTCTTCCGCCATTTTGTGAATGTCGTAACCGCGATACGCCAGGCCTGCGTTCGGATCGACCCAGCAGATTTCTGTCTCGCCTGCGATTACACCGGCGAGGCCTGGACTGTAAGTTGCCTTGGTTTCTTTAGCTGCCATCGTTTTTCTCGTGGTTCTAAGCCCTGAATATTTCCGGACGTAGCGTCCACTTTAAGTTTACACAAAGGGAATCATTCTCAAACTTCTGCGCGATACCCTTCCCAAAAATCCTGTGCCGGATCGTAGTCGAACAACTCGTAAAGCTCAGCCCGCGTCTGCATTTTCTCCAGCCAATCCACCTGGCTCGAGCGCTTTTTCAAAGCGCGCAAAAATTCTCCCGTCGCTTTCATGGAAACACGAAATGCACTCTGGGGGAAGATGACCATCCGATAACCGAGGTCGCCCAATTCCTCGAATGGAAGCAAAGGCGATTTGCCGAATTCGGTCATGTTCGCCAGTAGCGGGACGTCGATTGCCCTGGCGAATTCCCGGAATTCCTCCTTCGATTGCAACGCCTCGGGAAAAATCGCATCAGCCCCCGCGGCGACATAAGCCCGCGCGCGCTTAACCGCGCCGGCGAAATCTTCAATCGCCCGCGCATCCGTTCGCGCAATCACCAAAAAATTCGGATCGCGTTTCGCGCTGACAGCGGCCTTGATTTTTTCCTCCATGTCAGCCGACGCGATCAGCGATTTGCCTGCGAGATGTCCGCAACGCTTGGGAAATTCCTGGTCTTCCAAGTGACAACCAGCCAGGCCAGCAGCTTCTAACTCGCAAATCGTGCGCGCCGCATTTTCGCCGCCGCCAAATCCGGTATCGGCGTCCACAATTGCCGGTATTTTGACCGCTTTCGCAATAAAACCAGCGAGCAAGACGACTTCACTCAACGTCAGCAGCCCGATATCCGGCAAGCCCGCGGTACAATTCGCCAGTCCCGCACCGCTAACGTAAACGGCATCGAATCCGGCCCGCTCGATCTGCCGCGCAATCGACGCATTCGGCGCGCCCGGCATCGCCACGCAATCGTTCGCGATCAATTCGCGTAATCGTTGTGCGCGCGTCATTCCGAGCGAAGCCGAGGAATCCCGTGGCGAAACCTTTGAGGTAATTTCAACGGGATCCCTCGACTTCGCTCGGGATGACGATCTTTTCTTCATCAAGGCATTCGCAATCGCTTCATCAAACGATATACGCCCTTCTTCTCATCGAGCGACCAGGCATGGTCCAGAATTTTGGCGCAATGATCTCGTCCCAGCGCGGGTTCGACCAGCCGCAGGAATTTTCTTTCGAGCTCCCCGTCCGAGACCGGATTCTTCGCGTTACCTAACGGATAATCGACTCGCTTTGTCAGGGTTTTCCCATCCTTCAGCGTCACGTGGACGATGTTCGCTACCGCGACCGCATAAAGCGCGCTGAGTTCGGCATTGCGCGTGACTTTCACGTTTTCCAAGAACTTCCAAATCGCCGGGTCAGTAAATCGCTCGGGTTCAAATTGTCTGTCCGTCACGTCGCCGTCGATCAACGCGATCGCGGTGATGTACGGCAAACTGTGATCGGCCGTCTCACGCGTTTCCGGTTTCCATTTTTCCGGCTCGCTCCCGATGATATCGACTGAGGCATCGTGTGACTCGATATGAACCGATGCAATCTGGGAAGGATCGTCGATCTGCTCACGCAAAAACAGCGCCGCTTCAATCGCGCTCTGGCTGTGATATTCGGCCGGCCAATATTTAATGCTTGTATTCAAAATCATCGACGCCGGTCCCTGTGGATTTTGCGCAAATGGCACGGCAAATTTTTCGCCTACGTCGCCGAGTGAAACACCGAGTTCTTTCTCAAAACCCATTTGTCCTTCGAAGATCGGCGCAGGACCCGTCATTCCCGCGCGGGCGAGTAGTGCTGAGTAAACCCCATGCCGCGCTGCGTGCGCAAAAGCTGCGCCCTTCCAATGGGAAAGTTCACCCACACGCGATTGTCGCATCCCCATTCCCGCGACACCCGCAATGTTAACCGCGTGCCGCGTTTTCTCCGGATCGAGCTTCATCAACATCGCCGCCGCCAGCGCGGTCGAGAACGACCCGTAGGTCGGATGATCCCAACCCCGGGCACGGATGCTGGCCGCATCACACAAGCGGCATTGCACTTCATAAGCGAGCGCAATCGCCGTGATGGCATCGCGTCCGCTCGCGCCCACGCTCTCTGCCACCGCCAACACCGCGGAAATGTTGTCGCTTGGATGCGCCGGCTCCTTTGAAAGATAAGTGTCGTTGTAATCGAAATATCGAATGCAACATCCAGTTGCGAATGCCGCCCAATCGGGTGGCGCCTGATGACGGGTCCCAATAATAGTCGCGCCATGCTTCGCGGAAAATTCGGACGCCACCTCGCGCGCGATCCGGCACGGTTCTTCGTTCCATGCGCCCAGCGCGCAGCCGATCGAATCGATGATTCGCCGTTTCACTTCGTGCACGGTTTCCCGTGACAAATCTTCGAAGCGGAGAGCACAGGCGTATTCGGCAAACTGATGGGCGAGTGATTTGGTCATAGGAGATAGAATCTGCAATGTGACGACATCACGCGATGCGGCAACTTCCTTCATGTGCATTCATTTAATCTGTGGTTAAACTTCGGCCCACATGAGCAAAGTTTTTCCCAACGCCAAGGCTGCGCTTGATGGCCTGCTTCACGACAATATGATGATCGCCGCCGGCGGCTTTGGCCTCTGCGGCATACCGGAGAATCTCATCGCGGCGTTGCGCGACAGCGGAGTCAAGGGTCTCACCATCGTCGGCAATAATGCTGGCGTGGACGATTTCGGCATGGGGCTCCTGCTCACCACCCGACAGGTGAAAAAGGTGATGGCCTCGTACGTTGGCGAGAATAAGGAATTCGAGCGTCAGGTGTTGGGGGGTGAGCTCGAACTCGAATTGATCCCGCAGGGCACACTGGCCGAGCGATTGCGGGCGGGCGGCGCCGGTATCCCGGCGTTCTACACCCGCACCGGTTTCGGCACGAAACTCACTGAAGGCAAGGAGACGAAGAATTTCAACAGCATGGAATACGTGCTTGAACCTGGCATCACAGCCGAGGTGTCCCTGGTGAAAGCGTGGAAGGGCGACAAGTCCGGCAACCTGATTTTTCGAAAAACCTCGCGGAACTTCAATCCAATGATCGCCAGCTGTGGCAAGGTTTGCGTGGCCGAAGTCGAACAACTCGTCGAGGTCGGCGAACTCGATCCTGACCAGATCCATACCGCGGGTATCTATGTCGACCGCATCATCCAAGGCGAACACTACGAGAAACGCATCGAGTTTCGAACCGTCCAGGGGAGCGCGACTTCGAAGAAAGAAAACCCCGTTCGGGAGTTGCTGGCGAAGCGCGCGGCGCTGGAACTACGCGACGGCTACTACGTCAATCTCGGCATCGGCATCCCGACCCTCGTGGCCAATTACATTCCCAAAGGCATGAACGTCACGCTTCAATCCGAAAACGGCCTGCTTGGCATCGGCCCGTTCCCGACCGAGGACACGGTCGATGCCGATCTGATCAACGCGGGCAAGCAAACCATCACGGCGGTGCCGGGTTCAGCTTATTTCTCCAGCGCCGATTCCTTTGCCATGATTCGCGGTGGCCACATCGATCTTGCAATTCTCGGCGCCTTCGAGGTGACGGACAATGGCGATATCGCCAATTGGATGATTCCCGGAAAAATGATCAAAGGCCCTGGCGGTGCGATGGATCTGGTGGCGGGGGTGAAGCGCGTGGTGGCGGTGATGGAACACACTTCGAAGGACGGCAAGCCGAAGATTCTGAAAAAATGCACGCTGCCGATCACGGGTCTAGGAGTCGTTAATCTCATCATCACTGACCTGTGTGTGTTTGAGGTGAAACCGGGTGGCGGGCTCGTCCTGACCGAGCTGCACCCCGGCGGTTCGGTTACGGTGGATCAAATTCGCGCCAAGACCGGCGTCCCATTCGAGGTTAAACTCAAGCACTGAGTAACTTAGTAAATGTGGGAAGAGCCTCAGCGCCCCGAGTGTTCTCGCGGGCATAACAACACCAGCACGGATGCAACGATCCAGGACGCGATCATGAAAACGAATCCTGTGTTGAACGAGCCGGTGCGCTGACTCAGTTCTCCAAAAATCTTCGGCCCGAAATATCCGCCGATGCTGGCGGTGCAGTTGATGAACCCGACCGCTGCGGCCGCGGCTGACGCCGATAGAAACGCGGAGGGCAACGCCCAAAATGAGGGCAGATAAGCAATCGTCCCGAAGCCGACGAGGGCGAAAATTACCACCAGCATGGCGTTGGAGTGCGGCAAGAAAAACCACGCCCCCAACGCGAACGCAGCCGTCAATTGCGGAAGCGCAAAATGCCACCGTCGTTCGCGCATTCGGTCCGAGCTCCAGCCGAAGAAGAGCATGCCGGCGAGCCCGGCACCGAAAACGATCGGGGCCATCCAACTGACGCGCTGCACGCTCCAGCCCGTGAGTCGTTGCAGCATGGTCGGTTCAAAAAACCAGAAGGCGTAGCCGCCGGAATAGGTAAAGAAAAGTCCCGCGGTTAAAATCAGGACCGCCGGATGACGCAAGGCTTGCCAGACACTGAGTTTTTCGAGATGCGCTTTCGCTTGCCGCTCCTGCGCGAGATTAGTGCTGATCCAGTCGCTTTCCTCGCGCGTGAGCCAGCGCGCTTCTCTTGGCCAGTCCGGCAAAAAGAACAGCGTTGCCATTCCGAAAAGAATCGCCGGCGCGCCTTCGAGCAAAAAGAGCCAGCGCCAGCCTGCCAGACCGAGCCATTGGACCTGCAGCAGACTGCCAGCGATGGGTCCGCCGATGATGAAACCGATGGGAATGGCGGCCATGAAACGCGCCACCGCCTTGCCCCGATCACGATCGAGAAACCAATGCGACAGATAAACGATTACGCCCGGAAAAAACCCGGCCTCGGCGGCACCTAACAAGAAGCGGGCGCCGTAAAGCTGCAGCGGCGTACGCACGAACCCAGTCAAACCAGTGAGCGCGCCCCAGGTGATCAGTGTAAGCGCCAGGAGACGCCGTGCGCTCCAGCGTTCCACCAGGAGCGCGCCGGGAACTTGCAGCGCAAAATAACCGATAAAGAAGATCCCACTGGCTGTGCCGAAAACGGAGTCGTTTAGTCCCAACTCGCCCTTCATCCCAAGCGTGGCGTAGGCGATGTTTGTACGATCGAGATAGTTGGCGATGTAGAGCAGGAACAAGAACGGTAGGAGCCGCCACGCGATCCGCCCGCGCGCAGTTGCCCCAGCGTCTGTTTGCAGAGAAGCCATGGTGTGGGAGGGCTGCCTCAGCGCCCCGATCGCCGCAGGATAACGCGCGGCGCGTCCCGCTCACAATTCGAATCCTGGGTCGCCCATGTCACGATGATCAGAACATTGGAAGGTAGTCTGCCATCGACGCGACCAAGAAAAACAGGCAGGATTTAAGACAATTACATTATGATAACATTGGAACATCCGCTCGATGAGGCATCCCGCGCCTTTCTAAAATCAGTTGAAGAATTTGCGCAGAAGGAAGTGGCGCCTTTCGCCGACGAATGGGACCACGACGAGAAATTGCCCCGCGAAGTTTTTACCAAAGCGGGAAAAATCGGATTGATGGGAATGATCGCGCCGAAGGAATTTGGCGGTCGCGGTTTGAGTTATGTGACCGCTGCCTTCGCCATCAAAGAGCTGGGAAAGGTTTTCGCCGCGTTATCGATGGATATCGCCGCCCACAACTCGTTAGCTGTTGGGCAGATCAACCAATTCGGCACAGCGGAACAAAAGCAAAAATACTTGCCCAAACTGACAAGTGGCGAATGGCTCGGCGCCTGGGCCTTGACCGAGCCGAACGCCGGCAGCGACACCGGCGGAATCGAAACGCGCGGCCAGGAAAATGGCGATCACTGGCAGATTAATGGACTGAAAAAGTTCATCACCAGCGGACGCACCGCCGATTTGCTGGTGGTAATGGCAACGACCGGAAAAACCGAAACGGGCAAAAACGAAATCAGCGCTTTCATCATGATGAAGGATCAGGTGACGCCGGTCCGCAAAATTCATACTTACGGAATGCGGGCCAGCGACACCGCGGAATTGCGTTTTGAAAACGCAAAGGCAGAACTCCTCGGCGCGCGCGGGCGCGGCCGCGAACAGGCGCTTTCAGTTTTGGATCGCGGACGCATTGGCATCGCTGCCCTTGCGGTCGGGATCGCGGAGGCGGCCTTTGACCGCGCGAATTCCTATGCTAACGAACGGAAACAATTCGGTCATCCGATCGGCGATTTTCAGGCGGTGCAATGGATGCTGGTTGATTCCGCAATGGAATTGGAGGCCGCGGAAGTATTGACCATGCACGCCGCGAATTTGCAGGACCAGGCTAAGAACACGACCAAAGAATCGGCCATGGCGAAATTGTTCGCCTCGGAATCGGCGGTAAGAATTTGCGATCGCGCGATGCAGATTCACGGCGGTTACGGCTACAGTCGTGATTTGCCGATCGAACGCTACCTGCGGGACGCCAAGCTTTGCGAAATTGGCGAAGGAACTTCGCAGGTGCAAAGACTCGTTATCGCCCGGCATGTTTTGAAAGAGGCCAAGCCGCTCAAGCTCGCGCACCGCGAACCGCGCCGACCGAATATCTAAGCCAGAAAGATTTCATCACTTTTTAGGGCTTCAACCGCTTTGAATGAAGTCGGAGGTTTTTTATGCAAAGTTGGCTCTGTAAATCCGCGGTGATCCTACTGGCAACAATTGGAACAACGCTGACAGCAGGACCGGCAAAGTTTGACGGCGAGTTCGTAGACAAAAAATTTCTGAACGGGCAGGGCGTGTTTCAGTTCAGCGTTCATCAAAGTGGGAACGCGTTCGATATTGCCTTCAATGCCGCCTATTCCGATGGGCACGGCGCTACCCCGGATGCCACCGGAGCGGGTAAGGTCAACGGCAACACCGCGCAGTTCACCTGGAAAGACAGTTACGGTAATACCGGAACTGGCACGATCAGTCTCGCCGGCGACGACATTGTCGTATCGATGAAAGCGGTGCATGTCGCCGATCCAAGCTGCCTCGCATTTTATCGCCAGAACATGAAGCTGAAGCAGACGGGGAAGAAGTAGCGCCGTACAACCTGCTTGGCGGAGCCTCCGTTCGGCGATGCGCCGGCTCGATAGAGTCTCGCCCTACCAAATCGGTTTACGAAACACTGGGATTCTGCCGAGTGCTTACACCATCGGCCGGAACCGCCCCACAATCTCTTGCAAGCGGCCAGTGATTTGGCCAAGTGAACAAACTTCCACCGCTTCCAGCAAAGCCGGAAAACAGTTTTCGCCTCGCTCAACGACGGTGGCCAACTTGTCGAGCGCGCTTTTCGATTTCTCCGCGTTTTTCTTTTTGAACTTCTTCAGGCGCTCGACTTGTAACTTTTGTTTCGCCCGCGGTGTCCGCGCCAACTCGATCTCGGGCATCTCATCGGCACCATTGCGGTAACGATTCAATCCGACAATCGGCCGGGTCCCGTCGTAGATTTGTTGCTCGTAACGATGGGCGGCATTTTGGATTTGGCTGCGTTGATACCGATTCTCCACCGCGGCGAGCACGCCTCCGAGTGACTCGATCTCGCGGAATTCATCGAGAATTGCTTTCTCAACCGCGCGCTCGACCGCTTTCATCCCGGGCGAGCCGCTTAACATGTTCATGGTATGCTTAAAGATTCCGGATTCTTCGAGCAGGATTGCCTGTCCATGGGCGGCGAGCCGGATCCATTCTTCGCTCGGCGTGGTGAATGGTTCGTCGGCGCTGTTGGAATGACACGAGTTGGTGCCGTTCATGTAGGCCAGCATCAGTTCCGCCGCCGTCCGGGTGAGATTGTTTTTGAATTCAGCCGCGATAAGCGAACGCCCGCTCGTCTGCGTGTGTAATTTGAACATTTGCCCGCGCGCGTTCGCGCCAAAGACGTCACGCATGCCGATTGCCCAAATCTTTCGCGAAACCCGGGCGAGCGCGATGTATTCAACGTCGAGTCCGCAATCGAGGAAGAAGGAAAGCCGTGGGGCGAACTGATCCACCGGCACGCCGCGCGCGGTGAGCATTTCCGCATAGGCGAATCCATTCGAGAGGGTGTAGGCGGCCTGCTGCACCGGCGTCGCGCCCGCTTCACCAATGTGATAACCGCTGATCGAGACCGGATACCAACGCGGCATGTTCGCCGTTGTCCATTCGATCATGTCGCAGAGAAAGCGGAGCGACGCTTCCGTCGGGAAAATAGTTTCGTTCTGCGCCTGAACTTCCTTGAAAATGTCGGCCTGAATTGTTCCGCGCAGATTCGGCATCACCTTGGGACCGAAGCGGCGTTTCGCCGCCGCGATGTACATCGCCATGATGATCGGTGCCGGCCCGCTGATTGTCATTGATGCCGAAAAATCCGGCGCACCGAGCTCGAAACCGTCGTAGAGCCGCACCATGTCTTCGACCGTGTCGACCGCAACGCCCCCTTCCCCGATTTTTCCGAACACGCCATCGGCATCGGAATCAATTCCGTAAAGGGTCGGGCCGTCGAATGCCGTGCTCAGCCGTTTCGAGCGCTGATGCGCGCTCAGGAAATGGAAACGCTTGTTCGTGTCCTCGGCCAACATGAGACCGGAAAACAGTCGGGTTGGTTCTTCCTGTTGAGGCGGCCTTGTCGGCGGCTCCGGGGTCTTTGCGCGCGACACGCGCGCCGCTATAGCGCCATTGGAATCACCGTTTGAAGATTTCTTGTTTCCGTAACTGCCGGTTTCGATTTCGCGCAACGGCTCGAGATACATTTCGCGATACGCGCCATTCAAATAAGGAAACTCACCGGGTAGACCCTCGCTAAATAGGTAACGCGCGATTTCGCCGGGCTCATCGATCTCGGGCAAAGCGAGGCGAGGCAACGGCAACCCAGTTGGAGCTTTCGCAATTGGCGTTTCGGCTTTGATCTTGTTCCAGCGCTCGATCACTGCATGCGCAAATCTCTCATCGCTGCGCGCGCGTTTAACTTGTTCGAGTACAAACCGCCCGTGTTTCTCTACTGCTTCAACTACCGCTCCAAGTTTGCTCATCTGGTTTCCTCCGCTGCTGTAGCGGCGCTCTATGAGCGCCGACCGCCTCATCTCCGGCGGTCATAGACCGCCTCTACAGTTCATCTCGTAATTAACTCGAACAATTCATCTACGCCAGGATCACGATGACGTTTCGCAACTGTGGCCACGATCTGCTG
>Ga0207701_10006714_pt1 | contig 11480 bp, 10 predicted proteins | sample KBSSwiSSwithPhiX_FD_184294 | JGI IMG/M metagenome (GOLD analysis project Ga0207701, IMG submission 184294) | Switchgrass rhizosphere bulk soil microbial communities from Kellogg Biological Station, Michigan, USA, with PhiX - S5 (SPAdes) (version 2) | ecosystem: Environmental > Terrestrial >...
GCCGCCTGGCCGAGAACGTACAAATAATCCTTTGGATGAATCGCGATCGCGTCGGCAAAGGTCTTCTCGGCGTCCTCAAACCGTCCGAACGCGCCATAAGTCTCCGCTAAGTTCCAAAGCACGCCGGTATTCCGAGGATCGAGTTCTCTCGCTCGTTCGAAATTGGGAATCGCTTCATCCCAGCGACCCTGACGTCGATCGATCGCACCTGCACAATCCCAGACCTCGGCATCATTTGGCGTGGCTTGCTGCGCGATTTCCAATTCCGTGCGAGCCAGCTCGTAATCACGGTAGCCGTAGTAATAATAATAGCCGAGGGCTAGGCGAGCATCACCCAAATCTGGCTGCAGTTGCAATGCGCGGTCGGCCGCCAGTTTTGCCTTGGTCAGTCGCTGCCGAGTTCGATCATATCCAAACCAATACAATTCCCCGTGGACACGCGACGCCAAACAATAGGCGAGAGCGAATTTCGGATCACGTTCGATAGCATCCTCGAGCAGAGCCAGAGCTGATTCGCCGTTTTCCCGCGCATCGCCCGAGCCAGCCCAGCGAAAGTGATCCCGGGCACGAAGGAAAAGTTCGTAAGCTGCCATGTCTGCAGTCGCATGAACTTGGAGACTAGCTTTTTCACGGGGCGATAAATTTGCGCGCAGGGCAAATGTAATTCGGCGCGCTAGTTCGCTCTGCAATTCGAAGAGATCCGTGATCTCGCGATCGTAGGTCTCGTTCCAGACATGCTGATCTGTCCGGGCATCGATTAATTGCGCATTGATCCGAACCCGATTGCTTTCACGCCGGACCGAACCCTCCAACACATAGGCAACCCCCAATGCCGCACCAATTTCGCGAAGATTCCGCGTTCCCGCTTTATACTGCCGAACGGATGTTCGACTGGTTACTTTAAGGTCAGCGACTTTAGCGAGATTGGAAAGAATATCGTCCTGAATACCGTCCGCGAAGTAAGCATTTTGAATGTCGTCGCTAAAGTTCTCGAATGGGAGGACAGCAATGCTTTTTTCTGGCGGAGCGAAAACCGGGCGGGGAACATGAAGCGGCTTCGAATCGCCTATTGTCTGGGTTGATTCATCTGCCTCGTCAGTGCGCTTAATCCCTTCAGGGGTTAATTCGAAGGCCCACGCGAGAAGGAGAGCGACAGGAAAACCGAGAACGAGTAATGCGATAACCAATCGGACTGTCCAATTTGGAATCTCAAGGAACGGAAAGGTTTGAGTAGCTATTTGGATGATCAACCAGCTCACGACGGCGTAGGCCACCGCCACCCGGTAAACCTTTCGGCGCTTTAGCTCTGCGAAAAATTTTTTCGCGTCCACCCGTTGCTTATGATGCGGGTTTCCCTTGCGGGCAAGTCGCGGAAGTAGGTTTGAAGTAACGGATTAGATAGAATCCAGAGGGCATTTGGCCCAACGGCGCGTTCTCGTTTACAGCCGGAGGCACGCCTTTTGGGGAGGTGGCGGATCGCGGCCTCCGGTCGCACCGCTGGCGTAACAGATACGTTGCTGCAATCGTTGAACCGTGAAATAGGATGCCCTCGATGCATTCAACAGCGAACGCAAAACGGGAAGAACGTTCCGCCCTAATTGCGGGCTTCGCTGCCTTCGGCGCATGGGGCCTGATCCCGATTTATTGGAAACTATTTAAGAGCGTCTCAGCGCTTGAGATCATCGCGCATCGACTCATTTGGACGACACTTTTTCTCGTTGTCTTGTTGAGCTGGCAACAACGCTGGCAAGAGGTTCGGCAAGCCATTCAATCGCGTCGAGCGCTATGCTATTGTATCGCCAGCGGCTTGGCGGTCTCGATCAACTGGCTCGTGTTTATCTGGGCCGTCAATATCAATCGTGTAGTTGAGACCAGCCTTGGATACTTCATGACGCCCCTCGTCAATGTTCTGCTCGGTGCAATCTTTCTTCGGGAACGACTGACTCGTTGGCAATTTGTTTCGGTCCTACTCGCTCTGGTCGGCGTCCTTAACCTCACCCTTGGATACGGGAAATTTCCCTGGATCGCTGTGATTCTATGTCTGTCATTTGGAATCTATGGTCTTCTCCGTAAGAAATCGGGGACCCGACCTATCCCCGGGCTTTTTCTGGAAACGACCTTACTGACTCCAGTTGCACTCATTTATCTTGTGATTCTTCAAAGAGGATCCGGACTCATCTTTGGCCAGATAAATTGGTCGTTCGGCCTCTTACTCGTCACCACCGGGATCGTCACCGGTCTGCCGCTCGTCTGGTTTGGTCACGCGGCGCGCCATCTTAGAATGACTACGATTGGATTCCTGCAGTATCTCTCACCCTCAGGCAGTTTTCTGCTCGGTGTTTTTCTCTATCACGAACCGTTTACCCGAAATCATCTGATTACTTTCTCCCTGATTTGGATGGCCCTAGCCATTTTTACCACGGAAGCGGTCCATCGTTGGCATTCGGGGCGTGATCGGCCGTCCACCACAGTTCCATTCGCAGATTCTGCCGCCTAGTCTATGTTTGCGCCCCATCATGACCGAAGATGATTTCCATTACGCAATTGAAAATACGCGTGTGATCCTCGCGCCCGAGCGGCAGATTGCCAGCTTCGGGAGCACAAGCTTTCGCTTTTATCTGATCTCGGAATTGATGGATCAAGTTAATGAGATCCGGGTTCGCGACGGAAAAATTCACGCCGAACGACCACAGATTCTCACCCCCGAACATTATTGCCGACTTCTTCTCGAAGGATTCGGGGAAAAAGCGCAACGGTACGTCGATCAGATGCGTGATCACCTCCGAGATGTTGCTGTCCTCCGCTACGGATTTCAGTTCCGCAAGACTGACGTTACCGAAAATACGGTCCGTGACACAATCGAAGCAGTGATCGCGCGAACGAAGCAGAAGGTCGAACGTTCAGAGGAACCACTTAGCGCGGTAATTCAGGGCGTCGATGATGCATGGGAAGTTTGCCTGCTGAAGTTCACGATTGATCTCATCGAACGTTCAACCGGCAACAACCTGGGCGACTTCCGACGCCGGGGATTGATTTGAGATTTGCCTCGGACGCCGCAGATCGCACCTTATTTGCCTCCGCCACTCTCTTGGTTCGAGTAAACTCTAAAGTGGCTACAGCCAATTTCGTAGAACTCGTTTCGAATGAAGAGACCAGATCGAGCGATCACGTCGTGATAAATTGGAGTGTTATAGATGAGCCAGATGGGTCGTGGATCGGATTGAAGTGACCGGCGGATGTTATTAACCACCTGACCTAAGATAACCGCATCAAAGGGATTAAACATGAAGAAAACCCGCTCCTCGTTTCGAAAGTTGTAAGTAGTGACATCCGCTTTAATGACATCAATTGGCCATCGTCGCTTCGTCTTGCGTGAAAATGTTTCGACGTTCTTACGCGCAATCGTGCAAAGGGAGGGGGAGAACTCTATGCCGACGACTCTTTCAAAACCATATTGACAGGCAATTAACAACACGCGCCCCTTTCCGGCGCCGATATCCAGGAAGGTACAGGCCTTCGGCAGTTCAAGTTTAGCTAGAAGTAGTAGAAGCGGACGACTTTTCGTTGGTTGGTAGGAGACTGAATGCAATTGATTGGCAGATTCAGCGTCTAACGCATCACTCGGGACCCATCCCCCCGTATCGGTTCCATACTTCCAATCAAACGAAAGATCTCTAACGACACTGGCGACAACTTTCGCCGTTTGAATAATCCCCCTTTCCTTGATGCTCTCCGTCGCCCACCTGAAAGCCTGCATTAGCCTTAGCTTCTCTCGTAGCGATGCATCAGTTTGAAAAAGCGAATGGTGTCGCGCACGGGGTGGATGCTGCTGACTTCGTCCGAATACACAGTCGTGATTGGGACCGACTCAATTCGGCAACCTTTTCGACTGGCCAAGATTAGCATTTCGGTTTCGTAATCGAACCGTCCCCCACCCTTGAGTAATTCTGGAATGAGGTTGCGGTGCAACATACGAAAACCGCACTGAGTATCGGGAATGGGTTGACCGCAAACGCGGCTGATTTTGTTGCTCATGTAGCGATTAACCCAGCGTCGCACCAACGGCATCGAACTCACGTCTCTCATTCGACTCCCGACTAAAAGCTCAGCGTGGGAAGAAGCTGCGGCTGTAAGAAATCGCGCGACCTCTTCTGGGAGATGCTGCCCATCGCCATCAAGAATCACGACGTAACTCAGGTTCCGCTCAAACCAATGGCGCAACCCGGTTTTAATCGTTTCACCTTTCCCGGCGTTCTGCGCGTGAACGATTACTTCCGCTCCAGCATTTCGGGCGTTTGTTGCGGTCGCATCGGTCGAGCCATCATCGACCACCAGAACATGTTCAAGTTGGTCGAGGGTGCGCCGAACTACATCCGCAATGTGTTTTTCTTCCAAGTAAGCGGGAATGATCGCACCGACTGTTTTCCGGTCTATCGCGGCGTCCAAACGCTCCGCCATATTAGGGGACGAGTTCGCGCTCAAATCGCCAAGTGGCAAGAGGGTCTGGGATTCGGAAAGTGTCATACATGCTCTCTTATTTCCTACGCAGCTGTGTGGCTTGCGAACAGTTCAGACGCAAGAATAAAGCCAACTTTAGCCGGATTAGATCGCAATACGTCCGACTGCAAATCACACTAGCCTAGCGAACCACCGGATGAAAATCAGCTGCGTGATAAGAGCTGCGCACGAGCGGACCGGATGCCACATGTTCGAACCCCTTCGCACGAGCGATCTGTCCGTACGCATCAAATCGTTCGGGCGTGACAAACTCAATCACGGGAAGATGCTGTGGAGTAGGCCGCAGGTATTGACCAAGAGTGAGAACCTGGCAGCCGATCTCACGCAAATCGTCCATCGCTTGAAACAGTTCCGGCTCTTTCTCACCTAGACCCAGCATCAAACCGCTCTTTGTCACGACGTTCGGACGAAGCTGCTTTGCTTTGCGCAACACTTCCAGCGACGTCCGGTATTTCGCACGCGAACGCACCTGCGGGGTCAATCGTTCGACCGTTTCCATGTTGTGATTAAAAATATCGGGCGCCGCTTTGAGAACAATTTCGATGCACCCTTCATCGGCATGAAAGTCCGGAACTAAAACCTCAATAATGACGGATGGATCCATTGCCCGAATCGCCTCAATTGTTCGAGCGAAATGGGCTGCGCCACCGTCTGCTAAGTCATCCCGAGCTACAGCTGTCACAACGACGTGTTTTAAACCCATCCGGCGGACTGCTTCGGCGACTCGTTGCGGTTCATCTTTCTCGAGCGCAAAGGGCTTTGCGGTCGTCACCGCGCAAAATCCACACGCTCGGGTACAACGATCCCCAGCAATCATCATCGTTGCTGTACCCTGACTCCAACATTCCCAGCGATTCGGGCACTGTGCGCTTTCACATACAGTGTGCAGACGCAGATCAGAAATCAGCGCTTTCGTCGAAAAGAAAACCGGATTCGAGGGCAGTCGAACCTTAATCCAAGGCGGCTTTTGCGCTTGGTGGAGGGAGGGATCGATCTTCGCGCAAGACATGGTGGAGGAGACTACTCCAAGGGCGGCGTCTTGGAAAATTCCAAAAGTCTAGCGCCAACGGCGCGTTCTCATTCATAGCCTGGGGCAACGCCCCAGGAAACGCACCGCGAAAAAAGAAAAGCGCTGTAAGCGCGGCCTCAACCTAGGGGTTTGGCGTAGACTGCATATGCGGTTTGAGTCGCGCTTTCAGCGCTCATTTCCTCTTTATCGAACTACCTGGGGCGTTGCCCCAGGCTATAATTGACATCGCGCCGTTGGCGCTAAACAAATCCGAGCGCTTCTAGCGGCTATAGCTTCGTTCTTCCCGAAAGCGCCTGATACAGGGTCAGCTCATCTGCAGACTCCAATCCTCCGCCGGCCGGTAGTCCATGCGCAATACGAGTCAGCGCTACCGGAAACGGTTTTAGCAACTCGACCAAATAATTGGTGGTCGCTTCACCCTCTACATCCGCAGCGAGGGCGAGGATAACCTCCGCAAATTTCTCTTGCTCCATTCGCGAGAGCAACTCTTTGATCCGGAGATCATCTGGTCCAACATGATCGAGTGGTGAGATTCGTCCACCTAACGAATGATAGCGCCCGCGAAACGCTCCAGTTTTTTCCAGAGGAAGTATGTCTGTCGGCTGCTCAACCACACAAAGTAGATCCGATACCCGCGATCTGTCTGAACAAATCTCGCACACCTCTTCCATGGTAAAGAATCCGCACCGTGGACAGGGCCGGACAGATTGCCGGGTCGCTGTAATCGCACCCGCAATATTTTCCGGCTGATTTCCACGCGACTGCACAATCCACAAGGCAATGCGTTCGGCAGAACGTGGCCCGATCCCTGGCATTTGCCGTAGCTGCGCGATCAAATCCCGGATCGCCGACGGGTATTCCGCTTTCCTCAAACCGGCAGTCCTTCTACTCCAGCGGCGTATCCGTCAGCTGCAACGCGAGCGGCTCGAGCCGACGAAGATATAATTGGAGGGGCCCATCATGTTCGCCATCTGGGCCGCGCGCGTTCTGAAATTGCGAATAGGCCTCTGCCCAGCGTTTTTCTCGATAAAGCACCACGCCATTCCAAAATGCATCTCGCCGAGTGATTTGCTCTCGAGAAGCATCCAGGGCTAACGCAACGGGTTCATAAATTTCATGCCGTTCCCGGACGTCGACGCCACTCAGAAAATCAATCGGCCGCGCAACGAGAATCTTGCTGGCTAGTTCAAATGTGCGTGGCCCGAGCAATACCCGTGACCCATAGAACCGATTCGCGATGCAAAACCGACGTGCCAATTCAACTGGCTCGCCCACCGCCAGCATCCCACGCTGACCATTATTTTTCACCGGAGCCATGATCATGGTCCCGGAACTGACGCCCGCGTGAACTCCAACATTTCGCAACGCTTCGAGTCTGCCTGCTGTAGCCTCCGAAAATGCCTGAGTTAGCGTCATGACCAAACGCGTCGCCTTTTCCGCATGTAGTTTGTCCGGTTCAGGAAAACCAAAAAGTGCTACGAGCCCTTCGCCCCCAGCTGACTCAATGTAGGCACCGGCTTTCCGAAAAGTTTCCGCGGCATGCGCGAGAAACTTCTCTGTAATATCCACGACCTCTGCAGGTTCACACTCCTCAGCGAGGTCATGTTTGTTCGCTAAATCGCAAACTACGGCCGTCACTTCACAGGTCTTTATCGATGAATCACGGGCGAGCTCCGTGCGTTTAATGGGAGCCACTGGTTGTTGTTCGACCACCGGAGCCAGTTTAGGAGGCGGCCTCGACATCGGCGCGGCGAACTCACGGCTTTCGCTACTCTCAAGGCTTTCGCTGGTCTCGCGACCTCTTGTGATGAATTCGACTAATTGAAGGAATCCGATCGGTGCAAGAAATCCGAGAGCAGCCCCAAGGATCGAAGGAAGCGGTTGAAAGAGAACCTGATAAAGAGAAAACACCCAAGCCACACCAGCCAATTCGACGAGAAGAATTGCAATGATTACACCGAGCGGGACGCGGCGGGTTGTGCTCAGCGTCATCCAGGCGACTCCACCCGCGAGGAGGAACACGATTAGATATTGCCAGATATCACTCACGCTCTTCGTTGTGTTGGCCGGAAGCGAGAGGAGTTTTGCTATTGCATGCTCTGGTCCAAGAAGCGCCCCAACCGAGTGTAACGCCGTAATCACACCAGCGACAACGAGCCCAATTAGAAGCGCAACAAGATGCGGCCGTTTCATCACTAAAATTCGTCTCAATTCTTTTCGGTCGGTGCAAGCGGATAGTGCGATTGCACGACCAAATCGCTCAAAAATTTATCCGGAGTATCTACGGCGTCTCGGGTGAGAATGAAACTTTTTTGACCGGTATTCTTCCGGATCAGATTGAGTCCAAACTGATAATCCTTAAAGAGATGCGCACAGAGGTCAGACATTTTCATACGCTCAGCCTGGGCACGCTCGGTTAAGCGCGCGATGGCGGCATCATCGAATTTGATCTGGAGGCCGTGCTCCTGTTCAAACTGTTCAGCGAAAAGGTGAGCTTTCCGTTCCAGAGCTGCTTCTTCCTCTTTGTGCCCCTCTTCCATGAGACGGTCGAGTACTCGCTTTGGCTCCCGAACGAGCTCCTCGGATACTCGTAATTGAGTGAGGCCGGAACCCGCCAGGTGATATTTATAATCTCGAAAGAGTCTCTCCCACACCGTCAGGAGCCCTCGCGCGCCGGTCGTCTCTTTTGCCGCGGCTTCTGCCATCAAATGCAAAGCTTCATCCTCGAAACTGATCTCAATCCCGTAGGCCCGGAAAGCGCGCTCATACTGCCGGAGGATGCTTCCCTCGGAAAACTTCATGATTTGGTAAAGATCGTCCGCCATCAAATCTTCACAGACAACACGAACCGGTAATCGACCGATAAATTCCGGTTCGAAACCGTACTCGATGAAGTCCTGCGTCGTGACGTACTGAAATAGTTCGTTATCCATCACGCGCCTGGGTTCGGCATTGAAACCGATTTGGCCTTGAGCGAGTCGCCGTGAAACCTGCTGTTTCAAGCGATCGAATGCGCCGCTCACGACAAAAAGGATATGTCGCGTGCTAATTGTCTCACGTTTCGCTTTTCCACCGCGCCGTTGAAATTCAAACGCGGCCTGAAGTTGAGCCTGTATATCGTTAGCGCTCCGCAACGGCACATCAGTCTCCTCCATTAACTTCAGAAGAGTCGTCTGCACCCCACGGCCACTCACGTCGCGGCCTATTAGATTTCCCGCCGCGGCAATCTTGTCGATCTCATCGATGTAGATGATCCCGAACTGCGCGAGTTGCACGTCGCCGTCCGCTTTGTCCACGAGTTCTCGAACGAGATCCTCAACATCTCCGCCGACATAACCGGTCTCGCTAAACTTGGTCGCGTCCGCCTTAACAAAGGGAACCTTAATCAATTCCGCGATGTGCTTGATTAGGTAAGTTTTTCCAACCCCGGTCGGTCCGACCAAGACGACATTTTGCTTCGCATATTCCGTGTCTTCCGGTCGAGCGCTTTCCTCGTTACCGAGCTGCCGGAGATAATTGACATGGTTGTAATGATCGCAGACCGCGATCGATAGGACCTTCTTGGCTTCTTCCTGTTTGATGACGAATCGATCCAGGTGCGCCTTTATATCGCGTGGCAGAAAATCAAAGACGAATTCATCCCCTTCTTTCCGGGCCGGCTTTTCGTCCGTTCCTGCTTCGGCTGTCTCCGGCTCGGTGAAGGTCGCAAACGAGACTCGATCGCCGAAATTCGTTTTCATAAATTCGGAGAGTTTGCTTTTCAGTTCTTCGGGTGAAGGAAATGGAGGATTTTGGCTCATGGCGTGGGCGCCTCACGCGCAACGCAGTGAGGTGGGAGAAGCTAATTTAGCATCGTCGATCGGGCTGTAAACCTACGGAACCTGTCATTCTTCGACAGTTCTTAACTGCGAAATGCTCGATCTTCCGAGTGGCTGGCCCGCTTGACCGGATCTTGCGACGGGCGTAGTTTATCCACATGAAACGGTTAATGCTGGGTATGACTATTGGCGCGCTCGCACTGGGCACCGCCATGGCTGGTCGGCCAGTGGTTGAAGAAAAGACTCAGGCTGATAACGCCGATTACGAGTACGCGTATCTCACTGGTTCGCATATTCCGCAGAGGGTAAAGAAACGTAACATCATCACGGTCGGACGGAATGGACCTGTAACAACGATCGACCAACGAGAGATGGAGCGGAATGGCAATTTGCCAATTGCAGATCAACTGGGGCGTTATCCAGGAGTCTCAATCAGCCATCACTAAATAGTTAGTCTTATTATATTTGGGCCCTCGGCCGTGGGCTTGTCGAGCCCACGGAGCTTTGATGCTTTGTCCCGATGACCGAGGTTAAAGTTAATCGCGAACGATCCGGTCTGCGACTCGATCGATTTCTCGCCCTTGAACTTTCCGATTTTTCCCGTGCCCGCCTGCAAACCTTGATTCGGGATGGGTTCGTCACGCTCAACGGAAAACAATCCAGGCCTCGTGATCTTGTCCGAGCCGGTGATTTAGTCCAACTGACAGAACCTGTTATCGAAAAAATCGATGCGGCACCAGAGTCGATGGCGCTCGATGTTCTGTTTGAGGACAATGATCTCCTTGTCCTCAACAAACCGGCCGGGCTAGTCATGCACCCTGGAGCTGGTCATTCTGAACACACACTCGTTAATGCCTTACTTGCTCATTGCGATAATTTGTCCGGTATCGGTGGGCGAGAGCGCCCAGGCATCGTTCACCGACTCGACAAAGAGACGAGCGGCGTCCTTGTAGTAGCGAAAAATGATTCGACCCATCGCAATCTAGCGAAACAATTTGCCGCTCGCACCATCGAGAAAATCTATCTCGCGCTTGTGGCTGGGGTTCCGCGAAAGGCAAGTGGGGTAATCGATAGAGCCATTGGCCGACATCCGGTGCACCGACAACGTATGAGCGTTGCCACGAGGAAAGGGCGTCCGGCGAAGACGGAATATCGCCTCCTTCGCACCGGAAACCAGATGAGCCTTCTCGAATGTGCCTTGCACAGCGGCCGAACCCACCAAATTAGAGTGCATCTTCATCATCTTGCCCACCCGGTCTTGGGCGACAAATCGTACGGTGGCAAACACGCGACGGCGTTTCCTCGTCAGATGTTGCACGCTTGGAAGCTTGCCTTCCGTCATCCCCGAACAAATGAAGTGATGAAGTTCGAAGCACCGCTCCCTCCGGATTTTGTCGAAGCGATTGGAGCGATGAAGTGTTAAACCGGTCACCGTTGTAGGGCAGACTTCAAGAAAATCCTATTCGCGTTGTTCGCTTCCACTCTTCCAGCGTTCCCTCAGTCCCAACCCAATCGCAGCGGCAAGACCCGGCACGATGATGATCGCACGCATCCATGGCTCCGAATGCCATGGCAATCGGAACAAGCGCTCATTCCAAAACAAGAAATAAGCGAAAAGTGTAATCGAGAATACGAACCAAGCGTAGGTCCGTCGCCAAGCAGCCAATGGCAAAATCCAAGTGCAATACCATGGATGGAGGACGGGGCTGAGAATAAGAGCGGTTCCGAGCCCCCAAATCATTCCGCGCCTCCAATTCCGCCAAAACAGAAGCGAGATCAGCGCGACTGAGATCCCCAGAATCACATTGTAATGATAATTCTTCTGGTGGGGATTCGGCCAAACCGTTTCCTCAATTAGCCACCAAAAGAGATCATTCAATCGTGTAACATAAGCGAAATCACCTAACGACTGCCAGATATCGATTCTTGGATAACCGTAAACCGTACTTAATAAAGCCGGTATCCCAATGCTCACTCCGAGACATACGGCGCGATACCCGAGTGCGAATAGACAAGGCAATAAAAGAAGAAGAGGAACAAGCTTAACTGAGATGGCGAGGCCAAGTGCGATCGAGGCCGCCAACGCGAGATGCCATCGCCTCCTTGAGTCTGAG
>Ga0207701_10006715_pt1 | contig 11480 bp, 7 predicted proteins | sample KBSSwiSSwithPhiX_FD_184294 | JGI IMG/M metagenome (GOLD analysis project Ga0207701, IMG submission 184294) | Switchgrass rhizosphere bulk soil microbial communities from Kellogg Biological Station, Michigan, USA, with PhiX - S5 (SPAdes) (version 2) | ecosystem: Environmental > Terrestrial > Soil...
GATGCCGTCGCTCGGGAAGCTCGGCGTGCCGGTCTTGCCGGCGAGCCAGTCGATGTCGCGGCAGCGCTTCGCGTCGAACACCTGCTCGCAGGCGGTGCGCGCGGTGCCGCTGCGGTGGCTGTACGACAGGCCGCTCAGGATCACCGCCGCAGCCTCGGGCGACAGGCCGTGGGCCGCGGACGGCGCCGGGTGCCAGGCGGCCGCGGCCGCGTGCGCCGCGTCGGCCCGGCGCGAGGCGACGCCGCGGACGGCGTCGACGAGATGCGGCGGCGCCACCTCGCGCTGGCCGTTGGCCGCGGCCGCGAGCGTCGCCATCATGCCGGCGATGCCGAGGGCGCTGGCGCGCGCATGGCCCTGGCCCCAGCCCTCGGCGACGGTGTCGACGACGGCGCCGCCGCGGCACTTCTCCCAGTCGTCGTCGCTGAGGCGGCGCGCGTCGGCCCCGGCGGCGCAGCGGCGGACGATGCCGGCATCGAGCGCCATCGGCTTCATCAGGTGCATCGCCGCGCCGGCCTTGCCGGCGAGCGGCTCGCTCATCAGCCGGCCGAAGGCGACCGGGGTCGTCAGCCCTTCGGTCGTCGAGAGCGCGCCGGCGTCGCCGAGCGTGGCGCCGGACAGCAGGTCGCGCTTGCCGCAGTCGCTGCGCGCATCGGCGCATCCCGCGTTCCAGCCGAAGGCCGAGGCCGTGGCCTGCACCTGCCACGGCCGGCGGCAATTGGCGTACGCCTTCTCGCTGCAGAACATGCGGTCGAGAAAGCGCGCCGAATCGGAGCGCATCAGCTGGCCGCGCAGGCTGTCGCGCGCCGGCATCGCGTCCTTCTTCATCGCCGCCTGCTCGGTGGCGAGCCAGCGGGCGCCGATCTCGGGATCGGAGAGGAAGGCCGCCGCCATGATCGGCTTGACGGTCGAGGCCGGCATCGCGTCGTGGAACACCGCCGGGTTGAGCAGCGCATCGGGCCGGTACTGCACCGGGTACGGCAGGCGCGGGTCGCAGGACTTGTCGCGGCCGGGCCCATCGACCTCCTGGCGGGCGCAGGGCGAGAGCGCGCCGGCGAGCGCCTCGATCCGGCCGCTGGCGATGTCGATCACCGCCACCGCCGCCATCCGCACCATCGCGCCCTCGAGCAGCGGCTCGCCGATCGGCTGCTCCTTGTCGGCCTGGCGACGCAGGCCGAGGGCGCGGCAGGCCGCCTGGCGGCCGGTGTAGCAGGCCGCGGTCTTCTGCGCCAGCGCCTGCAGCGCCGGGTCGATGGTGAGATCGATCGAGAAGCCGACGTCGACGCCGCTGCCGTCGATGACGATCCGGTTCGGCGCCGCGCGCGGGTCGTCGCCCTCGGCCGACGCCGGTGAGCCGCCGGCGGTCTGCAGCCGGTAGAGCGCGCCGGTCGGCTGGCGCAGCGTCTCGAGCGGCTGCAGCATCGCCTGCAGCGAAGGCGGCACGCTCCAGCGGCTGTCGTCGAGCGGGTCGGCGAGGCCGGGCTCGCCGGCGAGCACGGGGGTCGGCGCGTCGCCGCCCGGGGTCGGCGCGCTCGCCGGCACCTCGGCACGCGCCAGCTCGGGCAACCCGCAGACCCGCCGCTGGGCGCTGCGCGGCGCCGCGAGGAACGCATGCGTGCCGCCGTCGCCGGCGGCCTCGCCGCCGAAATAGATGCAGCCGCCGACGCCGCTCCAGGGATTGCGACGCATCACCTGGCGCGCCGGAATCAGCATCTCCTGCCCTTCCGGCCAGTGGGCGAGCGCGAGCCGGCTCTCGCTGCCGCGCCAGGCCAGGCTGTCGAGCATCGCGCCGTCGCTGCGCGCCAGCGCCCCGAGGGCATCGGCCAGATCGGCGCAGCGCAGGCGGAAGGGATGGGCCGGTGCGTCGGGATTCTCGATCGGCGACGCCAGCGCCGCGGCGGCGGCGGCGAACCAGCGATCGGCGTCGAAGCCGAGCCGATGCTCGACCCGGGCGTTGCTGCGGCTGCTGAAGGCGAGCAGCGCGGCGTCGAAGGCGGCGAGCTGCGACGCGACCTGCTCGGCCGGCGGCGGCGGCGGCGTGCGCGCCAGGCCGTTCTCCGCCAGCCAGGCGCGCCAGGTCGAGGCGCCGCGCCATTCGCGCTGGCAGGCGGGTAGCGCGGCGAGCACGCCGGCGCCATCGGGGATGCGGGCGCCGATCGCGGTGCGCCGCCGCACCGCGGGCTCGAAAGTCTTGAGGGCCGCGACCAGGCGAACGCTCAGGTAGCGCTCCTGCGGGCTGCGGCCGGAGGCATCGGCATCGGCCGGACGGATCACCGCCACCAGCAGGACGACGCCGAGCAGCACCGGCACGACCGCGATGCTCGCGGCGATCGCGAAGTCGAGCAGCGAGGCGGGCTTGCGTTCAGCCATCGCGCGCCCTTGCCGGCAGGTCGAGGTGGACGACGAGCGCCAGGAAGGCGAGGTTGACCAGCAGCGAGGTCATGCCGAAGCTGACGAAGGGAAAGGTGACGCCGGTGAGCGGCAGCACCGCCATGTTCCCGGCGACAGTGACCGCGAGCTGGCAGAGCGCCAGCACCACCCAGGCGACCGCGATCCAGCTGAGCAGCGCCTGGCCGTCGTGCGCGAGCTGGCCGGCGCGCGCGACCAGCCGCGGCTCGCCGCGGGTGACGCGGCCGTGGTGGCGGATCAGCCGATGCAGCCAGAGGGCGCAGCCGAGCGCCGCCGCCCAGGCTGCGGCGGCGCCGAACACGCCGACGATCGCGGTGAAGGTGTAGTCGCTGTGGATCTGTGCTGGCACGCCGCCGCAGCGACCGGCGATGGCGTAGCCGCACCAGGGCGCGGCGCCGAGGCCGAAGCCCTGCGCCGGTGCCGCCCGCTGGAACCAGGTGACAAGCGCAAGCTGGTCGTTGCCCGAGGCGAACGGCGCCGCCAGGCTCTCAAGCCGCTCGGCAGCGACGCCGTCGACCGAACCGAGGGCGAACAGCGCCCAGGTGACGCCGCCGATCCACAGGCCGAACAGGACGACCGCGAGGACGAACGCGGTCCAGCGCTGGCCGCTGCGCAGGTGCCACCACATCGCCACCGAGGCGGCGAGGAACGCGCCCGAGCCGTAGCCGGCGATCAGCAGCGGCCCCATGTCGCGGGTCAGCACCATCGCCCCGATCAGCACGCCGATCACCAGCACCAGCGGCCAGACGTAGCGCCAGAAGGCGATGCCGGCCGGACCGGCACGCGCCAGCCGCTCGGCCAGCGGGCCGGCACGGAGGAAGAAGAACCAGGCCGCGCCGATGATCAGCCAGACCCGGCCGAGCTCCGAAGTGAGCTGGCGCAGGTTGGCGAAGGCGAAGCCGAAGCCGAGCACGGCCAGCGCGGCGAAGAGGCCGATGGCGCCGGCCGCGCCGGCGGCGCCGAGCCGCTGACTGGCGGCGCGCGCCGCCTCGCCGGCGATCGAAAGACTCCAGGCGAGGCCGTGCGCCAGCGGCCGGCGCAGGAACAGCAGCAGCGAGAACACCAAGAGGCCCAGCCAGAGGTGACCCTGGTGGTACAGCGCCAGGTAGCGGTTGGTGCGATGCGCATGGGCCGAGAGATCGAACAGCAGCAGCCAGCCGAGACCGGTGGCCAGCACCAGCCCGGCATAGCCGATGCGCGAGCTCATCACCTGCGCCGGGGCGGCCGCATCGAGGCCCGGATCGCGCCGGCGCAGCAGCGAGAAGACGAGCGCCAGCACGGCGCCGCCCGCCAGCATGAGCACCCAGCTCGCCGGCCGGCTGTCCCAGGAGACGTCGATGCGGCCGGGATCAAAGCCGCGGCTGCCGGGGAACGGCCACGGCACGCGCGCCAACCACGCCGCCCCGGCCCAGGCGGCGAGCGACAGGGCGACACCGAAGGCAGGATCGATGCGCCGCCGACTCGCCAGCATCAGCAGATAGCCAAGGCCCAGGCCCCCGGCCCATTGCCAGCCGGCCGTCTGCATCAGCTCGCGCATCGCCTCGTTCTTGCGCGCCCGCACGGCCGACTGGCGGGCATCGGCCATCAGCGCCGCCGTGGCCGCGAGGACCGAGGCGGCGCTGGCGCCGCACGCAGGCACGCCGGCCGCTTCCGGCAGCGTCGCGGCGCCGGCGAGGCCCTCGACCTCGTGCCGGCCGTCGAGCGCGGCGGCGAGCAGGAGCACGCCGTTGGCGCGCGCTGTGGCTGGCCCGCCGGAGCCGGCCAGCGCCGCCTCGGCCCAGCGTGCCGCGCAGCCGAGCGGCCGCGGGCCTGCGGCATCGGCGCCGGCGAGCTGGAAGCGTTCGACGAAAGGCTGCAGGTCGGCCTCGATCGCCGCCGTCGCGTCGGTGATGGCGCGCAGCTCGGCGCCGTCGCGCTGTTGCTGGCGCAGCGCCGCAAGCCGCTCGCTGGCCCGGTTCAGCGGCGCGAGGAAGGCCTGACCGGCGCGGCCGAGGGCATCGGCGATCGCCGCCGGGACCCGCGCGCCGTCGTTGCGCGGCGCGACCGGAAAGGGACTCGGGCAGACACGGTCGCGCACGGCCATCTCGGCGGCCGCCACCGCCGGATCGCTGCAGAGTGCCGGCAGCAGTGGCGCCGGCAGGCCTTCGATGCGAAACCCGGCCTCGGTGAAGCGCCGATCCCTGCCGGCGCCGAAGTCGGCCACCTGCGCGAACGCCGGCAGCAGCAGGGCGATCGCCCCGGCGATGGCCAGCGCCTCCAGCCACGAAGGAATGGCGGCGAACCGGCCGGGGGTCGCGCGCGCCGGGCTGGCCAGGGTGGCGATCTGCATCAAGGGGTCGAGATCGTCGCGGCCGGGAGCGTCGAGGCGATGGCGCTCAGAACGAGGGCCCGGCCGGGGCTGCGGAAGCGGCCTCGACGCGGATGTACTGCCCCACCTGGAATGGCGGCGGCGCGTCGTAGCGTCGCACCCGCATGGAACCGTTCGGCATGCGCAGCGTCGCGTCGTACAGGGTGCGGCTGGTGGCCGCGCGCTGCGCCTCCTGGCCGAGGACGGCGCCGCCGATGGCGCCGAGGGCGCCCGTCACATGGCGCTCGTGCGCCTTGCCGATCTCCTCGCCGAACAGCGCGCCGGCGATGCTGCCCGCGACCGCGCCGGCATAGGCCGGACCGGTCTGCACCTCGACCGCACGGATCGCTTCGACCCGCGCGCAGTCGCGACAGGCGACCGGGCGGCTTCCCGGCGGCACGAGGATCGGAAAGCCGAGCGGTGGCGGCGGCGACCACGCCGGTACCGGCACGCGCGCCGGCGCCGCCCGCACCGGGGCCGGCAGGGGCATGGCCTGGGTGACGACGGGAGGCGAGGTCTGGGCCATGGGCGGCGGCGCCGGGCCGGGTGAAGCTGCCGCGGCCGGCGCCGGGGAGGCCACCGGCGTCGGTGGTGCGCCATCGAGCAGGAGCGATTCCTCGAGCGTGGCGCGGACCACCGTGCCGTCGCGCCAGACGGTGGCCACGGCCGTGCTCCCGGCGCGGATGCGATCGCCGGCGTCGATGACGTGCGAGCCTTCGTAGATGCCCGGCTCGACCTCGCGCAGTTCGACCAGGCGGCGCACGCCCTCGACCAGCACCGTCGCCGAGGCGCCGGGGCTGGCGAAGACGCTGAACTGGAGGACGGTGCCGGGGGCGAGACTGGCCACCTGCTCGACGTCGAAGGCATCGACGAACACCGCCCCGGGCGCGGTGCGGCCAGGGGGAGCCGCCTGGGACGGCGCGATGCCGAGCAGCCACGCCGCGAACATGCCGACGATCAACCGGCCCACGCACGCCATGCCAACTCTCCCAAGGCCCCCGAGATCGCGGGCGAGGAGCGGCGCGCGGCAGCACTTCGCCGCAGCCGCACCGACCCTCGTCAGTGGCTAACGCCGAGCGCGGCGAATCGCCGACAGGGTCAACGGCAGGACGGCGAAATGGGCGAAAGTTTTCGTTGCTTCACAAAACTACACAAAGCCGGTGAAGCGACCGCCGGCCGCGCTATTTCTCGCGCGCGGCGAGGATGTCGGCGTCGATCTTGGCCGCGCGCAACGCCGCCGGGCGTGTCGTCACGCGCTCGATGTAGGCCTTGATCGCCGGGGTCTCCGGAACGAGCTTGAACATCGTCGTCCAGCGCAGGGCCGTGCCCCAGAGCACGTCGACCGCGGTGAAGCGCTCGCCGAGCAGGTAGGGACCGTCGCCGAGCTGGTCGATCAGCGTCTTCATCATGGTGTCGTAGTCGCCGTAGGGCGAGGTCGCCGGCGGCGCCGGATCGCGCTTCAACGACTTGTCGACCAGCGCCGGCTCGAACGAGGCGTTGTAGAAGAACATCCAGCGCAGGTACGGGCCGCGCAGTGGATCGCCGATCGCCGGCGTCAGGCCGGCTTCCGGGTAGAGATCGGCGAGATAGGTGTAGACGGCGCCCTGCTCGGTGACGAGCGCGCCGTCGTGGACGATCGCCGGCACCTTGCCCATCGGATTGACGCCAAGGTAGTCGCTGCCTCGCGACTCCTTCTTCTGCAGGTCGAGCGGGCGCAGCTCGTAGTCGGCGCCGAGCTCCTCGAGCAGGACCAGCGTGCCGGCCGAACGCGATTGCGGCGAGTGATAGAAGATGACCTTGCGGCTTGCAGCCATTGCGATCTCCGGCGAGCGACGGGCCGAGGCGGTCCGGCCATTCTCCCCGCGCTCAGGCGAATCGGGCGAACACCTCGTCCAGCCGTGCGGTCATTGCGGCGCGAGCCGCGGCCTCGACGAAGCTGGCGTCGAAGCTGTTGCGGGCAAGCGCGTAGGCCTCGGCCGCGCCAAGGCTCGGCAGGGCGGCGAACGCCGCCAGGAAGTTGGCGTTCATGTAGCCGCCGAAGTAGGCCGGATCGTCGGAGTTGACGGTGGCGCACAGGCCCGCGTCGAGCAGCGCGGGCAGGCGATGGCTTTCCATCTCGCCGTAGACGCAGAGCTTGACGTTGGAAAGCGGGCACACGGTCAGCGGCACGCGCGCCGCGGCGAGCCGGCGGACGAGCGCCGGGTCCTCGAGGCAGCGCACGCCGTGGTCGATGCGCTCGACCTGAAGGACGTCGAGCGCGCTCTCGATGTAGGCCGGCGGCCCTTCCTCGCCGGCATGGGCGACGCGGTGCAGGCCGAGCCGCCCGGCCTCGGCGAACACCCGGGCGAACTTTTCCGGCGGATGGCCGCGCTCGCTGCTGTCGAGGCCGACGCCGATGAAATGCTGGCGATGCGGAAGCGCGTCGTGCAGGGTCTCTAGCGCCTCCTCCTCGCTCAGGTGGCGCAGGAAGCACAGGATCAGCGCGCTCGAGATCCCGAGCTCGCGCTCGGCCCGGGCGCCGGCGCTCGCCAGGCCGCGGATCACGGCGCCGATCGGCACGCCGCGGGCGGTGTGCGTCTGCGGGTCGAAGAACAATTCGGCGCGGACGACGTTGTCGGCGGCGGCGCGGCGAAAGTACGCCATCGCCATCGCCTCGAAGTCGCTCTCGTCGAGCAGCACGCTGGCGCCGGCGTAGTAGATGTCGAGGAAGCTCTGCAGGTCGGTGAACGCGTAGGCCGCGCGCAGCGCCTCGACGTCGGGGTAGGCGAGCGCCACCCCGTTCTTTCGCGCCAGCTCGAAGATCAGCTCGGGCTCGAGCGAGCCCTCGATGTGGATGTGCAGCTCGGCCTTCGGCATCGCGCAGAGCAGCTCGGGGAGCCGCTCGCGCGCGATCCTGCCGAAGTCCATCGCCGGATGCGCCCTACTTCTTCTCGCCGCCGGGGACCTTGCCCTCGACGCCCTTGACGTAGAAGTTGATGCCGCCCATGAACTTGTCGTCGGCGTTCGTGCCGGCGGCGAGCACTTCCTTGCCCTCGTTGCTGACGATCGGGCCCTTCCAGATCACGAAGGTGCCGGCCTTGAGCCCGGCCTTGACGCCCTCGACCTTGGTCTTGAGGTCGGCGGGCACCTTGTCGGAGATCGAGACGATGTCGATCGCCCCTTCCTTCACGCCCCACCACACGCCGCCGCCGCCCTTCCAGGTGCCGTCGAGCGCGTCCTGGACCGCATTGATGTAGTACGGCGCCCAGTTGATGATCGACGAGGCGAGGTGGGCGTTCGGCGCGTAGGCGGTCATGTCGCTGTCCCAGCCGAAGGCGTACTTGCCGGCCTTGCCCGCGGTCTGCAGCACGGCCGAGGAGTCGGTGTTCTGCATCAGCACGTCGGCGCCGCCGTTGATCAGCGACTGCGCGGCTTCCGTTTCCTTCGGCGGGTTGAACCACTCGTTGACCCAGACCACCTTGGTCTTGACGTTCGGGTTGACCGACTGCGCCCCCATCGTGAAGCTGTTGATGTTGCGGATCACCTCGGGAATCGGGATCGAGCCGACCACGCCGAGGGTGTTGGTCTTGGTCATGCCGCCGGCGATCACGCCGGCCATGTAGGCGCCTTCGTAGGTGCGGCTGTCGTAGGTGCGCATGTTCTCGGCCTGCTTGTAGCCGGTGGCATGCTCGAACTTCACGTCCTTCAGGTCAGCGGCGGTCTTGAGCATCGGCTCCATGTAGCCGAAGGTGGTGCCGAAGATCAGCTTGTTGCCCTGGCCGGCCATGTCGCGGAACACGCGCTCGGCATCGGCCGCCTCCGGCACCTTCTCGACGAACGAGGTCTGGACCTTGTCGCCGAAGTGCTTCTCCACCGCCTTGCGTGCGTTGTCGTGGGCGAACGTCCAGCCGCCGTCGCCGACCGGGCCGACGTAGGCGAAGGCGACCTTCAGCGGGCCCTTCGCAGCCGCCGGCGCAGCCGAGGCGGCCGCCATCGGCGCCGACGCCGGCGCGGCCGTCGTGGTGGTCGTCTCTTCCTTCTTGCTGCAACCGGCCACCGCCGCCAGCGCGGCGACGGCGCTCCAGCCGGCGAGTTGGACGAAGGACCGTTTCGAGAATCGAGGCATGGTGGCTCCCAGTGGTTTTAGGAAAGACGGCTCCGCCCGCGGCGAAGCGACGATTATCAAGGACGGCTAGCCGGGGAAGAAAGGCTTGCCGATCGACGCCGGCATGTTGATGCGGATGAACGACGCGTTGCGCGAGATCAGCACCAGGACGACGATGGTCGCGAGGTAGGGCAGCATGGTGAGGAACTGGCTCGGTACCTGCACGCCTTCGCCCTGCAGGTGGAACTGCAGCATGGTCACGCCGCCGAACAGGTAGGCGCCGAGCAGCACCCGCGCCGGCCGCCAGGTGGCGAAAGTGGTGAGCGCGAGCGCGATCCAGCCCTTGCCGGCGATCATCCCCTCGACCCAGAGCGGCGTGTAGACGGTGGAAACGTAGGCGCCGGAGATGCCGCAGAGCGCGCCGCCGACGAGCACCGCGGCGAAGCGGATCCGCCGCACCGGATAGCCGAGCGCATGCGCCGACTCGGGCGACTCGCCGACCGCGCGCAGCACCAGTCCCGAGCGGGAGCGATAGAGGAACCAGGCGATCGCGACCGTGAGGGCGATCGCGACATAGACCATCGGATGCTGGCGGAACAGCGCCGGCCCGAGGACGGGGATGTCGGCCAGGCCCGGGATCTGGAAGTTCGGCCGCTCGCCGAGCTTTTCCTGGGTGTAGCGGATGCCGATGAAGGCCGAGAAGCCGACGCCGAACAGGCTGAGCGCGAGCCCGCTCGCGTACTGGTTGGTGTTGAGCCAGATCACGAGCACGCCGAAGGCCGCCGCCATCGCCGCCCCGGCGAGCGCGCCGGCGCCCAGGCCGAGCCAGTCGTTTCCGGTGTGCACGACGGTCGCGAAGCCGGCCACCGCGGCAACCAGCATCATCCCTTCGGCGCCGAGGTTGACGATGCCCGCCCGCTCGTTGATCAAGAGGCCGAGCGCGGCGAAGGCCAGCACCGTGCCCGAGTTGAGCGTCGCCGCGACCAGCAGCGGCAGGGAATCCATCATGTGCTTGCTCCCTTCACCGCCGTTTTCCAGCGCACCCGGTAGGCGATCAGGGTGTCGCAGGCCAGCAGGGTGAACAGCAGCAGGCCCTGGAACACGCCGGTGAGCGACTTCGGCAGGCCGAGCCGCGACTGCGCCAGCTCGCCGCCGATGTAGAACATGCTCATCAGGATCGCCGAGAAGACGATGCCCACCGGATGCAGCCGGCCGACGAAGGCGACGATGATCGCCGCGAAGCCGTAGCCCGCCGGCACGTGCGGCGTGAGCTGGCCGAGCGGTCCGGCAACCTCCAGCCCGCCGGCCAGGCCGGCCATGCCGCCGGAGAGCAGCAGCGTGCTCCACAGGGCCTTGCGCGAGGAAAAGCCCGCATAGCGCGCCGCCGCCGGCGCCAGGCCGCCCACTTGCAGCTGGAAGCCGGCGTAGGTGCGGAACAGCAGCAGCCAGAACGCGCCGACGGCGAGCAGCCCGGCGATCGCGCCGAGATTGACTCTGAAGCTTCCGAACAGGCGCGGCACCTGGGTCGACTTGTAGAAGGTGATGGTCTGCGGAAAGTTGTAGCCGAGCGGGTCCTTCCAGGGACCGTAGACGAGGTAGTTCAGCAGCTGCTCGGCGACGTAGACGAGCATCAGGCTGACCAGGATCTCGTTGGCGTTGAAGCGGTCGCGCAGCAGCGCGACGATCGCCGCCCAGGCCATGCCACCGAGGATGCCGCCCGCCAGCACCGGCAGGAAGAACCAGTTGCCGGTGTCCTTGGTCGCGAGCATGGCGATGCCGCTGGCGGCGATGGCGCCGACGACGAACTGGCCCTCGGCGCCGATGTTCCAGACGTTGGAGCGAAAGCAGACCGCGAGGCCGAGGGCCACGAGCAGCAGCGGTGTCGCCTTCATCGCCAGTTCGGAGAGCGCATAGGCGCTCTTCACCGGCTCGACGAAGAAGACGGCGAGGCCGCGCAGCGGATCCTTGCCGAGCAGGACGAACAGGATCGTGCCGATCACCACCGTGATCGCGAGCGCGAGCAGCGGCGAGGCGATCGACATCGCCTTCGAGGGCTCCGGACGCTGCTCAAGCCTGAGCATCGCTCGTGTCCTTGCGCCAGAGGCCGCTCATCCATTCGCCGATCTGCTCGATCGTCGCCTCGGCGGTGCGCACGCTCGGCGAGACCCGGCCCTGGGCGATGACGACCAGACGGTCGCAGATCTCGAACAGCTCGTCGAGCTCCTCGCTCACCACCAGCACGGCACAGCCGTTGTCGCGCAGCGCCAGCAGCTCGCCGCGGATCTGCGCCGCCGCGCCGACGTCGACGCCCCAGGTCGGCTGCGAGACGATCAGCAGCTTCGGATCGGCGTCGATCTCGCGGCCGACGATGAACTTCTGCAGGTTGCCGCCCGAGAGGCTCTTGGCCGCCGACCCGGGACCGCCGGCACGGACGAAGAAGCGGCGGATCAGGGCCTCGGCGAGGGCATCGATGTCGCCGATGCGCAGCCACCCGCCGCGGCCGACGGCACGGGTGCGGGTGAGCAGCGTGTTCTGCGCCAGCGAGAGCGTCGGCACGGCGCCGCGGCCGAGCCGCTCCTCGGGAACGAAGTGCAGGACGCCGCGGCGGCGGCGGCGCGGCGTGTCGCGGGCGATGTCCTGGTC
>Ga0207701_10006716_pt1 | contig 11479 bp, 8 predicted proteins | sample KBSSwiSSwithPhiX_FD_184294 | JGI IMG/M metagenome (GOLD analysis project Ga0207701, IMG submission 184294) | Switchgrass rhizosphere bulk soil microbial communities from Kellogg Biological Station, Michigan, USA, with PhiX - S5 (SPAdes) (version 2) | ecosystem: Environmental > Terrestrial > Soil...
GTCGAGTCCGCCGCGACGCGCGCGCTCGAGATACCCGATGGCTTCCTCGACCGCAGGAGAGGTGCCCCGCCGTCCGTCTTCGAGGGATGCGGCGGCAATACTGCCGAGCACCCGGTTGGCTTCACGATTCAACGGGTCGATGGCGAGTGCGGCCCGAGCTTCGACGCCCGCATCGTTCAGCTTGCCTTCGCGCTGGGTTCGAAGGTGGAGATCAACCTCATGCCGGTGATGCTGAAGCGCCTCACCTACACGGGCTCGACGTTGCGCACGCGTCCCCCGGCATTCAAGGCCCGCGTCGCCCGTGAGCTCGAAGCACAGGTGTGGCCGCACATCGACGCCGGCCGCATTCGAGTCGTGACGAATCGCACGTTTCCGCTGGCGGACGCCGCGCAGGCGCATGCAACGATGGAAAGCGCGGCACATACGGGCAAGATCCTGCTCGTGCCCTGAAGCGCGGGCACGCGTGCCGACCGGCGCATCGCGGCCGTTCACCCCTGCTCATCGACGTTCACCACGGCGCGGTTCAATCCCGTCGGCGTGACATTTTGCAAAGAGTCAGCCTGCGCGTGACCGCTGTCACTGGGCGCGCTGAGGGTCGCGCCTATAATTCCTCAGCCATCCTTCATGCTATGCAGCCATGGCTGAGATCAGCCCGCACACGTTGTTCGTCAAGACCGACAAGGGCCACCTCCAGATCCGCAACAGAACGCTCGACCTGCCGCGCGAGGTCGGCCTCGTGTTTCTATCCGTTGACGGCAAGACGTCAGCGGGCGATCTGCTGACACGCTCCGGGATGAGCGCCGGCGCATTTTACGGCGCGCTCGAAACGCTCATCAGCGCGGGATACATCTCGCGCAGTTCGGAAGCGCCGCCGACTGCAACTGCGGCGTCGGCAGACCCGGTTACGGCTTCCGAGGAGAAGCCGTCAGCTCGGGCGCTCGAATTGCGCGCTCGCGTGCAGGCGACGCGGCGCGCCCGAGAGGACGAAGAACGAAAGTCGCGCTCGCCAACCGGGCCCGATAGTCACGCCGGAGTCGAGGGTTCCAAAGGACCCGGCGATATCTTCCCGGCGCTCGAGCTGGGCGAGGACGTCGTCGCACTCGGTGCCGAAACCGCCCACCAGACGCCGCCGCAGGGTGCCTGGGCGCACGTTTCCAACGTAAGTACGCCCTCGGCGGACGGATCGTCGAACGATGCGTCGCGCGCGGCGCTCGCCCGCGATCATGCACAGGTGCCCCACGCCGGCGCCGACAGCCTGTCTGCCGCAACGCCGGCGACCACATCGACCGCGAGCTTCGTGCTCGAGCGCGGTCGCCCATTGCACGAGAAAGTGAATGTGGACCGCGTTGCGTACGACCTTCTCGCCGAGAGCGCCGGGCGGTCTTTGCAGTTCCAGACCGAACCGGTTGTCGACACGGCGAAGCATTGGGAGGCTGCAAGCGATGTCCCGGCGCGTGCGCGCGCGCCGCGCCCGCGACTTGCCTCGCGCCTCGCGGCCATCGTGTTGCTCGTGGCGATCGCGCTGCCTTTGTTCGCCATTCTCTGGCTTCAGTTCGTACCGCTCACCGGCTATATACCGGATGCAGAGCAGACACTTTCGCAGCATCTCGGCCAGCCGGTAAGGATATCCAGCATTCGTTACGCGCTGCTTCCTACCGCTCGCCTGATCCTTGGCGGCGTCACCATCGGCCCCCAGGCGGACGTGCGCATCGAGCATATCGAGCTGCACGCCTCGCCACTCGCCATCACGGCAGAACCGAGGCACTTCAGCAAGATCGAAGCGATAAACGTCGTCATCTCTCCGGCAATGCTGATGTCAATGCCGTCTTGGCGACTTGGCGGCAACGCGTCCGCTGTTCGTGTGGAGCGGCTGCGGATCAGCAATCTGCATCTCGCGCTCGACGGTTTCGTCAACCAGTCATTCGAGGGCGATGTCGTTCTGAATCCCGATGACACGGTGAAAGAGATGGCGCTCGACAATGATCAGCTCAAGATCCGTCTCATGCCGCAAGCGGGAGACGTCGCCTTCCAGGTGGACGGCAACGGCTGGACCCTACCCATGGGACCCTCGCTCAAGTTCAGCTACTTCACCGCGAAAGGCAGCGTCCGTGACGGTCAGGTTGTGGTGAACGACTTCAATGGCCGTGCTGCGGGCGGTGCAGTTCAGGGCACGCTGACGATGCGCTGGCCGGAGCCGTTGTCGATGCAGGGCACGTTCGCGGCACGAGGCGTGCGACTCGACGAGCTTCTGCCGATGCTGACCGGAGACTTCGCTTCGACCGGCGTGCTCGAGGCAACCGGCCGTTACGAGCTCCACGGCAGCAATAGCGACGCGCTGCTCGCGAGTCTGCGCACCGACATGAACTTCACGGCCACGCACGGCGAACTCGAAAACCTCGACCTGCTGCGGGGATTCCTCGCGCCGGGTGCCACGTCCTCACGCAGCGGGCGCACCCCGTTCGACTCGCTTATGGGTTCGCTTCAGGTCTCGCCTGCGGGTTACAGCTATCGCCAGCTCCGCCTTTCCTCAGGGCCGTTCAACGCGAACGGCACGCTGGACATCGCCCGAGATGGGAAGCTCAACGGCCAATTCAATGCGGAGCTCGTATTCGAAACGCACGTGGCCGCGCGTTCCTCGTTTGGCGTTACAGGAACGATCAAGAAGCCGGTGGTGAAGCGCTGATCCGGCTCAGGCTGCGGCCTGGAGCGCTGCGATTCGTTCCTCGAGCGGCGGGTGCGACATGAACAGGCGCTTGAGTCCCCAGCCCGCCGTGCCGGAGATTCCAAACGCCTTTACCTGATCCGGCAGTTGCGGAGGCGTGCCGTACTGCGCGCCGAGACGCTGCAGCGCTGCGATCATCTTATGGCGCCCGGCGAGATTCGCACCACCGGCATCGGCGCGGAACTCGCGATAACGGCTGAACCACATCACGATCATCGTCGCGAGAATCCCGAGGACGAGCTGGGCGATCAATGTAGTGATCCAGAAGGCGGGACCGTTGCCGCGCTCTACCTTGAACACGACGCGATCGACCACGTAGCCGATCACGCGCGACAGGAAGATCACGAACGTGTTCACAACACCCTGCACGAGCGCAAGCGTGACCATGTCGCCGTTCGCGACGTGCGACACCTCATGCCCCAGGACCGCTTCGGCTTCGTCCTGGCTCATGTTGTTCAAGAGTCCGGTGCTGACGGCGACGAGCGCGCTGTCCTTGTTCCAGCCGGTCGCGAACGCGTTGATCTCGGGCGCGTCGTAGATAGCGACCTCCGGCATGCCGATGCCGGCACGCTGTGCGTGGCGCTGTACCGTGTCGACGAGCCAGCGTTCGGTCGCATCCGACGGACTTTCGATCACATGCGCGCCGGTTGCCATCTTCGCCGTCCACTTCGACATGAGTAACGAAATGAACGAACCGCCGAAGCCGATCACACCGGCCATGATGAGCAGCGCGTTGTAGTCGAGCCCGGTACCCTGCGCATTCAGAATACGATCGACACCGAGCAGCCGCAACGTGATGCTCAGCACCAGCAGCACTGCTATGTTGGTAATCAGAAACAGAAAAATTCGCTTCATTCGGTCGAGCCCTCCTCGGATCTTAGATTGAGGTCGAAGCCTGTAAGTTCAAGGTCCGCCCGTCCCGGCGCCGTGGTTGTCGTCCTGTGTCGCGCGCGGCAGCCGTAAAGCGCCGCGACGGTCATGAGACAGCCGGGCGGATTGTAGCCGGGCCAGTCCCGACAGGTATCGACGGCATCGCTCGCTTCACGTTCGATTACGTTTCCTGATGCACGACTCGGAACTTGTGCGCTCGGTTTGCGCGCGACGTCCGGTCCTGAAGTACGCCACGTTGTCGTAAAACGATTCATGCGCATTGTCCGGCCACCAACCGGGCATCCCGAGCACCGGCAGTGGCGCGAGCGCCTGCGGAGTGACGAAGGAATCGCCGCGCCTCACGAGCCGTGCCGCCAGTGCGTCTATTGCGGTCACCTGCTGCGCACGCGTCAGGCAATCGAAATCGGCTGGTACAGCAAGGAGCACACTGTGTGCGCAGAGACCGATGTAGGGCGCGAGCGCCTTCTCGGCGAGCCCATGCCCGATCGTAAACACCTGCATGCTCCGAAGCAGGCGGGCGCGCTGATGCCAGAAGAGCTGTTTCCATTCGAACGCGCGCACGAGATCGAGGAGGCCGGCATCGCTCGATGCGACGATCGCGCCGTTTTCATCCAGCAACGTAAGCGCGTCACGAACGCGGCTGCGCGATACGCGCGGCGGGTGGAGCGTGGGAGGATCCGCGTCACCTCGCTCGCAGTGGCGTGCATTGAGCGCCGCTTTCGTCTCGGGAAAGGCAAGCCATGCGAGCAGGTTGAAAAGGTCGTGCCAGAGACCTTGGCGCACGTGCATCTCGGCGTCGGCGTAGATGCGCGCCTCGTACGCCTTGTCGCTGCGCTCGCTGACCAGCCGTAACGGCACGCCGCGCGCGTTCATGATGCCGCGCTCGTCGCACATCGATTGCAAAAACGGGAGATCGGGCCAGCGGCGACACAGCCGCAAGGGTTCGGCCACGTGCGCGTATGCAGCCAGCGCAGGCGCACGATCGATGAAGCACGCGTCCCAATCCATATTGCACTGTTAGAATTTATAAAAACCGAACATCCGCAATGGCTGAAACAATCGATTGCGCCGTAATCGGCGCGGGCGTGGTCGGCCTCGCCGTCGGCCGTAAGCTCGCCGCGACGGGGCGCGAAGTGGTGGTGCTCGAGGCCGAGGAACACTTCGGCACACACACGAGCTCCCGCAACTCCGAGGTCATCCACGCCGGCATCTATTATCCGACCGGATCGCTCAAGGCACGGCTATGCTTCGCCGGCCGCAACGCCCTCTATCGTTACTGTACGGAGCACGATGTCAACCATCGCCGCATCGGCAAGGTGATCGTCGCGTGTGACGAATCGGAGCTCGCCGGCCTCGGCAAATACTACGACCAGGCGGTGGCGAATGGCTGCACCGATCTGCGCAGGCTGAATGGCGCGGAGCTGGCCGAAATGGAGCCGGAGGTGCGTTGCGTCGCCGGCTTTCTCTCGCCTTCGACCGGCATCATCGATGCGCACGGTCTCATGCTTTCCTATCTCGGCGACATGGAGGCGTGCGGCGGCGCGCTCGCGCTGGCGAGTCCCGTGCTGGGCGGTGAAGTGACTGCGGCAGGCATCGTGCTCCGGGTCGGCGGTGTGGAACCGATGGAGCTCCTCTGTCGGACCGTGGTGAACTGCGCCGGCCTACAGGCGCAGGCCGTGGCGCGCACCATCGCAGGCGTGCGCGAAGATACGATTCCACCGACGTATTACGCGATCGGCCATTACTACACGCTCAGCGGCAAGTCACCATTCAATCGTCTGGTCTATCCCGTCGCGCGCCAGGACTGGCTCGGCGTGCACGTGACGATCGATCTCGGCGGTCAGGTTAAATTCGGTCCCGATTTCGCGTGGATCGATCGCATCGACTATTCCTTCGATGAATCGCGGGAAGCGGCTTTCTACACTGCCATACGGCGCTATTACCCGGGCCTTCGCGAGGGCGCGCTTCGTGCTGGCTATACCGGTATCCGGCCGAAGATACACGCGCCGGGCACGCCCGCTCCCGACTTCGTGATCCAGGGTCCGCAGGTGCATGGCGTGCGCGGACTCGTAAATCTATACGGCATCGAATCGCCGGGACTCACGTCTTCGCTCGCAATTGCGGATCACGCGGCGGCGCTTTTGATGGCGTGATCCCGGTCGCTTCGACGGCGAGCGCGCGTTGACGCCTGGGCCGTCTCAGATCTCCAGCGGCGCCTCATCGAGCGCCGCAGCCTGCTCGCGCAGCGAGAGTATCTGGTCCTGCCAATAGCGTTGCGTGTTGAAGAACGGGAAGTTCATCGGGAAGGACGGATCGTCCCAACGCTGCGCAAGCCAACCCGAATAGTGAATTATTCTCAGCGTGCGCAGCGATTCGATCAGGTTGAGCTCCACCGGATCGAAGTCGCGGAATTCGCGATAGCCCTCGAGCACGGCTGCAAGTTGCTGTTGCACGCTCTCGCGCTCACCGGAAAGCCACATCCACATGTCCTGTACCGCCGGCGCCATGCAGGCATCGTCCAGGTCGACGAAGTGGGGTCCGTCGTCGGTCCACAAAATATTGCCGGCATGACAATCGCCGTGGACGCGAATCATCGATAGGGTTCCAGCGCGCCTCCAGGCGCTTTCGACGCGCTCCAGCACATCGTTGACCACGCTTTCGTAGGTGGCGTGCAGGTCCGCGGGAACGAAATCATTGTCGAGCACGTAGCGTGAGGGACGCCGGCCGAAGCTTTCGATGTCCAGCGCACGCCGATGCCGGAAGCGTTGCAGGCCGCCGACCGCGTGAATGCGCGCGACGAAGCGGCCCAACCGGCGCAGCGTTTCTCGATCTTCGAGCTCCGGGGTGCGACCCGGTCGCTTCGGATAGAGGGCAAAGTGGTAGCCGCCGTGCTCGGACAGCGTCGTGCCCGCTATGACGAGGGGCGCGACGACAGGAATCTCCCGCGCTACGAGCTCCAGCGCGAATGCGTGCTCCTCCAGTATCGCTGCGACAGACCAGCGTCCAGGCCGATAGAACTTCGCAATCAGGCATGAGCCGTCTTCCAGCCACGCCTGGTACACGCGGTTCTCGAAGCTGTTGAGCGCAAACAGGCGGCCATCGCAGCGGAACCCGCGCGATTCGATGGCGTCGAGGATCAGAGCGGGCGTAAGCGCGTCGTAGGCGGCCATAGCCCGCAAGTTAGCACACGCGCGCCGCGGGGGCCGAGCCACTCGCGAATGAGACGCTCCCGCCCTCTTGTGAGAATTATGTGAATTGGCAGGTGGCGCTGTATGCTTTGAACGGACCCGCTTCATCTCACGTAAACCACTTGCGAGCCATCGCATTCGCGTGCCGAACGTAAGGTTTGATCATGCGCATCCTCATCATCGAAGACGACCACACGATCGCGACCAATCTCTACGACTACCTGACCGCGCAGGGGCACGCCGTCGATGCAGCCGCCGACGGCGTGACAGGACTGCACCTCGCGGTCACTCAGCCTTTCGACGCGATCGTCCTCGACCTCGGACTGCCCGGAATGGACGGCATCAAGCTGTGCGAGCGGCTTCGCGCGCAGGCACACGTCGACACACCGGTGCTGATGCTGACGGCGCGCGACACACTGCAGGACAAGCTGCACGGCTTCGAAGGCGGTGCGGATGATTACGTCGTGAAGCCTTTCGCGTTGAAGGAAGTCGAGGCGCGTCTCGTCGCGCTGCATAAGCGCAGCAGCGGTCGCGTTACGCAGAAACTGCTCGTCGCCGGCGATCTCTCGCTGAATCCCCGTACGCTCGAGATCCGCTTCGGCAAGAGCGACGTCAGGCTCCCTCCGAAGTGCATCAAGTTGCTCGAAACGATGATGGCGGAGCCCGGCCGGCTCTTCAGCCGTACCCAGCTCGAAAGCGCAGTATGGGGCGACATTCAGGAAACGAGCGATTCGCTGCGCAGCCACATGCACATCCTTCGCCGTACGCTGGTCGAGGCAGGCGGACGCGATCCGATCGAAACCGTTCATGGTCTCGGATACAGGCTCGTCACGGATGCGGCGGCCCAGGCTTGACCTGAGACTGAGAATCGCCGTTGCGCTTGCAACGGTGTGCATCACCGTGGTCGGCGCGCTTGGCGTGATGCTCTACACCGCGTCCGAGGAAATGGAGAACGGGCTCGTACAGCAGCTCGTCGGGGAGGAGCTCGATTTCCTCGTCGATCGTGTGAGTCACGTCGATGGCTACGCACCCGCAGGCGGTCCGAACCTCGCTTATTACGTGCTGCGTACGCCTGAGGACCTCGCGAAGGTTCCCCCACCGCTCGCAAAGCTCGCAGGCGGCCATAGCGTCGTCCGGATCGGCACGGAAGAGCGGCACGTCGGCGTGCGTGACGTCGGCGGCACGCGCTTCATCGTCACGTACGATGTCGGTCCCCACGATCTGCGGCAGTCGCGCTTCCGCCGGCTCGTCTACTTTTCACTCGCGGCAGTGGTCTTACTCGCAACGGTAGTCGGCTACTGGCTCGCCGGGGTGCTCACACGCCAGCTGACGGAGCTCGCGCTGCGCGTGCCGCAATTGAAGCCCGACGAAGCGCAGCCGCTCCTCGAGCAGCAGGACCATGATGCCGAAGTCGCGGCGCTCGCACGCGCGCTCGACGAATACCGCGCACGGATCGTCGACGTACTGCGGCGGGAACAGGAGTTCACTGCCAACGCGAGCCACGAGCTGCGCACCCCCCTCACCGGAATTCAGACGACGTGCGAGATCATTCACACTGATCCTCTGGTACCGGAGAAAACGCGCATGCGCGTCGCGATGATCGACAGCGCGGCGAAACAAATGACCGAGCGCATGGAAGCACTGCTGCTGCTCGCGCGGGAGCGCAAGCAGGAGGAGATCGAGAGGGTCAACCTGCGGCGCTGTGTCGAGGAGGCGGCGTACACCTATCGCGACGAAATGGCGCGCAAGGGCCTTTCATTCGAGATCGCTATCGGCGATGAGGTCATCGTCGACGTCGACCGCAAGGCGCTTCAGCTCGTGCTGGTGAACCTCATAAAAAATGCGGTGCGCTACACCGAGAAGGGCCACGTTCGAGTCTCGTACGGTGCCAATCGTGTGACGGTCACCGACTCGGGCATCGGCATCGCGCCGGAGCATCAGCCGCAGTTGTTCGAACGTTATTTCCGCGCCGACAAGAAACCCGAAGGACTCGGCCTCGGGCTCGCCATCGTGCGTCGCATCTGCGAGGACTTCGGCTGGAAGATCGAGGTGCAAAGCCGGCCCGGCGCGGGCTCCGCTTTCAGCGTGATACTGGCTTAGGGAACACCGCGAGGCCCGAGCCTTCAGGCGAGCGCCACCCGAGCAGAAGGAAAGGAGGTTACGGAGGGCGGCGAGACCCGAGCCTTCAGGCGAGCGCCACCTCAAGCAGCGTGTCGCACTCTTGTTCGACACGCGACGAAGGAAAGGAGGTTACGGAGGGAAACCGTCGGTGTCCCTCTGTTCCGTAGGGCGGCGGGACCCGAGCCTTCAGGCGAGCGCCGCCCCCATCACAGAAACTTCACGCGCCGCGTCGGATCATCGGCGCTCCTCACCGGAGAGAACGATGGCCGACAGCGGAAAGACGAGCGACAAGGTCGAGAAGCGCTTCGCCGACATGGCTTTCAGCGAGAAGCTCAAATTTATCGGCAAAGCGCTGGTCTTCTTCGTCAGCGGCGGTTTCGTATTCCCGACGCTGTGGGTCGATTGACTGCGCATCGCGCGATCGAGGTCCCTGCCTATTAATCAGACGACGCGCGTCTTCGGCGCGTCCGCGCCGCGAGCTTTGCAACGGAGCCCCGGCATTTGCTTCCCGCCATTGCCGTGGGACACGACAGTGCACTGTTGACCGCACCGATCTTGCCATCGCGCTGCGTCTCCACGAAAACTTCACGACGGCTTCAGGAACGCTAAACGGGCGCAGCGCTATCGTGCCCCGCCGAAAATCGGGGTTACGGATGCCTTACGCGGTTGGTTCCATTCCACGCGGCGCACCGGTGTGGCTGCGCGGCATGCACCGCCGCGCTGCGCTCGTGCTGCTGGTCGCTGCGGTCTATCTCGCTCTCTCGCTCGCCACCCGTCTCGTGCTCGTCGCGAGAGCGCTGCATGCAGGCCAGCTCGGCTATCCGGAGTTGCCGCGCGTGCTCGCGGCCGGACTCGCATACGACGCGATCACGAGTCTTTATGTCGTGCTGCCGCTCATGGTCTATCTCGCAATGCTATCCGCGGGAGCGTTCCAGGCGCGTGCGCAGCGCATCGTGCTCTATACCGCCCTCATCTGTGCGCTGTTCGGCGCAACCTATCTGGGCGTGGTCGAGTATTTCTTCTTCGACGAGTTCAACGCGCGCTTCAATTTCGTCGCGGTCGAATACCTGATCTATCCGCATGAGGTCTTCGTCAATATCCGGGACTCGTACCCCGTCGGCCGCGCGCTCGCCGCGACGGTCGCCTTCACGCTGGCCACAGCCGTGTTGCTGCGCCCGATCGTCAGGCGCATTCATGCGCGGCCGGACGACGTTCTGCGGTTCAGGCTGCAGGCGGCCGGCCTCGCGCTTGTGCTCGTGTGCCTGCACCGCGGCGTGACGCTCGATACATGGCGCACGCATTCGAACCGGGTGGCGGACGAGATCGCCGCGAATGGCATCTATTCTTTCTTCGCGGCCGCGGCCAACAGCCGGCTCGATTACCCTGAGTTCTATACGACCGTTCCCGAGCGTGAAGCAGCAGCTCGGGTGCAGCGGCTGGTCGCTCAGGACAACACCACGTTCCTCGCCGGTGCCGCGAATCCGCTCGCACGGCGGGTCGACTATCCGGGGCCAGCCCGGATGATGAATGTCGTCGTACTGCTGCAGGAGTCGCTCGGCGCGGAATTCGTCGGCGCCTACGGCGACAGGCGCGGCCTGACGCCGAACATCGATGCACTCGCGCGCGAAAGTATCGTTTTCACGAACGCCTATGCGACCGGGACTCGCACCGTGCGCGGCATGGAGGCAGTGACGGCTTCGTTTCCACCGGTGCCGGCCGAATCGATCGTCAAGCGGCCCGGTAACGAGAACATGTTCAACTGGTCAACGGTCATGACCCACGCCGGATATGGCCCGACTTTCATCTACGGCGGCTACGGCACGTTCGACAGCATGAACCAGTTCTTCGGCAGCAACGGCTATCGGGTAATCGACCGTACCGATATCGCCCATCCGCGTTTCAGCAACATCTGGGGCGTCAGCGACGAGGATCTGTTCGAACATGCGCTTCAGGTGTTCGACCGCCAGCATGCAGCAGGCGAGCGCATCTTCTCGGTCGTCATGTCCACGTCCAATCACAAGCCGTTCACGTTCCCGGCCGGTGTTCCGGGCGTGCCCGAGAAAGGCGGCGGACGGGAAGCCGGCGTGCGTTACGCCGATCATGCGATCGGCAAGTTCATCGAGGCGCTGCGCCGCAGGCCCTACTTCGACGATACGCTCGTCGTGATCGTGGCCGACCACGGTGCGCGCGTGTACGGAAAGGCCGATTTCCCGCTGGATTCGTATGCCATTCCGCTTCTCGTCTACGCGCCCGCTCATTTCGCGCCGCGATCGGTGGAGACACTCACGAGTCAGATCGACGTGGCGCCCACCGTGCTCGGGCTTCTGCGTATCTCGTACGACAGCGCGTTTTTCGGTCGCGACGTGCTGGCATCCGCGCAGTCGCTGCACGTGATTCCCCTCAATCACAATCGCGACGTGGCATTGTTCGACGGCGAACGCTTGAACGAGCTCGGCTTCCGCGGCCTCTCCTTTACGACCGCGCGCGGAATGCCCGGTGCCGTGCCCGAGGCTCTGCCGCGGGACGAAGACGGCATCCGCGACGCAGCAAGCGTGTT
>Ga0207701_10006718_pt1 | contig 11476 bp, 13 predicted proteins | sample KBSSwiSSwithPhiX_FD_184294 | JGI IMG/M metagenome (GOLD analysis project Ga0207701, IMG submission 184294) | Switchgrass rhizosphere bulk soil microbial communities from Kellogg Biological Station, Michigan, USA, with PhiX - S5 (SPAdes) (version 2) | ecosystem: Environmental > Terrestrial >...
CCGAACGGACATCGTGTTTTGGCCCATATTTCGGGCAAAATGCGCCTTCATTTCATTCGAATCTTGCCAGGCGACAAAGTTATGCTAGAGGTTTCCCCCTACGATTTGTCGAAGGGGCGCATTACCTATCGCCAAAAATGACAATGCGGAGCGGTACTCCGCGTTTTTCGTCTCGCCAAATTCGGTTATGAAAGTAAGACCATCAGTAAAAAGACTTTGTGAAGCGTGCAAGATCGTGAAGCGGAAGAACGTTGTCCGCGTGATCTGCAAGAATCCCCGCCATAAACAGCGGCAGGGTTGATCTTGATGATGTAGCTTGAATCAATTAGAAGCCTAACGACCTTAATATGCCCAGATTACTAGGAGTAGAAATTCCGGCCGAGAAACGGATTGAAGCGTCATTGACTTATATCTACGGAATTGGTCCAAGCACGGCTAAGCGGGTCTTGGAACGAACGAATATCGACCCGAATTTGCGAGCCAAGGATCTGACGCCCCACCAAATCAACGAAATCATTCAAACGATCACGGGAGGCAAAATCTTAATCGAAGGTGACCTGCGCCGTGAGTTACAAAGCAATTTGAAGCGGCTCCAGGCAATCAATTGTTACCGAGGAATCAGACATCGTCGGGGCCTCCCGGTAAGAGGCCAGAGGACTTCAACAAATGCGAGGACGCGCAAAGGCCCCCGCAAGACAGTCGGCGTCATTCGTAACAAAGACGCTAAGGCGGGCAAGGTATAGGAACGTTCACGACCATGGCAGAATCAGAAGAAAAAAAGAAACCCGCGAAAGCGGGTGGTGACAAAGCGAAAGCAAAATCTTCCAAGGTGAAGGCTGTGGCCGGCGCCGAGGCAGGGGAGATGATGGAAGCGAAAGCGGTCTCAACAACTCCAGAGGCTTCCGTTGAAACTCCTGTCGAGGCGAAAGTTGACGCTCCGCCAGCAGCCGCAGCGGTTGAACCAGAAGCTAAGCCAGCGAAGAAGGCGCCAAAGGCGAAGAAAGAAGATGCTCCTGCGCCTGAGGCTCCCAAGGAAAACCTTTCGCTTAATCCGGATGACGTTGAAAAGCCGAAGATCGTTAAAGCGAAGGGAAGCAAAAACATTCACACTGGCATAGCGCACGTCCTCTCAACCTTTAACAACACGATCGTGACGATTACCGACCTGAAGGGGAACGTGATCGGCTGGTCGAGCGCTGGCAAAGTTGGATTTAAGGGCTCGCGGAAAAGCACCGCGTATGCTGCCCAAATGGTCGCACAAGATGCATCCCGCCAGGCGATGGGCCATGGGCTGAAAGAAGTAGAGGTCCTTGTCCGCGGGCCAGGTGCTGGCCGTGAATCCGCTGTTCGTGCGTTACAAGCTATCGGCCTTGACCTCACCGTCATTCGCGATGTGACGCCGGTTCCACATAATGGTTGCCGCCCCCCCAAGCAGCGACGCGTTTGATCTCTTAACTTTTCGTTTTCTATGGGCAGATATACCGGACCAAAGACCAAAGTCAGCCGCCGCTATGGCGTGCCCCTTTTTGGACCATCCAAAGCGCTGGAACGGAAGAACTATCCGCCCGGCATGCATGGCCCTAAGGGCTCACGGCGAAAGCAATCCGACTACGCGATCGCGCTCGGCGAAAAGCAGAAACTCCGCTACCAGTATGGACTGCTTGAGCGGCAATTCCGGCGCATTTTCCAGACGGCTCTGCGAAAGCGCGGCGTGACTGGTGAAACGCTCCTTCAGCTCTTGGAAACCCGACTCGATAACGTCGTTTTCCGGCTTGGTCTGGCCAATACTCGAAGCGCAGCACGGCAATTGGTTTCACATGGCCATGTTCAGGTGAATGGCCGCAATGTGAATATGGCTTCTTACAACCTCAAGGCAGGCGATGAGGTCGCTGTGAAGGATAAGCCAAAGTCGCGTCAATTAGCCTTAAGGAATTTGGAGCTGACGCAGATCGCACCGGTTCCTGATTGGCTCGTAGCAAACCGAGACGCTTTGAGCGGCAAGGTTTCACGTATCCCGACGCGAGAGGAAATGCAGCCGATGGTCAACGAGCAGTTGATCGTTGAATTGTACTCCCGCTAAACGCGGGTTCTCACGACGCCTCTACGTCGTCAATAATTCGAGCGCCTTGTTGTAGCTGCGGCGTTGAAGAAAATGCCGGAGTTGTGGGTCAATTGTCGGTGGCAATTGATGCTCCAAGAGCTCGATTTTTTCGGAAATCTTCCTAAGCCGTTCGATGTGGTGAGCGGGGTCCCGGCGGCTCTCTTCGTCTTGGATTATTCCAAGCCGTTCGCGTAGCGCCTCAGTCAGCTCTAGCAAGATTTGCATCGGAAAAACTTGAAACGCTGTGCGCTTTGGCGCAAGCGTCCATTCATGGGCAACGGCTCCCTCAAAAGAATATTGATCGTAGATGACGATGTTGCGCTCATGCGCGTGGTCAGGGAAGCGCTCACGTCGTTCCTGCCCTGTGAGGTAGATACGTCGCCCAATCCCGAATATGGCTTCGAGCTGACGCTGACGAGAAACTACGATCTGCTGATCTTTGATTTCTCGATGCCGATGATCGATGGGGCAATGTTGTTTTTCCTAATTGGGAAGGCTTACAACCACGCTACCCCCCCGCGGATCGTCCCGCCCCTCCTGCTGGTCACCGGGAGGGGGGATGAGAGGCGTGCACAGGAATTAATGAAGGAAGTCGGGGTGCGGGGACTCATCGCAAAGCCGTTTGCGATTAATCGGCTAATCGAAAAGGTGAAGGAATGCTTGCCGGGCATCGAATCCTCGGTGAGCGAACAGGCAACCCCCTGGTAGTTTGAATTCTAGGAGGATGACCGCTTGGCTTCCTCGACCAGTTGACGCTTCGCTTCGAGCCAATCTTGGTCGGAATCACCTTCGAGCGCGAGTTGTAAGCGTCGCTCCGCGATAAAATAGGCGCGAACAGCTATTTCTTCGTCGGTCGGCTCATAACCTGATGTCGCCATCGCCCCTGATGTGGGCATATTCGCCCTTACGGACTTCTTCCTCGAGGCACTCTTTTTTGGCTTGGCACCGGTGGATTTTGGTTCTTCGGCCGCACTACTAGTGGCTGTACGCGCGGTGGATTCCGCTCTCTGGCCGTTGGTGAGCTTTCCTGTGTCGATCTTCGGTTTTCTAGCCAAGGTTCAATGTCTCCGGTTGGGAGCCAAATCTACTCCGGAGACCGCTCTTGCAAGCGGATTTTGCAAACCGTTTGCGCGAGCAGAGAGATATCGAGTACCGTATCGTTATGCGACATTTTGTTTTTCGCTGGATCATCACGACAGCGGCAGTGATGATCACGCCAGTCTTTGTTAATGGCATTCGCTATGACACGACGGGAGCGTTGCTTGGAGCCGCGTTATTGCTTGGCATTCTAAATGCATTCGTCCGCCCCGTGCTATTGATTTTGAGCGCACCATTGATTTTGGTCACGCTTGGTTTTTTCATTTTAATCATCAACGCCTTGATGCTTTCTTGGGTGCCTAGCATGGTAGTGGGATTCCATGTGGATGGGTTTAGGAGCGCATTTTGGGGCGCTATCATTATCGGCATCATCAGCTGGCTGTTGAGTGCCTTCTTTCGAGGAAGCGATGGTCGCGTCCATATCTTGACCCATCATACGAAGATCAAACGTGTGGAAGGCCGTGTAATCGAACCTACGGAGGACGAGAACAAGTGACCTACTGTCTTGGGATGCTCTGCCGCGATGGGGCGGTTTTTTTATCCGATTCCCGCACGAGTGCGGGGATGGACAACATCACGATGTGCAGCAAGATGCGGATTTACGAGCGGCCGGGCGATCGCGTTATTTGCATTCTTAGCTCCGGCAATCTTTCTCTAACTCAGGCTACGATTGCGTTGATCGACGAGGATATCCACCTCGGTAAGGCCGATCCGAGCCGCGAACAATTGACCAACCGGCAGAGTCTCTACGAGACCGTTTGCTATGTCGGCTCGAAGGTGCGCGAGGTCGAGAGAAAGGATCGGGCAGCGCTGGAAGCCGATGGCTTCGATTTCAATATTCATCTGATTGTCGGGGGTCAGATCGCCGGCTTCGCACCGGAAGTGCATTTGGTTTATCCCCAGGGCAATAGTATTCACGCCACCCGCGATTCGCCTTTCTTGCAGATCGGCGAACGCAAATATGGTAAACCAATCCTGGATCGAGGCTTTAGTTACGAGACAAACCTCTTTGATGCGGTCAAGGTTGGCATCATCTCGATCGACGCCACGATGAAGAGTAATGTGTCGGTTGGACCGCCTATTGACATCCTTTGCTATGAGAAGGACTCGCTCAAGGCAAAGCTTCGGTCGCACCTTAGCGAAGACGATCCCTACTTATTAGAGATCGGTCGGAGGTGGCAGAACGGGATAGTGAAGCTTGTTAACGAGATGCCAGCGCCCGATTTCAGCAAGCCTGCCCTAGGGTTCGCCACTGCCGCGTAAGGCAGATTTCAGTCCCCTTGGCAACGGACGCGGGACCTTTTGCGGGCCCGACCACCGGGCGTATCAGGCCAGCGCAACACAGATGGAAGGCGGGGGGTTTGTTGATCAACGCGCCCCTCTTAGGGGCGTTACGGCCCTGAAAAAGTCGGGCTGGTCTGCTTCCTGCTTTAAACCCAGTCGCACCTGTTCAACTTCCCATTCACAATATGCTTAACCACTTCAAACACTTAACCTACGGAACGGCGGCATTGCTCGGCGCCATCACGCTCGCCCTGGGCCAAACTAACCCCTCAGCTCCGACTTCCCAAACCAAGCCAGCATCGGCCCCGGCAGCGCCTGCCAAGCCGGGCGACAACTCCGCTATTACGCTGGTGCAAGCACAACCACCCGGAACCAATCCGGCTGCAACTCCGCCTGGAGCAGTTAGAAGCACAGCACCCACACCAGTTGCGGGAGTCCCTCCTGCTGATGCAGGGGCTGTAGCTGATGCAACCGAGGAAGGAGGAGTCGGCGTTCGCGAGTTTCAAGGCGACGATGTCGGCCAAGTCCTTCGGCTGCTCGCCCGTCAAGCGAAGATTAACATGGTTGTGAGCGAAGCTGTCACCGGCACGGTGACAATGAGGCTGGAAGACGTAACTGCCCTCCAGGCAGTTGCGATCATAGTGAAAGCCAAAGGGCTTTTCATGGATAAGATCGAAAACGTCTACTATATCAAGACTGCGGCCGAGCGGACGGCGGAGCCAACGGAAGCTGATAGCTACCAGTTCAGCTATGCTCGGGCGAAAGATGTCGCCGCCCTAGTGGGCCCACAACTTTCGAACAAGGAAGCCGTGCAGGTAGACGAGCGCACAAACACGATCTTCTACCGCGAAACGCGCAGCAACATCGACAATATCCGCAAGCTTTTGGTTCAGGTCGATAAACCGACCAAACAAGTGATGATTGAAGCGCGCTTGGTCGAAGTGACTGCAAATCCAAGGCAATCTTACGGAATCAACTGGGGTGGAACATTCGGCAGCGGCGCTAATCCGCAAACAATCAAGTTTGCTGGTAGCCAGCCGGCAAGTCCGCCGAAGACGACTATTGTGGATGGCGTTCCAATCACCCAACCAGGCGATCCGGCGCAAGGAAAGTTCGATCCCCTTACTGGAAGACTGGTCGGTTCGGACTTCTTCTTTGATAAGTTCCTGAACCCGCTCGCTGGCCAATTTGCGATTCTTTCGGCACCGCAAATGTCCGTTACCCTCTCATTGTTGAATGAGGACGCGGACGCCGAGTTCCTAGCAAATCCACGGGTTGTCACAGCAGACAATCAGCAGGCAAAGATCGAAATCATTCGTAACCAACCTGTGCCGCAACTCAATTTCAACGAGCAGACCGCTACGGCAGTGTTCGGCGGGTTCCAAGACAAGAAGTTTGGTAATACTCTGCTCGTTAGACCATCAATCAACAAAGACAGCTTCATTACACTGGCGGTTAAGCCCGAAATCAGCAACAAGGTCGCCGATGCGACATTCATATTTGCCGGTGCCGCAGTGCAGAGCCCGGTTATCGATACTCGGTCGCTTGATTCGAATGTCTTGATCAAGAGTGGCGACACACTTGCGATTGGCGGTTTGCTTCAGGATGAAGTTGTGAAGTCCCGGACTAAAGTCCCCCTCGTGGGCGATGTTCCAATCCTAGGATATTTCTTCCAGAGTAAAAACAGTATCCGGACAAAACGCAACCTGCTTGTCTTCGTTACGCCAACAATCATCGACCAGCGTTACGGAACCGGGTTGGAAGACCAGATTAATGGCGTGCATCATTCCGGTGAGGAATACGCCGATCCCAACGGCTGGCGCAATAATGCCAAGGGCGCTGTGCGACTCCGGCCGACATCGAATCGCCAGAATGCGGCAGACTATGCCAAGCCGGGAATACCGCCGGCCCCAGCAAGGGGTTCATCTTCAACCAGAGTGGACTTCCAGAGCTCGGCCAAAGATAGGGATTACTAAGAAGAGAATGTGGGGTTGAGAGGGGGCGGATTCTCGCGAGAGATCCGCCCTCTTTGTTTTTCTAACGGGTTAGCTCGTTAGATATCGACTGAGACGGGTTCTGAGCTCGGTTCGAGCACGAAAAAGAAGGCTCTTTACCGCAGGCACTGATTGGTCAAGCACCTCCGCGATTTCCTCGTAGCTGAGCCCATCATAACGACGTAGCACGACCGCCATTCGCTGAGTCTCAGGCAACTGCCCGATGGCGGTTTCAATTGCCCGCTGTAATTCTTGTTCGAGTAACGATGCGTCTGGTGCAAGAGCTCGCTCATCTCTTATCGGACGCTCGTTGTCTTCGGACTCTACTTGAAGAGGCAGCTGTGTGTGGCGAGATCGACGCCTTAATTCGTTGAAGACCAAATTACGGGTAATCTTCAACAGCCAGGTGGTAAACTTTGCGCGAGGAACATAGCGTTGCGCGCTTTTCCAGACCCGGACGAACACCTGTTGCGCAATGTCTTCAACCTCAGAATTGTTCCCAAGCATTCGCGCCACGGTTCCCACCACGAGCCGTTGATGTCGTTCTACCAATTCCTCGAACGCAGCCATATCTCCAGCACGGACGAGCTGCATCGCACGAACGTCCTTGGCGTCCTCGGTATCGCGTCCCGCCGGGTTCGGTTCATTACGGGACATGTGAGATAGATGCACCGAAGGATCGTTGGTCACATCATTAACCCGGTCGTGCCGGAAAGGTTTCGTTCGAAGGCTCCGTTTGTGGATAGTGAGCGGTGCTTTCGTTTGCAACCGGACCGGAGTTTGTGCATCATGAGTTTGGAAAAATAGCGCGTTTTTAGGGTGTCGATGAATCTATCTCTCATTCCAAAGGACCTTCAACCTATCGCGGAGAAGGTCGATAATCGGCAGCGCATCTCAGAAGCTGAAGCACTTCAACTTTATCGTTCCAATGATCTCAACGCGCTCGGGATCATGGCTAGCACGGCTCGGGAACAAAAGAATGGCAATATCGCGACTTATATCCACAACCGTTACATAAATTATTCCAATATCTGTGTTCTTTCGTGTCAGTTTTGTGCCTTCGCAGCCAAGAAGCGCGATGCGCACGCGTTTGAATATGCAATTGAGGAAATTGTAAGCACCGTACGCGACGCCCTTGGTCTTGGCGTGACCGAGGTGCACATGGTCGGTGGGTTGCATCCGACTTTGAAGAAAGATTGGTACCTCGAGTTGTTGCGCAGCATTCGAGCGCTTGATCCCAACCTCCATATTAAAGCGTTTACCGCCATCGAAGTTAGGCACCTCGCGCAAAGAGTTTTCCGTCTCCCTATTCGAGAAACGCTTGAGACCTTGAGAGAAGCTGGTTTGGGTTCAATGACCGGTGGCGGAGCGGAAATTTTCGATCCAGTTGTGCGGGATCAGATCTGCCGCGGCAAGGAAACAGCGGAAGAATGGCTCGATGCTCATCGCACTTGGCATCAAATGGGTGGTCGGAGCACCTGCACAATGCTCTACGGACACGTCGAAACCCTTGATCATCGTGTCGATCACTTGCGTCAACTCCGTGAGCTTCAGGATGAAACCGGCGGCTTCACCGGATTTGTTCCATTCGCGTTTGAGCCGCAGACAACTGTCTTGTCCCACATAAAGGCTGCCTCACCGGTTGAGCAGCTCCGCAATCTGGCTGTTAGCCGCATCTACCTGGACAATATTGATCATCTCACTGCCTATTGGGTCAGTATGGGCCTGCCGCTTGCGCAGGTCTCACTCAGTTACGGCGTAGACGATTTGCACGGCACGATTCTGGAGGAAAAAATCTTTCATATGGCCGGCGCCACTACCCCGCAGCAGCAGACGACAGCGGCTCTTGAACACGCGATTCGCGAAGCGGGGCGAGAACCTGCGCAGCGAGATAGTCATTATCGCCGTATCACTCCTACGCATTCCATACCCGTCAATGGTACTGCGCGAGTCGGAACGGAACACGCCTACGCATAGTGTTAGGGCGAGAATCGGTAGGGCCAACCAAAACGCTGCGGATCGGGTGTGTTAAGTATCTCAACGCACGGCCCTTGATTCATGGATTGCCCGGCGAAGTAGTTTTTGATCATCCGAGCAAACTGTGCCAGCAACTTGACGATGGGCTTCTGCAAGTCGCGCTGACCTCAAGCTTCGAATTCCTTCGGAACCCGGTTTATGTTTTGGTCGACGACGTTTGTATCGCTTCAAAGGGGCCGGTTTATAGCGTTTTTTTGGCGCACGCTGGTGACCTTTCTGAAATCGAGGAAATTGAAGTCGACCCAGCTTCTTTGACGTCGACCAATCTACTGCGTTGTCTTCTGGCCGAACGCGGGCTGACGCCAAAATTAGCTGCAGGCAGCCCGTTAGTACAGCGAGCCGTCACATCGCAAGTGGCAAAATTCTTCATAGGTGATCAAGCGATTCGATTTCGTGAACGGAGCGGTGCTGCACTGCACTTCTGGGATTTGGGGGAGGAGTGGGAGAAGACTACTCATTTGCCCTTCGTGTATGCTCTTTGGCTGATCCGACCTGAGGTCCCTTCTCCAAAACCGATAGCGGATAGTCTTCGGGCCTGTCGGGACGACAATCTGCGGGAGCTCGATTCACTTATCGCAGCTGAAAAAGAATTCAGTCCACAATTTTGTGCCCGATATTTCCGCGAGTGTCTGACATATCATCTTGGCCCACGAGAAAAGGAAGGCTTGGCAATGTTTCGAAAACTCTGTGAAAGGCATCGCATCCTACGTCCGTCCACCTCCTTGGTGGCATGATGATACCTTTTGCTCCGTCGTGAATATAAGGTCGCAACAAGAACATCGCCCTTTTCTTGCCACGGAACCGTGGCGGAAATAATCTAATCGGTGCAAAAACGTTGGATTCTCGCGCCAAGTGATGATGGAGCGCAATCTGGTATTGCTTGGTCAGAAATCTGCGGATTGCCGTGCATAACGGAGCTTCTGAAAAGGAAGGGGTTCACGAACGCAGATGAAGTGAATGCGTTTCTGCAGCCCCGACTTAGTTTCCTTAGGGATCCATTCGGTTTGCCGAACATGGCAGCCGCAGTGGATAGAATTTTGCTCGCGGTGGATCGCGCGGAACGCGTCGTTCTTTTCGGCGATTACGATGTTGATGGTGTGACCTCGCTCACCCTCCTAGCGGAAATGCTGGGTTCTTATGGCGCTGCTCCGCACCTATTTCTACCACTTCGGATGGAGGAAGGTTACGGCCTCAGCCGGGAGAGCGTTAATCGCTGCTGCGAACAGCATAAGCCCGAGCTTTTAATCGCGGTTGATTGCGGTACCTCGTCGTTGGGTGAGATTGCTGAGCTGCAACGCCGCGGTGTCGACGTCATTGTTGTAGATCATCACGAACCTAAGGCCGCCTTACCCAACTGTGTGGCGGTGGTGAATCCAAAGACGGAACCAGGTTCTATATTTCATTATCTTTGCAGCGTCGGAATCGCGTTTAAGCTTTGCCACGCGTTGCTCAAGACGCGGCCAGTACCAGGATTCGACCTGAAAGCGAACCTCGATCTGGTCGCACTTGGGACGGTGGCAGACATCGTTCCATTGCAGAATGAAAACCGAATCTTCGTGCAGCGCGGAATGGTCGAGATTGCACGATCCAAGAGGTTGGGCATTCGAAAATTAATGGAGGTCGCCGGCATCCGCGCGCCGATTACTGCAGCGGACATTGGTTTTCGATTAGGGCCACGCCTCAATGCAGCGGGGCGCCTCGCGACTGCCGAGAAAGCGCTACGCCTCTTGCTCACCAGGGATGAAGGGGAAGCAACAGAACTCGCTAATGTGCTCGACACTCAGAACCGCGAACGACAAACGGTAGAAAAAAAGATCTGCGCGGAAGCCGAGGAAAAATTGAAAACAATTTTCGACTCCGAACGAGATGCCGCCATTGTTCTTGGCGCACGCGAATGGCACCATGGAGTTTTGGGAATTGTTGCGTCCCGATTAGCGCGAGCATATCACCGACCAACATTATTAGTTGGCTTTGATCCGTCCGGCCTTGGCAAAGGTAGCGGTCGAAGCATTGAAGGCTTTTCACTTGTCGAAGCACTCGGCCATTGTGAGAAATGGCTGGAGAAATTTGGTGGACATGAAATGGCTGCAGGACTCGCCGTGCGCGAGGAACAGTTTCCGGCGTTCGCCGAAGCGTTCCAGCAGATAGCGCGCGAATCACTTTCTACCGAGAATTTACAACCGCGTTTGCATCTCGATCACGAACTTACATTCTCTGATTTGAACGGCGACCTGTTACGTTGGCACCAGGTGCTTGAACCATTCGGTAACGGCAACGGGCAGCCGATCTTTTTCGCACGCGCGGTCGAGCCCACGATTGCACCGCGGATTTTGAAGGAGAAACACCTCCTTCTCCATCTTCGCCAAACAAACCACTGTCATCGGGCGATTTTTTTTGACGGCGCTTCAGTCAAATTACCCTCTTCGCCGTGGGACATAGCCTTTCGCTTGGAGGCGGATGAATACCAAGGCGAAACACGATTGCAGATTCAAATCGAGGCGTTACGCGAATCGGGACCGCTAATATGATCCAACTCACGCAATCGCTCGATCAGTTAGAATGGATTCCGCGACCTAAGTTGACGGCGCTACGGCGTCTCGGAATCGAAACGGTGGAGGATGTGGTAACCCATTTTCCATTTCGATATGAAGACCGTCGGACCTTTGCCCGATTTCCAAGCGAAGAAAGTGATGTTCCGATTTGCCTTTGTGGTGAGGTAGTGAAAACCCGGCTGCTGCGGTTCGGCGGATGGAAAAAGATTTTTGAAGCGACCTTGCAGGAGTCGGAGGCGAATGCTCTGAGTCAACCTTTGGTCTTGCGATGGTTCAATTTGCATTATGTGCAAAGAATGATCGCGACCGGACAACGTCTCGTAGTGTTTGGCAAACCACGATTTCGCGGACGCCGGATCTGCATGGAACACCCCGAGTTTGAGATTATCGAGACTAACGACGAGATCTCG
>Ga0207701_10006719_pt1 | contig 11476 bp, 8 predicted proteins | sample KBSSwiSSwithPhiX_FD_184294 | JGI IMG/M metagenome (GOLD analysis project Ga0207701, IMG submission 184294) | Switchgrass rhizosphere bulk soil microbial communities from Kellogg Biological Station, Michigan, USA, with PhiX - S5 (SPAdes) (version 2) | ecosystem: Environmental > Terrestrial > Soil...
ACAGCCTCGCCGAGGGCCTGGCGACCAAGGGCGACAAGGCGGCCGCCAGCGCCGAGTATCAGAAGGCGCTGTCGCTGACCAAGGACCCGGTGCAGAAGAAGCGCATCGAGGGCCAGATCGCGAAGCTCAAGTAGCGCGGCTCAGTTGGTGTACGTCAGCTTGAAGATCCGGCCGCCGCTTATAAACAAAAACCGCGAGATTTGTTAGTCGCGGAATTGCCTCTGATCCCAAGGGATCATCGTCGGCTACGGCATTTGCCCAACGGAAGAAGCAATCGCGTAAAGCCGTGTCGCGAACGTTGTGCCAGCGTGCTCTCTTCTCCGGCGGAGCACTTTCCAGCAACTCGGCCAGGATTGGAACGAAAGGAGCTCCATTATCGAAGCGCTCCGGGGCCGATTCCCGAGGTATTGGCCTCTCCTTTCGCGAGTTCGCTTTCTCTTTGTCGACTTTTACTTTGTAGCCAAGAAAGGAAAGCTGCGATCGAAACGGCTCTTCTTCGGCGAAGCGACGCAAAACGTGGATAGGCAAAACGCTGCGCCATTCGCCGATTAATGCGCGGCGGAAAAACCTGCTATCGATTGCATAGTTGTCCCGCAGGACCTTGATGTCGCAAGCTTCAATCGCGTGTTCGACGCGATCGCGCGACACCGGCGCGATCGATTCGGCCAGAGTCCTCAACGTCTGCAGTGGCTCGATCCGGAGATCTTCGTAGCGGACAACGCTGCTGCGGCCACAGCGAATCCAGCTGATCGAAATATTAACGTCACACATGATTCGTTCCTGGAGAATGCGGAGTAATTCGCCATCGACCACATGATGCGGTAATCCGGCACTTTCCTGTCGCGCCGGTGCGTCTGCCGTCAACGCCAGCGTGATCCCGGGGTCGTCTTTGTAATGATCGGCGTAATTACAACAGTAGTGATACAGCGATACCAGTATGTCAGCCGGATGCCGAATCATTGTCACCAGATGTGCCTGTGTCTTCGCCGCCCAATCCAGAAGAGGGCGCTCCGGCAGGAAATGTTGATGCGTCACCCACCGATTCCCGAGCGAATCGGCTTCCGCTTCGGAAAAATCCTGGCTGATGTATGGCGTTGGCAGTTCATAAATGTGGGCGAGCAGATACTTCAACCAGGTGTTCCCGGTCTTCTCCGTGGCAGCGATGAGGATGCGAAAATTGTCAGGCGTCATCTGCTCTGCGGTATCATAACGACTGACATCGGTTTCGCGAAATAAGAGGAACTGGTTTCTGCATTGTTCGCGTCGCGCTTAGGGGTTAATGATCGAGTCCGGGTTCGATGAAACGATGCCGAGTAGTTGCAAACAAAGAAAGATGAATCATTTACCTCGGCATTGGAAAAGCGATGAGCGAGATCAATTCACAGTCTGAAATCTTAAACTCGCGCGGCAATTGGCGAGAGCTTTTCTACCCGCCATTCCTAATCCTTCTTGGGACGGGCCTCTTCGTCCGGATCGTTCTCATCCTCCTTTACTTTCCTGCGGTGATGATCTTTGTCGATTCACCGCGATATGCGCGAATCAATTCGTGGCCGTTATTCGGCGATTTTTGGATGCCAGCTGGTTATCCAATGCTTCTGCAGCTGCTTCACGCAATTTCGAATCAACTTTGGGTCACGATCGCATTCCAGCATCTTCTCGGTGCAAGTACTGGAATATTTTTCTTTCTGGCATTGCGACGGCTCGGAGTAGCTCAATGGATCGCATGTATACCCGCTGCCGTTCCATTGTTATGTGGCGATCAGTTGTTTCAAGAGCACACGGTGATGTCGGACTTTCTTTTGACCTTGCTGGCGATAGCGGGAGTTTGTCTGGCTATTCGCGGATTAGTTCCCCAGCTTCACTTTGGTTGGCTTGCGGCGGGGAGTGCTCTTCTCGGAGCGGCTGGATTAACGCGCAACATTGGTTTCGCCCTGGTGCCGGTATTGGCCGTATGTAGTGCCGTCTGGTTCCGCTCCTCGCTCCGGCGTAGCAGCCTGGCGTTTGTGACCGCTACGTTGCCCGCCTTTTTGGTTTTCGGTTGCTACTGGAGCGCCTACAAGCTGGCACACGGGCGCTACCTTGGATTGAACGATATGCGTGGTTGGAACCTTTACGCGCGAGCGGCGCCATTCGCCGACTGCCGTAAATTCGCCGTTCCGGCCGGCACTGAGATTTTGTGTGAGCAGCGGCCACCATCCGAACGCCCGGGACCATTTGGCTACGTTTGGGATCTCAAATCAACCCCTCGGCAAAGATTTGTGCTCGGGCCCGAAACGGGGAAGAAACTCGAGGTGTTTGCGTGGCGTGCCATCTTGCATCAGCCGCGCGACTATGTGCAGGCGGTGTTGGTAGACCTCGCGAAGTATATTGATCCGGCCATTGCTGCACGCCAGCGTTATGGCGGTACCCCGCGTGACGTCCTCTCATTTGGGTATCGGAATGAATCAGAGAAGCTGGTCGTCGATGCGATGGCAAAGGGATATCGTGGCGTTAAAGTGCGGGTGCGTGGCCAGCCACTCCTTGTTTTCTATCAAAATACCTTTCGCATTGATGGATTCATCATCTGTACGTTGTTATTTTTCAGCATCTACGGGGTATTTAAAGCCCGAGGCCCAATTCGCCTTGGGGTATGGTTGTTTGGATTGAGCGCGTTGGCATTATACGCGACTCCTGTGATTGTGATGTCTTACGACTTTCGGTATGGGATCCCGCCGCAGGAGCTGCTGGCGGTTTCGGGTGTGCTCGGCATGGTGGCAATGCGACAGCACAAGCAAGAGCAGCTTCGCAAAAGGGAAAACTAACTATCACTAGCGATGTCTAGTTAATATTGTTCCCTACACAATTCACCTGTCCTACTTTTCCGTAGCCATTGGTTCCCCAGGCGTTGCCGCTACCGGTATTGTAGTTCGAATCTTGCAAATAGACGCCCCAGTACGTGTTTGGAAATGCCACACCGGCGCTATTCCGACCAATCCAGTTGTTGTAGATGCCATTGCCCACGCCGTGGTAGATCTCTATACCGTTGCTCGTTTGGTTACACACCATATTGCCCTTGATGGAATTTCGCACCGGCGCGATTCCCGGTGAGCGGAGCGTGTCGACATTGAGAACGATACCCGACGGTTGGCCGCCAAGCGCATGCGCCTGCGCTTTATCCAATCCGATGGTGTTATTCCAGATCCAGTTGCCGTCCCCGGACGCGACGACGACGCCCCCGTTACGACTGCCTGCAATGACGTTGCCCCAGGCGCCGTTATTTTTGGCAACATTGCCGATTAAAATCCCCTGAGCGTTATTGAACCCATTAATAACGTTTGTCCCGCCATCATTTACGCCGATATAGTTATAGTAGATTCGATTGCCGGAGTCGCTTGGATGAAGAATTTCAACGGCTGATCCTTCATTACCGGAAATAACGTTATATCCCCCAATCCAGCTGCTTTGCACTCCAGCCCCTAAAAAGATACCCGTTGAAGCGTTACCATACCCTACGCTAGTTTGACCGGTGGGGTCCGTGCCAATCCGATTTGCTTCGAACAGGTTATCGTGCGTGACCAGGCCAGTTGTAGGTTTCTCAATTGCCTCGCCGAGGTTTATGCCATTATACACGCCAGAAATGGTAGTCCGCCTTACTTTGTTATAATTGCCTTGAATGCCGATTCCGGCGCACAAAGAAGCACGGGCAGTATTGTGCAAAACTCCGCCGGTGGTCTTTTTAAATCCGATGTAGTCGTCATCGACGAAATTCCAGTTCGAGTCCTTCCAGATGGTTACACCGTTTTGGTCGTAGTTATATATGCCCAAGCCTTTTATGGTAGTACCACTGTGAGCAGTCAGAAAAAACACGCTTGATATGCCAGTGGCGCCCTCCACGTAAATGCGATTAAAGGCGCCATCATAACCCGGTTGTGAGGTGCCATCGATCACCACGGGAGCGGTGATGATTAATGTCCGCGACAGTGTAATCGTCCAGGGCCCGCTCCCGGGAAGGCTGAATCGAATCGTCTTGAGTGAAGAATCATTGTTTGCCGTCTTGACTGCATCATCCAATGAGCCTGCTCCCTGGCTGTTCGTATTGGTAACTACAAGGTCAGCAAAAGCCGAGTTGAAATATAGGCCCGATGCCAGCAGCAATAGACAAAGGCGACGGTAATTCATTCAGTGGAAGCAGTATTATTTTTCCCTTTTTAAAGCAAGTTGCATTCTCGCTTCCCAATGCCTTTGAAAAAGCCTGCAGCGGAACAGCCATAATTTGAAGCAGAGACAGCGACCCGATCGGGTAATCGCCCTCGTTCCAGTTAATCCGAGTTCTTGACAAAATTTGCCCGGACACGTTCGCGATTAAAATCGCCGGCTGGACCGGCTATGGATGGAAAGACACGCGCTGGGCACCAGCGAGTGGCGAAGCAGTTTCCGCAGCGGTGTCTACCGCCCAAGCCTCAATTACGCCCTCTGCGAGCGATGGAATAGGCGCCCTACTCCAAAATCCAATCGCCTTCATTTTTTCCGTTCCGTATTGCCGCTCGACGTCAGGACGAGCAATGACCGGCGTGACCACTGACAGTACCTCCAGTTGCCCCGTAGGTTTTCGCAATGCGATCAACACACAATCCGAGCCTTTCGTAGATGACCAGATCCAGCCGCTCGCAATCAGCGAATTTTCCCGGACATCGGCTGGCTCAAGTCGACCATGGGAAAGATCGGTAGAAGAACCGGCTCCTTTCAACTGATTAAGAAATCGAGGACTCACGAAATGGAAACGAAGTAATCCAGCGTCTGCCAGAACGTGCGCACGCGTACGAAGAACATTAGGATATGGAAGGATCAGCTTAAGATCGGGATTCGTCGGAAAGACATCCATCCACTTCAGTGCACAGAGCAAACCGGAATTCTGTCGCGCGATTCGAACCACTGATTTCTGGCCAGCGCGGAAGCAAGAGGTCCACGTTGGAACAGCCAATGCGATAACTGCAATAGTAGCGCCAATTATCCATTGGCGTCTGCGAGGTCTGGCACCCTCTTGTTCGTAGCAATAAACCGCAAACGTAGTTCCTAGGAGACCAAGGTAAATGAACAGACTGAAAATAGCATAGCGGCTCGAGAGCGCTTGCTCGACTCCAAACCCCACGCGACCAATCGCGGTAATAAGGCCGCTGCTCAAAGCATAGACACTAATGAGGAACCAAGGGTAAAACCGCCGCCACTCGACGCCGCGACCAATCAGCATGATCGCGTTCGCCGAAGCAACTATCCACAATGATAAAACAATTATCCCGACGGTGAAGGGCGACACGGGACCAGAATTAAAGTAACCCCCCACCCAGAGAATCATGTAATGAGCTAATTGTAGAATGCCGAAGCGAAAAGGCGGATGCGATGGTGGAGGCTTGTAATCTATAAAATAGGCGGAGATTGCAGCCGCTCCGACTAAGGCGAAAATCAAATACCATAGAAGGCGTGTGCGCCTTGATACGGGTTCGCGAGCGGCGGGCAAAGGCACGCCAAGTATCCATAACAACATTCCGTTCGCGAAAGTGTAGGTAGCAACCAGGGCAACAACGGCATTAATAGTCGTCTTAATACCGAACCGGAGTCCCGAAAGATTGACCAGAGCGATCAAAATCGTGGCCAAGCCCGGAATAAAGAGTTCGAAGAGAAGTCCACTCAGAAAATTGTCGTATTGCACTGGTGAGAAGACCAAAAAACTGGTCAGGGTCAAAGCAACGAGTGCCGTGATAGCGGTCGCACCTTTCGTGCGAAGAAATAGCCAAAAGAGAAGGCCGCAGATGGCTGCGGCTTCGAGAAGGGAGATTACCATCCCGTCGCGCACATCCCAGCCGTGGATTTTGGCAAGAGTGATATACAGAAGGTAGGGAAAAGTCTTTCGGCTTTCGTTGTGCTGGTAGAAGAAGTCGGAAAAGCTGAGTGTCCCCTTGGCGTAGGAAAGCAACAACGTTCCAGGGCTAAACCATTCATCCCAATATGGCAGGGGCACCCAATGTCGCAGCGCCTCGACGACTGCCAGGATAAAGGGAACCAGCGCGATCAGCATCAACACGATGCCGATAATCTTCCAATCTACATTAAAACGCTTCGAGGACATGTTTGAGAAGGACTTTCGAAAATCGAAACTTTTCTTACCCGGACGTTGCAGCATGAAGCTTTCGCTGGTCGATTTAAAGCCTTCATGCGCAGAACCAAGATCATTTGCACGCTTGGACCGGCGAGCGAGAAACCGGAAACGCTACGGCAATTGGTGCACGAAGGCGCCAATGTCTTCCGGCTCAACATGAGCCACGCGCAACACGACTGGGTCCGTGAAATTGTTCCGCGAATCCGGGCCATTGCGGAGGAGCTTGGCCGGGCCGTCGCCATTCTCATGGACACACAGGGCCCCGCCATTCGCACGGGCGATCTCAAGACGGATTTGCATCTGAAACCCGGCGATATTCTCGAGTTCACCGTCCGCGGCGCGAAGAGCGAGGAAGCCTACTCCGTGGATGTGAACTACGATGGATTGATCAACGATATCAACGAAGGCGACACCGTTTTGGTTGATAACGGCGTCATCCATCTGCTCGTCTTGGAAAAACGGGAGAACCGGATTCGGTGCAAGGTCATCACTCCCGGAACGCTGGGGTCACGCCGCCATATTAATCTGCCCGGCGTCCGCGTGAACCTGCCGCCGCTCACCAAAAAAGACCTCGGCGACGTCGCGCTGGGAGTGGAAATGAACGTGGACTTTATTGCGTTGAGCTTTGTCAGGCAGCGGAGCGATCTGGAAGAGTTGCGGGAGGTGCTCGCGCAGAAGAAGAGCAAGGCCCGGGTGATGGCGAAGATTGAAGATCAGTCTGCCGTCCGTTTGATTCACGAAATTATCGCAGCCGCCGATGTCATCATGGTGGCGCGCGGCGATCTTGGCATTGAGGTCCCGCTGGAGGAGCTGCCGATTATTCAGCGCAAAATTGTGAAACTATGCGCGCGCCTGGGAAAACCGGTGATTGTTGCCACGCACATGTTGGAATCAATGATCCATAATCCCTTGCCGACGCGCGCCGAAATTACCGATGTCGCTAACGCGGTCTTCGAACAAGCTGACGCCATCATGTTGAGCGGCGAAACGAGTGTCGGGAGTTATCCGGTGGAATGTGTGCGCGTTTTGAATCGCGTTGCTCTGCGGATCGAACGCAGCGGCGGGGCTGGTTACGCGAAGGACGCCGTCCTTGAAGACGTGCGACAAAAAACGGTCGCGTCTGCCGTCGTCCTGGCCAATTCATTGCCGCGCGCAAGAATCATCGTTTTCACCAGACATGGCACGATGGGGCGCCACACTTCGAATCTGCGTCCGGAACACGCCACCATTTTTGCTTTCACTCCAAGTGAGGAAGTGCGACGCCAACTCGCGCTTTGCTGGGGGGTGTGTCCGGTGCGGATAAAATTTTCCGATGATCCGAATGCGACCATTGAAGCGGCGGAAAAATATCTGCGCGAGGCAAATTTGACTTCGCCGGGCGACAATCTGGTAATCATCAGCGATCTGCGGGCCGGCGACACGCTGGTCGACACCGTGCAATTGCGGACGGCGAAGTAAGGATGGAGACGCCGATGCCGCGCGTGTCATCCTGAGCGAAGTCGAAGGATCCCGTTGAAGTTACCTGAAGATTTCGCCGCGGGATCCCTCGACTGACGCTCGGGATGACGAAGGAAGTCTTACGCTTCGACCGGCATTTCCAGGTCGATGTCGATCGGTCGCTCTTTTTTGGCCAGCGCGCGACGCAACTTCGACAGCGCAATGTTTTGCAACTGGCGAATACGCTCGCGCGTCACCCCAAATTTCTTCCCAACTTCTTCGAGCGTCTTGGGCTTGCCGCCATCGAGGCCGAAGCGCGAGAAAATAATTTTGCGTTCGCGATCGTCGAGCACTTCGAGCAAACCGCCTACTTCGTTACGCAGATTTTTGTCGCGCAACAGCTCAAACGGCGTCATCGCTTCCTCGTCGCCGACGATTTCGCCAAACTCGGTGGAGTCATCATCGCTGATCGGCGCGTCAAGTGACGCGGGCCGAATCGAAACCGTCTTCAATTGCGAAACTTTTCCAGCGGCAATACCGATCTCTTCGCCGAGCTCGTCGTCGGTCGGTTCGCGGCCGAGTTCCTCGCTCATTTGCAATGAGACACGGCGCATCTTGGAAATTTTGTCGACCAGATGTACCGGCAAACGAATCGTCTTCGATTGATTGGCGAGCGCGCGCTTGATTGATTGTTTGATCCACCACGCGGCATAAGTGGAAAGTTTCCCACCTTTCGCCGGGTCAAAACGTTCGACCGCTTTCATCAGGCCGATGTTTCCCTCTGAAATCAAATCGAGCAGCGGCAACCCAAGGTTCGCGTAATCATGCGCGATCTTCACGACCAGACGCAGATTCGAACGAATCATCAGGGCGCGAGCTTCCTTGTCGCCGCGCTTAATTTTGGCGGCGAGTTCAATCTCCTGTTGCGGGGTGAGCAGGGGAATTTGCCCGATCTCCCGCAGGTAAATCTTTATTCCTGTATCGCTATCTTCAGCAGCCATAAAACTTTTTTTCATGAACGTGCACCGGGGGCAAGGTATGCATTTTCCGACTCATCACGGGTCGAAGGCGTTCCTTTAATCGCAGCATTTATCACGCGCGAAAACGGTTAACAAGGTTAAATATTCGCATTTCTGACACTTCCCGGATGGGTTTCGTTCAATTAAGTGCTTCCACTTCATTTAGAGGCACTTATGCACTATGGAAATTTGAGAATTCCGGCTGTTTTTTGCCCTCCAAAACAGGCCTTCCTAGGTCGTTTTCGGCACCGGCGGCGAAAATGCGCCAAATATTCTCGTTTTTTCGCTCCGATTTTTCCCATCTGAGCCAAAATCGCCCCAGGCCTCCTATATTATATGGTTCAATTAAGCGTTGGATGAATGCCGAGCTTTGGGCGTTAGCGTTGAATGTTCGGCGTTCGGCATTTGCTTTTCTCTTGCCCTCAATAGGCCTATTTTCCGATCACTTTTGATCTGGCTCGATTTGCCTCTTTTCCCGCGAAATTTTCTCTGCCAACCTCGCCCCAGATGTTCGCGAAAATTTATTCGGCCGCCGTCTATGGCGTTGATGCCTACGAAGTCGAGATCGAGGTGAACTCGGCCGGCGGATTGTCTGCCATCGTGGTCGTCGGATTGCCCGATGCGGCGGTGAAGGAAAGTAAGGATCGCGTCACCACTGCGATTTCGAACAGCGGATATTACTGGCCGCGCGGACGCACGACGGTGAATCTCGCGCCGGCTGACATTCGAAAGGAGGGGCCGAGCTTCGATCTGCCAATTGCGCTTGGAATGATCGCGTGCAGTCAGGAAACGGATACTGCCGAATTTTCTCAATACAGTTTTGTCGGCGAACTAGCGCTCGATGGTGCGGTGCGTCCAGTGAAAGGGGTGTTGCCGGTCGCAATTGAAGCGCGGAAGCGCCGGAAAAAGGCGCTTTTTGTTCCGGCAGCAAACGCGCAGGAGGCTGCAATGGTGAAAGGAATCGCGGTCTATGGGGTGCGAAATTTGCGCGAGACATTCTCGTTTCTGACTGGCGAATGCTCGCTGCAACCCAGCCGCGGCGATCTCGAGAAATTTTTCGCCGCTCATCAAAATTACGATGTCGATTTTGCAGACGTGAAAGGCCAGGGACACGTGAAGCGCGCGCTGGAAGTGGCCGTGGCCGGCGGTCACAACATTCTCTTGGTCGGTCCGCCCGGCTCGGGCAAATCGATGTTATCAAAACGAATTGCGACCGTCATCCCGCCGATGTCGCTCGAGGAAGCGATCGAGACGACGAAAATCCACAGTATCGCTGGATTATTGACACCGGAGCAATCCTTCGTGCCGACGCGTCCGTTCCGTTCGCCGCATCACACGATTAGCGATATCGGCCTGCTCGGAGGTGGCGCAATTCCGAATCCGGGTGAAGTGAGCATTGCTCATAATGGCGTGCTCTTTCTCGATGAGCTGCCGGAATTTCACCGCTCGACCCTCGAAGTGATGCGCCAGCCGCTGGAGGATGGACGCGTTACGGTGTCGCGTGCCGCCGGCAGCGTCACATTTCCAAGCGAGTTCATGCTGGTAGCGGCGATGAATCCTTGTCCGTGCGGTTACTTTGGCGATCTGAAGCGCGAATGCCGCTGCAGCCCGGGCCAGGTCCAGCGCTACCGGCAGCGCATATCCGGACCGCTGCTGGACCGGATCGATCTCCATATTGAGGTGCCATCGATCGAATATCGCGACATGGCGAGCGAACGTGCGGAGGAGCCTTCGAGCGCGATTCGGGAACGCGTTTCGGCCGCGCGCAAACGACAGCAGGCGCGTTTCGCTAACGATTCCAAGACAAACTGCAACGCGCGGATGGGAACAAAGCATTTAAAGCAATGGTGCAAACTGGATTGGGAATCGCAGGAGCTTATTCGGGTGGCCATGACGGAATTGAATCTCAGCGCCCGGGCCTACGATCGTATCCTGAAAGTCGCGCGCACGATTGCAGACCTTGCTTCTGCCGAGAACATCAGCGGCGAACACGTCAGCGAGGCGATTCAGTATCGGAGCTTCGATCGCACGCTTTGGGTTTAGTTGAGGGAATGGCTGCGCGGTTCATGGTAATTTCATTTCAACGCAGCGGTTTGAACTGGCTGCGTTATTGCACGGAATATTTCACCGGCGTGCGCACCCCGGGTCGCCCGCAAATCATCGCGGAAGGTCCGGTTTTTTTTGATCGTGCGCATGATGTGCGGCGAAAGCCGAAACGGAGCGATTTCACCGGTTTGTATGATGCGAGCGGGGCGGAGGTTTACAAACGGGTCGCGCTGTTGCTGCGCAATCCATACGACTGCTTTACTTCGCATTACCTCGGGCGCACGGGAGTGAACTTTAAGAAGGGCTTGGAGCGATTTGAAGCCTACGCCAATAACATCAATCAGTTCGATGCCTTAAAGGCGAAGAAAGGCGTGTTCTATTTCGAAGATTTCGTTAACAACGAGGAAGGTACACTGGCCTTTCTTCGCTTCTTCGACATTGACCCCGGTGCGCGACTTTACAATTTTACGGAAATGATCGAAGCATCGCGTGGTTGGTATCGCGGCCATCACGGACTCTTTGCCGAGCGCGAACGCCCGCAATTAAAACCAAAAGAACGCACCGCGATCTTGCGCATGTTAAAGCAGGAGCTCGCTGAAAACTTCGAGCGCTTTCTCGGCCGCTATTCGCTCGAATGATTAAGCATCGGTATCGCGCACCAGGTCATCCCGAGCGAAGTCGAGGGATCCCGCGGAAGTTACCTTTAAGGATTCGCAACGGGATCCCTCGGTCCGAGCCGGACTGGCGTTTCCGCTCGGGATGATGGGAACATGAGCGCGGGGCGACCTAACCTGATCCGCCCCGCGCCTTACTACTACCAAAGTGTTTTAACTATTTTGCG
>Ga0207701_10006722_pt1 | contig 11472 bp, 11 predicted proteins | sample KBSSwiSSwithPhiX_FD_184294 | JGI IMG/M metagenome (GOLD analysis project Ga0207701, IMG submission 184294) | Switchgrass rhizosphere bulk soil microbial communities from Kellogg Biological Station, Michigan, USA, with PhiX - S5 (SPAdes) (version 2) | ecosystem: Environmental > Terrestrial >...
CGTCAACCTCATTCCCAACGTGCAGCGAAAGCCGTTCGACGATATCCGCGTCCGCGAGGCGCTGTCGCTGGCGGTCGACCGCGAGGCCTTCATCAAGACGGTGGGACCGCTCGCCGGCGCGTTCTACCACAGCATCGGGCTGATGCCGCCGGGCAGTCCGTACAGCCTGAGCGTTGAGCAGATCAAACAGTTCGGCGGCTATGACACGCTGCCGGGACTGGGTGGCAACGTTGCGGCCAACCGCCAGCGGGCAATCGCGCTGCTGGAGCAGGCCGGAGTGCCTAAGGATTTCAAGATCGTCATCATCACCCGCGGTGACCTGCCGGCGTTCCGCGATTCCGCCATCAATGTCGCGGGCCAGCTCAAGACCGTCGGTCTCGACGCGACCGTGGACGTCCGCGACACCGGATCGTTCTACACCATGGAAACCAAAGGCGACTTCCAGCTCGTCGCCCATTCGGTCGCCATGGGTGGCTCGGTGCCCGATCAGATTTTCGGCGAGGGCTACACGAGCTATGGCGGCCGAAACTATGGCAACTGGAAGGACGACGCGCTCGACAACATGTTCCGCGAGCAGTCGCGCGAGGCCGATCCGCAGAAGCGGACCGAACTAATCAAGAAATTCCAGCTGGAGTTCTTGAAGACCTACTATCAGGTCAACCTGGCCTGGGTCGGCTATGGCGCCGCACACTTGAGCACCGTCAAGGGCTGGGTGGCGTTGCCCGACATTTACGCCAACATGCAGATGGACAAGGTCTGGCTCGACGCCTGAGCGGCGCGGCCGTACGAGGACGGATGTTCAGTTTCATCCTCCAGCGATTGGTTATTGGCATCGTCACCCTGTTCGGGGTCGCGGTGATAGTGTTCGTCATCATGCGCGTCATCCCCGGCGATGCGGCGGTGATGCTTAGCGGCGCCGGCGCCGGCGTCGTTTCGGAAGAAGAGCTCGCGCAGGTGCGCAGCAAGATGGGGCTCGACCGGCCGCTGGTGGTCCAGTTCGGCGACTGGGCGGGCGATGTGGCCACGCTCGACCTCGGCACTTCGCTGCGGACCGGCAATCCGGTCATCAAGGACATCGGCCGGCGGTTTCCGTACACGGCACAGATCGTCGTGATGGCGACCTTGATTGCGGTTTGTCTTGGTATCCCTGCCGGCGTTCTGTCGGCTCGCTTTGCCGGCACATGGATCGACCGGGTGTTGCAGGCCCTCAGTATCGGCGGCCTCGCGGCGCCGTCGTTCTGGGTCGGGTTGATCCTCATTTTGGGATTGGTTGCGCTGTTCCAATGGAGCGCGCCCCTGCTGTGGGAACCGTTCTGGGTCAGTCCCGCCAAGAGCCTGGCCCAGCTGTTCTGGCCGGCGCTCGCGGTGGGCCTGCGCCAGCTGGCGCTGATTGCTCGCATGACGCGCTCGATCATGCTGGAGGTGCTGGGCGAGGACTACATCCGGACCGCAAGAGCCAAGGGCCTGTCGGAGTGGGACGTCGTGGTTCGTCACGGGCTGAGCAACGGTCTGCTGCCGGTGGTCACGCTGATCGGTTTCGAATTCTCGGCGCTGTTCGGCGGGCTGATCATCACCGAGGCGGTGTTCAGTGTGCCTGGGCTCGGGCAGTACGTGGTCGCTTCGATTCTCAATCGCGACTATCCGGCCGCGCAGGGGATTGTGCTGGTTCTGGCCGGCATCGTCGTGCTGGGAAACCTGACCGTCGACCTGATCTATGGATGGCTCGATCCGCGCACCCGGATGCGAGGCGCGCAAGCATGACCGCGATTGGATTGCCGACGACGGGCGATAGCGATGGCAAGGCCGACGGCCGCCTGCGCGCTCTGGGCCGCATCAGCCGACGGCATCCGCTCGGCGCATTCGGCGGTTTCGTTCTGCTTGTCATCGTCGTGCTTGCCGTCGGCGCGCCATACCTTGCGCCGTTCGATCCGGTCGACGGCAATACGGCGGCGCTCTACAGTCCGCCCAATTCGACCTATTGGCTCGGCACCGACGCGTTCGGACGCGACATCCTGTCCCGCCTGATCTATGGCGCACGGGTCTCGCTGCTCGTGGGGATCGGAGCGAGCCTCCTCGGCGTCGGTGTGGGCGCTTCGGTCGGGATTATCGCGGGCTATCGCGGCGGCTGGACGGACGTCATCGCGCAACGGGTGATGGACGCCATGCTGGCGTTTCCGATGCTGCTGCTGGCGTTGGCCATGGCGGCAGTGCTGGGGCCGGCGCTGCACAATGTGATCATCGCTCTTGCCATGCCGATCGTGCCGCGCGCGGCGCGTATCGCGCGTTCCAGCGTGCTCGTGCTCAAGACGACCGCCTTCATCGAGGCAGCACGCGCGACCGGATGCAGCAGTGCGCGGATCATGCTCCGCCACATCCTGCCGAACACGATTGCACCGCTGCTGATCATCGCCACCGCCTATCTTGGTCTGGCGATCGTGCAGGAGGCGGCGCTCGATTATCTCGGCGCCGGCATTCAGGAGCCCCAAGCCTCGTGGGGCCTGATGATGTCCGGCTCCGCCACGACGCTTGCGCTGGTGGCGCCGTGGATCGTCATTTTCCCCGGATTGGCGATCTTCCTGATGGTGCTGGCGTCGAACCTTCTCGGCGATGCCATCCGCGATCTCCTCGATCCCAAGCTGCAACGCGACTACCCATGAATCCCAGGAACAAAGTGCAATGAGCAAGAGCGTGCTGCACACCAGTCTCTGCGACGATCTGAAGATCGAATATCCGATCTTCCTGGCCGGCATGGGCGTTAAAGGTCACGCGACGCCGCCCGAGTTGGTGGCAGCGGTGTGCGAGGCCGGCGGCATGGGCATCCTCGGCTGCTCATGGCTCGACGGTGACGAGGTCCGCCGCCGCATCCGGGCGGTGCGCAACCTGACCGATCGTCCGTTCGGCGTGGATCTGCTGCTGCCGGCCAGCATGGCCGACGCGGCGCCGGATCGCGCCGAGATGCGGGCGCGGATCGAACGCGATCATCCAAAGCACATGGCGTTTACCCGCTCGCTGGTCGAGAAGTTCGGGCTGAAGCCGGTGACGCCCACCGCCGGCGTGATGTCGCCGGAGTTCATCCGCCGGCAGGTGGATGTCTGCCTGGCGGAGCGCATCGCCGTGTTCGCCGCGGGGCTTGGCGACCCAGGTTGGGTGGTGCCGCTCGCCCATCAGGCCGGAATGAAGGTGCTGGGGCTGGTCGGCAATGTCCGCAACGCCAAGCGACAGGTGCAGTCCGGCGTCGATTATGTGATCGCGCAAGGCTACGAGGCCGGCGGCCACACCGGCACGATCGCAAATTTCCCGCTGATCCCGATGGTGGTCGATGCGGTGAGTCCGGTGCCGGTGATCGCGGCCGGCGCCATCGCCGACGGGCGCACATTGCTGGCGGGCCTGGCGCTGGGTGCGATCGGTGCATGGGTCGGCACGGCGTTCCTGCTCGCGGAGGAATCCCATGTCTATCCTGGCCACCAGGCTGAGATCATCCGTGGCAGCGCGGAGGATTTCGTGGTCACGCGCGCTTACACCGGCAAGACGGCGCGCGATTACCGCAATGAGGTGATCCGGTCGTGGGACGAATCGGGATTGCGGGCGCTGCCGATGCCGCTTCAGGGCGTGTTGATGGATGACCTGATCGCGGCGGCAGAGGCGGTCGGTCGTTATGAGTTGATCAACAATCCGGCGGGGCAGATCGCCGGCATGCTGACGCGCAAGCGTCCGGCCCGCGAGATCCTGCTTTCGATGGTGACCGAGGCCGAAGCGGGACTTGAGCGTCTGGCCGCGATGCGGGGGCGAGCATGAACATTGCGCCGCAGATTTCCGCCACCGGGCCGCTGGCTGGATTGTCCGTCGTCGAGCTTGGCGACGGCACCGCCGGTCCCTACGCGGCCAAGCTGCTCGGCGACTTCGGCGCCGAGGTCGTCAAGATCGAAGGCCCCGAAGGCGACTCGACGCGGCGGCGCGGACCGTTCCCGGGTGGCCGTCCCGATCCCGAGGCGAGCGGGTTGTTTCTCTATCTCAACATCAACAAGCGCGGTGTCGTTCTCGATCTCGACAGCGAGGACGGACGTCGGGCGCTCGATCGGTTGCTCGCTCCGGCCGACATCTTCATCACCAACCTGCCGATGGCGCGCCTGCAGGCAGCCGGCGTCGCGCCGGCGGCTCTGCGTGCGCGATATCCGCGGCTGATCGTGACCACGATCACGCCATTCGGGTTGAAAGGCCCGTGGGCCGGACGGCGCGGCGATGAGTTGGTGACCTATGCGATGGGCGGGATTGCTTACAGCACGCCGGGGATGCCGGACGCGGCCAACGACCTCGAGCGAGAACCGCCGTTGCATCCGGCTTGCTTTGCCGCAGAAACCATCACCGGGCTGTGCGCAGGGCTTGCGACGCTGACCGCGGTGCTCGGTCGGGCCAAGACCCAGGACGGCTGTTATCTCGATGTCAGCCAGCAGGCCGCGGTGGCCTCCATGCAGCATCGCGACGTGACCAGCCACTCGTACTTGGGCGGCACCTTCAATCGCCTGCTCAATCCGACAACGATCGGCCGCATGCCGAATTTCTATCTGCCGTGCAAGGACGGCTACGTCACGATCCCGGCTCCGATGGATGTGCACTGGGAGCGGCTGGTCGAGGCCATGGGCAATCCCGCCTGGGCGCTGACGCCGGAATTTTCGACCAGCCCGGCACGCACCGCCAATTGGATCGAGTTGCGGATGCGGCTCATCAACTGGACCATGACGCTTTCCGGCGATGAGCTCTACGGCCTCGCCAACCAGACCCAGCTCCCGATCTTCCAGTTCTATCCGGTCCGCAAGCTGGTCGGATCCGAACAAGTTCAGGCCCGCAACAGCGTGGTCGACGTCGAGATCGGCAACCGCCGCGCCAAGATGCCCGGCGCGCCGTTTGCGATGCGGGCGAGTCCTTGGACATTGCGGCGGCCGGCGCCGCGTCTCGGTGAGCACAACGCTGCGATCCTGGGTGAACGGGCGGCGGTGCTGTCATGAGCAACGCGCCTCGTCCTCTGCCGCTTGATGGTGTCCGCGTGCTCGATCTCGGGCAGTTCATCGCCATGCCGTTCTGTGCGCTGTGGCTCGCTTGGCTTGGTGCTGAAGTCATCGTGGTGGAATCGCGCCGACGCCTGACATCGCGCACGGGGCCACCGTTCGCACCGAGTCTTGAGGGCAATCCGGATGCCAGCGGGTACTTCAATCAAATTTGCAGCGCGAAGAAGAGCTGCACGCTGGACATGACGACCGCGGCCGGGCGCGACATCGTGCGGCGTCTGGCCGGCAAGGTCGACGTAATGGTCGACAACTTCTCGACCGGTGTGCTGGAAAAGCTCGGTCTCGGCCACGACGTGGTCGGCAAGCTCAATCCGGGTCTTATCATGGTGTCCTGCGGCGCGTTCGGTCGCTCGGGGCCGATGAAAAACGCCCGCGGCTTGCACAGCGCGGTGAACCTGTTCAGCGGCGTCGCCGATGTGACCGGCTATCTCGATGGCGAGCCGCGCATCCTGGGCGGCGTGCTGCCAGATCCGCTGAGCGGCACGTACGGCATGTTCGCGATCATGGCGGCGCTGTACCACCGAAATAGGACCGGGCAGGGTCAGTTCATCGATCTCGCCATGTACGAGGCGATGATGACGCTCATTCCGGAAGCCGTCATCGACCTCACCCTCAACGATGCCGATCCCAAGCGCGCCGGCAATCGCGACAAGTTGAAAGCACCGCACGGCATCTATCCCTGCCGTGGACCGGACACCTGGGTGGCGATCAGCGTCGACGGCGACAATGAATGGCGGGCCTTGTGCCGGGCATCGGGACGCACCGAGTGGCTCGGCGATCCGCGCTTTGCCGATGCCGAGGGCCGGCTCACTCATGTCGGTGTTCTCGATGCCGCAGTCGAGCAATGGACCCGCGGGGTCAGCGTTGGCGAGGCGGTCGACACGCTGCAAGCCGCGGGCGTGGCGGCCGGTCCGATCGTGCGCTGCGATCAACTGTTGGATGACCCGCAGCTCCAGGCCCACGGCAGCGTGGTCACCATAGATCATCCGACCGCGGGGCCGCATCGCCAGCTTGGCCTGCCTTGGCAGATGGACAGTCTCGGCGTCGAGTATCGTCGCGCGCCGCTGCTTGGCGAGCACACCCACGACATTCTCACCGGATTGCTCGGTATTGACGAGGCGGAATACGCCCGTCTCGAAACCGCTGGCGTCCTGTCTTGAGCGAGCGAGAAAACCGATGGATTTGAAACTGACGGCGGACGAAGCGGAGTTTCGCGACGAGGTGCGAGCGTTTCTCCAGCGCGAATTGACACCGGAGGTTTGGCAGGCTCACCGCGATCCGTCCGAGCAAGGCATGTGGACGGTTGATTTCACCAAGGCGTTCCGGCGCAAGCTCGGCGCGGCCGGCTACATCGGCATGGGTTGGCCCAAGGAATACGGCGGCGGCGGACGGAGCCGGATCTATCAGGCCATTTTCTGGGATGAGATGGAGTATCACCGCGCTCCCGGTCTCGACCGCGCGATCACCTACGTGCCGAACGCGATCATGGCGCTGGGCTCCGAGGCCCAGAAGGCGGAATTCCTGCCGAGGATCAGCAGCGGCGAGTTGTCGTGGTTTGTCGGCTACAGCGAGCCGGAGGCCGGCTCCGATCTGGCCAGCGTGAAAACGCGCGCGGTCGAGGACGGCGACCATTTCGTCATCACCGGTCAGAAGGCGTTCTCCAGCGATGCGCACATGGCCGACTACGGCTGGGTGATGACGCGCAGCGAACCCGGTTCGTTGAAGCACCGCGGCCTGTCGATGTTCATCGTGGACATGAAGAGTCCTGGTATCACGGTGACCCAATATCCGACGCTGGCCGGATGGACCCACCACGCCGTGCATTTCGATCAGGTCCGCGTGCCGCGCTCGATGCTGGTTGGCGAGGTTCACCAGGGCTGGAAGGTCGTGATGGGCGCGATCGACTTCGAACGCGCCGCGCTTTCGAGCCCAGGCTTGGTCGGCTACCAGTTCGATCGCCTGCTGGCGTGGTGCCTGCAGGACCGCGATGGCGGCAGGCTGCTCGACGATCCGCTGGTGCAGGATGAACTGGTGCGGCTCGCGATTGAAGCGGAGGGCGCCAAAGTCATGAACTATTGGCTGGCTTCGCTGCATGCCAAGGGCCTGCGTCCGCAACACGAAACCTCGCTCGCCCTGCTGGTGAAGCGTGAGACCGCGCGCCGGATGGACGTGGCCGGCCTCGAAATGCTCGGGCCGCTCGCACCGCTCCGCACCGGATCGCCCTGGGCGCCGCTGGCGGGCGAGGTGGAGGTCGAGTATCGCGATCACCTTTATTTCCAGTTTGCCGCCGGCGGCTTCGACATCACCCGCAACGTCATGGCGACCCGCGGCCTTGGCCTGCCTCGCTAGGCGGAGACGGAAACATGGACATCACGATCGACGACGACCAGATGATGCTTCGCGACACGGCTCTGTCGTTCGCGCAAAAGGCGCTGACGCCGGCCGCCATCCGAGCACTGGAGGCCACTGAGCACCGCTTCGACACCAAGATCTGGCGGCAGATGGCCGAGATGGGTTGGGCCGGTGCTGCATTCCCGGAGGAATACGGCGGCTCGGGTACGGGTCTCCTGGAGCTCGCGCTCATTGTCGAAGCGCTGGGACAGGCGGCGCTGCCGAGCCCGATCTTCTCGACGGTCGTCGAGGCAGGCTTGCTTCTGCTCGACGCCGGCTCGCCGCCCCAGCGCCAGACCTATCTGCCGCGCATCGCGACGGGCGACGCCATACTGACAACGGCGATCGCCGAGCCCGCGGGCGGGCTCGCGCCCGGGGGCATTCGAACCCGCATCACGCCAGTTGGCAACGGCTTCACGGTCAACGGCACCAAGCTGTTCGTGCGCGATGCCGGTGTCGCCGAGGCGATCATCTGCCTGGGCCGGTCCGGCGAAGGGGAATCCGATCTCACTCTGCTCATGGTGCCGCGCGACGCGCCGGGGCTAAAGCTCCGCCGGTTGCAGGCGGCCGGTGGCGAAGCATTGTGGGAGGCAATCTTCGATGGTGTGACGGTCGATGCTGATGCCCTCGTCGGAGAACCGGGCGATGCGTGGCCGCATGTCGCGCGGCTGCTGCTTCGTGGCGCCGCGCTGAAATCCGCCGAGCTGGTCGGCGTCGGCCAGGCTTCACTCGATCTGACGTTGAATTATGCGAAAACGCGCGTGCAGTTCGAACGGCCGATCGGCAGCTTCCAGGCCGTGCATCACCATTGCGCCGAAATGTATCGCGACCTCGAGGTTAGCCGGCTGCTGGCTTGGCAGGCAGCGGCGTCGCTCGGCGATGGGCTGGCAGGGGATCGCGAAACAGCGATGGCCAAAGCCAAGACCAGCGAGGCGATGACGGCTTTGACGCGCACGGCGCACCAGATCCACGGCGCGATCGCGTTTTATCGAGACTATCCGCTCGAGCTTTACTACCACCGCGCGATTGCGGCCCAAGCCGCCTACGGCGACGCCGGTCATCACCGGCGCGCGCTTGCCCGCATGCTCCGCGAGGACATCGATCGTTTCCGAGGTGACAGCTCTCATGACCTACCAGTTCATTACGTCTGAGCAGGGCGACGACGGTATCGTCGTCGTCACCATCAACGACCCGGACGCCAAGAACGCGGTCAATTGGGTTATGAACAAGGAGCTTGTCGCCGAGTTCGACCGCATCGAGGCGGATCCGAAGGCGCGTGTGCTAATCCTGACGGGCGCCGGTCGGATATTTTGCTCGGGCGGCAACATCAAGCGCATGACGCTGCAGGGTCGGTCGCTGGAGCCGCCCGATCCGACCTTGCGCGAAGAACTGTATCCGCAGGAGGCCGACATCCGCCGCGTCGTCACGGGACTGCGCCGGATGTCCAAGCCGGCCATCGCCGCCATCAACGGCCCCGCGATCGGTTCCGGCCTCGGCATCGCCGCCGGATGCGACATGCGCATTGCATCGAGCGCATCGCGGTTCGGCTGGGTGTTCGTACGGCGCGGTATCGTGCCTGACGATGCAAGCCTCGCGCTGATGCCGCAGATCATCGGCTACGCGCGGGCCTTCGAGTGGGGCGTCACCGGCCGGACGATCGACGCCGAAGGGGCACTGAAGATCGGCTTTGTCAGCGAGGTGGTCGAGCCGGACGAACTGTTGCCGCGTTGTCGCAAACTGGCGCGTGAGATCATCGACAATTGTCCACCACTCACCGTGCAGGCCTTCAAATTGGCGCTCACCGAGTCGCTCTATCAGGATCTTGACGTTGCGGTCCGCTTCACCGAGCGCGCGCAACGGGTCGTGCGCGCCACCGCAGATCATACCGAGGCGCTCAAGGCCTACGCCGAGAAGCGTCAGCCGCAATGGAAGGGCCGGTAGCCGATGCCGCGTCTGGCCCTGGAGCCATTGGATTATCCGTTCTTCGACTATCGGCGCTTCACGTTTTCGCTTGGCATTTCCGCGGGCGAAAGCGTCTGGCTGTCCGGCAGCACCGCGGTGCGCTTCGATGCCGACCGCAAAGCCATGGTGGTGGATGGTGATCTGATCGAGCAGGCCCGTGTCATCTTCGACAAGATGCGCATGACGCTAGCGGCCGGCGGGCTTGGCCTTCGCAATATCGTTCGCATCGTGCAGTACGTCACGCCAGGGACGCTTGCCGACCTGCCGCGGCTGAACGCTTTTGTGACCGGTTTGTTGGCTGGCGCCGCGCCGTCCGTAAGCACCGTGGTCGTGAAGAGCCTGCTGCGCAACGAAGCCTTAATCGAGATCGAAGCTGTCGCCGCCGGTGACGGTCGTTCGAAGGTGGAGTACCTGCCTTCGGTGACCGGCACCGATTGTTTCAAGACGTGGTCGCGTGCGGACGAACTGTTGGCGAGCCGAGGGTTAGGCCGAGAGGATATTTTGCGAACAGCGGAGTTTTTCACACCGGCTGCGGCCCCGCACGCCGGACAGCACGACGGGAATGCGGGGACAGTCATCCGAATCTTGATGCCCTGCCTAGTCGACGATGACACCAGTGTGCAGCTCGAACTCGGCGCATCGCGCCATGCCGGCGACGACGTTGTATTCGCGACCGCCGTGGGTGACCCCGCTGCCGGGGATGTGGCTGGCCAGTGCCGGGAGCTCTACGGCAGGCTTGGCCATCAGCTTGCGGCGTCCGGCGCCGGCCTCGACATGGTTGTGAAAACCACCGAGTTCGTAACGCCTGAGGGCCTCGGGGGCTATCGCAAGACCGCGGAGGTGCGGCGGGAAGTGTTTACGCCGCCATTTCCAGCGGCCACCGGGGTCGTGTGCGAAGGGCTGGCGAAGGTCGGCGCCCGGATCGCCGTCGAGGCGGTTGCGGTGAGGGGGCTGCGATGAGCGGTTACATCACCGACGAGCTTAGGAGCTGGATCGGGCGCGAGGCCACCTACACCGCGCCAGAGGAACTGGGGCAGGCGTCGATCCGCTACTTCGCCATGGTGCTCGGCGATGACAACCCGGTGTTCAGCGATGCGGCGTTCGCGCGCAGCACGCGCCACGGCGGAGTGATCGCGCCGCCGACGCTGATCTGCGAGACCAACCAGCTTTTCCAGAACCCGCCAGACGCCAATGGCTATATCGGCCACGCTTGGTCGCTGCCGCTGCCCAGCAACCGCTTCATGCGCGGCGGCAATGAATACGAATTCCATCAGCCGGTGCGACCGGACGATCGCATCACCGTGCGATGGCGTCTCGTCGACATCTATGAGCGCGAGACCAGCCGCGCCGGAGTGCTCATTTTTGTCGTCTCCGAGGCCCGATACACCAACCAAAAGGGCGAACTTCTCGCCGTGAACCGCGAAACTAACATTCACCAGCCATGACCGCACCCCGCCCACGATGGTTCGAGGATGTGACGATCGGCGAAACGCTGCCGCCGCTGGAATTCGACGTCACGCTGACGTCGCTGGTGATGTATGCCGGCGCGACCTGGGATTTCCACCGCTACCACTACGATCCGGAGTTCGTGGCGAATCTCGGCATGCCCGCACCTTTCATGGATGGCCAGATGGTCGGCGCGCTGATGGCGCGCCAGCTCATGCAATGGGGCGGCGCCGATGCCTTCGTGTGCAAACTGAACTATCGGCAGCGCGGCATGGTCTATGTGGGCGACCGCATCGTGTTGCGCGGCACGGTATCGGATAAGGGCGTGGACGGAGGACGGGCGCTTGCATTCTGCGCGTTGACCGTGACGAAGACCGACGGCACCGAAATCGTCCGCGACGCGACCGCAGCCGTCGAACTGGGGCGTCGGCCGTGAATCTAGGGAATCAGAACGACGCGGCCGATGACGGCGTTGTCCTCCACCAGCCGATGGGCGGTGGCGGCGTCCTTGAGCGGAAGGGTGCGCTCGACCACAGGCCGCACTGCCCCGGCCGACACAAGGCGCAGGGCCATCTCGAGCTGGCGGCGCGATGTGCTAACCGCGCTGCGA
>Ga0207701_10006723_pt1 | contig 11472 bp, 10 predicted proteins | sample KBSSwiSSwithPhiX_FD_184294 | JGI IMG/M metagenome (GOLD analysis project Ga0207701, IMG submission 184294) | Switchgrass rhizosphere bulk soil microbial communities from Kellogg Biological Station, Michigan, USA, with PhiX - S5 (SPAdes) (version 2) | ecosystem: Environmental > Terrestrial >...
ACCCAAGCCAAGATACGGCAAGACCTCTTTGTTGCCCATGCTGATCACCTTGCGGTAAATCACCTGGGCTTCCGGCAGATAGAATTCATCGCTCATCGCCAACACGTCGGAAATGTATTCAGACCCGCTCTCGAGCGCGGCAAGAGCTTCTTTCAATCCTTCAGCGCTCTTGTCTTGTTCGAGCAAAATTCTCATTTTCAAAAGATGAAATTTCGGGTTCTTGGGCTCGAGACGGATGGCTTCGTCGATTTCTTTCGAGGCCCGAGCCCGGGATAAGCTCGCCAAGTACGACTGCGCCATATAAAAGTGATGCATGGCTTCGGGCACCGGCAATGGCTTTGATTTAAGCCACGGCGGCGAATCCAGCAGAAACGGCGTCATGATGCGCCGGTTGAGCTCGGTCGTTGCCCGGCGCAGATTTTTCGGCGCCGAGAACTCCAACTGGGCGCCGTCATCGGTGTTGATCGCGGCGCCCTTGGAAAAGGCCAAAAAGCCGTCGCGGTCCATCCGATAAAAACCTTGCACCGCGTAGACGTCGGAGAGCCCCAGATATTCGAGATCCGACTGCAAGGTCTTGTTGTCGTCGTAGATCTTTTTGACCGCGGCATAATCGAAAACTTGCTCCTTTTTGCTGCCGATCAACAGAAAATCGCTTTCTTTCATGCTCCACAGCGACACGTGCGGAAAGGCTTCGGCAAAAGTGCGGAACACCATGCGAAAATCATCGGGCGACATGGAATAGTTATGAAACCATTGGGCGAAGATGCCATCGTCTTTGATCTTGGATTTGATGACTTGGTAGAATTCACGGGTATAGAGATTGGCGATGCCGGCGATCCAGGGATTCGACGGTTCCGCGGTGATGACGTCGTATTGTTCCGGTGTGGCCAAAATGTAGTTTCTGCCGTCGGTCGGAATGACATGGACCCGGGGGTCCTCTAACACGCCTGCATGACGGGAATTGCGCGCGTTGCGAGACAGGCGGTCAATGGCGCCGCGGTAATCGAGGTCCTCCGAGCGCTTCATCAGCTCGGCGCGCGCCGCCGGAGCCATCACGCCCTGATAGTAGATCCGCTTCTCTTTTTCGTCGTACCATATGCGAGTATCGGGGCTATCGGCGACAGAATCGTACACAAAGCGTGAGCGAACGGTCGGACTCGACGGAAAAGAAACTCCGGGTGGCAGCTTAGCGAGCGGCACCGAGGTCCGGTCGAAGAACTTGCTCGCTTGGATCATCGCCGGCTCGATTTCGATGATCTCGATTCTCTTTAGCGATTTAAACGTGGCGAGGGCCTTGGCTGACATGCCGCTGCCAAGGCCGATGGTCAGCGCTCTCTCCGCCGTCGGATGCAGCAGCATGGCGATGTAACTGGTCATCAATTGACTGAGCGCATCGCCGTAAGAACCGTCGATCTTGCCGTTCGATTTAAAATAGACGTAGTCGCTGCCCGGGATGCTGTGCACGCTGACAGTGGTAGTCAATCCCTCGCGGTAAAAAAGCACGTCGTCCCGCTTCATTTCCTCGACTCGCAAGGAATCGGTCGGCAACGATTCGTAGCGATCGGCGTAGATCGTCACACCGCTGGTGAGAACGTGCGGATCCCAACGATGCACCTTGAAAGGCACGATGATCGCCAACACGAGCACCGCCAGGCCGAGAGCGTAGCGCGGCACAAAGGAAAGTTTCGCGTCGCTGATCACCAGCCAGGAGCCGATCAAAAGATTCATGACGACGGCAAAGATAATGGTATTTTGCACGCCGAGGTTGGGGATCAAGATAAAGCCGCCGGCAAAAGCGCCGACAACCGCGCCGACGGTGTTGGCCGCGTAGGAGCTGCCGACACCGCTGCCGACCCGATAAACACTTTGGGTGAACAAGCGCGCGACCAGCGGAAAGGTCATGCCCAGCAGCACCGTCGGAATGAACATCACTAGAGCCGAGAGAAAAATCTGGAGGTAGAGAAACACTGTGAACGTATCGCCGAACCCATGCAGCAACCGGACAAAGATCAGCGGCAACCGCTCGAACAAAGGAATGGTGGCGAGAGCGGAGAGCCCCACCCAGAGCTCGATCAAGCCGAAGGTGCTCAAGCGCGCCTCGCGCCCACCGAGCACTCGGGCGTAAATAAAACCGCCGAGCGCCAAGCCGATGAGAAAAGTCACGAGCATCGTCGAAAACGAATAAATCGAGCTGCCGATCACGAGCGTGAGCGACCGGGTCCAAGCGTTTTCGTAAACCAGCGAAGCGAAACCGGAGAGCGCGAACGAAGTCAACACCACCCAGGCTAACCTAGAGGAACCTTGCGACTCAGCCGCAGCGGTTTCCTCGGCGGCGGTTGGCGGGACAATTTCCAGCGGCGTTTTATCGCGTAGACGATCGATCAGGAGAATAGCGGCGGCGATGACCAGGTTAACTGAAGCGGCGACGAAGACCGTCATGCGCATGCCCAGCGTCGGGATCAGAAAAAACCCACCGGCGGCGCAGCCAATGACCGCACCGAGTGTATTGGTCGCATAAAGATCGCCGACGCGCCGGCCAAACTGCGCGAAGCTACGCACGAAGAACCGGCTGAGCACCGGCAAAGTCGCGCCCATCAGCATGGTTGGAAACACGAGTAGGACGAAAGAAAGGAAAAACAGCACGAGATTGAAAAGAAACGGATAACTCTCATTCAAACCGAAGATCGGTCCGTAGACCTTTTGCGCCATTTGAAAAATCCACGGCACCAGGAAGCCGTAGACGCCGACCCCCGCTTCGAGGATGCCATACAACAAAAAATCGTTCTTGCCGCGATCAGCGATCTGGCCGAACAGATAACTGCCAATCGCCAAGCCGGCCATGAACGCCGATAACACGGTGGCAATGGCGTAAGTCGTATTGCCGAAGATCTGCGTCAGCATGCGGGTCCATACCACCTGGTAAATCAAACCCGCAGCGCCGGAGAAAAAGAAACAAAAGAGTCCGACGAGAAGCAGCCAATCTTGTTTGGAACGCGGGACACTATCCGTCATAAGTTCTCCTCAACACCGTCGAAAAACAATTCAAAAGTGATAGCAAGCCCCTGGCAAACTGTAAAGGGTCGCTGCCGCGAACGCATCGCTTGGCGATGCCGCCATGGGCTCGGTTGGCAACCCAAAGTTGCTAGGCCGAGCAAGATTTACCGTCGGTACGTTCGTTGACTTTGGGAGTAATGTCGTATAAGCGTAAATTCTGTCCAGGCATCCTGAATCTGAAAATTCTCGCCTCGCTAAATTGTTTTCGGTTAGTTTAATTGACTGTTTGTTTCGGATATTTTTTTGCACGAAAGTAGCGATCGCGGCCAACTACAGGTTAAATTATTTGGAGGAAAGCAATGGCAAACGCAAAACGAGACGGCGCTGCGCCGGAAGAAGTGAGAGATCTCAGGCGGTCAATCGAGTGGATGAAGAAGGAAGGCGACATTATTGTCACCGACAAAGAGGTCGATCCCAATCTCGAAATCACCGGCATCCAAAAACGGCTGGACGGCGGTTGCCCGATCCTTTTCAACAACGTTAAGGGCAAGCCTCAGCATCGTTGCATCACCAACCTCTTCGGCGACATGAACGTCATCAACAAGATGTTCGGCTGGAAGGATCACGCCGATCGGACCCGAAAACTTGCCTATGCGATCACTCACCCGATTGCGCCGATTGTGGTCGATCAAAAAGATGCTCCGGTACAGGAAGAAGTTTACGAAAAACCGGCTGAAGCCAACGACTACGTCGTGCCGATCCGCCACACCAACATCGAGCCGGAGTTGACCGTTGGCTCCGGTAACCGCTTAATCTCGGGCGAGTACTTCAACGGCGGCACGGACCTCGGCTACAACCGCATGAACTTTCGCTGGGGCAACGTGGGGACATTTCAAATTTCGCCCGGCTCGCACATGTGGCAAGTCGTGAGCAAATATTACAAAGACAATAAGATGGTCCCGATCACGATGAATTTCGGTTTGCCGCCGGCCGGCTCGCTGCTCGCCGGCGCTGGCTTCGACTACGTTATCTTGCCGCAAGGTTGCGACGAAGTCGGTATGGCCGGAGCCGTGCAAGGCGCGCCGATGCGCTTGGTGAAAGCCCGCACCATCGATGCTTACGCTTTAGCCGATGCCGAAGTCGTCCTCGAAGGCTATGTAAATCCCCGCGACCGCCGTTTCGAGACCGCGGAGTCGGAAAAGGCCGGAATTCAAGGTCGCTTTCACTTCCATCCCGAATGGGCCGGCTATATGGGCAAAGCCTATAAAGCGCCGACGTTTCATGTCACCGCGGTGACGACCCGTAAACGCGAAGGCAAGCCCATCATCTTTCCACTCGGCGTGCACACGCTCGACGATCACAACATCGATACGACGATCCGCGAAGCGGCGATGTTCGAGCTCTGCGAACGCATGCAGCCCGGCATCATCATGGACGTTAACATTCCTTACTGCATGACGGATTGGGGCGGAGCGATCATCCAGGTCAAGAAGCGCAATCGCATCGAAGAAGGGTGGCAACGCAATTTCATGGCCGCGATCCTCGCGACTTCGCAGGGCTCGCGTTTGGTCATCGCCGTCAGCGAAGATTCCGACCCTTACGACATGGATGACATCATTTGGAATCTCACCACCCGCGTCAATCCAAAAACCGATATCATCAACCCGCTACCGGGCGGTCGCGGCCAAACTTTTATGCCGGCCGAGCGCATGACCGCCGGCGAAAAAGAGTGGACCGCATCGAATACCAGTTTCGAAGGCGGCATGGGCATCGACGCGACCGTGCCTTTCGGTTACGAGAGCGACTTCATGCGCCCGGTTTATCCGGTCGACAGAGTCGAACTTTCGAAATGGTTCAGTGAGAAAGATATTCAGAATGCAAAGAGTCGCATGCAAGGCTGGGTGCATTCGTTAGCGCGCACCGGCCGTTAAGCCGCTGTCGCAAATCCATAGCGCCAGAGAGGAAAATGAAATTCCTTGACCTCTCTGGCGCTTCCGACCCATTGAAACTATTATCTGAAAAATATCCAGGCGCGTAAAATCGCGACTCTTCAGCGCGTTGATTTCCTGCAAAGCGAATTTTTTAGAAAAATCCCGTCTCATCGATATTTTTCCGGGATCCGCGTTGACAGGATGTAATGGGTCTGATAGCCAAGTGAAAGTTTTTTAAGTTGCCGTCCAGCAACTTCGATAGATCCTCTCCTCAATTGAAAGTATGGAGAACCGTCGTCAAACAACGCTTGCTCGTACTTTACGGCGCGCCGCCGGATGCAGCAAACTCGTCGTCATCGCAGTGCTGTTTGTTCCGCCGCTTTTGGTGTTCCAATCGCGACCGCAACAAGGCACCGTTGCTGCGCCCACGCGCATCGTCAAAGGGGTCGAGGTTGCCGCCAAGCCCCGCTCCCGGGAATTGATTAAAATCTACTCGATTATCAAGGCGCACCGTCCCGATGTTTCGGAGGCAGAAACATGGAGAGTTGCGGAAGTCGTCTGGGAGGAATGCGCCAAACGCAAAATCGATCCATTGCTCGTGTTAGCGCTGATCAAGATCGAGAGCGGCTTTCAATACGCCGCGGTGTCGCCCGTAGGCGCGCGCGGCATCATGCAAATCATGCCGGATACGGCCCGATCGTTGACCCACAGCGTCGGCGGCAATGACGGCATTCGGCCGACGGCGTTCAGACCGGAAGCGCTCGACGATCCGTTGCTCAACATTCGCCTCGGTGTTTACTATCTGCATGGTCTAAAAACCCAGTTCCAGGATCTAAATCTCACGCTGAGCGCCTATAACTTCGGGCCGGCGGAGCTGCGAAACCGCCTCGACAACAATCTTGACTATTCGTCCGACTTCGCTGCCTTGGTTCTCGACGCTTACCAACGTTATCAGCAGGCAAAGCACCCGGCATTTTAGTAATCTCTTTTATCCGTTCGGTTTTTCGGTGCGAAATGGTCGTGTCCGACGAGCGTGATCGTCCGGCATGGCAGCACACACGAACAGGGGAAAAATAAGGAACTATCCGGTGCCAGCCACGAGTCTCATAGCAACGCCTGCTATTCTCATGATAAATAGATTCGATCCCGTCGCTCCGCTTTAGGCTCGTTGAAAAGATGTTGCTCACGCAAGAAGCTTGGACCGAAATCTCGCGGCACGCGCAGGAGACCTTTCCTGAAGAGTGTTGCGGCGTCATATTTTCAGCGGGCGCAACTGATCAGGTGGTTCGGGTGAAAAATATCCAGAACCAACTGCACGCGCTCGATCCTCAGACTTATCCGCGCACGGCGGTGATCGCCTACGCCATGGACCCTTTGGAGCTCGATTCGGTGATTCGCCGAGGCGAAGAAAAAGGCCGGCGGCTCAAGGCCTTTTATCACTCGCACCCGAACCACGATGCCTATTTCTCCGATGAGGACAAGGCATTTGCCAGTCCCTTCGGTGAGCCCACGTACCCTGATGCGGCGCAAATCGTTATTTCGATTTATAATCGCGCCGTGAAGGTGATTCGAGCCTTTGAATGGTCCACCGCGCGGAACGACTTCGCCGAGGTGCACCTCGATCGTTTGTAACCGCATGGCCGAAGCGCGCGAAACTTTCGTCGACTCCCAGGGACTGTCGATTCATTGCCTCGAATGGGGCGAGCCTGCGGGCGAACCGCTCGTGCTCATTCATGGTTATCTCGATCTCGCGCATAGCTGGCGCGCCTTTGTAGCGGCGCTGGAAAAAAAACACGGCGACACGCCGTGGATCATCGCGCCGGACTGCCGCGGCCATGGCGACAGCGGCTGGGTGGGCGCCGGCGGCTATTACCATTTTCCCGATTATGTATTCGATCTTGACTGCGTATCGCGGGCCTTCGGCGCGCCGAGCATTCGGTTGATCGGCCACTCGATGGGCGGAACCATATCGCTTCTGTATGCGGGCACGTTCCCCAAGCGCGTCTCCAAGTTGTCGCTGATCGAAGGCATCGGCCCGCTCGGCATGAGCTATGCGGACGCGCCGCCGCGCATGGAAAAATGGATCACTGAAGTGCGCGAGCGCGGCCGCGGCCATTTTCGCGAGTACACGAGCATCGAGGCAGGGGCCAGCCAGTTGCGCCAAACCAACCCGAGACTCCATCCCGCTCTAGCGCTCGACCTGGCGCGCGCCGCGATGAAACAGAACGACAAGGGCAAATGGGTTTGGAAATTCGATCCGCTGCACCGCACTCTTACACCGCAACCTTTTTATACGGCACAGGCTCTTGAATTTCTGCGCCGTATCGAATGCCCGGTTTTAATCGTCGATGGCAAGGAAAGCCGCCAGGCTCGGCGCACCGACAAGCAAGAACGATATGACGTAATCGCGAACTATCGTCGTGCTACGATCGACAGCGCCGGCCACATGGTGCACCAGGACAACCCCGAGCAATTGGCGGAAGTCGTCGCAGCTTTTTTGAAATCGTAACCCAGTCTTCATTTCTAAAATGATAGAATTGTAAAGCCAACCGCGCGGCTGGCAAATTCCCTGGCGAGACCGACGTTTCATGCGCCGGAAGACCTTGACTATTGAAGTCGATTTCGGTGATTATAGCGCTGCGATTATTGAGACCGCTTGATGATTATGGGAAACTACAAAAAAGTGATTCTATTGATGCAAAGGATGACCCGTGCGCAAAGGCCATTCATCGCGCAAGACCGGCGATCCTCTCGATAAGTCGGCGCGCGATTCGCGAGAAATAACCGTATCGACGACGCGGCGAAGGAACCGTCCACGCGCCGAGTCATCGTCGCCCAATATTGACCTGACCCTGAAACATTTCCACCGTCGCAATGAAGGAGCGCTCACGTCCGGGGACGGCAAGAGGCTTTACTTACGAGTCGGCGATGAGGTCAATCACCTGCGTTATGAAGAGTGGGGCTTGGGAGTGGTAATGGAAGTGATGACATCGTCGGTTCCGGGCGGCACCTGTCTCGCCCGCGTGCGCTTTCAAGACGGACAGTTACGCTGCTTTAACAACGATCTTGACAACCAGGCCTGTTGCTACTATTTCGGAGTACGGCGCTACTGGAACCCGACCGAAGGCGTCGAAGCCATTCGGACACAATTCTTTTTAAGGAGATAGCTTCATGTCTACACGATGGAAATTCTTTGCCGCCGCCTTCGCCCTAGCTCTGACCTTTTTGTCGCCGCCTTCGCTAAAAGCGGAAGACGTCGTGGAAAATGCCGGTGTCGCCATCGGTGTCAGCATCGGAAATGTTCTTTTTCTGCCGATCAAAGCAATTTCGATGACCATGGGCGTATTCAGCGCCGGATTCTCCTACGCTGTCACCGGGAATGCCGACCTAACCAAGCAAATTTGGCAGGACACAACCCAGGGCCCCTACGTGATTACGCCTGACCTCGCCCGTACCTCGATCGGGCAACGCCCGGAGCTCCTTGAGAAAAAATAAAAAACGGCATGCAGCCTTACTCATTTGAGTAAGACTGCATGCCGTTTTTCGCGCCTCAGCCGTTTCGTGACGCTTAAGCTAAATTTGCTTTGAAGAAGCTAACGGTTCTTCCCCACGCATCCTTTGCCGCTTCGGGATTGTAGCGGTCTGCGTTGGTATTGTTGTTAAACGCATGTTTCGCGCCCGGATAAACTTTACAATCAAACTTTTTTCCCGCCTTTTGTAGCGCCGCCTTCAAAGGCTCCACGCCCGGCATGATGTTCGCGTCATCTTCGGCATAGTTCCCCATCACCGAACAAGGAATGTTGGCGACGGAATCAAGTGGATCCGGGTTGCGGCCGTAGTAGACAACCGCAGCGTTCAGATCCTTGCTCTTGGTGGCGAAATTTAGCGACTGACCGCCGCCCCAGCAGTAGCCGACCACGCCGACTTTGCCGTTGACGTAGTTCTGCTTTTTCATATAAGCCACTGCTGACGCCAAATCCTCGGCCACCATGGTGCCGTTTACCTTCTGAATTTCTTTGGTCGCCTCATCACTGCCATTCCATTTGTCACTGCCACCGATCCGGCCCATGCAGTCAACCGCGATCGCCGCGAAGCCGTCTTTAGCGAAGTGCCGCGCCACGTCTTTGATATGACCCACGAGTCCCCGGTTTTCGTGAATCACGAGCACCGTACCCAGATTCGTCCCGCTCTTCGGCCGTGCTACATAAGCGTTGACGGTTCCGGCTTGACCGGGGAATGAGACCATTTCCGAGGTCAAACTGGAATCATTCGGATCGACGATATTTTCTATAGTCTGAGCCATTGTAAAACCTCCTTCAGCAAATTTTTAAATCATTCGCCCCAGCTATAGCTAAAAACAAAATCCAAATCCAGACCCATTTGCCGGATTGTAGGCCCTCAAAACAGCAACGGCGCCTTGACGGCGCCGCTGTTCGTGGAACTCGCGATTTTCTCTGAAACGAAGAAGGAATCAGCGTCTCACGCCGAGGTCGAGCTCGCGGCGGAAGATGACTTTTCACCGCTCGACGGAGTGCTCTCGCTTTTCTTACTCTCTGTCTTAGTTTCCGTCTTGGTTTCTTTGCTTTCTTTATTATTTGAATCCGCAGGCGACTTGGCGGTTTTGTCGTCCTTGGCATCGCCATTTTGACCTTTACGCGCGTAGTCGGTGACGTACCAGCCGGTGCCTTTCAGTTGGAACGAAGTGTTCGAGATAAGCTTTTTGACTTTATTCTTACAAGTGGGACATTTGCTCAGCGACTTCTCGGTGATTCTTTGCGTGACCTCGAAGGTGCCGCATTTTTGGCATTGATACTCGTAGATAGGCATGAAAAATCCTCAACTTAGCTGTTTGTGGGATAACTTAACCACAGTCTTCGACGATGTCAAATGACGCTCCTGACGGGTCCATTCATGCCCGCGCATTGCGGTCCGAGCCGTCTTCTTTGACATGCGGCCCGCCGAATCCTTCCGAACGGTTGCCGAACAGCACCAGCGGTTCCGTTCCGTTGTTGGTAATTTGGTAATAGTCCTTGGCTTCCAAGAAAAGCACCTCATTTTTCCGAATCGGCCGCTCCTCGCCTTTCAAACCTTTGACCACGCCGCTCCCGGACAAGACCAAAAAAGTTTCCGGATTGGCGTGGTAGTGCATATCCGTGCCGTCACCTGGAACGAAATAAAGCATCCAAGATCGGAAATTACCGGCACCGAATAGATGAATATTGCGTTTTTTTGTCGAAATCATTTCGTCGAGATTCTTTACGTCCATTGCGATCCTCCTTAGACTAATTTTTTGATTCTAGCCTAGCTCTCTTGTTTTGAGCAAGCGTCGCGAATCGGCTTGACAGCCAAATGGGGCTGCAATATTGGTGCTCGGTAAACCGTTTATCTAAACGATGGAGGCGTTTCGCATGCTAAAACTCAACGAGTCGCAAGCCGAAGAATTTGTCGCCGATCTTGCCGCGAAATGCGACCGCCGCTGGAAGGAAACCGTCGATAAGACCCGTTTTATGGACGAGCTGCGCGAAGGCAAGCTAAAAAAAGCAACGCTGCAGCTTTTTTACAAGAACTGGGGCTCCTTTGTGCCGGTGATCAATTCGGTTTACACCTCGGCCTTTTATAAGCATCTCTGGTTTTTCGTTAAAAACGTCGACTTGATGGAAGTCTACACTCAAAAAGTTCTCGACGAGTTCGGCCATCCTTGCCCGCCGGGGCATATTCAGATCCTGATGAGCACGGGCAAAGCCCTGGGTCTGAGTAAAGAGGAGGTGCTCCTTTCACCGATGCTGCCGGAGTGCCGGGCGCTGCCCGACTTTCATCGCACTTTGATCAACGACGGGCAGATTCAGGAGTATTGGTTTTCGGTTCTTTGGGAGCATCCCTTCGGCAATTCTTGTCTGGATTTTTTCAAAGCGCTCACCAAGCATTACGGTCTCAGCACGGCCGACGCGAGTTATTTTTCCAAACATCACGAAGCCGACACCATGGATCATCTGGATCGAAAATCGCACGGCGCGGTGACGCAGACGGTTTTGGTCCGGCTGCTGCAGGAAGGCATCAGCGAGCGGCCGGGCTATTCGCCGGAATACTGCGCTGTCACGCCGGCGGATTTGAACAAGATGTTCATGGACGGCTGCTATAAGGCAACGCATTAGTCGAAGTGCCGCGAAGCGAGAACAAAATGTCGTTGCCAGAGCTCAATCAGAAACTCAAAGAGCAAAATCTCATCGGCTACTGGACAATTCCCAATACCAGCACCGGCTTTCGCGAGCCGGAGCCGACCTTCCGGCCCTTCCTTTGGAAATGGCAGGAGATTCGCGCGGCGCTCGATCAAGCCGCGCAGCTTATCCGTCCCGAAGAAGCATTCCGCCGCTTTATCGGTTACCAGCACCCTGAATTGAAATTGGGCACGGCGCACACTCTGCTCATGGGTGCGCAAATGGTCCGGCCCGGCGAGTTTGCGCCCGCGCACCGTCACACCATGGGCGCGATCCGCTTCGTTGTCGAGGGCCATGGCGCGACAACCATCGTCGAAGGCGAGCCCTTGCCG